>ENA-OQED01000303-OQED01000303.1-human-gut-metagenome-genome-assembly--contig:-NODE-303-length-20387-cov-1.199112_pt1 | contig 20387 bp, 20 predicted proteins | sample MGYA00242790_ERZ504625 | MGnify/ENA primary metagenome ERZ504625 (study PRJEB26092, sample SAMD00036345) | human gut metagenome | host: Homo sapiens | study: EMG produced TPA metagenomics assembly of...
GCGAGCACGACGAGGATCAGGATGCCGCAGGCGTAGGCCACGCCCTTGAACACCTTATCCGCGTTCTTGCCGCTCACCGGCTGCTGTGCCGTTTTGCTTTGCGAACTCACGGGTTCTCCTTAACTTGCGATTGTTTGAAACAGATCTGCGATTACTTGCGATGACTGCGTTTTTTGTTTTACCTGCAGGTACCGTTTCAGGCCGCACCCGCTTTCATGTTGCGGCTGCGGCCTGAAACAGACGGTCAGTTGCCGTTCACCGAGAGCCTATCGCTTACTGTATCAAAGCTCACTTGGTTTCGATGGCGTCGATGGACTTGAGGACCTTCTGGCGCATGGTGTCGGACAGCGGAGCGGAGCCTGCTGCGGAGGCAGCGGTCTGCTGACCTTCGTCGCTGACCACGTAGGTGAGCCAGGACCTGACGAACTTGGCGGTGTCGGCATCCTTGTATGCCGGGCAAGCGATGTCGTAGGAGACAAGCACGATCGGGTAGGCGCCAGCTCGGTGGTGTTGTGGTCGAGCTTGACGACCACACGGTTGTCGCCAGTGGCGGATTCGTCGAGCGGGGAAGCGTCCACAACCTTGGCAGCGGCTTCAGCGGAGAACGGCACGTAATCGTCGCCGACCTCACTGCAACGGTGCCGAGCTCGCCAGCCTGGGAAGCATCGGCGTAGCCGATGGTGCCGTCAGCCTGCTGCACGGTGGAGATCACGCCGGAAGTACCCTTAGCGCCCTGACCAACCTCGTTCGGCCAGTTCTCGCCGAGCTCGTAGCTCCAAGCGTCGCCAGCAGCATCCTTGACGTAGCTCAGGAAGTTCTTGGTGGTACCGGACTTGTCGGAGCGGTGCACCACGGTGATGTCGAGATCAGGCAGGTCGACCTCGGGTTCTGCTGCTTGATGGCGTCATCGTTCCACTTGGTGATCTTGCCGTCGAAGATCTTGGCGATGGTGTCGGCGTCCATGTTCAGGGTCTTGCCCTTGCCGGAAATGCCGTTGAGGTTGAAGACCACGGCGATCGGGGAGACGTAGACCGGGATGTCGAAGGCGGTGCCGGAAGCGCACACGCTCTTGGACTGCTCGACCTCGTCATTGGACAGGGCGGCATCGGAGCCGGCCCATGCGGTGGCGCCGGTCAGAAAGGTGGAAACGCCAGCGCCGGAACCAGACGGGTTGTAGGCGACCTTGGCATCCGGGTTGGTGCCCTGGAAGCCGGCGATCCAGGCTTCCACAGCAGTCTGCTGGGAGGAAGCGCCAGCGCCGGAGAAGTTGCCGGACACGGCTTCGGTGGTCTTGGTGTCGGTGCTAGCCGAAGAATCAGTGTTGGAAGCAGTGTTGTCGCCGCAAGCCGCGACAGAAGCCAGCATCACAATGCCGGACACAGCTGCAATGGAGCGTACGAGAATGGAATTACGCATTATTCTTTTCCCTCTGTCAACATTCTGATGGCGTATGTTTCTGACATTTCATATGCTGTTGTCGCCATCGTTCTTCATGACACTGTCAAGCCTATTGGTGGTTTGGGTCCCGCAAAACCAAAATCGGTGAACGGAAGATGAACACTCTACGACACTTCGGACGTTTTCGTCATTTCCATTCACCGATCTTCGGCGACTACCGTGATACCACGGTCTTACATTCAGTTATCAATTAATAATCAATTATTCGGAAACTTACGATGAGTACTGGAATCGCAGTGTTTTATCTTATATATTTCCAGCTATCGCGATATTTCCGCTTTATTCCGCAGGAACGTCAATTTTGTAGCCCAAACCGCGCACCGTGGTCAGATATTTCGGATGCGCCGGATCCTCCTCGATTTTGGAGCGGACACGCTTGACGTGTACATCCAACGTTTTTGGTGTCGCCAACGTAATCGGACCCCCAAATGCGGTCGATCAGCTGGTGGCGGGTCATCACACGGCCCTTGTTCTGCATGAGATATTCGAGAAGCTCGAATTCCTTCAGCGGGAAGAACACGTTCTCTCCGCGCACCATCACCTCATGCTGGCCGATCTTCATGGAAATGTCGCCGCAGATCAGCGGAATATCGTCATCGGAGGATTCCGTCGCGTCGGCCACCATCTGGTTGCGTCGCAGCACCGCACGCACCCGCGCCAGCAGCTCGCGGAACGAGTACGGCTTGGTGATGTAGTCGTCCGCGCCGATTTCCAAACCGACCACCTTGTCGATTTCCGCGCTTTTCGCGGTGAGCATGATGATCGGTACGCGGCTTTGCTCACGAATTCTGCGACATAGCGCGGTGCCGTCAAGCCCGGGCAGCATCAGATCGAGCAACACCAAATCGATGCCGCCTTTGGTGAACAGTTCCAGCCCTTCCTCGCCGGTGGCCGCGGCGGACACGTCGTAGCCTTCGCGGGTGAGCTGGTAGACCAGCGGCTCTCGATACGATTCCTCGTCCTCGACGATCAGAATACGTGTCATCAGTGCTTCTCCTCCATTGCTCTGTTGATGGGAACGTTGCTTGTTATTTGCTGTATTCGGTTTAGCTCAGATTATTCGGATTACTCGGATTGCGTAGTTTCGATGCGTTCGGTTTCGCCCGTCACTTCCATGCGATCCGCTTCCGCAGTTTGTACGTTTCCCGCAGTCTCTGCAGTTTCCGCTGTTTCCACCGCTTGTGCCTGAGGCAGGGTGATGGTGAAGGTCGATCCCTCCCCCTCACGCGACCACACGGCGATAGTGCCTCCGCAATCCTGCACGCAATGTTTGGTGATGGCCAAACCCAATCCTGTACCCCCTGTTTCGCGGGAACGTGCGGGATCGACACGGTAGAATCGCTCGAAAATACGATCCAGCGAGGATTCCGGAATGCCAATGCCCTGATCGACGACACGAATCGCAACCTCGTCATCGCCACTGCCGATGCCGACTGCGACGGTGGTGTGTTCCGGAGAATAGTTGATGGCGTTTTCCACCAGATTCTTCACCGCCGTTTTGATGGTTTCATGATCGGCGTTGATGAACAGATCATCCTCATCGACAGCGTTTACGGCACCCTCGACGTGCACCAGCTTCTGCTTGCCATTCAGCGAAAGCACCAGATTGATATGCTTCGATTCGGCCTTCACTTGGTTTTCGACGATCGCCTCGCGTACCAACGCAAGCACGGAAAGCCGTTCCGCGTTCAGCACCGCAGCCGTGCTTTGCGCCTTCTGCAAGTCGATCAAGCGATGCACCAATTCCGTCAATCGTTCGGATTCCTTGGAAATGCGGCCCGCAAAATACTTCACCATGCCGGGATCGTCCGCAGCGTCGCCGATCGTTTCGGCAAGCAGGGAAATCGCACCGGCAGGAGTCTTCAATTCGTGCGAAACGTTCGTCACAAAATCGCGTCGCATAATCTCAAAACGACGCTGCTCGCTCATATCCGAAATGAAAATCGCAAAAAGATCATCGGAGATCTGGCCGACCCGCACATGCAGATACAGCGTGTCGGAAGGACGGAACTTACCTGCCTCAATGCCTTTGCCGTCGGTGTTTTTCGCGGCCGCACGGGCGGCTCGATCCAGCGGAATCGACAATTCGCGTTCGCGCACCACGCTGTCGGTCGACACCAATCGCAGAATATCGCGGATTTCGGCAAGCGTCATCGCACTGTCCTCAACAATGCCGAAACGTTGCGCGCCCGGGGAAACGTATGTGACCGACGCCAGTGAATCGACGACGATCAACGCCTCCGGCATGACGGCGATCAGCTGGCGTTCCGTGGACTGCACGGGCACGCGCGGCCCGAACAGCGACATGTTCTTCTGCGCGCCGAACAGGCTTGGATCGTTCGGGTCGATCTCATCCTCCCCCAATTGCACGCCACGGGCACGCCCCAGCAAAAGGCGACCACAGCGACGGCAACAACCACAATCGCCATCACCACGTGCTCCAGCGTCATACGTTAACCTTCCGATAATCCGTCATTCTTCTTCAACAGTAGCGGTTCCGGAAAGCGATTTCCGTGCGCGATTCCCTCACGCCATCGGAAGTTTCCCCGCAGTTCACTTTCGTGAGATTCGCCATACCGAAATATGAGACGGCCCGTCCAGCAACCGATGCGTTGGACGGGCCGTCTTTCATGCGCTTACATGCGCTTGACGATGTTCACCGCGATTTTCGCCGCGGTGTCGGCATATTCGGAAATGTCGAATTCCTTGAATTCCACGTAATCCGTGTCGGCATTGTCGCTCAACGCGCGGATGACCAGCACGGGCAGGCCGTTGCGCGCCGCGACATGCGCCACCGCGGCGCCTTCCATTTCGACCGCGTCCGCGCCGGTTTCGCGAATCACCTGCTCCACTTTCTTCGGATCGTCCACGAAATAGTTGCCCGTGGCGATGATGCCGGTGATGTGATGCACGCTCAGATCGGTCAGCACCTTATCGGCGACTTCGATCAGACGGTCGTCGGAGTGGAATTCCTCCACCGGCTGGTCCGCAGTGCCTGGCTTCCACTGGCCGACGAGACGCATGTCGGTGTCGAGGTAGCGCAACGTGCCGCCAAGCACCACGTCGTTGATGTGCAGATGCGTGTTGAGATTGCCTGCGATGCCGGAGAAGATCACGGCGTCAGGCTGGTCCGCGTCGATGAGATGCTGCGTGGTGGCGGCGATATTGACGGTGCCCATGCCGCCGACCGTTGCCGCAACGTTGACGCGAGTGCCCTTGTTGGTTTCGATGGTGCCGCGCGTCACGCTGACGCCGGCTTCCTCCGTTACGGTGATGTCGCTCAATGCGGATGCGATATTGGCGACTTCCTCGTCCATGGCGCCGATGATGGCGATTGTGCTCATGCGTTCGTTCCTTTCGATTGCTTCACGCTTTTCGCTCGGTTTCGCTTATTTTCGCTTCGCTCACTTCCAGCGGCGCTTGCCCACAGCTTGCGCAAGTTCGCGCAGCAACGCTTCCGTAATCTGCCAGCTCAAGCATTTGTCGGTGATGGATTGACCGTACGTGAGTTCGGCGAGCGGTGCCGGTTTTTGACTGCCACCTTCGATGAAGCTTTCCATCATGATGCCGGTGATGCCTTCCTCACCTTCGGCGATACGGCTTGCGATATTACGTACCACTTCGACTTGGCGATGTTCGTCTTTGCCGGAATTGCCGTGCGAGCAGTCCACGATCAGACCGTGTGCCGCCGCGGATTCGACCGGCATTTCCTCACGGATGAGCTTCATGGCATTCGCCACGGATTCGGCGTCATAGTTCGGGCCGCTGCTCGAACCACGCAATACCACATGGCAGTCGGGATTGCCAAGCGTTTTGACTACGGCCGCACGACCCATATGATCGATGCCGAAGAACGTATGCTGCTGTGCCGACGCAAAACACGAGTCGGTCGGCGCTTTGATGGAACCGTCGGTAGCGTTTTTGAAGCCGATCGGCATCGACATGCCCGAAGCGAGCTGGCGGTGCACCTGGCTTTCCGTATTGCGAGCGCCGATCGCACCCCAGCTGACCGCGTCGGAAATGTATTGCGGCTGGTTGGTTCCAGGAATTCCGTGGCGGTGGCCAAACCTGCGTCCAATACGCCAAGCAGCGTACGACGGGCCAAAAGCAGGCCTTTTTTGATATTGCAGCTGCCGTCGATGTCGGGATCGTTGATCAAGCCTTTCCAACCGACCGTCGTACGCGGTTTTCGAAATACACGCGCATCACAATCAGCAATTCTCCGCCCAGCTCGTCTTTCAACGCGGCCAAGCGACGGGCGTAATCGAGTGCGGCAGCCGGATCATGCACGGAACACGGACCGACGATCACCAGCAATCGATCGTCCTGGCCGTACAGGCAGGCACGAATCTCATCGCGTGAATAGGCGACGATCTCTTGCGCCTGATCGCTGAGCGGCAGGTCCCCCAACACCTGCGCCGGCGTGGGAAGCACCTCGAATTCAAGCACCCTGCGGTTCACAATGCGGCTGATGCCGACCTGATCTTCCCAGCGTGCACATCCGTAGCCACCAGCGGATTCTTTCCCTCATCCATGGCCTCGCGGATGGCGCGAAGCTCTTCAGGCGTGTTCAGCTGCTGCTGCATTTCACTGCTCTCCTTGACAATCACCTATCTCCCCAAGAATATCAATCAAATGGCAGTCGCTATGCAAAAACCGTGCGATTACGCAGTTACGCGTATTCCGCACGGTTAGTTATTTGCGATTCCTTGCGCTTATCTGCGCTTATTTGGCGAGTGCGCGACGGCTTTCGACCGCATCGGCAAGCGTTCGCAGCAACTGTTCGGTACGTTCCCACGGCACGCAGGCGTCGGTGATGGACTTGCCGTACTCGAGCTGGTCGAGCGGAGCGGGCTTCTGATTGCCGGCTTTCAGGAAGCTTTCCATCATGATGCCGCTGATGCCCGACTCTCCCGTTGCGATGCGGGAGGCGATGTTTTCGATCACTTCGGCTTCGCGCACTTCGTCCTTGCCGCAGTTGCCGTGCGCCGCATCGATGACAAGACCGTGTTCGCTCGGGCCGGACGCCTTGGAAACCTTCAGATCGGCCAACGCCTTCGCCACGGATTCGGTATCGTAGTTCGGGCCGTGCGAGGAGCCGCGCAACACCAGATGGCAATCGGGATTGCCCTTGGTTTCGGCGGAAATCACACGTCCGTCAAGATTGATGGACAGGAAATGATGCTCGAAGGCGGCCGCGAAGCAGGAATCCGCTGCCGGCTTGATCGAACCGTCGGTGGCGTTCTTGAAGCCGATTGGCATCGACATGCCCGACGCGAGCTCGCGATGCACCTGGCTTTCGGTGTTGCGAGCGCCAATCGCACCCCAGCTAATCAGGTCGCAGATGTACTGCGGGGTGATCGGATCCAGCCATTCCGTGGCTGCCGGGAGTCCAACGCTCAGCACGTCGGTCAGCACCTTGCGTGCGAGCCACATGCCCTTGCGAATATTGAACTGGCCGTCGAGATCGGGATCGTTGATCAGACCCTTCCAACCGATGGTGGTGCGTGGCTTTTCGAAATACACGCGCATCACAATGACCAGTTGGTCTTCCAGTTCTTTTTTGACCGCGGCAAGTTTTGCCGCGTATTCGTGCGCCGCTTTCGGATCATGAATCGAGCATGGACCGACGATGGCAAGCAGACGATCGTCTTTGCCGTTGAGCACATCGCGGATTTCCTGACGGGACTTCAACACCAGATCGCTCATCTCATCGGTGAGTGGAATTTCCTTCAGAAAATATCGGGGAGCCGGAATCGGGTCTAGCTGTCGAATATTGATATCCACGGTCTCCGGAAACACGGCGTTATCCAACAACTGCGCATCCTTCGAACTATCTGGACCGCGAAGACCTGACATCTCTTCTGCTCCTCCTTATACCTGCATACCTGCTTCATGCATACTGTGCATGGATGATAATCACCGAAGTTACCTTAACGGATAAAAGTGGAATAACACGAATGCCGACTGCATGCTGGACTTTTTGCGAAGTCCCATGCAGTCGGCATTCGTCAATCGGTTTGTCGGTTTACGTATCAGTCAGCCAGAGCGCCCATCGGATCCCATGCGGGGAGCATGGTGGCTGGCTCGTCAAGAGCGGCCTGATATTCGGCAGGGAGCAGCGCCTTCGGCACGGCGACCTCGTACACGTATTCGGTGAACCAGTCGTCGCTCATAGTGAAGTAGCCCTTGTCTGCGATCTTGTCGCCCCAAGAGTTCTCCACACGCCAACGACGGGTGGTCGTGCCGTCTTCGGCCACGTCCACGCCGACGAACGCCATAGCGTGGTTCATCGCGGAATCGGCGAAACGCACGCGATCTTCCTTGTTCAGATCGAAGTCGACGCCATACACCTTGCCGTATTCAAACAGATCAGTAGCCCAAGCGCCGTTTTCACGATCCATCATCGGGTGGCAGTCAGCACCGAACCATACTGGAATGCCCTGCTCTTCGAGAATCTGACGCACGCAATCCTTCATGAACTGGTTCGGCACGTTCAGGTATTCGGTCGGGTCTCCCCCGGCCACATTACCCAAGTGCTCGATACCGATCTTCTTGCCCTTCGCATGCTCCTGACGAGGATCGTCGACCAGGCACACGTAGCTTTCCAAATCAGCGGAACCGACGTACTTCTGCCAGAATTCCACAGGCGTGACCTCACCATCGCGGTGGAACTCGCCGTCCTTGTCGGTCCACTCCCAGTCGAAGCTCTTCGGCGGCTCGCCCAAGTGAATCGTCAGAATGCGGTGTCCGGCGGCGGTCGCTTCGGCGATTACCGATCGATCGAAGCCGGATCAGCATACATGTGCGCGACGGCCGTATGCAGCAGGCGACGCAATTGCACGTTCATTTCGCCGGTGTTCTTGGAGGATTCGGTCTCCGGGAACAGATCCTTCGGAACGGCACCGTACTTCTTGTACACGTTCATGGCCATGGTCCACTGGCCGCCGTCGCCCATCACGTCGGCGAGCAGATGCTGGATCAGGCGGGAGTCGGACGGCTCGCCGGCCTTCACCAGTTCGGCCACGTCCTGCAGGAAGTAGTTGACGCGCTCGAGCTTGTCGTAGTACATGGCATAGTTCTGGGAGAACTCGAATTCCTTCAGCCCCATGTTCTTCTTGGCCACGAAACGGGCCACGTTCAGCGAGCTGAACAGCCAGCAACGGCCGGAACGATCCTGATGGGTGGCGGTGCCATTGTCGACAATGGTGGAGAATCGGCGCTGCATCAGGCGGGCGCGGTCATAGTTGCGTGCCACCTTGTTGATGCCAGCCGCGGTGACCGCGTTCATGGCCATACGGTTGTGGTCGCTGGCTTCGAAATCCTCAACCAGCGTTGCCAATGCATCAGCGCTCAACGGCGTGATGTCAGTCATTGTTCTGTTCCTCCTGTGCTTCTTCGCCCTGGTCAGACTGCTCGTCTTCGGACGGTTCTTCAAAATCGTCATTATTCTGCTGTTCGTCGGAGACAACATCCTCGTCGAAGGTCACTTCCGGTTCGCCCGCAACAGTTTCGCCACTCTCGTCGTGCGATTCCGCCGGAGTTTCAGCTTCAGCTGCGGAATCATGCTGTTCGCCGTCGATGGAATTGACCACGGACAGGCCGTTCGCGCCGAAACCGGAGAACGCGTTGGCAAACATGGCACGCAGTTCACTGACACGCTGCGTGATCTGCGCCTCACGGGTCTGCAGGTCGGCGATGCGCTGCTGCACACCTTCAAGCTCGCTCTTGGCTGCCTCACGACGCTCGTTGATCTGCTCGTCGGCGTCTTCGGTGGCCTGCTTGAGAATGCTGGCAGCCTGCTTGTCGGCTGCCTCACGCTTGTCGGAAGCGTATGCCTCGGCCTCATCGCGCGTATGCTGCGCTTCTGAAATCAGCTCGTCGGACTGCTTCTTGGCGATTTCACGGCGTTCGTTCAGTCGGCGAGCAGCTCGTTGACCTCTCGTAGCCTCATCCTGCTGGGCGGAAATGTCGGCGCGAATCTGCTCCACCTCGGCATTGACCTGGCTGATGGTCTTGGTGCGATGCACTTCGGCCTCGTCGGTGATCTCCTGTGCCTTGGCTTTGGCGGTATCCGTGATTTCCGAGGCACGGCGCTGCGCGTCCGTCATCATCTTGGACACCTGCTCACGCACGTCGGCCAGCTTCTTGTTGGCTTCGGCCAACGCGGATTCGATCTGGTCGTTGGTCTCGCTTTTCATGCGGTTGATCTCGTCATTGGCGTTCTTGCGCTGCGCCGCGATCTGCTCGGTGGCTTCGGCGCGCAGATCGGAGAGCTCGCGCTCCTGCGTGGCGCGCTCCGATGCGAGACGCTTGTCGTGCTCCTCACGGGAGTTCGTCAATTCCAGATCGACGGTCTGGCGCTGCGCCACCACGGCCTTCTGCGCTTCGCCACGCAGCTGGTCCGCTTCGCGCTGGGCGTTGGACTTCAACGTGTCGGCATCATTATTGGCCTTCGACAGCACCGCTTCGGCCTTGGCGTTGGCCTCGTCGAGAATGCGCTTGGCGTCGAGCTTGGCGTTGTTCAGCAGGGTTTCGGCCTGAAGCTGCACCGTGGCGCGTGCCGCGGAAGCGTCTTTCTTGGCACGGTCGAGCAGCTCGGCGCTGGTTTGTTCCGCGCTGGCGAGCATCTGCTGCGCGTTGGCGCCCAGAGATGCGAACGAATTCGGGTTGGCCTTCTTGTTTTTCTCTTCCTGCAGCTGTGCCTGCAGTTCAAGGATGGTCTGATCGTCGGCCTTGACCTGCTCACGCAGACGGTCCACCGTCTCCTGAGCCGAAGCGAACGCCTCATCGACCTTTCCTTGTCGTACCCCCTCAACACGATTGGGAACTGCTCAACCATGGTATTCCTTTCACGAATTCCCTTCCATCGCGCATCTTGCCCGCGCTATCCGTTTTGAACTTTAGCGCAGAACAAACGTTCGGCACACGGCAGTCGCATAATTCTCACAGAGAGCACAGAAATCGTTCGAGGAAACGCCGACGCCGTTCAGCCGAGCAGAATCTCACTTGAGGATGGCTGCAGATAATAACGCACCGATTCGCGGATCACATCGTTACCTGCGGCGATTTGCTGCGCGATTGACAGTCCATGTTGCGGATGTGGCTGCTCGTTGACGATCGGCAGGCTTACGAAACCCGACAGAATGCGCTTTTCCTGCGCTGCAGACCAGTCGAGCAAATGGTAGAACAGCGAATTGCAGACGAACGTGCCCGCATCCGAACTCAACGCGGCGGGAATCTCATGTTTGGCGAAATCGCGCAGAATCGAACGCAACGGCAGGCGCGTCCAATATGCCGCAGGCCCTTCCGGATTGATCGGACGGCGAGGCGGAATCACATTGTCGGCGTCAGGCTTGGCCGCGTCCATCAGATTCGTGGCGCATCGCTCCAACAGCACGCCGCGGGCCGAACGCTTCAAACCGGTGGCGATGACAATATCGGGATTCGCCTGTTCGATGGCGTTCAGCAACATGGGCCAGGCATTGGCGAAACTGACCGGAAGCGTCACCGTCGTCACGCTCATGGCAACATCCTGCAGAAGATCGTCGGACAGCGCCACGGATTGAGATGGATCATTCCAATATTCGGCGAGCGCCACGGGAACCAGTACGGCCGGATTCACGTCGATGCCGTCGTACGGGGTGAAACCTGAGATGACGATGTTGATCTGCTGCATGTGTTCCAGTGTACGTGGTCGAAAGGTGGGTTCGTTTACGATCAGTGCTTATGCATTTGTGAGAATGCTTCGGCGAACACCGCGTGCATGCGCGCTTTCGCTTCTTGTTTGGCATGTTCCGGGTCGAGGCTGCGCGCGATGTTCTCGGCGATCGGCATGTCGGCCTGTGTGGTGATTTTGAGATTCGTTTCGGATCCGGCGACGATGGCGACCGGCTCGTTCGGCAGATAGTCCACCACCACGCGAGTGTCGTCGGTTGGGTGGAAGTCGGGATCGGCGGTGGCAAGCTCGTAGGCTTTGGTGATGGTACCGAAACGGAAGGCCTGTGGGGTTTGCGCGCGGAATGCGTTCGTACGATCAGGCACGGAGCGCACCACCTTGCGCTCTCCAAGATCTTCGGTCAGTAGAATCGTGTCAGTGGACGCGTATGCCACGGTCGCCGCGTTGAACTGGTCGAGGCTGTCGATGCAGCCGTCGATGGATTGCTGTTCGACGAACGGTCGCACGGAATCGTGGATGAGGATTTTCGCGCCATCGGGAATGCCTGCCTGCTTGAGCAGATCAAGCGCGGAGCGGGTGCTGTCCACACGCTCGGAGCCACCCGGAATCACGGCACGCACCTTGGTATAACCGGCTTCGTCGATGAGCATGTTCACCATATTGCTGACACGCTCGTTGACCACGACGATGATGTCGCTCACGCGATCGTTGCGCTCGAACGCCTCGATGCTCCAGCAGACGATTGGCTTATCCCCCACCGAAACCAACTGCTTGGGATTGGTCTCATCGAATCGCGTGCCGAAACCGGCCGCCAACACCACGGCCACAACCGGCATCTTCTGTTCCTGCATCTGCTCTCTCTCACTCATACGTCCCACCGTAAACCCCCGAATCGGTTTGCAGCGCGTTTTGCCTTACGTTCTGCACGCAATCCGCAACAGCGCGCCGCTCTCCCACTATTCGCGCACGATCAGCGCAAGCATACGACCTTCGTGCGCTTTGCCTGCGATGGTGGCACGGCGATGCGAGAACCAGAGCGGATTTTCCAGCGTGCACAGGCTACGGCGGATTTTCTTGAAACGTTCCGCGAGCTGCGGTTCGCCTTCGCCATCGGCTGGCAGATTTCCGCCAATTCCTCGTCTTCGGAAAGATACTGGGTGGCTGCGTTGACGCGGGCGCGGGAGGAAACGATGTTATCAGCCGGAACACCGGCTTTGGCAAGCTCCTGCAGCGCGGCGGCCGCGATATCGATGCCCGGCTGGCCGAAACGGCTCAGCGTGAAGGTTCCGGGGAACTGCGCGTCGAATTCGTCGGCAATGTCTCCGCCAACCTCGTAGCAGTCGCCGCAAATGCACGGGCCGAGCGTGGCGACAATACGCTCCGGCCTGGCTCCCTTGGACACCATCTTTCCGACGGTGGCGCCGATCACACCGTTCTGCAGGCCACGACGGCCGCAATGCGCGGCGCCGATCACGCCAGCTTCCGGATCGGCCATGAGCACCGGCAGGCAGTCGGCGGCGAACATGCCGAGCGCCACGTTCTTCTGAGCGGTCACCTGGCCGTCCGCTTCAACCACTGCCGGCTCATCCGCGGTTTCGCCCACCTGCTGAGCGGTTTCGCCCTTGCCGCCAGACACGTCGAAACCGAACGGACGGTTCATGACGAACAATTCGTCCACATCGACGGCAACGCCGGAATGCACCTGGCTGACCAGGCTCAGCTTCGCGTCGATGGCGTTGGAGAGCGCCACACGATTGGCGAGCACATGGTTCGGATCATCGCCGGACTTGTCTCCGAGATTGCAGTGCGCATAATCGCCTTCGCTGGTGCCACCAAGTCGCGTGGTGTACACGACTTTGACGCCCGGCGCAAGCATGATCGGAATGGTTACTGGGATTGGATTGCCGTCCACGTCGGTCGGGTCGATCGCATTGCTGTCAAGAATCGCGTCGTCATACTGCTTGTCAGTCATTTTTTTGTTTTCCTTGATTGTTCTACGATTATTTCAACTTATTTCTGCTGATTTTCTGCGTCTACACGACGTTTTTCGCAATTATTCCGCTTTGAGCGTCGGCTTTTTGGTACGAGATCGGATGGCTGCGTTCACGGGCACTTCCTGCGGGCATGGCATGGAGAACACATGCGCCGGATTGTTGATGGATTCGACCCAATGTCCGTCGGCGTCACGGAATCCGCCGGCCGGAATGGTATAGGCGAGCGGCGCCGCGCCCGGTAGCACGAATTCGACTTCCTGACCGGCTTCGATTTTGTTGCGGCTCATAATGGTCACACGGCCGCCGTCTTCTTCACTCCACGAGAGCACTTCGCCAACCACCAGCCAAGCGCGGAAATACGCGGAACGGTCGGTGCTTTGCTGCACTTTGTGTTCCGGATAGTAGAAGCCGGTGGAATAGTCGCGGTGCGCCACCTTGTCTGGCTCGTCCAGCAACCAGTCAGGCAGGGACACGTGTTCCGCCGGGCGCACTCCGGCGTGATACCAGCCTTCCGGCAGGATTTCCGCAGCCGTGTTCGACTTACGCCTCGTACTACGCGCATGGTAGCTCAGATCATCCGGTTCGCCGGCGGAAGCGACTGGAACGGTTGCAATATCCGGCTTCCCCGCGAACGCGCCATCCGCATGTTCCATAATCAAATCGGTGGTTTCCGGCTTGCCGTAATCCGGATCAGACGGGCGAATCACACGGTCATGGAATGGCTTCAGCACAGTGCCATCCTCGTCTTCAAAACCGCGTTGCACCATGTATGCGTCAACGGCGGTCTTGTAAGCGTTCGTCATCGCCGCAATATAGTAGGCGCTCTTGGAACGTCCTCGATTTTCAGACTGGTCGCACCCGAATCAAGCAGATCGTCGATATGCGCAAGCATGTTCATATCCTGCGAATTGAACAGATACGCGCCTTCCTTAGTCTGTTCTATCGGAAAATACTGGCCGGGACGCTTTTCTTCGACGATGGAATACTTCCAGCGGCACGGTTGAGCACATTCGCCATGATTGCCGTCACGTCCGGTCAGATAATTGGAGAACAGACAACGACCGGAGAACGCCATGCACATCGCGCCATGCACGAAGCATTCGATGTCAAGATCGTCGGGAATGCGTGCGCGAATGTCTCGCACGGCCTGCAGATCCATTTCACGGGCAAGCACCACACGACGTGCACCCAACTGGTAGAAGGCGTTCGCTGCCTGATAGTTGGTGACTCCCGCCTGCGTGCTCACATGCAGTTCCAGGTTCGGCGCCACTTCGCGAGCCATGAGCATCACGCCAATGTCGGAAACGATCAGTGCGTCCACGCCGGTGTCTTTGAGCTGGCCGATGTATTCGCGCATCGCTTCGACTTCATTGTTGCGCGGCAACACATTGCAGGTCACATACACGCGAGCGCCACGCTCATGCGCGTAACGGGAGCCTTCTTCGAAATCCTCCAAACTCAGGTTTTTCGGCGCCGAACGCATGCCGAACGCTTTACCTCCGCAGTAGACGGCGTCCGCACCGTAATCGACGGCGGTTTTCAGTCCTCGCAGATTGCCCGCGGGAGCCAATACTTCAGGCTTGTTTCTTCTTTGCACGCTTGTTCCTCTTACTCGATTTTTCCGCTCTATATTCTCGACTATTCACGGGACACTTCTGCCGCATCCGGGAAATACATACGAGGAAAAACACATGCGGAAAAACAAAGGCGTCCATCGTGGAGACGGACGCCTTGACGCAAAACGTTGCGAATCTGACACTCAGCCGAGTTTGGCGAGTTCCTCTTCGGTGAGTTCGAGCTCGTCGGCCTTGAGGGAATCGAGAATGGTTTCCGGTCGATGGGCGCCGGGAATCACGAACATGTGGTCGCCCTTGGCCAGCTCCCATGCGAGCACCACACGCTGGTAGCTCACGCCACGGGCTTCGGCCACCTCGCGGAACGGATCGAACAGGTGCTCGTCGTACGGGTGACGGTAGCCGCCCAACGGACTCCAGCACACGAACGCCAGACCCTGCTCGGCGCAATAGTCAAGCGTGTCTTGGGTGTCCAGATGAATCGGCGAATACTGGTTCTGCACGGCCACAAGCTTGTCGCCGAGGATCTCCTGCGCGATCTTCAACTGTTCGATGCTCACGTTGGAAACACCCGCCCACTGGGCCACGCCCTGATCGAGCAGCGCCTTGATGCCTTCGCAGGACTCGTTGTACGGCACTTCCGGATCATGACGGTGCAGGTACAGCAGATCGATGCTGTCAACGCCAAGCGCCATCGCGGACTGCTTGCCGTATTCGATCAGATGCTCCGGTTTGCCGTCACGCGGCCAAACCGGCTTGTCACCCTCCCAAGCGCGGCGCAAGCCCACCTTGGTGGCCACGGTGACTTCCTCACGCGGGCCCTTCCACGAGTCAAGCGCCTCACGCACCAGCTTTTCGCCGGTCTGTTCCTCTTCGCCCGGCGTGTAGTACGCCCAAGCGGTGTCGATGTGACGGCATCCGGCATCCAACGAGGCGTGCAATGTTTCGATACCGACATCGTGACCACGATTGTTTTCAATGGTCAACGGCATTTCACCATGGCCGATGGCCGTGGTGCGGAACGGTCCAAGATTACGGAACAAAGCCATCCCGATCTCCTTCAACAACGTACAGAGTGTCTTTCCGAATGCAACCTTACCAGCCGACCCGCCTCAGCAGGCAACAAACCCACCAAACATGCGCGTAATGCCGCAGATCAGCGACCACCGAAGCTGCCGCCGCCGGAACCACCGGAGGAACCGCCGAAACCACCGCCGGAGAAGCTACCACCGGAACCACCGTAACTGCTGGACGGAGATGCCGCGGCAATCGTCGATTGAATATCAGCAAAACCTGATTCCAACTGCGCGCCAATATCACCAAAATTGGCGCTCGGCGAGAAATCCATCGAATTCGTATCACACGAAGCAGGACCGGCGTAATGATGATTGAAATACCATGAACGGTAACTCCAGTAGAGCAGCGAATCGGAAGCGTTGGCATCAAGCCAATTCGGGTCGGCAAGCTGCGGGTACGCCTTGAGCAGCTGCTTCATCGCCTTTTCGGAAATGCCGAACGCGGTGGCGTACACCATGTAGCGACCCCACAACGTCAGATCAGCCACACCACGATCACGGAAGTCGCTGAAATCCTCCATATACCGTTTCAAACCGATCACCTGACCGGCAAGACGCTGACCATTGTCGTTAAGCCCCTTCAATTTGAGGTAGCTCAGCGCAAACACGGACGCGAACATCATCGGCGCGGAAATCAGCACGACCAACGCAAGATTGCCGATCACGCCAAAATACACTATGGAAAGGAACGCCAGGATCGCGGCGCAGATGCCTGCGGCGAACGCTCCCCCGCCGCATGCCGAAGTGGCACCCAACATGGAGAATTCGCTACTGCACGCATTCGTAAACTTTTCCTGATACTTGTAGCCCTTCGACCAATCGGAGAAATTCTTGTCCATCTGTTTCAGATCGAACACCGGAGAACCAATGCGTTCGGACGCCTTCACCAGCAGGTCGAGCGCGGTACGTTCGCTCTGGCTCAGCGCCAATGACTGCGGGTTATCGAACACCACCGGCAGTATCACGATGGTGCTGGTTTTGCCTGCATCACGCGCACGAGCTGGATCATTGGAAATCAGCTGCGCGATATCGGCATTGCGAGACCGACTCATATCAATGCCCCGATACATGGCGGCCGGCCCCGGGTAAATGGCGATTGCTCCACGCGAAGCGAGCGAGAGCACGGAAGCCGACATTTTTCGGCTCGACAGTGTTTTCGAATGCTTGTTGTCAACGATATACAGCAGTTCCGCAGCGCTGGCGGGGCTCATTTCCGGCTCGTCACGCCAATACTCGATGTCACCGTGGTATTGCGAACGATCGAAACTGTGCAATGCGAGCACAACGGCGATCACACACAAGATCAGCCCGGCCACGGCAATGGCGATCCACGTGATCAGGCGGATACGCGCTTTTGTGCGCTGCCGGTCACGCCACCGCTGCTCCTGTTGGGCCTCGCTTTCCATAATGCCGTTTTTGATGGTGGTATCATGAGTGCGTGCCACACCGCTGGTCGCACCGACGTCGAACATGGCGACCACGTCAACATAGTCGCCGGCACGAACGTCGTGCACGGTGAACTGCAACGACCCCTTATCACCACGTTCGGTGGTGGACGTACGTTCGGTGTGCAGCCAGGCCCATGAATTATCCGCCGTAATGCCATCCGGGAACGTGACGGTTCCGGTGACTTTGCCGATGGGAATCTGATTGCTCACGCCGAGCGGCTCCCATTGGAACGTGGCCACGTCTTGATAGGCGGTGGCCACGCCCTGCATGGTCATGGTCACATCGAATTTCAGGCTGCTCGCCGACGTGGTGGCGGGAATATTCCAGCCGATTTCGATTTTCTTGGAACGATCGTCGGTATTGTCGGCAACAAGACCGTCTTTTGCGGGATCGAACGGCTGCGGATTGCTGTCACCTTGCGAAACATCGGCGATATACCACTGCCCCGCATGTTCTCGATTCCATTCGTCGGTGCTATAGCTGCTTGGGATTGCGATATCACCCTGCTGGTAGGTCTCTCCCGTCGTCGCGTTGCGCACGCTGATATCGGTGATATTGGCCAGGTTGCTTTCCTTCAGCGTGTACTGCTGGTACAGCTGCTTCCACGGATGGTCGCCGTCGTCATCGCTGCGGTCGGCGAGTTTCATATCGATGTGTTGGGTGATTTTCAAATCGCCATTGCTTTGCACCTGCACATCGTAGTCGAGCGTTTTGTAGCTCAGATCGGCCCCACCGTCATCCAATGCGATGGCCAGCAATATGGCCGCTACAACGCCAACGGTGACGACGATCGCGATACCGAAGCTGCGCACCGCTCGCGACGCATGCTGTTTGGCCGTCATAATCCCTCTTTCTCGCTTCTTCTTCCCTCAGATGGCCGTACAACAGATGGCCGTACAAGCCGAATTGAACAGTAAAGCCCCATCGTCATCGGACGGGGCTTTACATGCATGTCAGAACTTAACTTGCGGAACCTGACGATCCGCTTCGTCCACCTGGAAGTAGGGGGCCTGTTCGAAATGGAACAAGCCGGCGATAATATTGGTCGGCACAACCTCGGTCTGGGTATTGTACTTCTGCACGACATCGTTGTAGAACTGGCGTGCGTAGGCGATCTTCTCTTCCAACGATTTCAGCTGATTCTGCAAATCCATGAAATTCGTATTGGCCTGCAGCTGCGGATAGTTTTCGGATACGGCCTGCAGATTGACAAGTGCGCGGCTCAGCTGGTTTTCCGCAGCGATGCGCTGCGCCACGTCACCGCTTTGCGCGGCCTGCACCACGCCGGCACGGGCCTGCGTGACCTGCGTGAACACTTGGGATTCGTGGGCCGCATAACCTTTGACCGTTTCCACCAGGTTCGGAATAAGATCGGTACGCTGCTTGAGCTGCACGTCGATCTGCGCCCAACCGTTCTTCACACGATTACGTAGCGTGACCAGCCCGTTGTAGGCGCTGACGGCCCAAAACACAATAAGTACAACGATGACGGCAATGATAATGCCAACGACCATGACGACTCCTTCGTTAATGGCTCTTCACACCATTCTTGCATGCGCCCAGGTACGTTATGACAAAACTCATGCCCCGTGTCTCATTTTCATGCAATCTGCATGGAAACGCAAAGTGCCCCGTACCTTCCGGTACAGGGCACTTCAGTCAGTCAGCTATGCTGCGAGGGATCCTTTTTGAGGCGTCAGTCCTCAAAAGGATCAAAGTCGCGGCGGACGCGGCGGCGAGGACGCTCGGAACGCTCTTCGCGATCGGCACGGTACTCGTCGTAGTTCTCGTCGGCTGCGTAACGCGGATTGCGGTCGTCGCGGCGGCTGCTGCGACGACGGTCGGAACGACGATCATCACGATCGTAGTCACGGTCATCGCGATCGGAACGACGACGACGCGGACGATCATCATAATCACGATCGTCACGATCGGAACGACGATCATCACGACGGCCACGGCTGCCGCGACGGTCATCGCGATCGGAACGCTCACGGCGCGGAGCGGAGGATTCCTGATCTTCGAAGCCTGGAATGGCCAGGGAGATCTTGCCGCGATCGTCAACGCCCTGCACGACTACCTCAACGGTGTCGCCTTCCTTGAGCACGTCTTCGACGGCGTCGATGCGCTCGCCGTTGGCCAGATTACGGATCTGGGAGATGTGCAACAGGCCGTCGGTGCCCGGGGTCAGGTTCACGAAGGCACCGAAGGAGGTGGTCTTCACAACCTTGCCGTTGTAGGTTTCGCCGGCTTCAGGAACGTGCGGGTTGGCGATCTGGTCGATGATCTGCTTGGCCTTTTCAGCGCCGTCGCCACCTTCGGAGGAGATGAACACGGTACCGTCATCTTCGATGGCGATCTCCGCACCGGTCTCTTCCTGAATCTGGTTGATCATCTTGCCCTTCGGACCGATGACTTCGCCGATCTTGTCGACCGGAACGGTGGTGGTGATGATGCGCGGTGCGTACGGGCTCATCTCGGCCGGACCATCGATGCACTCGTTGATGACTTCGAGAATGGTGGTACGGGCTTCCTTGGCCTGCTGCAGAGCAGAGGCCAGAATGTCAGCCGGAATGCCGTCGAGCTTGGTATCGAGCTGCAGAGCGGTGATGAACTCGGAAGTACCGGCAACCTTGAAGTCCATATCGCCGAGCGTCTTCGGCGCCGAGAATATCGGTCAGGGTCTTGAAGATGTGCTGGCCGTCAACATCGCCGGACACGAGGCCCATGGCGATGCCCGCAACCGGGGCCTTCAGCGGCACGCCTGCGGCGAGCAGCGACAGTGTGGACGCGCACACGGAACCCATGGAGGTGGAACCGTTGGAACCAATGGCTTCGGAGACCTGACGGATGGCGTAAGGGAACTCTTCGCGGTTCGGCAGCACCGGCACGAGAGCCTTCTCCGCCAGCGCACCGTGGCCGATTTCGCGGCGCTTCGGGGAGCCGACGCGGCCGGTCTCACCGGTGGAGTACGGCGGCATCTCATAGTTGTGCATGTAACGCTTGGACTGCGGACCGGACAGTGCGTCGATCTGCTGTTCCATCTTGAGCATGTTCAGGGTGGTGACGCCCAGAATCTGGGTTTCGCCACGCTGGAACAGTGCGGAACCGTGCACGCGCGGAACGATGTCCACTTCAGCGGACAGGGTGGCGGATG
>ENA-OQED01000304-OQED01000304.1-human-gut-metagenome-genome-assembly--contig:-NODE-304-length-20255-cov-1.353637_pt1 | contig 20255 bp, 23 predicted proteins | sample MGYA00242790_ERZ504625 | MGnify/ENA primary metagenome ERZ504625 (study PRJEB26092, sample SAMD00036345) | human gut metagenome | host: Homo sapiens | study: EMG produced TPA metagenomics assembly of...
ATTTACAGTAACTAAGGAGCAGGGGCGTGTAGTATGTTTTCTGCCCGGAAAAATATGATTTTGATGAAGCAGTAGAGGCACTGCAGCGTGTATTTGGAATTGTGGGAATCAGTCCGGTTGTGATCTATGAAGACCAGGGATTTGATCAGATGGCAAAAGATGTTGTTTCCTATATGGAAGCAAGATATCCTGGATACAATGGTTCTTTCAAGGTTTACACACGAAGAGCCAAGAAATCTTATCCGATCACATCGATGGAAGTAAGTGCGGCAATCGGAGAAAAGATTTTGGATGCTTTCCCAGATGCATCCGTAGATGTGCATAATCCGGAAATGACACTTTCAGTAGAGATTCGAGATAAGATTTATGTATATTCAGAGACACTTCCGGGACCAGGTGGTATGCCGATTGGAACAAATGGTAAGGCAATGCTTCTTCTTTCCGGTGGAATTGATAGTCCGGTTGCTGGTTATATGATCGCCAAACGTGGAGTCAAGATAGAGGCTGTTTATTTCCATGCTCCGCCGTATACAAGCGAACGTGCAAAAACAGAAAGTCGTAGATCTTGCAAAACTTGTGGCACGTTACAGTGGTCCGATCCGTCTTCATGTAGTTAACTTTACAGATATTCAACTGTATATCTATGATCAGTGCCCGCATGAAGAACTGACGATCATCATGCGCCGCTATTATGATGCGTATTGCAGAGCATTTTGCACGCAAGGATAAATGCCTTGGCCTGATTACGGGGGAGAGTATTGGACAGGTGGCCAGCCAGACTTTACAGAGTCTTGCAGCAACAGATGAAGTATGTGGACTTCCGGTATATCGTCCGGTTATCGGATTTGATAAAGAAGAAATCGTACAGATTTCCAGAAAGATCAATACATTTGAGACTTCCATCCAGCCATTTGAAGACTGCTGTACTATTTTTGTGGCAAAACATCCGGTTACAAAACCAAAATCTGAAAGTGATTCACAGATCTGAAGAAAAATTAAACGAAAAGATCGATCAGCTGATGGAAGAGGCACTGGCAAGTACAGAAGTAATTGAGATTCAGTAAACAGAAACGAAATAGGCAGAAATAAAAACAGCTTCTCATGCGTTTAGCAAAGAAGCTGTTTTATAACTGTATCATATTTGGTATTTCAAAAGAAAATCGGTGCAGATCACTCAATTACATATGGCTGAACGATTGCCATGATCGAATCAAGAGTGCTTCCTTCTGCATGAATATTCAGGTTGATCGGTTTGGATAAATCCAGGCTGAAGATACCCATGATGGATTTTGCATCGATCACATATCTTCCGGATACTAAATCAAAATCGCAGTCGAATTTGCTGATCTCGTTTACGAATGCTTTCACCTTATCGATGGAATTCAGTGAGATTTTAGCTGTTTTCATTATAATAACCTCCCTTGATAAATTTTTGTTGTTTTACAGCTTTCATCTTACCTGTCAGTACCCAAAAAGTCAAGGTGAAAAGAGATAAAAATTGTTTTAATAATTAGTTAAAGTGTAAAAAAAGTGAGGAAAAATGGGAAATAAAGTTGCATTACACAACCTGGGCTGCAAAGTAAATGCCTATGAGATCGAGGCCATGCAGCAGCTTCTGGAGGAGGCGGGATATGAGATCGTGCCTTTTGAGCCGGGAGCGGATATTTATGTGATCAATACCTGCACAGTAACCAATATTGCAGACAGAAAATCAAGACAGATGCTCCACAAAGCAAAAAAAATGAATCCGGAAGCGATCGTGGTGGCAACGGGCTGTTATGTACAGACCGGTGGCGAGAAACTGGAAAAAGACGAAGCCATTGATCTTGTTCTGGGAAATAATCAGAAGATCAATATTGTGGAGGCACTGGCCGAATATGCGGAAAACAAACCGGGCCATGGTTCCCATGTGATCAAGATCAATCAGACAAAAGAGTATGAGGAACTTTCCATTGATCATACAGCAGAACATGTAAGGGCATATATCAAGGTTCAGGACGGATGCAATCAGTTCTGTACGTACTGTATCATTCCCTATGCAAGAGGTCGTGTCAGAAGCCGGAATATTGAAAGTGTGCTGAAGGAGGTCCGTGCACTTGCGGAAAAAGGGTATAAGGAAGTGGTCCTTACAGGAATCCATTTAAGCTCCTATGGAGTGGATTTCCCGGAGGAGAAAAAAGAGACACTGCTTTCTCTGATCCGTGCTGTGCATGAGATCGAAGGGATCAGGCGTATCCGTCTGGGATCGCTGGAACCGGGAATCGTTACAAGAGAATTTGCGGAAGGGATCGCGGCGCTGCCGAAGGTATGCCCGCATTTCCATCTTTCCCTGCAGAGTGGCTGTGATGAGACCCTGGAGAGGATGAACCGCAGATACAGAAGCGGGGAATACAGAGAGCGCTGTGAGCTTTTAAGAGAAGTGTATGGAAATCCGGCACTGACAACGGATGTGATCGTAGGCTTTCCGCAGGATCGGAGGAAGAATTCCGGAAATCCTATGATTTTGTGGACAGCATCCGTTTTTACGAGACTCATATCTTCAAATATTCCAGAAGACAGGGAACAAAGGCGGCTGCCATGGACGGACAGCTGACAGAGGCGGAGAAATCCTTCCGCAGTGAGAAGATGATCGAGTTGCATCATCGTCATGCAGGGGATTATGAGAAATCCATGCTTGGCAAAAACCTGGAGGTACTGATCGAGGAAGAGTATACAAAGGATGGACGGACCTGGTATCTGGGACACAGCCGGGAGTATATAAAAACTGCTGTACCGAAATCGGAAGCTTATGGCGTAAATGATATCGTAATCGTAAAGGCAGAAGGCTTTCTTGAAGAGCATATCATGACCGGTGAAGCCGTGGAGTGAAGAACGGGATCGTATGTTGAAAGGTTGTTTGTTCACTGGTAATATTTTGCGAAGCGTGTTACTGAGAACGGAGTGAACAGTAACGTTGACAGTTTGTATTCGCAATCCTCGTTAAATTTAAGATTGTAATTTATGTAAATTTATATTAAAATAAAAAAGAATATATTTTAAGGACGTGAGAGACAATGGCAGAGAATAATCTGGGAAATACACAGTATTTCAGAACAAAACCGGATCAGGAGCTTCAGGTAAAAGAAGTCCTGGATCTGGTGTACAATGCAATGGATGAGAAGGGCTACAATCCGGTGAATCAGATCGTAGGATATATTATGTCCGGAGACCCGACCTACATCACAAGCCACAAGGGTGCGAGAAGCATGATCATGAAGGTGGAGCGTGATGAGCTGGTAGAGGAGCTTCTCACCGAGTATATCAAGAATAAGTCCTGGGAACGGTAATATGAGAGTACTGGGACTGGACTATGGCTCGAAGACCGTTGGGGTTGCAGTGAGCGATCCCCTTGGCCTGACAGCCCAAGGTGTGGAAACCGTATGGCGCAAGCAGGAAAACAAGCTTCGTCGTACTCTGGCACGTATTGAAGAGATCATTTCGGAGTATCAGGTTACGGAGATCGTTCTGGGATACCCGAAAAACATGAACAATACAGTAGGAGAGCGGGCCGAGAAATCTCTGGAGTTTAAGGAAATGCTGGAGAAACGTACGGGTCTGCCTGTTGTTATGTGGGATGAGAGACTGACTACCATGGCGGCAGACCGTACTCTGGAGGAGACCGGTGTGCATAAGGAAGACCGTAAACAGTATCTGGATCAGGTAGCAGCAGTCTTTATCCTGCAGGGATATCTGGATGCTGCCGCATACAGAAGAGAGCAGCAGGAAGGCGTGGAAGAATGATCGGAAACGCAAATAGATATTTTGAGCGGATCAGGTAGCAAATGCGGATTGTGAATATCCGCTTGACAAGAACGGATAAGGAAGAATTAAATATGGAAAAAATAATATTTCAGTCAGACGACGGCACAGCTGCTGAGTTTTACGTAGAGGAGCAGACCAATATTGCGGGTGTGACTTATCTTTTGGTGTCCGATTCACAGGATGAGGAAGCAGACGCATATATTCTGAAGGATATTTCAGCTCCGGGAAGCACAGAAGCCTGTTATGAGATGGTCGAGGATGATGACGAACTTCAGGCTGTATATGCAGTTTTTCAGCAGATGCTGGATGACGTGAATTTTGAATGGAGGAGCGATTTTTGAAAAGCGAGAACAACGATGACAACAAAAATGCGGAGAGCAGAGTACAAGTTTCCGCAGGCGGTGCCAGAAGAACCGCAGCAAGACAAAAGAATGCCGGATCAAGAACAAGACAGTATCGTGGTGGCAGCAAAAACCGTCAGGATAAGCCTTTCCGGCCAACAGCAAAGAAAACAGCAGCCGGTGGCGCTGTAAAAAACAGCAGAAACACACAGAAACCGGCAAAGACCGGCGGCAGGCCATCCGGTCGGAAAACCGGCCGCAGAACAACATCCAAGCTTAAGATCATACCACTTGGCGGTCTGGAGCAGATCGGAATGAACATTACCGCTTTTGAGTATGGCGACAGTATTGTAGTTGTAGACTGTGGTCTTTCTTTCCCTGAGGACGATATGTTGGGAATCGATCTGGTCATTCCGGATGTAACATACCTTAAGGAAAATATTTCCAAGGTGAAGGGATTTGTGATCACTCATGGACATGAGGATCATATCGGAGCTCTTCCGTATGTGTTGAAAGAAATCAATGTTCCGATCTATGCTACCAAGCTGACACTGGGACTGATCCGCAACAAACTGAAAGAGCATAACCTTATGCGTTCTACCAAATTGAAAGAGGTAAAACACGGGCAGGTGATCAATCTTGGGGATTTCGCTGTGGAATTTATCAAAACGAATCACAGTATCCAGGATGCATCCGCACTTGCTATTTATTCACCGGTGGGAATCGTGATACACACAGGAGACTTTAAAGTTGATTATACACCGGTATTTGGAGATGCCATCGATCTGCAGCGTTTTGCAGAGATCGGCAAGAAGGGTGTGCTTGCACTGATGTGTGAGAGTACCAATGCAGAGAGACCGGGATTTACAATGTCCGAGCGTACAGTGGGACATGTATTTGATAATCTTTTTAATGAGTACCGTACATCCAGGATCATCATTGCAACCTTTGCATCCAACGTGGATCGTGTGCAGCAGATCATTAACACTGCATACCGGTTCGGAAGAAAGGTTGCTGTGGAAGGCCGCAGTATGGTCAATGTTATTTCCGTAGCGTCAGAGCTTGGCTATCTGCAGATTCCGGAGAACACACTGATCGAGATCGATCAGGTGAAGAATTATCCGGACGACAAGGTGGTTCTGATCACAACAGGAAGTCAGGGTGAGTCCATGGCGGCACTTTCCCGTATGGCAGCCAATATCCATAAGAAGATCACGATCAAGCCTAACGATACCATCATTTTCAGCTCCAATCCGATCCCCGGAAATGAAAAGGCAGTTTCCAAGGTCATCAACGAACTGTCTATGAAGGGAGCCAAGGTTATTTTCCAGGATGTCCATGTTTCTGGACATGCCTGCCAGGAGGAGATCAAGCTGATCTACTCCCTCGTAAAACCGAAATATGCCATTCCAATCCATGGTGAGTACCGTCATCTGACTGCACAGAAACACATTGTGGAAGATCTGGGAATCCCGAAGGAGAATATTTTTATCCTTTCTTCCGGAAATGTTCTGGAGTTGGACGGACAGGATGCCAAGGTGACAGGAAGCGTTCATACAGGTGCGATCTTCGTAGACGGACTTGGCGTTGGCGATGTGGGAAATATCGTACTCCGTGACCGTCAGCATCTGTCTGAAGATGGAATCATGATCGTAGTTATGACACTGGAGCGCCACAGTAATGTAGTTCTCGCAGGTCCGGATATCGTTTCCAGAGGTTTTGTGTATGTAAGAGAATCTGAGGATCTTATGGAGCATGCCAGACAGGTTGTGGAAACTGCACTGGATTCCTGCCTGGAGAACAATATCACGGACTGGGGCAAGATCAAAACCGAGGTCAAGGATGCCCTTGGAGAGTATCTGTGGAAACGGACCAAGAGAAATCCTATGATCCTGCCTATCATTATGGAGGCGTAGGTTCATGGATGAGATCAGCATGGAGATCGAGAAGCTTCTCGATGCTGTGCACAGAAGCGATGAATATCAGGAATATCAGAAACAGGCAGCCCAGCTTGAAGCGGATCCTGAGCTGAAAGCCAGAGTGATGAGATTCCGTGGAGATAATTTCAGACTGCAGAATCATTCAGACAAGGATGAGCTGTTCCATATTGCGGAACAGCTCAATCAGGAGTCTGCAAGTCTGAGACAGAACCTGAAAGTAAATGCCTATCTCGACGCAGAGCTTGCGCTGTGCAGACTGATGCAGCGGATATGCAGGACGCTGGTGGACGGGATCGACATACAGATTCCTGACTTATAGGAGGAAAGACTATGGCAGACACAAGAGACAAGGTTGGCAGGGCCGGCGTTTTTCTGGCTGGAGGGGTATTTAAAACCGCTGTATATATCTTTATTATCGTATTTCTGATCTGGGTTGGAAAATCAGCATATCAGTTTGGCTACGATGTGTTTAACCAGCAGGCTATGAGCCCGGGAGAGGGACAGCAGGTCACGGTAGTCATAAAAGAAGGTGCTTCTGCATATAAAGTAGGCAAGACACTGGAGCAGAAGGGTCTTATCAAGGATGCGCTTGCATTTACCATACAGGAAAGAATGTCCGCATATCACGGACAGATCAAAGCAGGTACATACCTTCTCAGTACAGCTTATACACCGACCAGGATCATTGCAGTGCTGTCAGGAGAAGAGAGCAAGGAAGGATCGAACAGCCAGTGATCGTAGAAGAACGCATGCAGACCTATATCAATTCACTGGATATGGGGAATACTCCATTTCTGCAGGAGTTGGAGACAAAGGCACTTGCAGACCGGGTGCCGATCATCCGGAGAGATATGCAGAGCTTTATGAGGATGCTTCTGGCACTGAAACAACCGAGCGCATTTTGGAGGTGGGGACTGCCGTAGGCTTCTCCACACTTCTTATGTGTGAGTATGGGCCGGAAGATATGGAAATTGTTACCATAGAGAATTATGAAAAAAGAATTCCTGTCGCAAAGGATAATTTCAGGCGCGCAGGAAGAGAGTCACAGATCACGCTTCTGGAGGGAGATGCCGGAGAGATTCTGAAGAATCTTACCGGAATCTTTGATATGATCTTCATGGACGCAGCCAAGGGCCAGTATATCCACTGGCTTCCTGACGTGCTGAGACTGATGAAAGAGGGAAGCGTGCTGGTATCTGACAACGTGCTGCAGGAAGGGGATATTATTGAATCTCATTATCTTGTGGAACGGCGTAACCGTACAATCTATAAAAGAATGAGAGAATATCTCTGGCAGCTGACTCACAGTCCGGTGCTTCGTACATCGGTGCTTCCTCTTGGAGACGGAGCGGCTGTAAGTGTAAAAACAGGAGAACAGGTTTATGAAACGACCAGAACTATTGGTTCCGGCGAGCAGCCTTGAGGTTTTAAAGGTTGCCGTCATATATGGTGCAGATGCTGTTTACATCGGCGGAGAAGCTTTTGGACTTCGTGCAAAGGCTAAGAATTTTTCAAAAGAAGATATGTGTGAGGGAATCGCATTTGCCCATTCCCATGGTGTAAAGGTTTATGTGACAGTAAACATCCTGGCGCATAACCGTGATCTTGAGGGTGTAAGGGAATATCTTCAGGAACTGAAGGAGATTGGACCGGACGCACTGATCATCGCAGATCCGGGAATCTTTATGTATGCAAAGGAAATCTGCCCGGAGATCGAGCGTCACATCAGTACACAGGCAAATAATACCAATTATGAGACTTACCGTTTCTGGTATAACCTTGGTGCCAAACGTGTGGTAAGTGCAAGAGAGCTTTCTCTGGAAGAGATCCGGGAGATCCGGGCACATATTCCGGAGGATATGGAGATGAAACGTTTATTCACGGTGCCATGTGCATTTCCTATTCCGGAAGATGTCTTCTCAGTAACTTTATGGCAGGAAGAGATGCCAATCAGGGAGCCTGTACCCATCCCTGCAGATGGAAATATTCTGTTGTGGAGGAGAAGCGTCCGGGAGAATACATGCCGGTATTTGAAAATGAGAGAGGAACTTTTATTTTTAATTCCAAGGATCTCTGTATGGTAGAACATATGGAAGATATCCTTACAAGCGGTATTGACAGCCTGAAGATCGAGGACGTATGAAAACAGCTCTTTATGTGGCAACAGTGGCAAGAACCTACCGCAAAGCCATTGACGACTGTATGGAAAGTCCGGAAAAATATCATGCAAATATGCCGTGGTATCAGGAGCAGATCTCAAACTGTACCTACCGTCAGTTTACCACCGGATTTTTTTACGGAAAGCCGGATGAGAATACCCAGATCTATGACAGCAACACATATGTAAGAGAATACACATATCTTGGATTTGCAGAAGAGATCGATGAGAGAGGTCTGGCAAGACTGACACAGAGAAACAAGTTTTCTGTAGGAGAGACCATCGAGATCATGAAACCGGACGGAAGGAATATTCCGGTCACAGTGGAAGCCATTTATAATGAAGAGGGCGAAGCTATGGAGAGTGCACCACATGCTCAGCAGAGGATCTATGTGAAACTGACTGAGATGCCGGAGGTATTTGATATTCTCCGAAGAGGTGAATGATCCGAAAGGTGGATAAGAGAGTAAAGGGGAGAACGAAAAGAACGTTCTCCCCTTTACTGATTTTCAGGAAAAAGAGTACGGAGTTTTCGAAGAGCGTTCTTTTCGATACGGGATACATAGGAGCGGCTGATGGAGAGATTTTCAGCAATCTCTCGCTGGGTCAGTGGCTCCTGACCATTCAAACCGTAGCGGCAGCAGATCACCTGGTATTCCTTTGGGGAGAGTACTGTCCGGATATAACGGAGAAGATAGGAAATGCTGTCCCTTTTGAAACAATCATCCACAACATCAACGGGTGGACTTTCAATGATATCGAGAAGGCTGATCTCGTTGCCTTCTCGGTCTGTGCCGATGGGTTCATAGAGAGAAACTTCTCTGGAACGTTTCCTGCGGGCACGGAACATCATGAGAAGCTCATTGTCAATGCACCGTGCAGCATAAGTGGAAAGCTTGGAAGTCCGGCTGGGATCAAAGGTGGAAATGGCTTTGATCAGACCTATGGTGCCTATGGAGATCAGATCATCCTGATCCTCGTCACATCCCTGATATTTTTTTGCAACATGTGCTACGAGGCGGAGATTGTGTTCGATAAGGATTATTTTTTGCTTCCGGATCGCCCCTTTGGAGCTGTAGAAGATAGAACTGCTCTTCCGCAAAAGAAAGCGGTTTCAGAAAGGTTTTCAAGGGTTCACCTCAAAGGGGATTTCCTTATAGCTTATGAGCCGGACGTGCTTTTCGTGCTTTTCCAACAGAAACTTTATAAAAAGGACAGAGGCGAACACCTGTTGCGCCACATTCTGATCTGGTGTATAATCATAAAATACGAGTGACAACAATCAGTGTATATTGATGAGGAGTATATATTTTGAAAAAGAGGATAGAACAGCTTCTTAACGGAAAATTTATTTATGAACAGCCTGAGCTTCTGTTTTCACAGGACCGTATTTTCGCTACGCTGAAGGCAGGAGAGACTACAAAGGATGAGATTTATTTCGGTACCGATGACAACCGCAGGATCAGTGGCTTTGTGACTTCATCTGACCGGAGACTGGTGCCGGGATTTGACCGCTTTTCCGGAACCACAGTGCGCATGCCTTATGGGGTAGATGCAGAGGGAATGAGGCCGGGAGAGAGCTTTGAAGGCTGGCTGTGTTTTACTACCAGTATCGGAGAATATAAGCTGCCGTTCACTGTACAGGTACAGACGGAAGAGGTGAAGAGTGCAGGCAGAAAGGTATCTTCTCTGGAAGAATTTCTGCACATTGCAAAGGAAGATTTCCATGAGGCTTACCGGATCTTTACAGAACGACATTTTTCTCTGATCCTGAGTGATCAGAGTGAGAAGATCCGTTCTCTTTATGCAGGAATGTCACAGCAGCCGGTGACCTATCAGCATCTGGAGGAATTTCTGATCGCAGCCGGTGCCAAGGAAAAGGTGACATTGAGTCTGAACAGAGAAGAGGCCGGTTTTTATGATGTCAGTGAATCTGTTCAGGAATCCCTTTATATCCACAGGAGCGGATGGGGACACCTGCGGGCAGATATTGAGGTAAACGGGGATTTTCTGGAGGCAGGTAAGCATGTGGTCACAGAAGAGGATTTTATCGGAAGTACCTGTGAAATAAACTATGTGATCCGCCAGGAAAAACTGGGAAAAGGGAATCAGTACGGCGAGATCATTGTAAAAACCCCATACCAGAAACTGGTATATCACGTTCTTGCATCCAGAGGAACTGAGAGTGCCGTGAACCTGGATCTTCTGGAAAAACAGTATCGGATATCTCTGATGAAGGAATACCTGGGATATCTCTGTAAAAGAACAGATTTTCAGGCTTGGACAGCCTCTACTCATGAGAAGCTTGACCGTATGGGCGAAAACGGACTGAAATATCCGGAATATCAGCTTCTGGAAGCCTATCTTCTTCATCTGGAAGGAGAAGATGACCAGGCTTCAGAAATCCTTAAGCGTTATCAGAATAAATCCTTTCATCACAATGAACTGGAACTGGCAGGGATTTATCTGTATCTATGTACACAGACCGGGCTGTACCGGGATAAGGAACAGGCCCTCCGCAAGGTACAGAATTTCCAGATGCAGAAGGAAGACAGCTTTATCCTTCTGAAACTGGTATTTGAAATGGATCATACGCTTTCTCCGTCAAAAAAGATCTTTCTGATGGAGGAACTTTTTGAGCGGGGATGTACAAGTCCTTTTCTGTATCTGGAAGCATGGAACCGTATTTGTGCAGATATGTCTCTGCTGCATCGAATCAATGGGTTCTGGGCCCAGGTATTCCTTTTTGCAGGAAAAGAACAGATGCTGACGGAAGAGCTGGTCATGCGCCTGGCATATCTTTCCGGTTATGAGAAAGCTTTTAACGAAAGTCTGTACCGTGCTATGGCCATGGGATGTGAAGCCTTTCCGTCGGATGATACCGTGGAAGCTATCTGTAAATATATTATGAAGGGAAATCCAAGAAAACCGGAATATTTTCAGTGGTTTTCCGCTGCCGTGGACCGCGGGATCCGGATCACACGGCTGTATGAATATTATGTGGAAACACTGGATACTTCTTATCGGAGAGTCCTGCCGAAACCGCTTTTGATGTATTTTACCTATAACAACAATACTCTCGGTGATTCCAAACGTGCCTATCTGTATGCATGCATCATTGCAGGGAAGGAACGTGATCCACAGACATACGAAAGTTATCGTGAAAGCATGGAGGAATTTGCTTTCCGTAAGTTACGGGAAGGCCGGATGAATGAAAATTATGCCGCTGTTTATCAGGAATTCATGCGGGAACCATCGGACAGCGAAAAAGCGCAGGTGATCGCCTCCAGAATGTTTACCTGCCGGCTGTATACGGATGATCCGAAGGTCCGCAGTGTGATCGTTCGTCACAGACAGATGAAACAGGAAGAAATCTATCCGTGTATCCATGGGATCGCTTACCCAAGGATCTGCAGCGAAGATGCGGCCGTTGTATTTCAGGATGAAAAACAGAGACGTTATGCTGCTACGGTAGATTATAATCTGACACCACTTTTTGATGATCGTGAGATGGTTCCGGCAGTGTTGGAAAAAGGGGCAGATGAACCGGCTGTGCTTTTGTATTACTGTCAGGGTCAGGAGATCAGTCGTAAGAATCTGGGAATTTTTCAGAAACTGGTCCTTTCACCGGCGTTTACCGATGAATATAAGAGGCTGATCCGCAAAAAGATCCTGGATTATTATCGGGATCACGTGCAGGGAGAAGATCTGGATGCCTGTCTGGAGATGATGGATTATCGGGAATATGCCATGGTCGACCGGAAAACCCTTCTGGAGATCCTGATCCAGCGGGGACTGTTTCCGCAGGCTATGAGCGTGGTGGAAGCATTTGGATTTGAAGGAGTAGAGGAGCGTGCTCTTCTGAAGCTGGTAAGCCGTATGATCATCCGCTGTGACTGTGCGGAAGACGAAGAGCTGATCGCACTTTCCTCTCATGTATACCGACAGGGAATCTATGATGAAGTGATCCTCATGTATCTGATGAAATTCCGGTTTGGACCTGTGGATGAACTTCTGGATATCTGGAAAAGTGCCTGTGGGTTTGAGATGGATACCTATAATCTGGAGGAGAGGATCCTTTCTCTTCTGATGTTTAACTGGGATTACCGGCCAGAGGGTGCGGATATCCTGAAAGCATATATCCGTCATTCCGGAAAAGAGAGTGTGATCGGTGCGTATCTGACTCTGATGTCTTACGGAATGTTTGTAAAAGAAATGCCGGAGATGCCTGGACTTAAGGAGTATCTGAAAAATCGCAGAGAAAAGGAGTGGCCCGGAGACCGGATCTGTGACCTGACCCTTTTGAAATTGCTTTCCGAAGAAAAAACTTCTGATGAAGAAAATTTGGAAATGGAGGAAAAAATCCTCTCCTCCTGTGTAAAGGAAGGAATGCTATTTGAGTTTTTCCGGAATCTGGATCAGAGTATCCTGCGACCGTATCAGCTGGATGATAAGACTTTTGTAGAGTATCATACTTCACCGGAGGCTTCGGTCACACTGTATTATTGCCTGGATACAGGTCTTGGAACTGTACCGGACTATAAAAGTGAACCGCTCAAAAATATCTATGAGGGAATTTTTGCCAGAGCATTTACATTGTTTTATGGAGAGACCCTGCGATATTATTTCCAGACAGAAGATGAAACCGGTGTACACAAAACGGAAGAAAAAATACTGACCATGAGCCAGAGTAATGACCAGGCATCCAGCAAATATCAGCTGATCAATCAAATACTCTGTGCAAGGAAACTGGAGAAAGATACGGAAGTGAAGGAGAAGCTGGCACAGTATCTCCGGCAGGAACAGTACGTTAATGAAATGTTTGTCATAGAGAAGGAACCGGAAAGATGAATGAAATTCGTGACTTGATCATAGGAATTGATATTGGAAAAGAATACACACAGATCTGTTATTATGACAGAAAAGCAGAAGAAGCCCGTTCTCTTTCCATGAAGGTAGGAGCCAGTCAGTATGAAGCTCCGGGCTGTATCTGCTATCGTACCGATCACGGTGATTACTGCGTAGGCCTGGAAGCAGAGTATTTTGCCAGGGAAAAGGGCGGGATCATGATCGGAAATATCTATGATATCTGTCAGAAGGAAGAAAAGATCCAGGTGGCAGGAGAGGAAAAAGAGCCGGCAGAGCTTCTGGCACATTTTCTAAGGGGAATCCTGAAATTTCTGGGAATCCAGGATATCGTAAAGAATACCCGGTGCCTTTGTATCACATCGCCGGAGCTTAGTACACTTCAGGTACGGAATTATCAGAAGGCCTGCAGCCTTGCAGGTTTTTCCCGTGAGAAATATATGCTTATGGACTATGGCGAGAGCTTTTATTATTATGCACTGGGACAGAAACGGGAAACCTGGAATCGAAGTGTAGGATGGTATGCCTTTGCAGGCGATACGGTAACTTTCCGGAAGCTGACCATCAACGGCTCTTCCAGACCGGTGCTTGTAAAACTGGAGGATCCGGTCAGTACAAAGCTTGAACCGGAAGAAGAGATCCGTGATGTGGAATTTTATCGTTTTATCAGTAAGACTCTCGGCAAAGAGCTCTTCTCCAGTGTGCAGATCACGGGAGAAGGATTTGACCAGCAGTGGGCACAGCAGTCTGTAAAGCTCCTGTGTCATCAGGGACGGAAGGTTTTTTACGGAAACAATCTTTTTGCAAAGGGAGCCTGCATAGCCGGTAAGGACAGGCTGGAGGATAAAAAACTCAAAGGTTACCGCTATTTAAGTGATTCGCTGGTGACTGCGGACGTAGGAATGGATATGCGGGTGATGGGCTCTCCGGCTTACTATCCGCTGATCGAAAGCGGCAGCAACTGGTATGAATGCAGTGCATCCTGCGAGCTGATCCTGGATGATACCAGTGAACTGGTATTTGTAGTAAGTATCCGGAAGAAACCGAGAAGAAACGTGTGGCCATGGCACTTGAGGGTCTGCCAAAACGGCCTAATCGGACTTCAAGGCTTTCCCTCACGCTGAAATACGTATCGCCGAGAGACTGTGAGATCACAGTAGAGGATCTGGGCTTTGGCGAAATGTATCCTTCCAGTGGGAAGATCTGGAGGGAACTGGTACGATGGGATGAGCAGGAAGAAAGGAAGCAGGCATGAGCGGATATATTTTATGTCAGGTAAAAAAGGCAGAGAAGCCGTTTTATATCGAAAATATCAGTACCAATATCTATTCTATAGAAGAACTCTGCTATTATCTTTATAACAATCTTTATCTTGTGGACAGCTCATTGATCAGCAGTAGCTCTGTACCTGGCTGGAGGAAGAACTGGAGCTTCCGAAGCTTGCGGCCAAGCTGAAACCTTATATTGGAAGAGAGGCCGGACTTGAAGAAGTACTGTATCCGATATTTAAAGAGATCAATTATCTGGCTTATGAAGAGCTTAAGACCTTAAACGGGCGCATTGAAGCCAGAAAACGTGAACCTGAAGAAATACGGGAGAAACGCAAAGGTGATGCGCTGATGGAGAATCGGATGTATGTGAATGCACTCCGTGTTTATCAGAAGCTTCTGGAGCATGGCGGGAAAGAAATCACCGGAGAGATGCGTGAAAGGATCCTGCATAATCAGGGATGCGCATACAGTTACCTGTTCCAGATGGATAAAGCGCTGGATTGCTTTTGGAAAGCATGGAAGGAGAAGCATTCAGAGAAAGCGCTGAAGGTTTATCTTCTGGCCTACCGCAGTGTTCACAGTGAAGAAGAATACAGGAAACGACAGGAAGATCTGAAGACAGATGAAATGGTAAGGCAGGAAACTGACCAGGCTCTGAAAAGCTTTGCCGGTCTCCCGGAGCAGCATATCGCATCCGGAGAAACCGACAGGATCCTGGAGGATCTCACAAGAGAATATCACAGAAGTACCGGCTCTTAAAGCTGTTCAAGAAGTCCCAGCAGGATCTGCCGGGCTTCTTTTTTTGTATATACGGATTCTTCCTCAGACAGGGAACAGAGGTAATCATTCAGGGCCTGTCCGATACTGGTCTCTTTCAGATAGATACAGAGAAAAGTATCCTTTTCGGAAAGAAAGCAGAGAAAAACGGAATAGTCAGACAGAACTTCCAGATGGATCCCGGTTTCAGGAAGTACGGAAGGCTTCAGGATCCTGCATTTTCATGTCCCATATCTGTGTCAAGAAGATGCTTGAGGGCTTTTTTTCGTTCTTCTTTCGGAAGAGGGGTCTGATGGTAGGAATAAGGTCCGTCAAGGAGTCCGGTACGGGCAAATTTTCGGATCCCGCTCAGTGTAAAATAATTGCAGGAAAAGGCAGCTTCTGTAAAAGAAAAGGAAGTCTGGTTCAGAACCGCTGCCAGCTGGGTATAGACCGGATCGGAAAGATCGATATCCCTGTTATCAAACAATGACTGAATAAAGCCCGGACCATAGGACATCAGTGCAAGGCAGGGATGAGATTCCAGTGCAAAATTTGTTGAGATCTTTGTCTGCATGATAGAACCAAAGATATTAAGGATCCTGTCCGGAGAATCCGACTGCAGGAAGAATTGGCTGGAATTCTCAAGAGCCCGTTGGAATTCCTGTTGATATGCGTGGATCGCTTCCGGATTTTCAGTAAAAATACAGGTCATCATATCCGAGGATAACAGCAGCAGTTTTTTTTCAGTGAGTAAGAAAAAAGGAAACAGTTCATAGCTGGAAAACTCTCGGCCTGTCTGAGTATAGTAATAATATGGCTGGTAGCCCACAAAACCTGACAGGATCGGAAGGAGTGTGCAGAGAAAGGTTTCCAGATTCATGTTGTAATCCGGTGAGGCGGACGGGTTCTGGTGAAGCGGCAGGATCTGGATCACCGGTGGCAGTTTCTCATATTTGGGATAAAGATGGGAAAAGATCTGTACAAGAAGCCGGCAGTTGGCCGGAAGGTTGGTACGGATCGTTTCAGAAGAACCGGAAGACAGGATGTCCTCAAAAAGGCTCAGGACCTTCTTTTCCACATCAAGAGAAAAAGTTCCACGGTAAAAGGGAAAGGATGGAAGCCTGAGAAAACCCTCCCGGGAAATGACCTGCTGGGAGCTGATAACACCCAGAAGCTCTTGTATATATTTGCGGTTGTAATATATTTCTTTTCCGATTTTTTCTATTTTATATAATTCCATCAGTTCCCTGCGCTGGGAAGGATTGATCCGGAGGGAATCGCAGAACTGGCGCACAAAATCAATACCGGGAAGACGTTTCCCTGTGATCATACGTTGTAGCGAGGTACGGTCAAGTCCCGAAGAAGCAGATAACTGATAAACGTTTTCTCCTGTATCCTTTAGGTATTCCCGGCATTTGTTGCTGAAATCAGACATAGTAGTACTCCTTTTGGTGCTTATATGACATTATTATACGAAAACAGATCATGAATTGCAATAATTTGTAAAAAAACAAGGCACAATTAGAAGCACATATTGCGTAGGTCTTTCTTTGAAAATAAAATGTTAATATCAGAAAGAGCATGAGGGAGGAAAACACGGCAATGGCAGTGATGACGATCGCGATATGTGATGAAATACGAAAGGATGCACAGAAGCTGTACAGGCAGCTTTCCATACTGGTCCCTGATGCAGAGCTCCTTCTGTATCGGACCAGAGAGAGTCTTCTGAAAGGACTGGCAGAGGGACACAAGATCTGCGATCTGATATTTCTGGGGCTGGATGGTGATCAGGGCAGGAGTCTGGAAACTGTACGGACAATGCGCCTGAAAGGACATTATATCCCGGTTGTGCTGGTGGCAGAGAATGAAAAATTCTATAAAGAAGCATTTGAAGTGTTTGCCTATAACTATCTGGTCAAACCGGTTGAAAGTGGAGAACTGGAACATGTTCTGGTACATATCCTGGAGGTATGCAGGCGTGAAGGCGGAAGAGCGCTGTATTTTCGCTACAGGAAACAGGTTTATACACTGCAGCACGATCATCTGGCATATATATCCAGTAGTCTTCACAGTGTGACATTTCATCTTACCGATGGAAAAAGATCAGCTGCAGAGCCAGGCTGGGGGATTTTTCTGGACAGCTGTCAGACAGCAGCTTTTTGAGATGTCATCAGAGCTTTTGTATCAACATGGAGAAGGTAACTTCACTTAAGAAGAACAGTTTTGTGGTCGGACAGACGGAAATCCCAATTTCCAGAACATATCTGAAAACGGCCAGAAAGAAATACAAAGATTATCTGGCAGAGCAGAAGGTTTGCTCTTGACAGCTCCTTTTGGGTATGTTACTATAACCATACGCTTTCACGTGGTAGAGTGACCATGTGATAAAGAGATAACCGAAAAAAGGAGAATGACCATGAAGAAAAGAACAGTTGCAGTAGTAATGGCGGCAGCGATGACAATAGGAATGATGGTAACAGGAGTGAGTGTACAGGCAGGTGTTGAGGATAAGACCCTGATCGTAGGATTTGATGCTGAATATCCTCCGTTCGGATATAAGGATGATAACGGAGAATATGTAGGATTTGACCTTGACCTTGCCCAGGAAGTATGTGATAATCTTGGCTGGGAACTTGTTAAGAAGCCTATCAACTGGGATTCCAAGGATATGGAGCTGAACTCCGGAACGATCGACTGTATATGGAATGGATTTACTATTAACGGACGTGAGGATGACTATACATGGAGTGATCCATACATCAACAATGAGCAGGTGATCGTAGTTGCCAAGGATTCCGGAATTGAGAAGCTTGCGGATCTTAAGGGTAAGAACGTAGTTGTACAGGCTGCATCCGCTGCACTGGACGCATTGAACAACGATGACAATAAGGAACTGAAGGACAGCTTTGCATCTCTTACAGAGAATCCGGACTACAACACTGCATTTATGAATATTGATTCCGGAGCTGCAGACGCTGTTGCTGTTGATATTGGTGTTGCTAACTATCAGCTTTCCCAGAGAGGCAAGGATAAATATGTGATCCTTGACGAGCCGATCCAGAACGAGCAGTATGGCATCGGATTCAAGAAGGGAAATGATGAACTGGAAGAGCTTGTATGGGATGAAGTTGAGAAACTTGATGAGTCCGGTGAGGTAGACAAGCTTGCAGATAAGTATGAGCTGGATAAGAGCATGCTCTGCATCAGCGAGGACAAGGATAAGACAGAGAATTCTGATTCAGCAGAAGCTGACACAGAAGAAAGTGCAGACAGCACAGAGAAAGAAACCGATTCTGAATCCAAATGATCCGGTATAGATCCGGCACAGTAAAAGCTGTGAAGATATTTTTTTTAAGCTATCCAACAGCAGTAGAAATAAGAAACATAGCAGAAGCTTTTGAAGCTTCCGCATAAAAAGGAAATGAGGGTGCTTCGGCGCAGAAAGAGCTGCCGTACACGCTCATTTCCTGTTGTTTACAGGAATTACAGGTATCAGTCCGATAAATGGAACTGATACTCCGAACCAGGAGGGAAAAAATGAGTTTTAGTGTAATGCTCCAGCAGCTGGCAGGAGGAATGCTGGTCTCTATTGAGATCTTTTTTGTAACCTTGCTGTTTTCTCTGCCGCTGGGACTTCTGATCTGTTTTGGCAGAATGTCCAGAAACAAAGTGATCCGTACCATTGTATCCGGGTACATATCCATCATGAGAGGAACGCCGCTGATGCTGCAGCTGATGGTGGTATATTTCGGCCCTTATTTTATCTTCGGGATCCGTATTTCCATGGGATATAGTCTGATCGCTGTATTTATCGCATTTGCCATCAACTATGCAGCTTACTTTGCAGAAATCTATCGCGGCGGCATTGAATCTATGCCGGTGGGACAGTATGAAGCTGCAAAGATCCTTGGATACAATAAGGTACAGACATTTTTCCGCATCATCCTTCCACAGGTGATCAAGAGGATTTTGCCGTCTATTACGAATGAGGTCATTACGCTGGTCAAGGATACTTCCCTTGCGTTTGTTGTGGCAGTTGCGGAGATGTTTACCATTGCCAAGCAGATCGCAAGTGCACAGACAACAATGATGCCATTTGTGATCGCTGCGATATTTTATTATGTGTTCAACCTGATCGTGGCTGTTGTGATGCAGAAGGTTGAGAAAAGTATGAATTACTACCGCTAACCGGAATGGAGAGTACAAAATATGAAATTATTTGAAATGAAACATATCAAAAAAAGCTTTGACGGACTGGAAGTTCTCAAAGATATCTCTCTTGACGTGGAAGAGGGAGAAGTTTTAAGTATCATCGGTCCTTCCGGTTCCGGCAAGTCAACCATCCTGCGTTGTGCCACAGGACTTGAGACGCCGGACAGCGGCGAGATCATCAAAAACGGTGATGTGGGACTGGTGTTCCAGCAGTTCAATCTGTTTCCGCATTTTTCCGTACTGAAAATATAGTGGATGCACCTCTGAAGGTGCAGAAGAGAAAGAAAGATGAGGTTTACGCCCAGGCAAGAAGCCTTCTTAAGAAAATGGGACTTGCAGACAAGGAGAAGGCATATTCCTTTTCAGCTTCCGGAGGACAGCAGCAGCGAGTTCCATTGCCCGTGCGCTCTGTATGAATCCGAAGATCCTGTTTTTTGATGAACCTACATCTGCACTTACCTCAAAAGAGTCAGAGATTCTTTTTAGTAAGGTAAATGAATTAAAGCAAAAAGGAATTGCGTTTATTTTCATATCACACCGACTGGAAGAGGTCTTTGAACTGTGTGACAGCTATACTGGGGGTATTAAGAGATGGAAAATGGATTGCATCTGGAGATATCAAAGATGTAGATACAGATAAAACTGATTGCAATGATGGTGGGACGTGATATCAAGGATACTTTACCCTCCGATACCGCAAAGTCGGAAAAGACATTCGCCTTGAAGTAAAGAATTTAGGAAGAAAGGATGTGTTTCAGAAAGTATCTTTTCAGGTCCATAAAGGAGAAATCTTTGGTTTGGCAGGAATGGTAGGTGCAGGACGAAGCGAGATTGTTGAAACTCTTTTTGGGCTTGCAAGGGCAAATGAAGGGGAAATCATCCTGGATGGAAAGCCGATAAAAATTCG
>ENA-OQED01000306-OQED01000306.1-human-gut-metagenome-genome-assembly--contig:-NODE-306-length-20182-cov-2.046921_pt1 | contig 20182 bp, 15 predicted proteins | sample MGYA00242790_ERZ504625 | MGnify/ENA primary metagenome ERZ504625 (study PRJEB26092, sample SAMD00036345) | human gut metagenome | host: Homo sapiens | study: EMG produced TPA metagenomics assembly of...
TGAAAAATATTTTGCAAAACGTTCCTTTAATCCAGGAGCCTGCCATCGCGTTTTCCGCAAGCTGACCGCATGTCTCGAATCATCAATCTTATTGAATTGTTAAATGAAAAGCCGATGACAAAGCAAGACATTACATCGGAGTATGCTTTTGATGAACGCCAAACTAATTATTACACAGATGCCGGGCGTTATCTCGGACTTATCGACAAAGTTCATGACGAAGATGGGAATATTTTGTTTCTCCTGTCTGCCTGTGGGCGTCATATAATGAACTTGGAATATAAAGAACGACAACTAGCTTTAGTAACTCAGATCTTGATGCACCGAGTATTCAACGAAACTTTGAAACTCCACTTACGATGTGGTGAAATGCCCGATAAGCAAACTATCATTCAAATCATGCGAGATTCTAACCTATATCGTGTCGAAGCTGACAGTACGTATTGGCGGCGTTCTTCTACTGTTATCGGGTGGGTAAACTGGATTCTTGAAACTATTGAAGATTAATTTGGGGAGGGATTTTAGTTATGTCAGAGAACCAAGATCGTCCTATCATCCAATCACATGGCTATAATGGTCGTGAGCCTACTCGGATTTGTCCCCATTGTCACAAAGAAAAACCGTTAAGCGAATTTGGCTTTAGAAAAATGGAAAAAGGTGAAAAAGGCCAAATCCGAAACCAATCTTGGTGTAAAGATTGTAGATAACCTATTATACATTAAATTTCAAGCTGGTTTGCCATCAAGGTTGACCAGCTTATTTTGTATAAATATAGAATTTCTCCTTTTCTAATTCCCAAATAATGCATGAAACGGCATGGCCTCAGCCACACCGTTTCATACAAAAGTATAATTTAATTTTCTCGTCTCCCTGCCTTACAGCAAAGGGCTTTTGCGCACAATACCGGAAATTATTCCTGTACTTTTTTGGCTTCCCCTTCCGGGAAGATGATTTTGTTGACAAAGAAGAAGATCAGCATCAAAATATCACCGTTGCGCATCGTGGTTCCGATGTTATAGATAAAGTCCGGCACCAGCAGGCCCGCAACCGCCGCTCACACGCAGTTGATGAAGTTAACGAAGCAGGTGATCAGACAGAATGCCAGCACCAGGCGATCTGCTTGGCAAGGTTGACCAGTTGCGCTGGATCAGGTATCGGATTTTTATTCAAAGCCGGGAAAACGGTCGGGTTCGAGCCCAAAACGGCAGCTGCAATCTTGCCTGTTTAGACCACGCATCAAATGTACATCAACAACTATGATTCATGGCAGAGAGCTTAGGACACAAAAGTTCATCCGATGCAGTTTTCTATGCATCCGATGAACTTTTTTCAGTAGCGTTTCCTTTTAAGCCACCTTGGTCTTTCGCAGATACCCCCATGCTGCCAGTCCAACGAGCAGAACGATCTTGACCGGTGCCGATGCCAGCAGTACATCTGCCTGAAAGAAGGCATGCCCGCCTGCATAGAGAAAATCAAAGCTGATCATTTTATACAGCAATGCATTGGAAAGCCCAATGCCCCCTGCCGGAATCAGGGTGGACAGCCATTCTCCAAAGGAGCCCGGCACGACCATATAAACAATCAGCGGTGCCACCACACTGATCAGCGCCACAGACAAAGCGGTCAGGTTGTTCTTGGCCCATACGGATGCCATCAGCACAAAGGCCACCTCCGCAAAGAAGATCAGGAAGTTTGCCACCAGCATGACCCACTCCATCTGGCCAACGGTATACGGCAGCAGGCTGGTCACAGAAAACAGCCATTGCACGGAAGTTTGGGTACTTTCCCAACCAAACAGAGCATTCGTGACCAGAATCCACACCACGCCGCAGAGCAGATACGCCGCCCCTGTGATACTGAACGCCGCCGCCAGCTTTGCCGCTGCTAGCCGCAGACCGCCGTTTTTTGTGCACAGTTGGATGTCCTGCGCCCCGGTCTGTGCATCCGATGCAAACACCGGGGCCGCAATCACCGCGCACAGCAGGGTGAGCAGCAAGTTCAACAGGGTCTGGTAATCCATTGCGCCTGAACTGACCCCAAATGAATAGGTGAACGGTTTTTGTACAGCATCGAACTTTTTCTGTGCAATGGCCTGCGCCTGCTCATAGCCGGGCTTTCCGCTTTGTTCCAGCCAGATCACTGATTCCAGCCGTTTGGGGAGCTGGCTGTAAAAGTTCTGCATATCCTCTGCGGTCAGTCCCATCACGCCCGGTGCCATGCCGGTTTCAGGTCGGCAAAGGCTTCCTTTGCGTTGTTCACAAGAGGCTGATACCGGGCAAGTTCTTTATAAAATACCTCGACCGGGATATCGTTGATGGAGCTTGCATCATACTGCCGGTACACCCGCTGATAGGCTTCCAGTGCTTCCTGCATGACATCCGGCGTGATGGTACCGGACACCTGCTGCTCCTGCCGTTTCCGGATTGCTTTCAGACCCGTGTAACTCACTTCGTTTCCGCTGGCATCCAGTTCCGTCCAGCCGATAAAGGTCACCGGCAGATATGCCATGACCACGGCCAGCACCAGTGCAATAACCAGCAGAATGGCTGTCATACGGGTTTTGCACACACGTTTCAATTCCAAACGATACAGGTTCATTTTGCTTCCTCCATTTCCTCCGGGAAAAGCCACAGATACAGATCTTCCAGCCTGGGCTGCGCCGAGATGCTGTCCGGCAACTGCGGTGCATCCGCCAGATACCGCAATGTTACCGTTCCGTCCGGCTCGTTGCGCAGGTTCACCACCCGCAGCCGGTATTCCCACCGGGCAAGCTGTTCCATCGGGATATTTCCCTGCCAGACCTTGGCTTCGATCTGCTTTACCAGCCCTTCGGTGGTGTCCTGTGCAATGATTTTGCCAGCCTTCATCACGGCATTTTCGGCCGCAATGTATTCCACATCCGAAACGATATGCGTTGAAATGAGAACGATCCGTTCCTGCGCAAACTCCGACAGCAGATTGCGGAACCGCACCCGTTCTCCAGGGTCCAGCCCTGCCGTGGGCTCATCTAGAATTAAAAATTCCGGGTCGTTGAGCAGCGCCTGTGCGATGCCTACCCGGCGCTTCATACCGCCGGAAAGCTTCACGATCTTTTTGCGGCGCACCTCAGTCAGGCTTACCCGCTCCAGCAGTGCGTTGATCTGTCGGGCAGCCTCTGTGCGCGGCAGACCCTTGAGTGCCGCCATATATTCCAGATAGTCCTGTACCGTGAATTCCGGGTAAAACCCGAATTCCTGCGGCAGATACCCCAGCTTTTCCCGATAGGCCGCACCAAGCGTTCCAATCTCCACCCCATCGCACAAAATCCGGCCACTGCTGGGCCGCAGAATGCCCGCCAGCATCCGCATTAAGGTTGTTTTGCCTGCACCATTCGCCCCCAGCAGCCCCCACACACCCGGCGTGAGCGTGATGGACACATCATCCACCGCCGTTTTATCCCGGTATCGCTTTGTAATATTCTGAATTTTCAGTTCCATGACTTGCTCCTTTCAGCCTTCTGCAATATGTTCTGACCGGGCGGCAAGCCGGATGCACTGCAACACCATACAGAGCACCAGCACGCCCGCCGCCAGCGGCAGACCTTTCGGCAGTTCCGATAATTGCACGAACCGCAGCAAACACAGCTGCCCTGCAAACAGCGGTACAGCCCCGGTCATCATCCATTCCGGGCGCACCCAGCGCAGCAGAAGAAGCAGCTCATTGTTTGCAGTCAGAAATGGCACGGTCAGCACCGCCAGCAGTTGCCCGATGCTCCATGGCACGGCTGCCCGCACATTGAGTACCAGCACTCCCAGCAGGATCGTTTCCCCCGCCAGCAGCAGCAAAAACCGCATCACCAGTGGACGACCGATTCCTGCATATGTGGCTTGTTCCAGTTCAAGCATCTTATATTGACTTGCCCGGTATAAAAACGGCAGACCGAGCATGGCTGTCAGCATGGCGAGTGTGCTCAGACCAAACAGCGCATTGCGTAATGTCCATGCCTTCTCCCACAGGGCAAGTTCCCGGCCCACACTGTACAACGCCAGTGCCGCCATTGCTTCCAGCGCCCACACCTTCCAGCCCAGCAATTTGAACTGGCAGTGCAGCAAATCGCGCCAACCGCTCCGTTGTTTTGCGATATGTTCCGCCCGGCAGCGGCGCAGCAGCGTTTCCGGGACAGCTGTGTCCGGCTCTGCCGCCAGTGCTCTGGACAGTTCTTTTTCAAAGGCTCGATTCATCTCCAGTCCTCCTTTTCCAATTGCATTTTCAAGGTTTTCAATGCGGCACGCAGGCGGGACTGCACCGTGCGCAGGGGCAGACCTGTGATCTGCGCGATCTCCCGCAATTTAAGCTGTTGTGCGAACCGCAGCAATACCAGTTCCCGCTGTTCCGGCTCCAGCTGGGCCGTCAGTGCTCGCAGGTTTGCTTCCTCCTCTGCCGCAGCAAAGCCGCTTTCCTGATAGGCGGGTTCGCTCGGCAAGCTTTCCAGCGATAGCTCCGTCCGCTCCATGGTACGGTTCAGATCAATACAAATGTTTTTTGCGATTTTGTACAGAAAGGGACGGAATGACCCCTGAAATCCACCACAGGAATCCAGCCAGCGCACCGCTTTCAAAAAGGTTTCCTGTGCTGCATCCTGCGCCTGCTGCTCGTCCGCTGTATGCCAACGGCAATAGTTCAGAATTTGTGGATAGTACGCTGTAATCAGAGTGTCCAGCGCACCCGTATCTCCGCTCTGCGCTTTCCGCAGCAATAATTCTGTCTGGATACGGTTCACCCCCTTCCTGTCTATTAAAACGTTCCACATCATCAAAATGATTTCCGTTTTTTCAAAAATCTCAAATAATTGTCTTTATCCTGTTCTTATAGCTTTATCATAATAAAGAGCCTTGTGTTTTTCCTTGTCAAGAGGGCTGGCACCGTCCAGCCCTCTCTCTTTTTTGCCAAAGTTTTCATTGTCTTTTCTTGCACACTGCCGAAAGTGACGTATTCTCAAAAGTTCGCGTTTGCGCAGCGCAGCGGAGCAATGAAAGCCCCAGTGGGGCTTTTAAGCGACAGAACGGTCTTGCGCAGCAAGATGGAGGGGCCTCGCCCCGACAAGTTCACGTTGACACGCCCCAGATTTTGTGGTAGTCTATCCCAACAATTTAATATTTACATATTTTTACTTATTCGCTCAGTACCTGCGGGGCTGGGCAACTCCCCTTTTTGACTTTTCAAGTCGCTACATAACCGACTGGCAAGACCTTCCGAAAAAGCGAATGTAGTCAGCCCAACATATAGTAAAAAGCGCGGCGAATATTTTACACATTCTACCGCGCTTTTTCTGGTGCATCATCAGTGGGCGCGTTAAGAATTCAGTCCGGTCCGCTTGTCGGCCTGTAAGGCCTCCATTTTGCTTCGCAAAACTGCTCGTGCGGTTGTACGCCGCGCGCGGCGTACATTGTTCGCTCCCCGCTTTCGCTCACGCTCAATCGTGGCCCCTGCTCACAAACCCGCAACCATTTTTAGCGACCAGTCCCCGCGAGACGAACACGAGCGCTTGCGCGAAGTGCGAGTCCGTCCCGAAGGGAATGGTGCAACAAAAAAGCCGCAACATTCGTTGCGGCTTTTTCTGGTGCACCATCGGGGACTCTCCCGCGCTCTAAAAACGCCCCACTGGGGCGTTTTTGCCCGCCGGACCGGCGGCGGGCCCGAGCTGTTCTCGTCACCCGATGGTGCACCAGATTGAACCTTCTTTGAAAGATTGCAATAAAAAACGCGCTGCAATTTCTTGCAACGCGTACTTTGGTGCACCATCGGGGACTCGAACCCAGGACCCACTGATTAAGAGTCAGTTGCTCTACCAACTGAGCTAATGGTGCTTAATAAAGCAAACCCACGAACCGGGCTTTCCGCTCGGCCCGTGGGCTGCTTGCTTTTTAAGAGAAGCCGGCATCTACCTATTTTCACAGGCCGTTTCCAGCCAACTATCTTCGGCACAAGTGAGCTTAACTTCTGTGTTCGGAATGGGAACAGGTGGTTCCTCACCGTCATCGACACCGGCCATACCCTGACCAACGTCAGCTTCTCTTTCTTAGAAGGCATATACCTTCAAAACTGAATATCGAACTGCTTTCAGCAAATGAAGTATCAATCGAAAATGGGGTCAAGCCCTCGACCTATTAGTACACCCTTGCTCAATGACTCACGCCACTTACACATTGTGCCTATCAACCTTGTAGTCTTCAAGGGGTCTTACCTGATTATCTCAGTGGGATATCTTATCTTAAGGCCGGCTTCACGCTTAGATGCTTTCAGCGTTTATCCGATCCGAACATAGCTGCCCAGCTGTGCCACTGGCGTGACAACTGGTGCACCAGAGGTTCGTCCATCCCGGTCCTCTCGTACTAGGGACAGCGCCTTTCAAATATCCTGCGCCCACGACAGATAGGGACCGAACTGTCTCACGACGTTCTGAACCCAGCTCGCGTACCGCTTTAATTGGCGAACAGCCAAACCCTTGGGACCGAATACAGCCCCAGGATGCGATGAGCCGACATCGAGGTGCCAAACCTCCCCGTCGATGTGGACTCTTGGGGGAGATCAGCCTGTTATCCCCAGGGTAACTTTTATCCGTTGAGCGATGGCATTTCCACTCACATACCACCGGATCACTAACTCCGACTTTCGTCTCTGCTCGACCCGTCAGTCTCGCAGTCAGGCTGGCTTTTGCGTTTGCACTCTCTCTCCTGGTTTCCGTCCAGGACGAGCCAACCTTTGAACGCCTCCGCTACTCTTTAGGAGGCGACCGCCCCAGTCAAACTGCCCACCTAACAATGTCCCCCGCCTTGATTCAAAGGCGCAGGTTAGAATTCCAATGTCGCAAGGATGGTATCCCAACGGCCGCTCCATGAATGCCAAAGCACTCACTTCCCAGCGTCCCATCTATCCTGTGCATGCAACACCGAAACCCAATATTAGGCTACAGTAAAGCTCCATGGGGTCTTTCCGTCTTGTCGCGGGTAACCGGCATCTTCACCGGTACTACAATTTCGCCGGGCGGGCTGTTGAGACAGTGCCCAGATCATTACGCCTTTCATGCGGGTCAGAACTTACCTGACAAGGAATTTCGCTACCTTAGGACCGTTATAGTTACGGCCGCCGTTCACTGGGGCTTCAATTCAATGCTTGCACATCTCCTTTTAACCTTCCAGCACCGGGCAGGCGTCAGCTCGTATACGTCATCTTTCGATTTAGCACAAACCTGTGTTTTTGGTAAACAGTTGCCTGGGCCTATTCTCTGCGGCTCACTTTCATGAGCACCCCTTATTCCGAAGTTACGGGGTCAACTTGCCGAGTTCCTTAACAACCCTTCTCCCGTTGGCCTTAGAATCTTCTTCCTACCTACCTGTGTCGGTTTGCGGTACGGGCACCTTAGATATACACGCAGCTTTTCTCGCCTCTTATCCAGCCGGACTTCGGTACTAATCTTCCCTCGATCTCTACCAGAACCAACACCTGGCTCCGACCTTCTAAAAGTGTCCCTGCGCTTAAATCTTTCGGTGGGGACGGAATCTCTACCGTCTGTGCATCGGCTACGCCTTTCGGCCTCACCTTAGCTCCCGCCTAACTTGGAGCGGACGAACCTTCCTCCAAAAACCTGAGGTTTCCGGCCATGATGATTCTCACATCATTCGCGCTACTCATTCCGGCATTCTCACTTCTGTAAACTCCACAGCCGCTTACGCTACTGTTTCTCCGCTTACACAACGCTCCCCTACCCCGCATACTTCCGTATGCAGCCTAAGCTTCGGTTTGTATCTTAGCCCCGTTAAATTTTCCGCGCAGAGACGCTCGACCAGTGAGCTATTACGCACTCTTTAAATGAGTGGCTGCTTCTGAGCCAACATCCTGGTTGTCTGCGTATTTCCACATCGTTTTCCACTTAGATACAATTTGGGACCTTAGCTGTAGATCTGGGCTGTTTCCCTTTTGACAATGAGATTTATCTCACACTGTCTGACTCCCATGCATCAATATTCCGGCATTCTTAGTTTGATAGGCTTCGCTATCCTCTCGGACGCTAGGCCATTCAGTGCTTTACCTCCGGATATCTAACATGAGGCTAGCCCTAAAGCTATTTCGGGGAGAACCAGCTATCTCCGAGTTCGATTGGAATTTCTCCGCTACCCACAATTCATCCGCCGCCTTTTCAACGGAGGTCGGTTCGGCCCTCCATGAAATTTTACTTTCACTTCAGCCTGATCATGGGTAGGTCACCCGGTTTCGGGCCCATTGCACGCTACTAAACGCCCTGTTTAGACTCGCTCTCGCTACGCCTCCAGTCCTTAAGACCTTAAGCTCGCAACGTACAATCGCTCGCCGGACCGTTCTACAAAAAGTACCATATCACCCTTTGACGGGCTCTATGTGCTTGTAGGCACAAGGTTTCAGGTTCTCTTTCACTCCCCTCCCGGGGTCCTTTTCACCTTTCCTTCACAGTACTATACGCTATCGGTCACTGGGTAGTATTTAGGGTTGGAGGGTGGTCCCCCCATGTTCCGACCAGGTTTCACGTGTCTGGCCGTACTCTGGATCCTGCGCAGCTGTCAGAATTTTTACTTACGTGACTCTCACACTCTTTGGTTGGCCTTCCCATGCCATTCTGTTAACTCTTTCAGTCCTAAAAGCAGTCCGTACCCCGAAAGGATTTCTCCTCTCGGTTTGCCCTCTTCCGCGTTCGCTCGCCACTACTTACGGAATCTCGTTTGATGTCTCTTCCTCGCCCTACTTAGATGTTTCAGTTCAGGCGGTTCCCTTCCAATACCTATGGATTCAGTATTGGATAATGGAGTATGAACTCCATTGGGTTGCCCCATTCAGATATCTCCGGATCAATGGATGTTTGCTCCTCCCCGAAGCTTTTCGCAGCTTACCACGTCTTTCATCGGCTCCCAGTGCCAAGGCATTCACCTTGCGCCCTTTTTAGCTTGACCGTTTTCTCAATTGATTCTCCATTTGCCAACAAGATTTTTTACCGCTTGGTGAAATTGTTCCCTAACTTTATCAGTTAGCTAATTAATTTTACTTGGGGATCTTCGTCTATCTCTAGACTCTGATCAAAATCTTATTTCGCAGTTCTATATTCAGTTTTCAAGGTACATGTCGTAAGACTTTGTGGGTTCTCCCATCACTAGGTGAACCCCGTGGTGGGCTGAAATGGACTCGAACCATCGACCTCTCGGTTATCAGCCGAGTGCTCTAACCAGCTGAGCTATCAGCCCAAATGGTGGAGATAAAGGGATTCGAACCCTTGACCCCCTGCTTGCAAAGCAGGTGCTCTCCCAACTGAGCTATACCCCCACGCCATCGCGATCGGGTGTCGCTTCTTCGTCTTACCTGAGGTTTCCTTTTGCAAGGCCCTCAAAATTGAACAATAACTGAAACTTACTTTAACCTGTCCGAAACATCTAGACCTGCTAGATCTTTCGTCTGACTCCCTAGAAAGGAGGTGATCCAGCCGCACCTTCCGATACGGCTACCTTGTTACGACTTCACCCCAATCACCAGTTTTACCTTCGGCGGCGTCCTCCTTGCGGTTAGACTACCGACTTCGGGTCCCCCCGGCTCTCATGGTGTGACGGGCGGTGTGTACAAGGCCCGGGAACGTATTCACCGTGGCATGCTGATCCACGATTACTAGCAATTCCGACTTCGTGCAGGCGAGTTGCAGCCTGCAGTCCGAACTGGGACGTTGTTTCTGAGTTTTGCTCCACCTCGCGGTCTTGCTTCTCTTTGTTTAACGCCATTGTAGTACGTGTGTAGCCCAAGTCATAAAGGGCATGATGATTTGACGTCATCCCCACCTTCCTCCGTTTTGTCAACGGCAGTCTGGCCAGAGTCCTCTTGCGTAGTAACTGACCATAAGGGTTGCGCTCGTTGCGGGACTTAACCCAACATCTCACGACACGAGCTGACGACAACCATGCACCACCTGTCTCTGCGTCCCGAAGGAAACACATATTTCTATGTGCGTCGCAGGATGTCAAGACTTGGTAAGGTTCTTCGCGTTGCGTCGAATTAAACCACATACTCCACTGCTTGTGCGGGCCCCCGTCAATTCCTTTGAGTTTCAACCTTGCGGTCGTACTCCCCAGGTGGATTACTTATTGTGTTAACTGCGGCACTGAAGGGGTCAATCCTCCAACACCTAGTAATCATCGTTTACGGCATGGACTACCAGGGTATCTAATCCTGTTTGCTACCCATGCTTTCGAGCCTCAGCGTCAGTTGGTGCCCAGTAGACCGCCTTCGCCACTGGTGTTCCTCCCGATATCTACGCATTCCACCGCTACACCGGGAATTCCATCTACCTCTGCACTACTCAAGAAAAACAGTTTTGAAAGCAATTCATGGGTTGAGCCCATGGTTTTCACTTCCAACTTGTCTTCCCGCCTGCGCTCCCTTTACACCCAGTAATTCCGGACAACGCTTGCACCCTACGTTTTACCGCGGCTGCTGGCACGTAGTTAGCCGGTGCTTTCTTGTTAGGTACCGTCATTATCGTCCCTAACGACAGGAGTTTACAATCCGAAAACCTTCTTCCTCCACGCGGCGTCGCTGCATCAGGGTTTCCCCCATTGTGCAATATCCCCCACTGCTGCCTCCCGTAGGAGTCTGGGCCGTGTCTCAGTCCCAATGTGGCCGTTCAACCTCTCAGTCCGGCTACCAATCGTCGCCTTGGTGGGCCGTTACCTCACCAACTAGCTAATTGGACGCGAGTCCATCCTAAAGCGAATAAATCCTTTTCCCTCAGTGCCATGCGGTACCGTGGGCTTATGCGGTATTAGCAGTCGTTTCCAACTGTTGTCCCCCACTCTAGGGCAGGTTACTCACGCGTTACTCACCCGTTCGCCACTAAGCTTAAAAAGCAAGCTCTCTAAGCTCCGTTCGACTTGCATGTGTTAGGCGCGCCGCCAGCGTTCGTCCTGAGCCAGGATCAAACTCTTTATAAATGGTATTTATCACTCATAAAGTGTTAAATCTCGTTCACTCAGACACAATCGCTTGCGTCCTGTATGAATTACTTGTTTGCCGATCTCTCGGCTTTGGAATTGTTTTTCGTGATTTTCCATCACGTTTAAGGTTCCACAAGTTTCAGTATTGTTCAATTTTCAAGGTCCTGCTTGCTCTCCTCTCGGACAGCTCAATCATTATATCAAAGGTCGTACTTTTTGTCAAGCACTTTTTTCGATATTTTTTTGAGCTTTCCAAACGCCTTTTTAAAAGCTTTCCACCCGCACGCTATCCGGTTTCCCGCTGCGTTTTTGCTGGTACATCGCTTTTATTTGGCTTTTGAAGAGCTGCTGTCTTGCGCGACAGCTTATTTATAATACCACACTTTCAACCATTGTCAACACCTTTTTTCGATTTTTTCTATAATTTTTTGATTTTATTTTTGGATAAGGTGTACAGTGTCGTTTTAGCGCACTTTCTTGTTTCTATCCCCTCCCCAACCAAAAACATTTGCTTTTTTGCTCTTCTATATAATAGTATAGTAACAGCTTTATCTTTTGGTATATTCCTTATTTCTACATAAAGGAGCATTGCTTCATCATGCTTTTAGCTTTGAACATCGGCAACACCAACGTAGCTTTCGGTGGATATGATTCCGCCGGACAGCGCGTGTTTGCTTCCCGCTTTTATTCCGATAGTGCCCTGAGCTCGGACGAACTGGTCTACAAGCTTGTCAACATGCTGGCTCTCTATCATATTCAGCCCCGTGATGTGGACGCGGCGATCCTAGCCAGTGTGGTTCCCGTCCTGACCAGCCGTATGCGCGAAGCCTGGAGAAGATGACCAGCGCCCCCCTGATGGAAGTCGGCCCCGGCTTAAAGAGCGGTGTACGCATCCGCATGGATAATCCCGCCAGCTGGCGGTGAGCTGCTGTGTGCCGCTGTGGGCGCCTTGCAGACCCACAAGCCGCCCCTTCTGGTCATGAACATGGATACCGCCGCCACGCTGGTTGCCGTGGATGCCGAGGGCAGCATTGTGGGCGGTGTGATTTTGCCCAGCCCGGCGCTAAGCCTTTCGGCCCTGGTACGCAACACAGCCCAACTGCCGCAGATTGATATGGAGCTGCCTGCCAAGCGCTTTTTGGGCACCAACACAACAGACTGCCTGCACAGCGGTATTGTGAACGGCAGCGCCCTGATGCTGGATGGCCTGTTTGCCCGCTGCCGCGCCACCCTGCACGCACCGGATGCCCCGGTCATTGCCACCGGCACCCTGCCCGCCAGCATCCGGGATGCCTGCGCCACCCCCATTGAATATAACGGAACGTTGATTCTGGACGGCCTGTATTCCATCTGGAAGCGCAACGTCAAAAAGTAAGTTCAAAAGCAATTTCTTTCTCGCCTTATCCAGCACAACAAAAGCACCCCACATTCCATAGCCGCCGGGCTAAATGGAATGCGGGGTGGTTTGCTTTATGCTATCTTCTCAAGTTTCTTAGGCAATACCGCATAATTCTAAGTGCCGATACGGCGAGCGAGGTGCGGCAGCTGCTAGGCCAAAAGCGCAGATAATACTGGATGCTGCAAAGGTGAGCGCCGCCAGTGGCGGAAACAGCGAACCGAAGCACGATGCGGGTACCGCAACCCGACATTATCGAGCATTTTGGCAACGCAGATGCCGTGCCGCAGCCGTCGGAGCGGTGCTTAAGCCGTAAGGCGGGAATTGTGCGGTGTTGCCCTTATTTCAGGATGCCGGTTGCTTCATCGAAGTGGCAAGTCTTACCGTTGATCTCCACCGTGCCGTGTGCCATTGCGCCGGTGATGGGGTCAAAGTAGTAGGTACCGTTCTCATTGGTATTCCAGCCCTTGATCATCTGCCGTTGGCATCATAGCGGACCCACTTGCCGCCGTCAGATTCCTGGTAAACATCCTTGGAAACTGCCTTTGCGCCGTTGGCATCGCTGTCCAGCCAGTACCAGCCATCACTTTCGGGGTCATAGGTCTCCTTGCCGCGGCCTTCCAGGCCCTGGCGCTGGCCGTTTTCGTACCAGTAGTCCTTGCCGTTCTCCTGCTTCCAGGCCAGGTTCAGACCAATGCCGGTGGTTTCGTCAAAGCTGCATGGCACGCCGTCGATCTCAACATCACCCTTTGCCATTGCGCCAGTGATGGGGTCAAAGTAGTAGGTGCCGTTCTCGTTGGTGTTCCATCCCTTGACCATCTTGCCGTTTTCGTCATAGCGGACCCATTTGCCGCCATCGGATTCCTGGTAAACGTCCTTGGAAACTGCCTTTGCGCCGTTGGCATCGCTGTCCAGCCAGTACCAGGCATCGCTTTCGGGGTCATAGATCTCTTTACCGCGGCCCTCGGTACCCTGTTTGACACCGTCCTCGTACCAGTAATCTTTGCCATCCACGGTTTCCCAGCCGTTCTTGGACTTCTTGATGGTGATGGTATCCACCACGCTGTCATCGGTACTGCGGTAGGTAGTCACGGTAAAGGCATCCTTGGTAACATTGGCAACAGAGTAGTTGGGAACCTTCTCCTGGTTCTGCACAGCAGTGTATTCAAAGGCTTCCTCGGTGATCTTATAGAACTTGCTGCCGGAAGCAGAGTTCATGGTAATGTACTGAACACCATCGGGGTTGGTCACTTCGGTCAGGGCGCTGCCATCAGCGTTCTTCTGAACATCAGCCGTCATGCCGCTTTCGCCGCCCATAATGTAGCTGCGGGCGTAAACGTGGTCATGGCCCTGCAGGACAATATCAATGCCCAGCTGGCTCAAAATCGGGGAAAGACCGTTGCGCAGCGTGACGATATCGGATTCCGTTACATGGCTGGCAACGCTGTAGATGGACTTATGGAAAGAAACCACTTTCCAGGTCACATCAGGGTTGGCCTGGATGGTTTCTTCCAGAAATGCCTTGTGTTCGGCAATGCTCAGGCAACTGGTGTTCAGCACCATATACAGGGTGTTGTTGTAAGTAAAGTAGTAGTCGCCGTCACCGGTAGACTCAGAATCCACAGCGTTATCGCCATAGGCATCGCCGCTGACCTGACCGTACTTTTCGCTGATGTTGGGCAGGGTAAAATGCTGTCCGTACAGGGCGGTGTTGTAGCCGCAGTCATGGTTGCCCAGCTCGGTTGCCAGCGGCAGCTGGGTCAGCTGCGGGGCGTTCAGGAAGCCGTCATACTCTTCTTCCACCTGGCTCAGGTTGCTGGTGTCGTACTTATAATAGGCGTTGATCTGGTCACCCATGCTGAACAGGAAGTTTGCATTGGGGGCTTTGGCTAGGGCGTGGTTCAGGGTGTTGGTCCAGCCGCCGTTGTCATCGTCAATGCTGCCGCTGCAGCCGATCTGCGGGTCGCCGAATACCAGGAAGGTGTACGGCTCATCTTTGCCAAAGGTCTGGGTGGTGTAGGTTTTGGTTTCGCCGTAATGGGCTTCGTCCTTATCGGCGCTGACAGCGTATTCATAGGTGGTGTTGCTCTGCAGGCCGGTCAGGGTAACGGTATTCTTGTACCAGCCTTCGCTGCTGGTGGGGGCCACGGCAGCCTGCAGTGTGGTCATCTCGCCGCCCTGTACGCCGTATTTCAGCATGCCGCCGGTGGGGGTGCTGCCGTACCATGTCACGTTCACGGAATCCTGGGCAGCACCGATGTTCATCACAACAGCTTTCACATCATGGCTGTTGGCGTAAAAAGTAGGGGCATCGACCGCCACGGTTTCCGCCGGGGCAGCGGCTTCGGGGGTGGCTTCCTCGGCCAGCGCCGGGGTAACGGTCATGCCCGCGCTCATGATCAGCGCAAGGGCACAGGCAGTCAGACGATTCCAGTTCTTCAAATTCACTTTTCTTCACACACACTTTCTATTCATCCGAATCAAATTCTGGCGGGAGTTTCAGCAATGCCTACTCCCGGCTTTTGAGGTATATCTACAGCCCGCTGATGCAGGCATTGCTTTTATCGTTTCAGCGGCCGGTACAGTGCCGCGCATATCCCGGAGGTAATGGGCACCCCCAGCACCACACCCAGGGTGGATGCCACGCCCTGCGCCACCTGAATGGCGGCGTAATCCGATGCAAACAGCTGGCTGGAATGCCAGCCGTATGCCATCAGCAGCAATAGGGTGGTCACAGCCTCACCGGCAAAAGCTAAGATTAATGTGTTGCTCATTGTGCCGATCATATCGCGGCCAATGCGCATGCCCGCGGCAAACAGCTGCAGACCGCTCATTTTCCCATCGGCTTCCCGCAGCTCGTGCAGAGGATGCCAGCGAAAGCGCCACATCCATCACAGCGCCCAGGGAGGAGATCAGAACCGCTACCAGCAGCAGCCAGTGCAGTTCCAGCCCGGTCTGCCCGGCCACCAGCACAAGGCCCTCACCGTTGGTATCGTTCATGCCGGAAAGGTGCAGCAGCGTGCTGAACAGGTAGAACACACCTCCCGCCAGCGCCACGCCCGCCAAAGTGGAAAGCATGGCCGCCCATGTTTTGGGGCTGGGCGGGTTGAGCAGCAGCAGGCTGACCAGGGTGCACACAGCCAGCGCCGCCACCGTAAGCGGCAGGGACGGCAACCCGTGGTAGATGCCCGGCAAAATCAACCAGGCAATCATTGCCCCGGTAAAGCCCAGGCCCAGCAGGGTGCGCACGCCTTTCCAGCCGCCGATGGCCACCACCGCGGCGGCAAACACCGCCAGGATCAGCACCAGCACCGGGGCGCGGTCGTAATTGTATACGGTATAGTAAGCATCCGCGCTGTCGGGCAGGTCCTCACAGATAATGGCGGTTTCTCCCTGGCGCAGTCGTACGTTCTGGGTGCGGGTCAGATAGTTGGCAATGGTCACTTCGGTACCCTTGTTAGCACCTTCCAGCAGCAGGATGCGCAGTTCCTGGGTGCCCATGCTGCGGGCAGGGTCCAGCTGGTCGGGCTTGGTATCATCCCGCAGCACTTCCACAACGCGGCCGCGCACATAATGCAGACTGGAGATGTTATCCCCTTTGTAGCGGCCTAAAGCGTCCCAGTCATAGCCGCGGCAGGCCAGCGCCAGCAGCAGTGCAACTGCCGCCAGCACCACCCAAAACCTCAGCACCTTGCTGTGGGATTTTTTTCTGCATTGCTGCAGCAAATTTTGCATGGTCATTCTGTTCCCTGCCTTCCGTAGCCTATTGTACGGCGGAATTTAGCCGGTATCGACCATGCTGCCGTATAGTTTGTGTAAAGAACTGAACATTTTTTGCTGTGCCCTGCAAGCGTTTTGTAAAGTGGGTAAGGGTACCGTAAAGTGTGTAAAATAATGCAAAAGCCCTGTACCACAGCAACAGAAACAGTTCTGCCGCCGGGTACAGGGCTTGTATCAAATCATCTATAATTTCTGCATTAAAAAATCCCCTGCGCAGCAAACGCTGCACAGGGGATTTGGAACCGAGTGATTATTCCGGCTGGATTGCACCAGTGGGGCAAGCACCTTCGCAAGCACCGCAGTCAACACAAGCAGAAGCATCGACAACGGCCTTGTCCTCGAGGCTGATAGCGCCAACGGGGCAGGTGTCAACACAAGCGCCGCAAGCAACGCACTCGTCAGTAACCTTATGAGCCATGGTAATCTCCTTATCTCCGCACAATTCATGTAAGCCCGCCCGGATCCTGTGCGGTTGGCTTGAGCCCCGGACGGCACGCTTTTCGCGTTTGTATTATTGTAGCACGGAAACCTTCGATTTTCAAGGCATTTGGCAAATTTCACGCGGGGTTTGCCGCCCGGCACATAAAATCAGACTTTTCGGCATACTGTTAGTTTTTACTAACCAAGTTTCTTCTCAGGTATGGTCAGGATCCGGCTCAACTGGTGCGCGGCGGCCCCCGCGCAGGTAGGTACACTCGCTCCGTTTATAGATTTTCGGGGCAAGGCTTTCCACATTGCTGCGCACCTTCAGGGTACCGGCTACCACGTTGGCTTCCAGCACAGTGCCCTCGCCGTCCGGCGTGCGCACCACACTGCCGGGCTGCGGGGTGATGGAATTCAAGTATTCATAGCTCTTCTGCTCGTAAGCCAGGCAGCACATCAAACGGCCGCATGCACCGCTGATCTTGGCCGGGTTCAGACTCAACCCCTGTTCCTTTGCCATCTTGATGGAAACCGGCTGGAAGTTTTTCAAAAACCGGCTGCAGCAGAACGGCTGGCCGCACACGCCCAAGCCGCCCAGCATCTTGCTTTCATCGCGCACACCGATTTGGCGCAGCTCAATGCGGGTGTGGAACTGCCCGGCCAGGTCCTTGACCAGCTCGCGGAAGTCCACACGGTTGTCGGCGGTAAAATAGAACACCAGCTTGCTGCGGTCCAGCGTGTACTCGGCATCCACCAGCTTCATCTGCAGCTTATGGGCGGCAATGCGCTTTTCGCACAGTTCAAAGGTGGCTTTCTCGTCCGCACGGTTCTGGCGCATGCGGCGCACATCCACGCCGTCCGCCAGCCGGATGACCGGCTTGATCTCCCGCGGGAAGCTGCCCGGAGGCAATTTCATGTGCGCTGCGCACGACCTCGCCGCATTCCACGCCGCGGGCCGTCTCCACAATCACAAATTCCCCTTCCTTGATTTCCAGCTCCTTGGGGTCAAAGTAATAGGCGCGGCCGCTTTCCTTAAATTTAACAGAGATAACTTTCATTTCAATATCCTATCTATCGGGATTGGTGTATCGTTTCAGGGGGTACCTGCCCTACCTGGCAGCCATTTCCATGCCGCACACGGTCAGGGCAAGGCGCAGATTGCCGTTTGCCTTCATGGCGCGGCGGGCGGCTTCCGCCGCGCGCAGGATCCGCGCTGCGGTATCGGGCTGAACGCCGTCAAAACCGGGGCGGCGCAGAGCGGCGCTGGCGGCCTGGGTCGCCTGCCACAGCACAGCGGCAGCGCTGTCCTTATCTTTTTCATAGCCCGCCAGCAGCGCCTGCACACGGTAGGTGTCCTGCTGCTGGGCCTGGCGGCACAGCTCCCGCGCCGCGGCACGAGCCACCTTGGCCGCCGGGTCGGTCAGCGCTTTCAGGCACAGGCCAATGTGCCCCTCATACAAAAAAGCCAGATCCTGTGCATTCTGTTCGTTCAGCTCCGGTTGTGCTGTGCGCAGGGCAGCGGCACATTCTTCGGTCGGCACCGGTGCATGGTGTAAGCCGCACACCGGCTGCGGATGGTGGGCAGCACCGCCGCCGCACTGGAAGCCGTCAAAAGGAACATGACTCCCTCCGGCGGCTCCTCCATAATTTTCAGCATTGCGTTGGCCGAAGCCCCATTCAGGTTCTGCGCGCCATAAATAAACAGCACACGGCCCTCTGCATCCGAAGAAAGGGCTGATTTCTGGATATTCTGCCGCGCATCCCGGATGGCTTCCACCTTGATCTGGCCGGAAGCCCCCTCCCCACGCACCACAATGGATTCGGTATCCTGCCCGCGCAGAACCGCCTCGGCATGGGGGCCACCATTGGGGTACAGATAATCCGCCGCCAGGCAGCGCGCGGCAAAGCCGGCACCGCAGCCCGGCTCCCCCACCAGCAAAATGCTGTGGGCGATCCGCCCGCTGCCCAGCGCCGTCTTTAAGTCCTGTTTCAGTTCACGGTTGCCCGCAATGCGTTCCAGCATTGGCATTACAGCTTTTCAAACCGTTCTACGTTGGTCACAAAAATGGTTGCGCCGCCAACGGTCACCTCAATGGGCATAGCGGTTTCCAGCCCAACGCCGATGGAAGCGGTGCCGGGAACGATCTCGGTGCGCTGTTTGCAGCAGCGGGAGATCACCTTGATGCAGTCGTCCACACGCTCGTCCTCGGTGCCAATCAGCAGGGTCATGTTGCCCGCCATCAGAAAGCCGCCGGTGGTGGCCAGGCGGGTCACATAGAACTTTGCCTTGATCAGTTCGTTACAAACATTTTTGGAATCTTCTTTATTTACAATCGCAGTAATCAGTTTCATGGTCAAAACCTCCATTTTGTGATTGAAATTCTGTCACGCCAAAAGTCCGGTCGGTACAAACCCCGCCGGGTCTGTATGGTTCAGGCAGCACCGCACATCTTTGGATGATGCTGTACCACCTTTATTCGTTTCCCCCGCCGAAAATGCCGCATTGCCTTATTTCCGGTTGATTTTTTTCTCCCAGTCTTTGCGGCGCTTGTAGCTCACAATAGCATCCTTGGCCGTGGTGAACATCTCACCACCAAAGAACGCCAGGAACCCGGCAATGCCGAACAGCAGGCTGACCCTGCTGGCAAAGTTGCCGGTCAAAAAACTCCAGCACCCACATAGCCGCAGCCGCAATGCCCATCCATTTCATCTTAATGGGCAGAATAAAGAACAGCAGCACCTGCTGCTCCGGCCACATCCACGCATAGGCAAAGAACAGGCTGAGGAAAATGCCCGATGCACCCGCGCTCCCGGTGATCAGGCAGGCGGCCAATGCACCCACCATGCCCACCAGGATGTACATCATAAAGCGGAAATCGCCCCACGCGCGCTGCAATGAGTTGCCGACCCACCAGCGGAAATACAGCGTCAGCAGCAACTGAATGCCCGTTGACAGCGGCGGAACAAACAAAAAGGTCACAACACGCCAGATCTGCCCGCTCATTAAAGAAGTCCTGTTCAGCGTGATGGCATAGTAGAAGTTCTGATTGATGACCATCACAATGACCCAGGCAATCAGCTGCCCGACCAGGATAATGTTCATCAGATTGGGGATGCCATACCGTCCCCATCGGCGTTCCAGTTTATCGATCCAGCGCATAAGCCCTCCGGTTTGTTGAAAATTCAGCATTTTCCGCCCCGTCCGGCACAGTTTTCCACAACCATAGTGGACAGTCAGGGCGGTAAACTGTGTGTTTATTGTAGCATCTCCAGGGTAAAAGTTCAATATTTTGTTGTCGGGCCGGCATATATCCCCATGAAAAAACAACTTTTGCGTGTAAAGTGTGGAAAACCCGTTTAGTTTTCCACACTTTCAACCGAGTTTTCAACATTTTCACCGTGGAAAAGGTGAATACATTGCGTTGATAACCTCGGTGGGATATCCAATATGTTAAAATGCGCGTCAAAAGTCCTTTTTCATGGAAAGAATAATGAATAAATCATAAAGGCAACACCGCACAATTCCCGCCTTACGGCTTAAGCACCGCTCCGGCGGCTGCGGCACGGCATCTGCGTTGCCAAAATGCTCGATAATGTCGGG
>ENA-OQED01000308-OQED01000308.1-human-gut-metagenome-genome-assembly--contig:-NODE-308-length-20076-cov-7.575367_pt1 | contig 20076 bp, 13 predicted proteins | sample MGYA00242790_ERZ504625 | MGnify/ENA primary metagenome ERZ504625 (study PRJEB26092, sample SAMD00036345) | human gut metagenome | host: Homo sapiens | study: EMG produced TPA metagenomics assembly of...
CGAGGTCATGGGCATCATCGGTGACATCAAGGGCAAGACCTGCATCATCAACGACGACATGATCGACACCGCTGGCACCCTGTGCGCCAACGTCAAGGAGCTCAAGGCTATGGGCGCCGGCGACATCTACGTCTGCGCCACCCACGGCATCTTCTCCGGTCCGGCCATCGAGCGCCTGAACGATGCCCCCATCGTCGAGTGCGTCGTCACCGACGCCATCCCCGTCGAGGTCGGCGGCAAGATCAAGACTATCTCGGTCGCCGAGGAGTTCGCTCAGGCCATCTCCGCCGTTTACCACGAGGAGCCCGTCTCCACGCTCGTCGGCGGCGACTTCGCGCTGTAGTCGCATCGTCCTTGCAACCCGGCGCATCGCCGCCGGAACAGAAGAAACCCCCGCGCTCCCCCTTGCTTCGCAAAGGTCGCGCGGGGGTTTCTTCTGTTCCGGCGGCTCGCTCTGCCGCGGCCGCGCTTTTGTCTGGTGGGATTTCGCTGAAACGAAGTCTCGCCTTCGGCGGGCGTGGTAGCCTTTGTCGTTGATTGAACTATTTGTGTAACGGAAGGACAAATATGGCAGCTGCACAGCCGCTTAAGATTCGCATGGTTGCCGGACTTGGCAACCCGGGTGAGGAATATGCCGAAACCCGCCACAACGCCGGCTTTAAGTCGATCGATGAGCTGGCCCGTCAGGCCGGTGTCACGTACTGGAAAAACCAGGCCGGCGCCGAGGTCGCGCTCATCAACATCAACGATCCCGAGGAAGAGGGCGGCAAGCGCCAGATTGTACTGGTCAAGCCTCAGTCGTACATGAACACCTCGGGCGGACCCATCTCCAAGCTCTGCCGCGAGTACAAGATCAAGGCCGAGGAGCTGCTCGTCATCCACGACGAGCTCGACATTCCCGCCGGCGACGTGCGCGTCAAGGTGGGCGGAGGCCATGCCGGTCACAACGGCCTGCGCTCCATCATCGACAAGATGGGCAGCCGCGACTTTAGCCGTATCCGCACCGGCATCGGCAACCCTCCCGGCAAGATGGCCGTGGCCGACTACGTGCTCAAGCAGCTGCGTGCCCGCGAGGCCGAGGATTTCCAGGACACCTGCGCCCGCGCGGCCGACGCCGCGGGCCTCGCCATCGTGCACGGCGTGATCTATGCCCGCGACCACGTCAACGGCGCCGCTTCCTCCAACGGCAAGCACTAAAACCTACCATTTAGGGATGTTTATTTTGGCAGGTTTTATCTACAGAAACGCCCCGGTGGCCGCATCGCAATAAACCCCGCGCTGCCATACACGCATAACACCCCAAAGGGGGCCGGCCTCATCACAACCCGAGGCCGGCCCCCTTTGCCGTTTTGCCTGATAAAACCGACCAAAATAAACCTATCCCTATTTGGTAGGTCGAAGTGGATAAACCCTTTTCCCAACCGCCGAAGATACACGTAAACGGCATGTCCATGAGGGTATAATTTGCACCGTATGTCTGCACAACGCCTGTGCGCGTACGGTTTTATTCGGGCTACCGTCCATTTCCGTGGAGGCACGGTTCGGCAGCCCTAACAAGAGAGGGGTTCTATGTATAAGATCCTGGAGAAGACGCAGTTCTCGGAGAAGGTGTTCAAGTTCCGCATCGAGGCGCCTGCAATCGCCAAGCATGCGCACGCTGGACAGTTCCTCATGGTCCGCGCCAACGAGACGGGCGAGCGCGTCCCGTTTACCCTGGCCGGCTGGAACGGTGACGAGGGCTGGGTCGAGTTCATCTTCATGGTGATCGGCAAGACCACCGAGATGCTGTCCACCTACGAGGCCGGCGAGTCGCTGCGCGACGTCGTGGGCCCGCTGGGCGTTCCCACCGAGATGGCCGAGGGCCCCTGCGCCGTCATTGGCGGCGGCGTCGGCCTGGCAATTGCCTTCCCGGTCGCCAAGCACCTGGTCGAGACCGGTCACGAGGTGCACGCCATCATGGGCGCCCGCACCAAGGACCTCCTGCTCATGGAGGACCAGTTCCGCGAGCTCCTCGACGAGGACCACATCCACATCACCACGGACGACGGCTCCTACGGCGAGCAGGGCGTTGTCACCGCTCCGCTGGAGCGCCTGCTGCAGGACAAGGCCGTGAGCCAGGTCTTCTGCGTCGGCCCCGTTCCGATGATGAAGTTCTCGACCCTCACCGCCCAGAAGTACGACACCCCCATCACCGCGTCGCTCAACCCCATCATGGTTGACGGCACCGGTATGTGCGGCTGCTGCCGCGTCGAGGTTGGCGGCGTGACCAAGTTCGCTTGCGTCGACGGCCCCGACTTCGATGCCACCCTGGTCGACTGGGATGACCTTCGTGCCCGCCAGGCCGCTTACCGTTCCGAAGAGGGCGAGTCCCTCAAGGCCTATGAGGAAAAGAGCTGCGCATGCCACTAGTTAACGGTCGTTTCGTTGCCGATATGAAGTCGCCCCGCACCCCCGATAACGAGGAGCCGGCTGCCGAGCGCGCCTGCGACTTCCGCCCCGTCGACAAGGGCTTCACCGAGGAGATGGCGCTGGCCGAGGCCGAGCGCTGCCTCAACTGCAAGAAGCCGTTCTGTGTTGAGGGCTGCCCCGTCAACATCAACATCCCCCGCTTTATCGAGCAGATCCGCGCGAAGGACTTCGGCGGCGCTCTCGATACCATCCGCGAGGACTCCATGCTTCCCGCTATCTGCGGCCGCGTCTGCCCGCAGGAGAACCAGTGCGAGGGCAAGTGCATCCGTGGCAAGAAGTCCGAGCCCGTGGCCATCGGCCAGCTCGAGCGCTTCCTGGGTGACCGCCCCGAGCTCGCCTCCACGCCCAAGATGGCTCCCAAGAACGGCAAGAAGGTCGCCGTCGTCGGCTCCGGCCCGTCCGGCATCACCTGCGCCGGCGAGCTCGCCCGTAACGGCTTTGACGTCACCGTCTTTGAGGCCTTCTTTACCGGCGGCGGCGTGCTGGTCTACGGCATCCCCGAGTTCCGTCTGCCCAAGGCAGTCGTCAAGCGCGAGATTGACGGCCTGGAGGACATGGGCGTCAAGTTTGAGTACAACTCCGTCGTGGGCAACATGGCCACGGCCGAGGAGCTGTTCGAGCAGGGCTTCGACGCCATCTACGTGGCGACCGGCGCAGGCCTGCCCAAGTTCCTCAACGTCCCCGGCGAGAACCTGCCCAACGTCTTCTTCGCTAACGAGTACCTCACCCGCGTGAACCTGATGAGGCCAACAAGTTCCCCGAGTACGACACCCCCACCAAGCACGGCAAGAACGTCGTTGTCTTTGGTGGCGGCAACGTGGCTATGGACGCCGTCCGTACCGCCAAGCGTCTGGGCGCCGAGCACGCCATCATCGCCTACCGTCGTACCGAGGACGAGATGCCCTGCCGTCGCGCCGAGCTGCACCATGCTAAGGCCGAGGGCGTCGAGGTTCTGCCGCTCGTTTCCCCGCTCGAGTTTGTCGCTGGCGAGGACGGCTCCGTGTGCGCCGTCAAGGTCCAGAAGATGGAGCTCGGCGAGCCCGACGAGTCCGGCCGTCGTCGCCCGGTGCCCATCGAGGGCGCCATCGAGGAGATCCCCTGCGATGTCGCGATCTCGGCTATCGGCACTAACGCCAACCCCTTCGCTGCCAAGATCGGCGGCAAGATGGAGCTCAACAAGTGGGGCTACATCGTCGCCGACGAGGAGACCGGCCAGACCACCGATCCCCGCATCTGGGCCGGCGGCGACATCGTCACCGGTGCCGCTACGGTCATTCTGGCGATGGGCGCCGGCAAGAAGGCCGCCGCTTCGATCACCAAGAGCCTGCTGGGCGAGTAATCACCTACAGCACTAGCTACCAAACGGCAAAGTCCCCGTCGAGCACACGCCCGGCGGGGACTTTTTCTATGCCGACCGCCCCAACCACCACGGTGGGGACAGGCACCTTTGTGGTGGTTGGGGGCCTGGTCGGCAAACTAATTCCGGCGTTTGTCTCAATCTGTAACAGTTAGGCCCTGTTGAGCATCGTAACTGTTACAGATCGAGATATTGCGCCAGCCGCCTCCGCTTTGTCTCAATCTGTAACAGTTAGAGGCCAAATTCCTCGCTACGTGTTACAGATCGAGACGTTAGGTTGACGGCCGAACAGTTCATCTCAATCTGTAACACCTGGAACCCAAATATCTGGCTTGGTGTTACAGATTGAGATTTTGCTAAAGCCGAGGATGGGCGCTGTCGCCAAAACTTAGCGCTTGCGGCGCTTGGTCGCAGCGATGCCGGCCGCGGCAACGGTTGCGCCGGCGATGCCCAAGGCGGCGACCGTCATCGCGGTGGAGTCACCCGTGCTGACGAGCTCCGTGCCGCCGGACTTCTTGCCGTTCTCGCCCTTACCCTTGGACTTGTCCGTCGTCACCGTGGTCGTCGTCGAAGTCGAACTGCCCGCAGGGATCCCGGCGCCACCAGAGCCATCCGTACCGCCGCCCTGCTCGCCGTCGCCAGGAGTCGGGTCCGGCTCGGGCGTCGGCTCAGGCGCCGCCTCATCGGTCACCGTAATCGTAATGTTCAGACGCTCGGAATACTCACTGTACGACATGCCAGGACGCTGTGCCGCAATGCGCACATACATGTTGCTATCGAGCGCAATAGGCTCGGTGTACTTTACGCGGCCTCGTCACGGCAGGGGCAGGTGTCGTTGGTGGTGTACCAAATCGTCGTGCCATCCTCGACCGAAAGCTCCAGCTTCGTGCCCTTGGGCACCGTAATGTAGTTCTCCTTGGGCGACCATGCACCAAACGTCGTCGCACCAATCGTCGCCACCGGTCGCGCCGGTCGCACTGCCTCGGCAGACACGCGAACGTCGACCTGCTTGGACAGCGCCGTGCCGTCCACCGCCGCCGTCAACGTCGTCAAACCGGGCAGAGCACCATGCAGCACAAACGTCGCCGCACCGTCCTCGCCCGTCACGGCCTGGGCGGCATCAACAGAGCAGATAGCCGAGGACTCCAGCCCAACACTAACCTTGGCGCCCGCAAACGGCTTGCCCGCCTTATCGGTCACGTGTGCCACCAGCTCAAAGTCACTGCCCTCAAGCATGGTCACGGCCTGCTCCACGTTGAGCTTGAGCTTGTCGGCACGAACGCCCACGACAAGCTCGCCACTTGCCCAGCGCGCCATGGCCGTGCCGGCGTAGTTGCGAGCACCGTCGAGCTCAAACGCCACCGTCGAGCCCGCCTCACGCGCATCGGCATAGCGAATACGCAGCACGCGCGATAGCGGCTTGCCATTGGGATCGTCCTGTTTGTCGAGCCACGTATACGTCACGTCGCCCAAGCCCTGCGCGCACAATGCGACCAGGGCATCGTCGCTCGCATCCATATACTGCGCAAACTCAACCTCGATGCAATCGGTATAGGCATGGGCCGAGGCCACCTCGGGCGCCGTCGTCGACACCAAGCCAATGTTCACCTCAGTCTGAATCGGCGGCACGCGCAGCCAAGCCGAACGCGCCTCCTCATACCCGTCCTTGGTCACGCGCACCTGATACCAGCCGGTCGGCGTATTCCAGTTGTACGCACCGTCCGCACCCGTTGCAAGCGGATTGTCCTGCTCATACTCCTCGGCATCCCAACGCACCGCATTGGTACCGGCCGCATCGTCAGCGCTCCACAGCTCAACCGTCGCGCCTTCAACCGTATTGGACAGCAGACCCTCGTACACCACGCCCGCAGGGTCGGGTGCAGCCTTGGCGGCCACATTGCGATAACGCGCCTCGAAGATCGACTGCATCTTCTCGTCCGAGATCAAGCCGTCCTTGTTGGCCTTGTAGACCTCGGCATCGGTCAGCTCGCCCCAGTTGACCGTAATACGATTCTGGCACGCGCGCTCCACCTGCTCGCAGGCAACATCGTAGGCGCATTCGGCATTGGTCAGCTTAATCGCGCGCTCCGAGCCTACGCTGGTCGAAGCCGCGTCATAGGCAGCGCCCACCACGGTACCCGCCGAACCGGCCGTCAGCACGCCGGCGATTGTCATAATGGAGCCCACCGCCACATCGGTGCTGTCGTGGCAGAGCTGGCGATACAGCAGATCCTCAAACGCACGCGCCTTCTCCATGGCGTCACGCAGCGCGTAAATGCACTTCCAATCGTCCTCGGTCTTCTCGGGCTTGGCAAGCAAGCGCGTGTGCTGAAGCTCATAGCCCTCGCGCTCGCCCTTCACCTTCTGCATACGGACGTTCACGTTCTCCCAGTTCTTGCTGGCATCGTTCACGCCGTAAATGCCGGTAAAGATGCCGATGCCCTGGGTCGCCGCGGGAAACGCCTGGCCGGCCGCCTTCCACGCATCGGTCTTAAAGACCTGTCCGAACATCTCGCATTCGATCTTATAGCTCTTGAGCGAACGGATCGTGCGGATGAGCTTCATATGGGCGCTCACGTCGCCGTTGCGCTTCCAGGCCATGAGCCATCCGCGCACCTTGGAGTTGTTGAGGCTATGGACCACATTCCAGTTGTCGTACAGGTTGTCCAGAATGTCGCACTGCATGGCGATCGAGTTAAACAGAAGCGCCTGGTTCTTGTTGTTATTGGAGTTCTCGATAAATTCCGACTCGATATAGGCCGTCTGCTCGCCATCGGGCGCGGCGACCTTAAAGCCCTTGACGGTATCGTCATCAGCCGCCTTGTAGCTCAGCGAGCTGCCGAGCACCTGGCCCAAATCGTTAAACCCGCTCGTCGACTGGCCGTTGTACTCGCTTGCCTTAATGACCGCACACTTGTTGAGCGCCGCAGCGGTTGCGTCATTCCAGCTTCCGTATTGGTTGAGCTGGCCGATACCCATCGACTGGTCCACCAGATCCTCGGCCTGCTGGGCAATAAACTCCGCTCGCGATGCATGGTCGACGAGCTCCTTGATGGCGGCCGCATCCGCAGCGTTCGCGCCCTGGGCCGCCGCGAGTTCCTGATACCAATCCTCGCTGGTGCCGTAAGCATCCTCAAAGATCATCTTGTCCACATTGACGCCATAGCTGTCGCCCTGCTGGGTCAGCAGCGCCGACGACCCGCCGACCGCGGCCTTGAGCTCAGCCGCAAACTGCGCGGCCTCGTCGTTGCCAGCACCATCACCCTCGCCGTCGCTGGCGGCAGGGGCGCGACGAGCCTTACGCGCAGCTCCACCTTGGGCTTCGTCCTCTTTACCGTCCTTGTCCTCTTCGGCAAACGCATCGGCGACCATCTGGTCAATCGCGTCGTTAAAGGCCTCGTCGACATCATTAAACGAGTTATCCATCATATACTCGTGCCACTGCTGCACGGCATTCGAGAACTCCTGCTGGCGTTCCTCGGCCGCGGCGGAATGCTTTTTGGCCGAAGCGTTGGCGTCAAAACTCAGCATGGTCATAAGCTGAGCATTGGAGATGCGGTAGGTCTGCGGCATAAAGATCTGCTCAAAGTTGCCGCAGTTCACATAGGTCGAGTCATTCGCCTTGTTAAACTCGTCGAGCAGCTTAAGGTAACCCTCGTCCACATACTCCGCCACATAGCGCACACGGGTGCCCTCGCGCGACTTTTGAGTCAGAGGAATCGTCACCGTCTTGCCATCCACGCAGTCCACGTACAGGTCGAGCGTGTCGGCGGCCTCTTCGTTTCCCACCTCGAGCGTGATATCGAACGTCCAGTAGGCGTTCTTCTTTTGCGGCAGATGATGGAAGGTCCACAGACTCTTGCCGGTGTCCTTGCCGTCCTTGACCAAGTTTTGCGTACCGCCACGATACGTCACATCAAAGTTCCAGACCGAAGCGCCCGGAACATAGCGCACATAATTGCGAGCCGTCACCTCTGCGGCAGCGGCGGCGACGTCGGTCGAGCCCACGCGTGCCTCGAGCGTCACGCGCTCGGCGGCAAGCGTATCCTGCGGCAGGTCGTATTCAATCTTGGCACGGCCCAGCTTGTTGGTCTTACCGGTGTACTTTGCGGCCGAGGCGCCCGCGCCCACGGTAAGCTGCACGCTTTTGCCCGGCGCCGCATAAACGTAGGCCACATTGCCCAGCAGGCTGTGAACGTCGGTGTTGTCGACCTCGATGCGCGATCCGCTAACCTCGAGTGTGGTGCTTCCCAGCGGCAACGTCACCTCGCCCAGCGTAATAAGCGGCGAGATGGCATAGATGCCCGCGGCCTTAGGCTTAAAGCGCACAAACACATCGGCGCCCATGCCCTCTTTCATGTCGAGAACGAGGTTGTCGCCCTCCCAAGTTATGTCAGCCCACATGGCATCGGAGCTGGCGCCGGCTTCGCGAGCGCCTGCGGACACATCCTCGACGGCATCCTTGGCCAGCGGAATCTCAATCTTGGCAGCCTGGCTGTCCTTGAGCTCGTAATGAATGCACAGCTCGGTCTCCACGCCAACGACCGCGGACGAATCAGCGATAACCGAGCCCGCCGTCAGCCCGCGCTCGGCACGATACGTCTCTACGTCAAACGCGGGGACGTCGAGCGTCACGTCGAGCTGTTTGCCGTCCTCAATCTTCACCTGCTTTTGCGCGATATGCTTACCCACGGTCAGCCCTAGGCGGCTAAACGTGGAATAGCTCGTCGCTTGGATGTCGTAGCTCGTCTTGTTAAAGGCGACGATGGTGTACGAACCGGCCTTAAGGCGCGGCGTCTCGGCCTTCATGATAGGCGTGGTGCCATCGTCTTCGTAACCCATCAGATAGGTGACACCGTCGGCAACTAGCTTGCCGTCGGACGTACGGAACACCAGCACGCGGTTGGCGCCCTGGTAGTCGCCCTTGGTCGTGACCGTCGCCGTGCCCCAAAGCTTCAAGTCGATATCGGCCTTGCCGGCCGAAGGCTTCACCGTCGCCGTCGCCCCACCAAGCTTGAGGTTGTCTTTGGGCTCGAGCGTTATCTCCAGATCCTGGTCCGCGTCGGCAATGGCCTGCGACACCACGAGTGCTGTGCCCTGGATACGGAAGTCGTTTTCCTTGTCACCCTTGGCAGGCTTAAGCGTCTTGCCGCCGCTCTTCACCGTCAGATCGATGTTATCGAGACTATCGAGCTCAATGCGTTCGGTCTTATCCTGGCCCACAATCGGTTCAAGATAGCCCACATTGAGTTCAATCACGCGCGAAGCCGGAATCTTGGTAAAGTCCTCCGCCTTAATCTCTCCGATATTCCATGTGCCCGTCATCTGGTCGCCCGGGCGCGCCAGCACCATGTCATAGTAACCGCTGAGCGAAATGCGCAGGGTGGCTGCTGTCTTGGAGAGAGCGTCCGCTGTAAAGCTGCCGTCATCGCCAACCGCCAGCGGCGTGGACTGCCCCGCCTGCACGAGTGTAGCCGTCGCGCTCTGGGGAAGTTTGCCCGTCACCTGGGCTGCCTCGCCCATCCACTCAAACGTGTAGGCAGGCTTCGAGGAATCGACGGAGTCCTTGCGATCGGCCACGGCATCGGCAAGCTTTTTGACCATCGAGGGGTTGCCAGCCGAATCGGTCGCATAGGCATAGATGGTCTGGCCTTCACTAAAGGGAATCGCATACGTTACGCCATCGATTGTCACGCGCTCATTATAGTCACCCGGATAGCCCGCCTCACCAAACTGAAGATCGGGGTTCATCACGCGCAGGGCAACGGCATTATGGTTCGTCTCGTTTCCGTATCTCGTGTTCTCAAAAGCTCCCCACTCTATCATTTCCACGCTTTTGGGTAGCACAATCTCTTTGCCGGCAATCGCAGGATCAAGAGAGGCGAACGCGAGCGCCCCGATAGATTTGACACCATCGCCAATCGTCACCGACGACACAAAGGAGCACCCATCAAAGGCATAGTGCCCGATCCGCTCCACCGTGCCCGGCACGTTGATCTGCGTAAAGGTGAGTACCGTTGTGTCCGAGACATAGAACTGCGGCACGCCGCAATTGGCGAAGGCACGATAGTCGATAGTCTTAACCGAAGGCGGCAGCGTTGCCACCACATTGTCGTCAAGTTGTTCGCAGCCCTCAAAGGCCTGCTCGGGAATCGTGGTAAAGGCCGCGTTGTTGGGCCAGGTCACCGTGTGAAGCGTCTTGCTTCCGGTAAACGCATTCCAACCCAATTCCTCAACCGAATCGGGCAGTGCGATTTCCTTGATGCTGCTGCCGCCCAAACCGCCCACAGAGCGGATATGCGAATCGGGGGCAAACGTAATTGATGTGAGCGCAGCGTTTCCCATGCCCTTAAGACTCACGACATTTTTGCCGTCGATGGTCGAGGGCACCTCCAACGTGGTAATGCCTGCGTCGCCATACTCGATAGAAATTTCGTTGGTGAGGCTATCAATCGAGAAGTAGTACTGCGCGGGGGTCTGCTCGCCGGCCACGTAGCCATCGTCGTATTCGTCCTTTACGCCCGTGGCGCCCTTCGAGGTCATCCAGAGCCCAAGATCCTCATTCCAGGTTGCTTCGGCTTCGGCGGTCTCCTCCTGCTTCTGCTGTTCGGCGAGCTCCTTCCCCTCGACAAGATCGGTGGCAAGCGTGGCCACGGGCGTGCTCTCGGTCTGCCCAGCGCCCGTCAGGCCTGCCGCCGATGCAATCTCGGAGTCCGGGAGCGTAGGGGTGTCACCGGTATCGAGCACTGTGGGGTCGGCAGCGCCGGCATCGGGCGCGGCGTCGGCGGCATCGGGCGCGGGGTCGGCGGCGTCGGCATCGGCTGCTTGGTCGTTATCCGTCTGCACAAAAGTGCCGTCGGTGGTGAGGGTCTCGGCAAACGCGCCCGCGGGCAACGAACCCGTCACCATGGTGAGGGTCACCGCGGCAACGGTCAGGCGGCGGCAAAGCGCTCGAACAGTAGTCCACCTCATGGTCGTTCCTTTCCTGCAAACCAAAAGTCATCCAGCGTAATCGTTGTCCAAAAACAAAGCGAACGGTAGGTTCATATATACGAACCTACCGTTCTACCTGCGCAAACCGCCACAAAGGGAATAGGTACCTTTGTGGCGGTTCTGAACTTGGCCAGCCAGTTTGTCTCAATCTGTAACAGTTAGAGGTCAAATTCCCCGCCTGGTGTTACAGATCGAGACGTTAGGTTGTCGGCCGAACAGTTCATCTCAATCTGTAACATCTAGAGCCGTTTTGGGCAGTTTGGTGTTACAGATTGAGATTTTACTGAGGCCGAGAATGAGAGCCGTCACCCAGCTCTAACGCTTGCGGCGCTTGGTCGCGGCGAGGCCGGCGGCGGCTACGGTTGCGCCGGCGATGCCTAGGGCGGCGACCGTCATCACGGTGGTATCCCCCGTGATAGCCAGGACAGCATCGCCCTTCTTGGCCTGCGTGGTTTTCTCAACCGTCTTGCTCACCGTGGTGGTCGTAGCCGGCTTGGCCGAGGGTTTGGTCTCGGGCTTCACCCCAGGCTGCGGCGTCGGCTTGGGATCCGGCGTAGGCTGCGGATCGGGAGTCGGTGTGGCTTCAGGCGTAAAGGTCAGATCGGTGTTGAGCCACAGGGTGTAGATCCAACCGCTGTCCTCATCGGATACGCTGTCCGCGACCTGGTAGCCGCACTCCTGGCCGTTGATCACCAGCTTGGTGTTGGGCGTAAAGTAGAAGCCGCGCGCGGACTTGAGGTAGATACCGTAACGATAGGTCACGCCGGGCTTAAAGGCGTCGATGTGGTTCGTAATGTTCTGATCCCAGAACTCCTGAGAGTTCACTTCGCTGCCATCGCTGCCCGTCCAGAACTCACACTGAGGAAGGGAGTTGGAGCCCGTCGGAACATTCGCCGTAAAGACCGGCTTATCGCCCGCCTTGAAGGTGGTCGTGGCGCCGTTGATCTCGATAACGTCGATGGCCCGCCATTCGTCGATCGGCTGCTCGCACAGCATATTGTCAGCGTTTGGCGCGAAGACGCCGTTGACGGTCTTGATGTGGTGCGCCCAATGACCGTTGACGTACATCATGCAGTCATCGGCCACGGTATTGTCGCCCTTGAGCCTCAGCTCAACGGAGTACATGTAGAACTTGCCCTCTTCGAAGTGTTCGATCCTCCTCGCGCCCGTCGGATACTTGGCAGGGTCGGAATACCAGAAGGCAACGGGCGTGAGCTCCGCAGGGTCGCTGCCATCCATTTCCTCCCAGCACTCGTAGGCGATCTCGTACTTGTCGGCATCGGCGGCGGGGATCGTCGCGGTCGCGCGCGGCGCCTCGCCGGGCGCGTAGTCGGTCTTCACGTCGTTGACGTTCAGGTTATGGAGGGCTTCGTTTTCCGATGCAACAAGCGTAATTTCGCTATTGATGACGTAGCGGAGGTAATAGTCGTCCCTGGTTTCGTTGACGGTAATCGAGCTGCCCGCGTAGCTGTTGTCACCTTCATAGTCGGTGCTGGTATACGTCAGTGCCGCGCCAATATAAAGATCCTCATTGCGCGTGAGTCGATACGAGCCGCCTGCCGCGCCACCCGTAAAGGTCAGCGTCAGCCTCATGTGATCGCCAACAGGCTCAAAGTGAGCCGTCACATCGGACATAGACGTGTCCTGGACTTCAGCCAGGGTGCCCGAAGCAGCATCGGCCCGGTAGTACTTGGTTTCGACAAGTTCGCAGAGCGGCTCATCCGGCATGCCGCCCTCAACATCGGGAAAATCATAGGTATACGGCTGGCCCTTTTCGAGCGTGATGTTGTCCGAAAGCTTGCAGTCCGTATCGTGGCGGACCACGGTCGTGTTGACCTTAACACCGCTCCCGCCTGTCACATCGGTCACGCCACAGGGCATGATAGCGTCGTTTGCCGATGAGCTGTCGGCGCCGCCAAGAGAGCCGTCTTGGTCAGCAGCGCCCGCATCGTTTACCGTTGCCGCCGGTGCGTCCTGCTGATCTTGCTGAGCTTCTGCCGTGGACGGTGCCGCCGGAGCCGCGTCAGCCATCGGCGCAGCCGGAGCCACCGGTACCGGCGCCGGAGCCGCCGTATCCTCCGCAACCGTCGGCGTCACCGGAGCCGCGGCAACCTCATCCGTCCCAGCGGCGGGATCGGCGCATTCCGTCGCCAGCGCCACGCTCGGCAGCAGCAACTGCCCGACCATAAGCGCACACGCGCCGGCGCAAGCTATTTTGGCACCCACACAACGCCAGGTACCGTGAACCAGCGAGCAGGCGGACTCACGCTGAGCTTGCTTGTCAAAGTGGCTTACGTTCATAACGGCCTCCTTGGTCGTAGGGACATGCCACCACAAAGGTGCCTGCCCCCTTTGTGGTGGTCCTGTACCACCAAGATGTGCCAAATGACTCCATATGCCTAGGTTCGTAGATGTGAACCTAGGTCTCTACCTGCGGTTTAATTCAATATGATTTCGCCATCGCCACACTCGTCCCGGGAACGCTACAATCGAGGACACGATTATTCGTCCACCCAAAGGACCGTCCTTGAACCTGAGCAGGTCTAAAATCAACGCGCTTCTGGCACTCGCGCTCTTCACCTTCGCCTTCCTTGCCGCCGAGTTTCGCTTCGACGTCAACGTCGGGCTGCTCGCCGGTGCCGAACGCGTTGTGATCGCACAGGGCTTTATCCTTGGCGCCAGCGTCATCGGCTTTATCGGATATGCACCACTGCTCGGTCTCGCCCAACGCAAAGGCCAGCCCCAGGCAGTTGTCAGCGCCGCCGTTCCCATCGCCATCCTGGGATTGACCCAGATCCAGTCCCCCACGGGTTCGCTTGCCCTCGAAATTCTGGGCTGCGTGGCATTCCTTGGACTCGGCCTGCTGGGCGCCGCTGCGCACCACGCCTTTTCACTGGCGTTTCAAGACGATCCCAAGCTCGCCACCGGTGCGGGAGCAGCCTATGCCGCGGGCATCCTGATGCAGTTCGCCGTCAACCTGCTCAATTGCGGCGGTATCGCAGAGCTCATCGTCCTTGGCGCAGCGACTATCGCCATATCCGCCCTCAGCGTCGTTCCCCAAAAAGCTGCCGAGAGCTCCAGCCCCGCCATCAATCCCTTTGCTGAGTCCTCTCATGCCCTCGCCAAACAGGCATGCTGGAGCATCGCGCTCGTCATGATTCTTGCCTGTCTGTTCTCCACCCTCGACAACGTGGTCACACTCTCCAACGCCCACGGCACCATTGCCGTGCAGACTTGGCCGCGCCTCTTTTTGGCGGCAAGCGGCCTTGCCGCCGGTCTTATCTTTGACCTTGCCGAGCGCCGCTACATGGGACTTGTCATGCTCGGCATCGCCGTGCTCTCGACCATTTCCATCCTGGCCGTGGAGGCCGGCGCCGATCCCAACCTAGGCCTTGTCGTCTTTTACCTGAGCTCGGGCTTTTTTGTCACGTTCTTTACCGCCACCTTTACACAGCTGGCACCGCGCATGCATGCACCCGCCCTCTGGGCCGGCATGGGGCGCGCCGCCAACAATGTATGTGCATTCACTACATCGGGCATCTCGCTTGCCCTCGTGACCTCGGGCAACGTTGCCCTCATCATGATCGGTGCGCTCATGCTGCTTGTGGCGGCGAGTGTGGCGTTTGTAGCCGCGGGCCTGTTCCGCCTGCCCCAAACCGAGCAGGAGCGCGAGCGCGAGCAGCTGGCAGAAGAAGCACTCGCCGCCCCCACCATCGAGGAGCAACGCCAGGCCTTCATCGCCAACCACGCTCTCACCCCGCGCGAAGTCGACGTGCTCATAGCCGTGACCCAGGATGAACGCCCGCTCAAGCAGGTTGCCGAGGAACTCGGTATCTCGATGCGCATGGTACAGCGCCACCTGAGCTCCATCTACCAAAAGACCGACACGCAGACGCGCGCCGGTCTCACCAAAGCCTTCCCCTCGGCCTAAAACAAAAACCACCACAAAGGCCCCTTTGCGGTGGTTTGAGCGGAGCAGAAGGTCACTCTGCCAGCTTGTCTCAGTCTGTAACAGATAGGCCCCTAAAAGCAGGCTTATTGTTACAGATCGAGACGGCAAAGGGACACGAAGCGATCTTTCGCAGCAACGCCCCTCTAGTAAAGCGATGCCATATATCGGCCGAAGCCTGGCAATGCAAACTCAAAACGTCCTTGCAGAGGTTCTTCAATTACCCCAGCCTCTACTAGACGCTTTTTATACGTTGAAATCGAACCGGAACTCTTCTTAAGCCTCGCTGCCAGCTCTTGCCTGGTCGTCGTCCCAACCGGATTCATTGCACGAAGAAAATCCAGGTCCCCTCGTGAAAGTTCCGCCGCTGTTGAAGCGAAAACTCGCGATTCCAGCTCCTCTTGCGCAAGTTTCGCGCCTCGTTCGACATCCTCAATAGAAACCTCGGAGGCTTGGCGCGAAGCATTCCATGCCCGATACCCCACCAACTGGAACATAAACGGAAAGCCATCGATCGCCTTGGCAGCGAGGTCGATCGCCTCATCAGAAATCGTCTTGCCGCCGTCCTCAATCGTTAGTCGAAACGCTTCTTTTACCTCAGTCGGTGAAATTGATCCCAGTGAATGTTGAGCCGCACGACGAAGAAACGATGTCGATCTCCCCGTCAGCAGCGCCAGCACGCGAAACGGCAGTCCCGCCATAAGCAAAGCTACCTTTTTATTCTCGCTTACAAAGTGCTGGTAGGTAGTAACAAGCTCCGTCATTGCGCAATGATGCATCCACTTCGTCAACGGCGATAAGCACCCCGGTGTCAGTCGCTTCAAGCTGAGCAAACAAAGCGTTCATCTTAGTACGCCAGTTAGCGCCCTCAAATTCAATATCGATGTTTTCCCAGCTCATGCTTCCTACGGGGGCAATGCCGACACTGTTCACACGCCTAGAAGCGGGCTTTTCGATCAGATGGGCGGCTGATTCGTTGAGGCGCTGCAAAATGTCTTCGAGCATCCCCTCCGAGGCCGTCACATTCGCTGTAATCCAACCCTCTTGCTGGGCGCGATACGACAGATATGCCAAAAGCGCCGTTTTACCTGTACCACGCGCACCATAGAAAACCGAGCAAAGATTGGGATCGGAATCGTCATTTTCAAACGCCAGCACCATATCATCGATGATTTGCTCACGGCCGGCCATATACGCCGGTACACGTCCGAACATCGGAGTGAATGGATTTGTCTGCCTGTACGCCGTCGGTGCCGCCATAAAGCCTCCCTTGAACTCATACAACTTAATTATGCCCCTACAATCTTTAAGTTATTTGAGTATCTTTGAGTTTTTTGAGTATCCTTGAGTTCTTTGAGCGATCGGCTCCCGGCAGAACCAGTTGACTTTCTCCGCCTAAAACAAAAACCACCACAAAGGTGCCTGTCCCCTTTGTGGTGGTTTTGGTCGGCTAGCCTTCGAGCTGCGCTACTTTGTAGCGGTAGGCAGCGGCGATAACGTCTTTGCAACCCTCGCGGCCCAGCTTGGCGCGGTTGACGACGATGTCCTTGCCACTCGTCATCTTCCACTTTCCGGCGCTGTAGCGCTTATAGAACGCCTCGCGCGCCTTCTGCTGCTGCTTGACCAGCTTGGCGCCCTTCTTTTTGTTAAGGCCGCGCTTCTTGCGCACGATCTCGACGCGGTCCTCAAAGGGTGCGGTCACCAACACGGCAATGTGGTTGGGATTGTTACGCAGCAGGTAATCGGACAGACGGCCTTCGATAATGCAGCTCTCGGTCTCGCCCAGATCCAAAATCACCTGGCTCATCTTTTGGAACAACTTGTCCGAGTACGAACGTGCATCGTAGCGGTCGGGCAGAAACGCCATATTCTCCACGGCCAGGCGCTCGTCGTAGGCAGCCATCTTGTCGAGCGACTCGCCCGCGCGCAGCGACGCACGCACCAGCAGCTCGTTGTCGTACAGCGGAATCCCCAACTCGTTGGCGAGGATGCGTCCGATCTCGTGGCCCTCGGCGCCAAAGTCGCGCGCGATGGTAATGACCACAGGACTCTTCTTATTCACCAGATCGCTCATCGCGATTCCTTTCTCTATGTGACAAAGGGACTGTCCCTTTGCCACATTCTACGCTGCCACCATTCGCCTCTGATATGCGCGGACCAGCAACGAGATACCAAAGTTGAGCACAAAGTACATCGCAAACACCAGACCGTAGAGCATAAGCACCTGCGACAGGTCGATCGCGTGGGCCATCACGACGTTTGCCGTGTACATGAGCTCGGCCACGTTAATGCCCGAAAGATACGAGCTGTCCTTAATGACGGTCGTGCATTGGCTAAACAGCGCCGGAATGATCGTCTTAAACGTCTGCGGCAGAATGATGTAGCGCATGGTGGCAAAGAAGCCGAAGCCCTGGCTCTGCGCTGCCTCAAACTGGCCGCGCGGAATCGAGTTGAGGCCGCCGCGCACAATCTCGGCCATAACAGCACTGGTAAACAGCGTAAAGGCGATGGTCGAAATCACAATGTCCAAACCCTGCACCGTAAAGTAGATAAACAGGATCCACAGCAGGTTCGGCGTGCAGCGGAACAGCTCGATATAGGCGCTCACCAAAATACGGAACGGGCGGGGCGCATAGCTTTTAACGAGCGCCAGCACCGTGCCAAAGATGAGCGAGAAAAAGATCGACAGCGCCGAGATCTCTATGGTCTTAACAAAGCCGCCCCAAATGTAGAGCAGGTTGGTCGCGTTGAAGATTTCCATGCGCTAGGCCTCCTCTACGTTGTCGAGCCCCAGCTCGGCCAGGCTCACGCCGCGCGGACGCTCCTTGGAGCGACGCTCGAGCCACTGCACCAGCATGGCGAGCGGAAAGCAGATGATGAAGTACATAAGGCAGCAGACGATGTATCCCTGCAGGTAACCGTACAGACTCACAAAGTTGTCGGAACGGTACATAAGGTCGCCGCCGGCCACAAGCGCCAGTACCGACGTGTTCTTGACCAGGTTGAGCGCCTGGTTACACAGCGGCGGCAAAATGATCTTGAACGTCTGGGGCAGCACGATGTACCAGTACGCCTGCGCACGGGTAAAGCCCTGGCTCTGGGCCGCCTCCATCTGACCGCGCGGGACCGCCTCGATACCGGTGCGGATGACCTCCGAAATGTAGGCCGCGTGATACAGGCCCACGCCCAAGAAGCCCAGCACGAACGGCGCGATGCGCACCGGCTGGTCGGCACCGGTTATGGCCTGCAAAAACTGCGGACCGGCCATGTACATAAAGAGCACCTGTACGGGCAGCGGGGTGTTCTGGTAAAACTCCACGTACACGCGGCTTATGGCGCGCAGCACGCGTGAGCGAGTGGTAGAGAACACGCCCAGCAGCGTGCCCAGCACCAGCGACAGCAGCAGACCGGCAACGACCACTTGCAGCGTCACGCCAAAGCCCTCCCAGAAGGGCCCCATGTTTTGAAATGTCGTCGACCAACGGTCGGCGTCAAATAATCCTTCGAGCATTTGATTCCTTCCTTGGACGATGCGTCTACACAAGACCCCAGGTCTTGACCTCTTGGTCGAGCCAGCCATCGGCCAGGCGATCGCAAATCACCTGATCGACCACGGCCGAAAGGTCGCAGCCCTTCTTGGTCGCCACGCCGTAGCCCTGCTTGCCAAACTTGACCTCGGGCTGCAGCAGCTCAACGGTCTCGTTCATGTAACCGGCCAGCGTGGAGCGGTCCATGGCAAAGACGTCGATATTGCCGGCGTCGAGCGAACTCTTGATGATGGGGTAGCCGCTAAAGGCCCTAAACTCGGGCTTGCAGCTAAAGCCGTTGTCCTTGATCATCTGCTCGATCAGGCCCTGCGTAGTAGCACCCTGGCTCACGCCGATGACCTTGCCGTCCAGGTCCTCAATCGAGGTAAAGCCCGAACGCTTCTTGACCATGAGTCCCACGTAGTCGGTGCGGTACGGCGTCGAGAAATCCCAGCTCTTCTTGCGCTCGTCGGTGATGGTGTAGGTCGCCGCGACCACGTCGAGTTGGCCGTTATCGATCAGCGGGCCGCGCGTCTTGGGCGTTACGTCGGTAAACTCGACAAGCTCCTGGGAACGGGCCTCCTTGTAGCTCACGCCAAAGACGGCAGCGGCGATCTGGTAGCACAAATCGACTTCCATGCCCTCAAAGCGGCCCTTGGCGGTGTCGTAATAGCCATAGCCGGGAACGTCCTTCTTAACGCCGGCATTCAGATGGCCACGCGACTTGATGGCCGCAAGCTTAGACCCCTTGTCGGAGCCCTCGCTGCTGGTGGAGTTGCCGCAACCGGTAAGCGCGGTCCCCGTCAGCGCAAGCATGCCGGCGCCAGCCAGCTGCAAAAAGTGACGGCGCGACACGGCCGCCCTCGTCATATCCGTCATGTCCATCACCGCGCCTAGTGCAGAATCTTGGACAGGAACTCGCGGCAACGCGGGTTCTCGGGGTTATCGAAGAAGTGCTCGGGCGTGCCCTCCTCCAGAATGCGGCCGTCCTCCATAAAGATGACGCGGTCGGCCACCTGACGCGCAAAGCCCATCTCGTGCGTCACGCAGATCATGGTGATATCCTCCTGCGCGAGCTCAATCATAACGTCCAGAACCTCCTGGACCATCTCGGGGTCGAGCGCCGAGGTCGGCTCGTCAAACAGGATGATGGGCTGCTTGGTGCACAGGGCACGGGCGATGGCGATGCGCTGCTGCTGACCGCCCGAGAGGTTCTGCGGATACTCGCCGGCCTTATGCGCCATGCCGACGCGCTTGAGCGCGGCGATGGCGATCTCGGTCGCCTCCTCCTTGCTCTTCTTTTGCAGCTTGATGGGCGCGAGCGTCAGGTTGCCCAGCACCGTCATGTTGGGATACAGGTTGAACTGCTGAAACACCATGGAGCTATACTTGCGAGCCATCTCCAGGTGATTCTTTTTGGTGAGCGGCGTACCGTCGATGACGACCTCGCCCGACGTGGGCTCCTCCAGATAATCGACGCAACGGATGAGCGTCGACTTACCCGAACCGGAAGGCCCGATCATTACGAGCTTCTCGCCGCGCTTGACGGTGAGATTGATATCTTTGAGCACATGCAGGTCGCCAAAGTACTTGTTGAGATGCTTGATCTCGATCATGTCTGCCATGAATGTCCCTTCCCTGCGTTTACACGAGTTGAACTATTGTACGGAAAGAACCGCGTTTCCGCAGCCCACACTATATTCCCGTAAAGAACCCGCAACCTTTAACCCACTCATTGGGGACAGGCTTAAATGAGTGCCCAATGAGCGGGCACTCATTTA
>ENA-OQED01000309-OQED01000309.1-human-gut-metagenome-genome-assembly--contig:-NODE-309-length-20020-cov-1.181169_pt1 | contig 20020 bp, 13 predicted proteins | sample MGYA00242790_ERZ504625 | MGnify/ENA primary metagenome ERZ504625 (study PRJEB26092, sample SAMD00036345) | human gut metagenome | host: Homo sapiens | study: EMG produced TPA metagenomics assembly of...
GCGGCCTCGTGGCGCTCACCGAATCGGCGCCGTCCACATACGCGGTCTTGCCTGCGCCCACACGCACGTAATCGGCGATATTGATGGTGATCGTCTCGCGTGCGTTCACCTTCAATGCCGGCGCCTTCGGTCGAAGGGTCGGCGGGAACACGCCGTACGCGGGCACTTGGATGAACGCCGTGGACGTGATGTTGTATGTCGTGTTGGTCACGGTGTACGGCACGGCTCGCGCCTCGTCCGTCAAGTCCACGGTAATGGTCGTGGACTTGTCTCCGCCCTTGACATGCGCATGGTCGGTAACCGAATCATCAACGGCCACGTGCAGTTCGTCGGCGCTGCCGGAAGGGTTCGCGATCCATTGCGAAACGTCCACGTCGATGGATTTCTTATCGATCGTCGCGGAAGATGGCACACGGTAGTCGTATGCTGTCGGCGGTTCGATGGTGGCGTTGTCGTCCACGTTCACCGTCAATGTCGCGGTGTCGGACAATCCTGCCTTGTCTTTGACCGTATACACCACGTAATAGGTGCCCGCCTGCTGAGGAGTGGTGAAGGCGAGCGTATTGTCCGCCACGGTCACATTGCTGATGTCTTGCGATTCGACGTTTTCGCTGACGGCCAGGTCGGTGTTGTCTCCGGAGATGTCGTTTTGCGCCACGGGCACGGTTGCTGCGGTGTTGGGGCGCAATGTGATTTCGTCGTCGCGCGCGTATACGCCCGAGTCGGTGCCGGATGTGAATACGCCTACGCGGATTTGCGCTTGGGATCGTTGGCCGGTCCAGTCTTCGACGGCGTATGAGAAGGTGTCCGTTCCTGTGGAGTCGGCATAGGCTTCGTATACCAGGTAGGTGGCGCCGACTTCGCTGATGCGTCCGAGTGTCGGCGCCTTGTTGCCGAGACCGAGCAGCTGCACGTCGTCGCCGTCGGCGTCGATGCCGGTCAAGGTGATCGGGATCTGGACTTTTTGGCCGGCCGCGACTTGCGCCTCGACGTCGGATGGTGTTGGCGCAGCTTGTTGGAAGCGTCTTTTTGATGCACGTTGATGGTGATTGTGGCGGATGCCGCGTTGCCGAGATTGTCTTTGACGGTGTACGTTACGGGGAAGGATCCGGTTTGGTTGGATGCTTGGTATCGTACGGTGTTGCCTGATACGAATACGAGTCCTTTGAACGTGTTTTTGTCGTATTGCAGGTCGTTTTGCAGGCTTACCGTGGTGCCGTCGGAGTAGGTCACGTGGTCGAGCACGTCGATGGAGACGATGCCGTCGGTGCGTACCTGCGTGGTGATGTTGTCGGCTTTCGGCACGGAGTTGGAGGTGGTCAGTGCCGGTGGCTGCAGTACGATCACGCCGGTTGACGTGCCTGCCGCGTTGGCGACGCTGTATGTGATCTGCACGGGCTCGGTCGGTACCTGTCGTGCGGTGATGTAGACGCGCTTGTTGCTTACGACGCCGGTTTTGATGCCGCTCGCCGCATCGGCGGTCACGCTGGTCACGGATAGCACACCACCCATCGGGTCGACGTCGTTAGACAGTGGTTCCACGATTGCGGTGTTGTCGGCGCCGAGCAGTGCCACGTCGTTGGCTGCGATGGGCTTGGCGGAGTCTCCGGTCACCGCCTGCACTTCGATGCGGGCCAGGCCGGTCGAGGGGATGGATCCTTGTGTGATGGTGTAGGGCACGTAGTAGGTGCCGGGGTTGGATGCGCTGAAGGTGAACGACATATCGGTGGCGTTCATGGTGGTGGATGCGCCGGATGGGGTTTCCACGGCGGTCAGCTGCGCGGGTTCGGCCGAGGTGCCATGCACGTATTGTTTGAGCGCGATGGTGGTGCGGGTGTCTGGCGTGGTCTGCTTGACGGCCGGATCGATCACCGCGGCCAGCGTGTTGGCCGGTTTCACTGAGAAATACACCATGCCGGTGCCGGTCTGCTGGCCGTCGGAAACGGTCACTTCGATGCCGGCGCGTCCGGAAGACATGGATCCCGCGTTGAACACGAGCTGCCCGTCGGCGCGTGTGGAAACGGTCACCTGGTCGGTGTTTTGCGGGGTTGCGGATACGAGGGTGAGCGGGTCGCCGTCGGGATCGGAGAAGCTGCCCAGCGCGTTGGTGGTGTAGGTCGCTCCTTGTTCCACGTCGATTTCCGGTGGCGTATCGGTTTGCTGGGGCGCGTTGTCGTCCCCGCCTACCAGTGTGAGGCTTACGTTGGCGTTGGAGGTTTGCCCGCGTCCGTCGGAGATTTCATAGCTGAACGATACGGATCCTTCGGATGCCGCGGAAGCGTCGAGCTGCAGATATCGTCCGTCGTATACGGGGGAAACGCTGATGTTGGCGCCGTCGGGGGCGCTTACCGAGGTGATGCGCAGTACGGAGCAGTCGGTCTGTTCGTCGTTGCGGAGCACGTCGAGGATCTGCTGCGATCCTGTTCTCGCGCCGAACGAATCATCTTCGGCTTTGATCTGGCCGGATTGCGACGAGCAGGTCTTGCTGAAATTATGCTGGTTGTTGGCGCTGTCGTTGTTCTGTTCCTGTTGCTTCGACTGTTTGGTTTCCACCTTGTTCCATTGGATTTTGATGACTTTGGTGGATTCCTGCGGATTCCAGACGTTGCCGTTGACCACGTCGTTGAGTATGACCAGACGATGGTTGGTGCGGAATATCAGTTCCGAAGTGGCGTTGATGTTGGTCAGGGTGTCGAATGTCATGTCCGAACTGTCGACGGAGCATACTTTGGCGTAATTGTTGGCTTTCTGCGCCCATGCGGCGAATACGCATCCGCCTGTGGATACCGGCTGGGCGGGCTCGCCCTTGCCGGAATTCGTTGTTTCCGTGGTCTTTTTGGTGTTGAGATCCACCGTTGCGAGTCCGCGCGGCGTCGCCACGGCCACCCATCCGTTTTGCTTGCCGTCCGTGGAAGGGGCCTGCAAGGTCATGCTGCCCTGCAGATTGATGGCTGCGCTTCCCTGCGGCCAATACACGGTGCCTTTTGCCGCCACGACCGGGGTTTCGCCGATGACGGTGAACGATTCGGCATGCGGTGCGCCTCCTATCGTGCCAACTTGCTCGCGCGTGTCTTGCGGCCCGTCGATGCTCAGCACCGCGCCATCGGAAGCGCGGTATCCGTATACGGTTCCGTCATGCGTCACCGCGATTTTTCCACCGGATCCCAGTTTCATGTTCGGCTTGTCGGTGATTGGATTGACGGATTTCACATCGGCAGCGGATCCCACCCACACATTGCCGGTTTTGACGTTGATGAACGCTGCGGTGTCGCCTCCGACAATGGTTGCGATATCCGTTTTGATGGCGGTGTTGCCGGTTTCGCTGATGGTGGAAGCCGCGATATTGCTGGCTTTGGTGACTTCGGAGATCACTGTGTCGCCATCATGCTGTGCCACGTCGAAACGGGAGGCTGCGGATGAGACTCCGGCGTCTACATCCTTGTTCTTCGCATTGAATCGTGCGGCCTTGCGATCTTTCAACGAGGTGATCCACACGGTGCCGTCGTCGAGCTGCACATGCCGTTGCGTCACCGAACTGACGATGAACGCGCCCGCGATGATGCCCAGCAGCAGAAGCAGCATGACGATCGGCGTGATCCACCGTCTGCTTCCCGACGGCAACAGCAGTTTGCGTACCATTGATCCGAAGCGCAATTGACGTTCGTGCGATTGTGCCGGCTGATCGGCTGCGTTCTTGCGTTTGTCCATTTTCGGTTCTTCCTTGAGTGTTCCGATGGTCGTTGTGTTCGTTCCGGACATCGCCTGCGATGGAATAATGCCGTCGGCCGACCCTGTTGGGAAGTGCTGTGATGCTTATGGTTTGGCCGCGCACGCGATCGCAGGATTCTGCGACATCTGCCGGTCCGCTCGAATGAGGCTCACCTGGATGCAGGTCTGCGAGCCGTCGGCGGGTTTGATGCTGATGCGCGTGTCGGTGGTGGTGGTTCCTTGGGCGTTCGGGTCTACTCCTGCATCGCCTACCAGCGACCATGCGTACGAATCGCCGTCCTGAGGGTCGGGGTTCACCCATGTGAACTGCACGCTGCTGCCATCGGCGGAATATGAGCCGGCCAGATTCTCGACACTGGGCACGCTACTTGTGGTGATGGCCGAATCAGGCGAATCGTTGTCCTGATCGTGCGTTCCCGGAGTCTTGATCTGCACGCTGCTATTGTCGGAAGCCGAATCCATATTCGGCAAGATCACATACGCGAACACCAACGCGACGGCCGTGATCGCGGCAACCGCCGAAACAACGATCGCAAGAGGCTTGGCCCAAGTGCTGCGCTGTTTCGGAACAACCGCGGCTGCCTGGCTGTTCGCCTGGGACTGTGCGTACAGATTTTGCGGGAACGGCGGTTCGCCTTCGACCGTGGTCGGCGTGGCATGGCCATACAATTCCTGCTGCGCACGCTGCATGTCACGCGCGAAATCGCATGAGGAATAATATCTGTCTTCCGGCGTTTTATTCAACGCCTTGCGTAAAATCCGCTCCACTTGCGGGGGAATATCCGGCCTATTGAGCTTAGGGAGCGGATCGGTGAGAATGATGTTTCTCAGCAGAGCACCGCGTTCTTTGCCCCTGGTCGAGCCGAGGGCCGCGGAATAGCCGTATTCATATGGCGACTGGCCCGTCAGCATGGCGAACAGCGTTGCTCCCAGCGAATAAATATCGGAGGATTCGTTGCCTCCGCCGTTCTTCGCAAGCACTTCCGGCGGAGCCACGCGATGGTGTAGCCGATGCCGGGACGCCCGTAGATCGTTCCCGCGATGCCGAAATCGGCAAGCATGGGCATGCCATGCGTGTTGATGAGAATATTGCTGGGCTTGATGTCGCGGTGGATGATGCCTTCGCGGTGCGCTGTGGAAAGGGCGCTCGCCAGATTGATGCCGACGGTGAGCATCTGGTCTGCGTTGAGCCTGTTGGATTCCAGGAAGGTCTTGTAATTGCCTCCCGGAGCGTATTCGAATACGGTGTAGCCGTTGCCTGTGGCGGTGACGCCGCTTTCGTACACCGAAAGAATGTAGGGATGCGAGGAGATCCTGCCCATGAAGTTCGCTTCGGAACGGAACCGCGCCGCCGCGCGCGGATCGAGCGTTCCCTTGCTGACCTTGATGGCCACTTGTCGGCTGGGGGAAAGCTGCTGGTACAAATACACGTTCGCTTCGGAACCTGAACCCAACTTTTGGGCGAATGTATACCCAGGGATTTGAGGGGGAATGCCGTTCATGGCTTCCATATGCTCTCTTTCCTCGTGGTGCGTATGCTTTTCGGCCGCTCTCTCTGGATCCTATCCTAACTGAAGACCAACCCAGAAACCTATCAGCAAGGGGTCAAAATGTCCATATACAAAGACGGGCATCTGGCTCAAATGGAAATGACCATTGATGTGTTGTCGGCGTTGCTGCAGATGCCACGAAGGAGTGGTTGCACCGCAGATTGTGTTGGATAAAGGTTGGCTTCGAGACAACTTTGCAGGTTCCGGATTTGTCAGGTAAAGGAGGGCGAGACTAGTAGTGTTGGGAGGCATGATGAATTTGGAAGACCTTGACCGCGTCACGTTGGTTGCGGGCGCGCCGAGCAGTGGAAAAACCGAGTTTGCGCTGGGCATGCTGGTTGCCGCAATGAGGCGGTATGGTGACGGGAATGCCGTGATGACGGTGTCTGGCAGGCAGATCGCCGATGCGTTGGGCGATCGGGCGATCCGCGAATTGTCGGCCGTGTCGCAGGCGCGACCGGTCACTACGTTGCCTGCCGTCGCATTCCGTCTGCTGACGGCCGTGAGATCAAGTCAAGGCGAACCGTTGCCGAAACTGTTGAACGGTGCGGAACAGGATGTGATCATCCGCAAGGTACTGGCTTCGCATGTGGAGCATAGGCAACATGGCGACGATTGCGCCACCTGCGATCTGCTGCGCACCTATTTCGCGGTTTCCGAATGGTCAGGACTGGTGGCCGACGATTCCACCGACGCATTCGCCAACCAATTGCGCGACATGCTCGCACGCATGAACGAGATTGGCGCGAAACCGCAGTTCGAAGACATGCTGATCGCCCGTGCGGCCAGCAGGGACGGCATGCTTGACGAACGTCGCGAACGCCTGCGCACTCAATGGCGTCTCGCCTTCGCCTTGCGTGAGGAATACAATGAGGCGATCCGTTCGTCTTATCCTGGCGAATATCGTCTCGACGCGTCGCAGCTGATGATCGACGCCACCGAAGCCGTGTCTGGCATACAGGAAGCCGATATTGCGAACATGCTGATCGTCGACGATTTTCAAGATACGACGTTGGCTGGTTTCGCACTGCTTGAAGCCCTGCATGAACGCGGGGTGCGCCTGCTGTTGGTTGGCAATCCCGACGAAGCCGTGCAGACGTTCCGAGGATCATATCCGGAATATCTGTTCAACCAGGCGCAGACGCGCATGGGAGCGAGGCTTGAACGCATCGAAGGTCTGCAAACGGCGCACGAAGGCGATACCGCGCAAACCGTGTCGAACCAGCAAGGCGTGCATGGCGACTATCGCACGCTTGTCGCGACGCGAGTGAGCCTGTCGATCGCAAGCACGGAGTCGACGGACGTGCCTCTGCCCGATCGTCCCGGCAAAATGAGCGATATGCCAGGCGCGATGCCCATCGAAACGTTGCCGGCCGACGATACGGGCGCTCGTGTCACGCCGGCCGACGGCAGTGTGGAAACGGCCTTGTACCGTTCCTCTTCCGAAGAGCTCGACGACGTGGTGTGGAAGATCAAAACTGAGCATTTGCAACGTTCCCGTGTATGGAACGACATGGCCGTGATCGCGCACGACAATGCCACCGTGCGCGCATTCGGCGAGCGGTTGCGCGCTGACGGCGTTCCCGTGCGCTATTCCAGCGTGACCCGGCCGTTGAAGGATGAGCCGTTCGTGCAGGGTCTGTTCGCGTTGATCGAGTTGGCCGAATTGAAAAACCAGACGATTGCGGCTTCGACCATGGACCTGCAGACCGCCGGATCCTATATTCGTTCGCGCGTGGCGCTGATTATGGGATCTCCGCTGATCACGGTCGGTGGTGATCAACGGCATGAGGGGCGTCCGGCCCGTCTCGCATCCATCGAATCCGCGATGAACGCGTTGGTTTCGCTCGCTTCGATTGTGGAAAGCAAGGCTGCGAACCATGATGAGGATGCTGCCGAAGAATACGACGAAGATGATTTCGAAGATTACTTTGAAGATGATTTCGAAGATGATGAGGATGCGGCGGACGCTGCCGTCGAACAACAGGCGTTGCTCCCTCGTTTGATGGAAGACTGGCGCGATTATATGACGGACTATCATGCGATTCGCGCCGATGGCGAGCATGATAGTGAGCATGAAGACGAGCATGAAGACGATTTCGCGCTGAGTATGGAAGCGCTGTACGTGCTTCTTATGGAGGGCAATACCGATCGCGTGGTCGATGCGATCGCCTCCGTGCTGGGCGCGGATCCGCAGATCAAGGCGTTCGCATCATTGTGGAAGGTTCTTGACAAAACATGCGAGTCGGAAGCCAAACTGGTTTCGCGTGAACCGCAATATGTGTTGGATTGCGCATGGAGGGCCTGCGGCAAGGCGGAAGTCTGGCAGCGTGTGGCGCTGGAGCATTCGGCTGCCGGCCGTGCCGCGAATGATCGGCTTGACGCGGCGATGCGTTTGTTCAACTATGCTTCAGGCGGCGAGTCAAGCGGGGAATTCGCGGTACACACCATCGAGGCGTTCATCGAACAGGTGCGTTTGCTGACCATTGAGGCGGATTCGCTGGCGCATACCGCGCCCATTGATCAGGCGGTGACCCTGACGACTCCCGCAGGAGCGGCGGGAAAGCGCTGGAATCTGGTTTTTCTGCCGGCTTTGCAGCAGGGGCAGTGGCCGAATCTCACACCACGCAACACGTTGTTCGGCGGTGAGGAACTGGCCGATGTGATGCTGCACGGCGTATTGTCCGACACGATCGTCACTCCGGCGGGCAGGCAGGACGCGCAACTGGCGTCGGTGCTCGCCTCCGAGCAGAAGAGCCTGTTGGTGGCGTTGACCCGTGCCGGCGAGCGTGTGGTGGTGAGCGCCGTGCTGAATGACGACAATGTGCCTTCGGATTTTCTATACGGATATATGCCGGAATGCTTCGACCGCGATCGCGACGCCGATATGGAACGGCGAGAATATGCGTCGGTCGGCGGCCAAGGCGATTACGCGGGGCTGGAAACCGATCCCCGTGGTCTGGTCGCGGCCGCCCGAAGCGTGCTTGCGTCGGAACCCGAGGACAGCCCGAAGGCGCGTGATGCCGCGGAAGCGTTGGCATTGCTGGCTTCGCATGGTGTTACGGCGGCCGACCCTGACCGTTGGCCGTTTATGGGGGGAGACGGTCGAGGCCACCATGCGGAAGATCGCGGCCGTCATGCGGACGGGCATGAGCGACACGTCGGAAAGCTCGACGTCGGGCCGAAACGGCAAATCGCGGCGATCCGACGTGGTGACTTTGTCTCCTTCTGCGGTAGACAATCTGTGGGCGTGCCCGGTGTGTTGGATGTTGGAAAACCGCTTCTCCCGGCCCGCGCATGGGCAGCGTCGCCACGAGTTTCGGCTCGCTGATCCACAAGGTGGCGCAACAGGCCACCGAAGCCGGACTTGATATGCCGGAACACCATACCGCCATCAGCGACGTGGACAATATCAATGCGATCACCGAATGGATGTATGCCGAATACAAGCGTCTATGCGGTGATTTCAACGCCATTTCCGATCCCGCGCAACGGTATCAGGCGTTGAAGAAAGATGAGCAGGCGCAGGAGGCGTTGCGTAACATCGCCACGTATTTCGTGCAATCGAATCATGGGTGATTATCCGATTAAAAATAATGATGCATTCAGCGTTGGAAAACTTACGAAAGCCGAACCTGAGCTGAAATTTACCGCAAAATTCGATTTCGACGATATTCTCGACGCCTACAATGCGATGGACGGCGTTCACGCGATTTCACGGAACGAATTGATCGCCATTATGGGAGCGTTGGTCGGAGGATGGCCGGAAACCGGCATGAGCGAGTATCTCACCGTGCGTTTGACCGGCAGGATCGACCGTTTGGAACGGCGTGAAATGGCGGATGGCACGCAGCAGGTGCGTCTGATCGACTACAAACCGGTGTCAGTCCGACCGGCGAAGGCCTGTTCAACGATCTGCAGCTCGTCTGCTATCAGCTGGGACTCGTATTCCCCGAGGAAAGCGGCATGCGCGGGGCGCAGGCGGTGGCGAACGCGCCGAACATCACGCAAAGCGCGCTATTCCATGTAGCCAAGCACGCATACCCTGCGCCGTATGGCGACACCGCCGCCGAATCGCATATGCAGCAGGCGCTGTTCGCCAATGGAAGTCTCAATACCGGCGAATTCATACCGCGCTATTACGTCAAAAAACTCGCCAAGGATTTCCACGACGGACTCGATGACATGCTTCCTCCGTTGGAAGTGAGCGACGAGCATTGGAATGAGTTCCTTGGCTTACGCGGCACGATGGCGGTATGGTCCCTCACCATGATCGCGAGGGTCTTCTATGCGGCCGCGGCCAGCAGGGCGAACGAAATCACCGCAAGACCGACGACGGAACATGTGAGATACTGCAGAAACACTACGATCTGCCCGGCCTGTGCGGGCGAACAGAACACCGTATTCGAAAGGAGAACGGCATGAGCGGAACCATGAAGTTCACCGACAGTCCTGAGCAGGCTGCCGTCGTCCAAGCGCCCTCGTATGCGGATGTGGTGGTGGTGGCTGGCGCTGGATCCGGCAAAACCTACACGATGACCAGACGCATCATCACGCTGATCGAACAGGGGGTGAGCCCCGAAAAGATCCTCGGACTGACCTTCACGCGCAAAGCGGCCTCGGAACTATTGTCTCGAGTGTCTGCGGCCGTGACTCGCGACCAGCGCGAACGCGGCCTGAAATCAGCGAACATGACGTTCCTCAAACCGGAAGTCTCCACGTACGACGCTTTCTTCCAATCCATCGTGCGCCAATATGGACTGCTTGTCGGCTTTGACCAGAACACGCAGCCATTGAGCGAAGCAGGTGCCATGCAGCTCATCCACACCGTGCTTGACAGGCATATGGATGATCTTATGGCGTTCGACGGCGATCTGAAATCGTTCAACACCATAGCGGGCAACGTGTTCGCCCTGTCCAACGCCATTTCCGGCGCCATGATCGGCGGCGACTGCACCAGCTTCGACGAAGCCGTGCAACGCGTGCGCGACTGGGATGAGGCGTTCGTCGAACAGATCGCCAAGGCGCTTGACGGCGAAACCGTGCCAACGGAAGAGCCGAAATCGCCAAAGCTGCCGAAACGACTGAAAAAGGATTCCGACGCGGACTACGAAAAGAAACTGGAGAAATACCGCGAACTCGGGCACGACATGTGCGTGTTCAACAGCGCGCAACTCGCATTCGTCGCCAAGCAACGCGACCTGCTGCTCGATCTTGTGCTTGACTATCATGCCGAAAAACACGCCTGCAATATGGCGGAATTCAGCGATTTCACCATCGCGGCATTCCAGCTTGTCTCCCGATTCCCGTCCATCGGAGCGGCCTACCGCAAACGCTATTCGCATGTGCTCCTCGACGAATACCAAGACACGTCCACCACGCAGGCGGCACTGCTGAGCGCGCTGTTCCACGCTGACGACACGCATCGCAGCGCGGTCAACGCGGTCGGCGACCCCTTCCAATCGATCTACGCATGGCGAGGGGCGAGCCCTGGCGCATTCCGCATGCTGCAACACGATTTCGGCATGGACGCCACCAGCAGGCCATTCGCATTGACCGTGACACGGCGCAACTCACGCATGGTGCTCGAAGCGGCGAACAATCTCACCAAACCGCTCCGCTTGCCTGCCAGACGCCTCAGCAGCTCGCTGATGCGCGAAGTCGACGTTCCGGCGCTCGTCAATACCGACGAAGCCCCCGAAGGAACGGTGGGCGTGCTTGCGTTCGACACGTTCGGGCAGGAGGTCGACGCGGTCGTGCGCTTCGCCAAACATGCGATCGCCCTGCACACGCCTTCCTCGCGCGACCTCGACAATGGCATGAAAGACAATCGTCCGCACGTGGCGGTGCTGTTCCGTTCCAAAGGATCATGCCGCAATTCGCGGAAGCGCTCGAACGCGCAGGCCTGACCACGCTGGTAGTGGGGCGGTCGGCGTTGCTGGAACGCCCGGCGGTGCAGGACGTGTTCGCTTTGCTACGCGTCGTCAGCGATCATACCGACAGTGCGGCGCTTATGCGATTGCTGGCCACGCCGCGATTCTCCATCAGCGCCAACGATCTGCAGGCGCTCGCCGATACCGCGGAACAGGTGAACACGATGTGCCGGTATCGTGCGCTTGTTTCAGCTGGAATCGTGCAGGAGCAATCCAACAAGGAAGAAAAACCGGAAAATCTGGGAATTTATGGAGTAACTCCCAAGTCGGGTCCTTCCGATGCTGAAATCCGTGCCATCGTACGTGAATATCGAGATCAAGTGCCGAATGCGGTTTTCCTTGTGGACCTCATGTTGCGTGACGATCTCGCGGAACTCATTGACGGCAGGGTGAGTCGTGAGGGGACGAAGGAAGTGCTTCGCGCCGCGGATGCGATCCGTCAGGTGCAGCGCATGCTTGGCCACCCGTTGCCGGAAGTGGTTCGTGAGGCCATCGTCGCATTGAATCTCGATATCGACATGCAGCTGGCCGAGCATATGCGCGGCGGTCAGGCCGATGCCACGCTCGCCGCATCCCGGGTGGCGCTCGCCAAATCGCCGATCGATGCGTTGCTGAAGCTCGTCGACACGTATATGCAGGAGATCGCGTCGCAGGGAACGCCGAGCCTGCGCGCGTTCATCTCATGGGCGGATTCGCTGCGCGACGCACGCGAGGAGAACGCGGTGGCTCCCGATGTGCCTGTCGACGTGGTGCTGATGACCGTACACCAGTCGAAGGGCCTTGAATGGGATGCCGTGGCCGTGGTCGGCATGACCGATGGCGGATTCCCCACCAACAAGGGCAGCGATCTGCGTGTGGTCGTTGATGAAGAGCATCTCAACGGTTTCCAGGATGGCGTGTGGACGCCGCCCGAATATCATGAGACCGCCAAAACGTGGCTGACCGATCCTGCTGCGGTGCCGGTTCCGGTGCGTGTGGACGCCGATATTCTGCCGCGATTCCCCCATGACGCGCTTGTGGGTGGAAATCCGTTGGAAGCGTTGGAAATGCTGGAGGATGCGGAAATCATTGACGACGAAGTGTTCGGCACCTTGCGGAATATGAGCGTCGATGACATGGAAGGTATTGATCCGGACGGACTGTATTTGACGCAAATCGAGGAGTATGGCCGTCGGTTGCATGCCGACGAGCGTCGCCTCGCGTATGTGGCGTTGACTCGCGCCCGTCATGAGGCGCTGCTCACCTGCAGCGCAACGAATGCGGAAAGCCGTGATCCGCGTGCCGTGGGCGATCGCAAACGTGTGTCCAAACCGTCGAATTTCCTAGTGGAGGTGCGCGATTCCATGCTCAATATCGTTTCCAGAGCGGCTGAGCCGAGCAACCTGGCCGATATTGCGGAAGTTGAGGATGTCGATTCCTCCGAAAACGGCATGACCAGTCTGCATTCGATCGATGCGCCGTTGCCGGATGGATTTTTTGTGGGCGAGCATGCCCGCGATTTTGAAGATGCGGTGGTCGGCGACGCTTGGAATGCGCCGCTCGAGCCGTCGGAAGGCAACCAGTTCCTGCCATGGCCGTGCGAGTTGAGCGATGAGACCCTGCAGACGTTGCGTTTGTCTGCGTTGCAGGTGGATTCGGCGATGAACAATGCTGGCGGGCAGACTGATGGGCGGGCTGGCGAACGGGCCGGCGGGCAAGTTGGCGAGCCTGTCGGTGGCGAGGTGCTGGGCGTTGCGAAAATACGGGTGCTTCGCTGCTGCGATGCGCGCAATTGCTGGTGGCCGACAGCAATCTCATGCCTGACATGCTTGGAGAGGCGTCGCAGGATGCGTTCGACAGCGCGGTGCGTGCGAAGGGCGAGAGGATTCTTGCGTCCGGTCGTCAGAACGTCACCTCGCTGCAGGCGCGCGCAGGCATGATGGACGAGCGTGGCGCCCGCACTTACTGGCGTGGGCTGGTGCGTCCGATACCGAACGTAGCGTCTCCGGCCGCGCAACTGGGCACGCAGTTCCATGCTTGGGCGGAACGGTTCATCATGGCCGATGCGAATGATGCCGGCATTGGCGTTGGCGCGAGCGGCAATGGCGGTACTCGCGTAGCTGAATCGCGATTGGCGATGCTTGCCGAGCTGCGACGCAACAATGCGGCGCAATCGCAAGACAATCAAGACGATAATGGGGCAGACAATAACGGGATATTCGATTGGCAACAGCGTCTCGCAACGTCGACATGGGCACGGCGCAAGCCGCGTGGGCGGAACGGCAAATCGTCGTCAACGTGCCGCAATTGGGCACCATCGTCAACGGCAAACTCGACGCGGTGTTCTTCGGCGGTCTCGATGGGGCGGATCGGTCGAAACAATATACTATTGTCGATTGGAAAACCGGAAAAAAACCTCGCAAAAAAGAGGAAATTCAGAAAAAATTAGCACAGTTGGATATGTATCGTATCTTGCTGTCGGCAATGGAGGGCGTACCGCTCACCGCTATCGACGCCTGCCTCTACTATCTGAGTGAACCCATTGAGGGCGATCGACAGCTCAATGCCGCCGACAAAACAGAAGAAGAGATCCTTGCCGAGTTGAGCTACGGAATTCCGGAACAATCCGACAACGACTAGTGCTGGTGCGCCGAACGTGCGGCGCTTTCCAGCCTGCCCGTAGGGTAACGCACTATGGGCAGCGTTGTGGAGGAGCGCCGCTACCCTCGTGCAGCATGTGTGGGCGGGCACACGTGCCGGACGCAACGAAAGTTAAGGAGCGATAATCATGGCTGCCACCAGCGCAACCGAAATCCCGAAGTCGCCATATTCCGTACTGTTCTCCATTCCGGGAACCAAAGCGTTCTGTGCTTCCGGAGCCTTGGCGCGACTGCCGTATGTCGATGATGAGCCCTTGGCATTATCCTCGCACTCAACCATTTGTATGACAATTGGACGATCGCAGGCGTGATGAGCGCGGCATATGTGCTTTCCACGGCGGCGGTCACGCCACTGTACGCACGACTGTTCGACCGATTCGGCCAGCGCAAGGTCGGATCGGTAGTGCTTGTCGTGCAAATCATCGCCATGCTTGGCTTTGCGTTCGCGGCATTGGTGCGCGTGCCGATTCCACTGCTGTTCGCCTTGGCTGTGGTGATGGGGCTCACGCAATTCTCGTTCGGCGCGCTTGTGCGTACCCGTTGGACGTATGTGCTTGACCGTACCGGCAACGGCTCATTGCTGAACACTGCGTATGCATTGGAATCCGCCATCGATGAGATCGTATTCATTTTCGGACCGATTCTGGCCGCGTTCCTGGCGGCTTCCGTGCATCCCGTTTCGCAGTTGTTTGTGCCGACGATTGCGTGCGCGATCGGCGGCACGGTGTTCTTCGCATTGCGTGACACGCAACCGCCGGTAGTACGTGAAATCACTGTTGTTTCGGCATCTTCCGACGATGCGGACGTGCGATTGGCGGTTGACGGCAATACTGGAAATAATGGCGGCGCAAATTCCGTGCAACAAGACAAACAACAAGACAAACTGACCGTCGCGCAGTTGAAGTCGAATGACAATCGCAAGAAACGCAATGTGCTCACCTATGCGGGCGTGATTCCGCTTTTGATGGTATTCATCGTGTTCAACATGAGTTTCACCGCATTCGATACGTCGATGACGGCCGTTATGAAAGCGTTGCATCTTGATTCCCTGCTTGGTGTGCAGCTTGCGATGTTGGCGGTCGGCTCGTGCATAGGCGCGCTGGTTTTCGGCACGCGCGAGCTGAAGGGCTCCCGCTGGCGCCATATGATCACGTTCCTCGCGATCATAACGGTAGGCTTCTTCATCATTCACATGTGCCAAGGCAATCTGATTATGATGGGAGTGTTTGAAATCCTTACGGGTCTTACCGTTTCGTCGGTGTTCGCTTCGGGCAATCTCGTTATGAAGGAGACCGTGCCGGAAGAATCGCTGACCGAAGGCCTCGCGTGGGTGAGCACCGCGGGAACCATCGGCGCGTCATTCGGTTCGATGACCACGGGAATCATGCTCGACCATTTCAGCCCAGACGTAAGCCTGATGCTGCCATGGATTTTCGTGCTCGCTTCGATTCCGTTCGCCTTGATCGGCTGGGCGGTGACGCGTCGAAGCGTCTCTTTACATTCGTAAATGGAACATTCCTCAGTAGAATGAGTGAGACTGATTTGAAATGCTGTTCGTACGCTCGTACGTGCGACATGCTTGAAGGAGCTGCAATGATCAAGGTTTCTGTAGTTGGCGCCAAAGGACGTATGGGTTCTCATGTGGTCGATGCCGTGAACAACGCGGCCGACACCGAATTGGCGCTCGCGCTTGACGCCGGCGACGACCTCACCCACATCACCCCCGGCAACACTGACGTGGTGGTGGAGTTCACCGTGCCGAGCGTGTCTCTTGACAATGTGCTCGCACTCGTGGCGCAAGGTGTCGACGTGGTGGTGGGTACCACCGGCTGGACCGACGAGAAGCTCGATCAGGTGCGTGCCGCGCTCGCTGCCGCGCCTCGCGAGGGCCAGAGTGTGTTCATTGCGCCGAATTTCGCCATTTCCGCCGTGCTCGCCGACTATTTCGCCAAGGTTGCGGCTCCGTACTTCGAATCCGCTGAAGTGATCGAGCTGCATCACCCGAACAAGGTGGATGCTCCGTCCGGCACCGCATTCCACACCGCGCAGGGCATCGCCGCAGCCCGCAAGGCCGCAGGTCTTGGCCCTGTGCCGGATGCCACCGAAACCGATGGCGGCTCCCGTGGCCAGGTGGTTGACGGCATTCACGTGCACGCCGTACGTCTGCGCGGTCTTAACGCCCATGAGGAGGCCCTGTTCGGTAATGACGGCGAGCAGCTGACCATTCGTGCCGACAGCTTCGACCGCATCTCCTTCATGCCGGGCGTGCTGCTGGCCGTACGCAAGGTCTCCACCGGCGCATACCCAGGCGTGACCGTCGGCCTCGACAACTTCCTCGACCTGTAAATCTACCTCGTAAATCTATGGGGTCTGGAACTTTTCCGGTCTGATCATACGATCCCCGATTTGGCGGCGATGGTGAGTTTTCGCTTGCTGGATCGGGGATTGACATGTTTTGCGGTCTACGATTTTACGAGGCGTGCTATGGCCGCGCTTGCCTCGGCGATTTTCGCTTCGGAAACTTCCCCGCCCTCTTCGATGGCTTCTTTGACACAGTGGTTGAGATGATCGTCGACGAGCAGCAGCGCTACCGATTTCAACGCACTGTTCACGCTGATATCTGCGTCAGGATGTCGATGCAGTATTCGCCGTTTTCCGTCATTTGGCGTATGCCTCGCACTTGCCCTTCAATGCGGTTGAGGCGCGCGATGATTTTCTTCTGGTCGTCCGCGTATCCGTGATGGGTTGCGTTCATGATGCTGCTCCTCGTAACGCTGAAATCTTGATCTTACCGCTGAAGATACCGCTTTTCTCTTGCAAATATACCTATAGGGGTATATTGTGATGATGGTCATTGAGACGTGAACGTGAATAAGGTTGGTGAGAATATGCAGGCTTTGATTGCCGTCATTGTCGCGTTCATTGTGACGGCAGCCGTGTTATGGTTCTTCTTCGCGCCGCGCAAAGCATTCCGCGCTCGTGTCGATAACGGCGTGCAAGAGGCGGTTGTCGAAGTCAAAGGTGGGTATAGTCCGGCAATCATCGAAGCTGAGGCCGGTTTGCCATTGCGATTGATATTCGATCGCAAAGAAGACGGTGAATGCTCGTCGCACGTGGTGTTCTCCGATTTCGGTGTCGACCTGGCATTGCCCGCTTTCCGCACAACGACATTGACGCTTCACCCTAACGAACCGGGGGAGTACGGTTTCGCATGTGGCATGAACATGCTGCATGGCACATTACGGGTGGTGCCGGGAAAACATCATGCCGCAATGCCGAAAGAACATTCGGAATCGGAAGAGAGCACGAATACTGCTGAATCTCACGTTCATATGCAATCGCAACAAACTGTTGTTGATGAAAAATCGTATGAATCCGCTGAATCTTCCAATATTTCTTCAGATTCTTCTGATTCGTCAAACGATTCTTCCGAATCTCGTGAGATGCGAACGCTGATTGCGCGTCTTATTGCGTCAGCCGTCGTTACGATTCCAGTATTCGGTTCGACGATGTTGATGCTGTATCCGATGCCGAATTGGGTGCAATTTGTGCTGATGCTGCCGGTGATGTGCTATGCCGCATTACCGATTTTCCGCAGTGGTTTCGCGGCGATTATTCACCGTTCTCCGGAAATGAATGCGCTGGTCAGTCTGGGTACCGTATGTGCGTTTGCCTACTCGTGCGTGGTCACGTTTATTCCGCAGATTCTGCCTGAGAATGCTCGCGAACCGTATTTTGAAGCGGTTGGTGTGGTTATTACGCTGATGCTGGTCGGCCAATTGCTTGAAGCGCGCGCTCGTGTCGGTACTGGAGAGGCCATGCGCGCGTTGGCGGGATTGCAGCCGAAAAACGCTCGCGTGGTACGAGGTGAAATTGAAGAGGAAATTCCGGTCGAGCAGGTGGCGGTCGGAGATATTATTGCGATTCGCCCCGGCGAACAACTTCCTGTTGACGGTGTGGTTATTGCTGGTTCGTCGGCTGTTGACGAATCCATGATTACCGGCGAATCCATGCCTGTGGTGAAGCAGGCCGGCAGTTCCGTGACCGGTGCCACCATCAATGGCACTGGATCGCTGCGGTATCGTGCCACGAAAGTCGGCAAAGACACGGTGCTCGCGCAGATTATCGGATTGGTGCAATCCGCGCAAAGTTCAAAAGCGCCGGTGCAGCGCATGGCGGATAAGATTTCAGGCATTTTCGTGCCGATTGTGGTGCTGATTGCCGTGTGGTCGTGCGCGTTGTGGTTTGCGTTTGGGCCGGAACCACGCGTGGTGCATGCGTTGGTGGCTGCGGTTTCGGTGCTGCTGATCGCATGCCCGTGCGCGTTGGGTCTTGCCACGCCGCTTTCCGTAACGGTTTCGACTGGTCGTGCCGCGCAGATGGGCGTGCTGATCCGTTCCGCCGAAGCATTGGAAACCTGCGGCAAAATCAATGCCGTCGTGCTTGACAAAACAGGCACGATCACCGCTGGAAAGCCATCGTTGACCGACGTGTTTCCGCTTGGAAAATGGCGCAAAATGCCGGATGATCTGCTGGCGATTACCGCCAGTGCCGAACGGGATTCCGAACATCCTCTTGCCGCCGCGATTGTTGCGGGCGCGCAAGAGAGGCATCTTACGTTAGGCGAGACCACGCAATTCCGTGCGATTTCCGGTCGGGGCGTCACTGCGCACGTCGCGTTGCCGTTAATATCTGCAAATAATCCGACTGTTGCAGCTGACGAATCCTCTGCATCTTCCGTGACCTTCGAATCATCCATATCTTCTCCCGAAACCGCAATGTACAACGTTGCGGTCGGCAATACCGATCTGATCGACGATCTTGACGTGGCCATGCCGAGTGTCGGCAACGAGGATCTTGACGACATTATCGCAACCATGGAACGGCTATCGGCGGAAGGGAAAACGCCGATGCTCGCAGCAATCGACGGCGAGCTTGCGGGAATCGTGGCCGTTGCGGATACGGTGAAAGCCGATTCGCAGCAGGCCATCGCAGCTTTGAAATCGCGTGGCGTCAACGTGGTGATGCTCACTGGAGACAACGAAACGACGGCGCGTGCCGTGGCCGATCAAGTTGGCGTTGGCAATGTGATCGCGGGAGTGCGCCCGGAAAACAAGGCGGACGAAATCGCGAAACTGCAGGCGCAAGGCTATACGGTGGCGATGGTCGGCGATGGTATCAACGATGCTCCGGCGCTTGCCCGCGCGAATGTGGGATTCGCCATCGGTACCGGTACGGATGTGGCGATCCAATCCGCAGACGTGACATTGATGAATGGCTCGCTGATGGGTTTGGTGCATGCGCTCGACTTGACCCGCGCCACCATGCGCAATATCGCGCAGAATCTTGGATTCGCGCTCGGCTATAACAGCGTCGGCATTTCCATTGCGGCGGGCGTACTGTACCCGTTCACCGGCATGATGCTCAATCCGATGATCGCGGGCGCGGCCATGGCATTCTCGTCGCTATGCGTGGTGACGAACGCGAGCCGACTGCGCCTGTTCGATCCAGACAAGGCGGTGCGTGCCGCAAATAAGACGTATCGGGTCGCCAGCCGAACCCGAACGATAATAATCACAACAACCATAGTCAGAAAGGATTCATCATGGGACTGTTCAGTGATCACAAGGCCAAGAAGGAAGGTATGCACGAGGGTATGGAAGGCATGGGCGGGCGCGCACTCCTGCTGTGGCGGCCACACTGCCAACGGCAATCAGAGCGCGCCCGCCAAAGATCCGGTCTGCGGCATGAGCGTGGATCCGGCCACCGCTGCAGCCACCCGAGAATACAATGGCACCACCTACTACTTCTGCAACCCGGGCTGCGCCGCCAAGTTCGAGCAGAACCCCACCCAATACCTTGCCTGAGTTTGTTTTGGTGGGCGCACTTTTCCCTCTTGGTGATCGCACTGTTTTGGAGTGTTGTGCGGTCAGGAAAGCAAAATCGTGCGATATTCCGAAATCGTGCGGTCACCAGATCAAAATCGTGAAGTCATTTGGCTTGAATCCCCCCTGAGTATGCGGCTAAGCGTACCGATTCTTCCACTTGCTGGGGGATTTTGGACTGTGGGAGGCTTGGCAGCGGGAGGATTGTTCCATTAACTGGAGGTTTTGGGTCTCTGGGAGGCTGGTTGACGGGAGGATTGTTCCAGCGGGTGGAGGTTTTCGGC
>ENA-OQED01000310-OQED01000310.1-human-gut-metagenome-genome-assembly--contig:-NODE-310-length-19979-cov-7.765666_pt1 | contig 19979 bp, 16 predicted proteins | sample MGYA00242790_ERZ504625 | MGnify/ENA primary metagenome ERZ504625 (study PRJEB26092, sample SAMD00036345) | human gut metagenome | host: Homo sapiens | study: EMG produced TPA metagenomics assembly of...
AGGAGCTTTGCTTCCCGCAGGTCCTGTTCACGACCGTAAGCTTGGCCGAACGGCCTTGAGTGTGTCGTGAACAGGACCTGCGGGAAGCAAAGCGGCGCCGCAAGCAAGCAACGCTGCGAGCCAAACAGCAGCCATCACCCATCACTCATTCATCGCAAAAAATCGCAATTCAGCAAGCTCAAAAAAAGAAAACTACTCGCTCACCTTAGGCTGCAATCCAGCCGACTTCTCAACCGCGGAATCCTGCCCGCACACCTTCAGCCAGTTGGCCAGCAGACGGTAGCCGTCCTGCGTCATCACGGACTCCGGATGGAACTGCACCGCGTACATCGGCTTGCTGCGATGCTTGATGCCCTGCACGATGTGGTCGCCCTGCGTCCACGCGGTCACCACCAGATCGTCCGGCACGGACTCCGGTTCCACCGCCAGGGAATGGTAGCGCGTGGCGGTCATCGGATTGGCCACGCCGTCGAAGATCTCATCGTCGATATGCTCAACCTGGCTGGTTTTGCCATGCATGATGGTCGGCGCGTGGCTCACGATGGCACCGAACACTTCGGCGAGCGCCTGCATGCCGAGGCATACGCCGAACATCGGCTTGTCGAGCTTCGCGCACAGGCGGATCATGTCCTCGCTGGCGCCGGATTCGGCCGGAGCGCCGGGGCCGGGAGAAATCAGCACGCCGTCGTATTCGTCGATCACGCCCGGCTGGGACGGGTCGATCGCGTCGTTGCGCACCACGGTCACCGTGGCGCCGAGCGTCTTGAGATAGCCGACGATCGTATAGACGAACGAATCGTAATTATCTACCACCAGAATGCGTGCGGAATCGGTCATCATGCTCCAATCAACGTTTGAACAGCAGTGTACGTGCGTTCCGTGCCGCAGCAACGTCCGCGTCTCACGCAGCGGCAGCCTTTAGATGGCCGTGTAGTTCGACATCTCCTGCAACATCGGAATAGTCGACGCGGCCCACGGGAACAGCCATTCGAAGCACGATGCGGCCGCTGCGAAAACCAGCAGCAGCACCAGCAGCAGGCGGATCGGCAGCACGCCCGGCTGCAGTCGCACCAGGCTGCCGTACAGGCTGAAATCGGCCTTCTTTCGTCTTCCTGCGCGCACGTCGGCGAGATACGGCCATCGCCAGGCGACGGCGGCGGAAATAAATATGATCACGTATGCGGCGAGCGCGCCGAAGATCCACGGTTTCAGCGTATCGATCGACGACAGGAACGACGACTGTTCGTTGTTGACGAATTTGACTGTGCCGTTGGCGTTTTGGGAGGCCAGTTCCTGTGGGATGCCGTCGGCGACCTTCGCCCAGTAGGAGAATTCGGCGTAGCTGATCCAGCGGTGCGTCGGCGTGGAGTATTTCGGTTCGCAGGTGGTCATGGTCAGCATGCGTTTGGTCGGTGCTGCGCCGGGGTTTTCGGGGTTGGCCGCCACCACTTCGGTCTGTGTCGGCAGCACGATTTTGTAGCTGGTGTAGTGGTACACGTACCAGTAATCCTGCGTGCGGACGATGATCGGGTCGCCTTCCTGCAGTTTGTCGACGTCGCCGAGCGGCTGCCCGTAGCCGTTGCGGTGGCCGGCGAAGGCGAAGTTGCCGACCTGGCCGGGCATCTGCGAATCCGTGTAGTGGCCGAGGCCGTGCTTGTTGAGCTGTGTCAGGTCCGTGCCTTCCACCAGGTTGCGCTGCCATTGGCTGCCGAATCGCGGTATGTAGATTTGGGCGATGAGTTCGCCTTCCGTGGCGCTTTGCGGCTGTACAGGCGGGTCACCCTGCTGTGCCTTCGCCACGGTGACGTTGCCGGACTTTCCTGGATCGGACCAGGATACGGATTGGCGGGTTTCGATCTGGTTATGCTCCGACTGCACGCCCGTCCACCACATCTGCCATGCGATGTACAGCGCGCAGATGGCGGCGGCGGTCAGCATGAGTTCGGCGAGGATGCCGAGTATCGTCCACAGCGCGCTTTTGGTGCGTCCGCCACGGCTTGCCACATGTTTCATCGATTGTTATTTCCCCTCTTGCGAGTCGCCGTTCTTGTCGTTTTCGAGCGCTTTCGCATACTGCAACGGCTGCTGCAACGCGTCGGTCGCGTCGAAATGCAGTTTCGTTTTCTCGTCGACCTGCCATCCCAGGCCGAACGCGCTCACGTACTGCTTGTAGATGGACACTTCCTCGGAATCGTCGAGCGCTTTTCTCATGCCCTCCACTGGTCCGATCGCCGAGATTTTGAACGGCGGCGAATACTTCTTGCCTTGCAGCAGCAGCACGTTGCCGGAGCAGCGTACGGCGGAGTTGAACAATACGCGCTGGTCCATGATCTGCATGGATTCGGCGCCTCCCGCCCACAGCGCGTTGACCACGGCTTCGATGTCCTGCTGGTGCACCACGTAATCGTTGATGTTGGCGCTGGATCCGTTGGCGTCGACCATGTTCTCCCATAGCGGCGAATCGTCGAGCGTCACCACCAGTCCCGGGCCTTCCACGGCGGGGAGCATGGTGCCGTTGCCGGCGCTTTCGCTGTCTTGCGATCCGTCGGCGTTCTGGCTGTCGAGTGTTTTGCTCAGATCGTTGACTCTGGTGCTCAGCGCATCGATTTCGGACCGTAGCGAGTTCACTTTTTTCACGCGCTGTTCCACGAGTTCGGCGGTATCGTTGCTCACCACCACGGAACGGTTGACGCGCAGGTTGGTGGACAGCAGGAATCCGGAGAACAGCAGCACGAGGAACGCCGCGACGCCGGCCGCCTTCGACCGTTTCGCGCTGTGCTTTCCGGTATGCTTCGCCATACGCGCCTTTCCAAACCTGCCTGAATCCGCCGGGTTTCACTGAACAATTGTCCTGATTTTGAACAGTTTTACGCCGTGAGTTCGCCGCTTTCGAGTCTACCCACTATTATGACTTTTAGCCTATTAAAGGAGACTATGCTGATGGCTGACGAAGAGCTGCACGAAACCACCGCGGATGACCAGAAGGATCTGCAGTCCGCCGACGACACCGCTGCCGTCGAGGAAACCACCGAAGATGTCGTCGACAAGACTTCCGTTGACGAGGACCAGTCCGACGATGACGATCTCGATATTCCTATGGACCGTGTCGAAGCGGTGCTGAACGCCACCGTTGATAAGGATTCGCTGTCACCGCAGATGCAACGCATGATGAACCGTCAGGCGGAGAACACCCGCCGTGTGGAGGAAAGCATCAAGGGCACCAAGTCCAACCCGCGCTGGTTCGTGCCGCTGTTCTGCGCGCTGATGATCATCGGTCTGGTGTGGGCCGTGGTCTACTACCTGACCACCGATTATCCGATTCCGCACATCGGCGCTTGGAACCTGGCCATCGCGTTCGCAATCATCATGGTCGGTTTCATTATGACCATGTGGTGGCGCTGAGTCGGTTTTCTCCGTTTCGCCTATTCCATCGAGGCTTATTCAAAAGACGCCGGGTTCTTTGCGATCCGGCGTCTTTTTTCATCCGCTTCATCCACTTCATCCACTTTACTTACCGCGTCTGCATCGCCCCGCTTCAGCTTTAGGAAAAGCGGTTTCCTGTCGAGTGGAAAGCCGCCGCTTACCCGCCGATTATCTGCTGATTTTCGCCGTCCGAATCAGCACGTGGTCGCCGCCTTGCATGGTGGTGCCGAACAGGTAGGCGTCGCCGCCGTCGGCGAGCTTGAGTTTCTTGCGCAATTGCGGCGCGGTGAGTGGGAAATTACGCACGGCGATGTTGGCACGGTCCAAGCCGGACAGCAATCGCTTCAGCTCCTTCTTACCCATACCGCCGATCGTTTCAATCGCAAAACCGCGCCCCGGAAAACCATCGACCGGCTCGTCCGATACGAACAGGTGGCTGCTCGGGCCGATCTGCACCGCCCCGAATCGCGCTTCCACCACGTCGAAGCAGCCGGCCTTCATGATCGACGCGTTCGGCTCGTACAGGTAGCGCAGCTCGTGCGGCAGCGGCGCGTCCCCGATGCGCAGGCCGCGCGTATAGGCGGCCGCATCGTAGTCGAGCCGCTGATCGTCGTTCACGCAGTACACGTGCGGCGCACGCGTGTCTGCCGCTGCGACATCGGACGTTGCCCCGGCAGCCTTGCCGTCCAGCACCAGAAGCAGTTCCTTGCATTCGTTGCCGGTGGAGACGATGTGCACTTCGGCCACAGTGCCCGCGAAATCGTCGACCGCCTTGCGCCAGTCGAGCATCGGCGACAGTTTGATCATCACATATCGCGCCTTAGCCAGCAGCAGATCGCGCAGCGCCAGCACGTCGGGCGTGCAGTCCTCGATCGCGTAGGTGCGGGCGCCGTGCTCGTCGCGGCGGGCCGGGTCGATGTAGATCAGCTGCGCCGGCTCCATCGCACGTAGGTATTCGACGCCGTCGCCGCACACCACCTGTGCTTGCGTGAGGCCCAGCGCCGCCATATTGTGCGCGGCCAGTTCGCATAGATGCGATTGGCGTTCCACGTACGTGGCGTGACCGAATCCGCGGGCAAGATATGAGAAATCGACGCCGAATCCGCCTGTCAGGTCCGTCATGGTCACGTCGTTGGCCGTCTGTCCCGCCGATTGCGGCAGAGATCGCAACAGACGCCGGGCGATTTCGGCCTTGTATTGCGCTGTGAACTGCGATGAGCACTGTTCCATGGAAATATGCGCGGGATAGACGATATCCGCGCAGACGTCCCATTGCGGCAGTTTGTTGCGGGCGATTTGCCAGCCCGCGATCTGGTCGAGCGCGGCCGGCAGGTCGAGGTCCGCCGTCCGTTTGGTTTTGAGCGCCAGGTCACGCACGTCTTCATTGCGATGCGCCTCGGCGAAGGCGCGCGTCACGTCGTTGAGCAGTGGTCCGTCACTCATGGTTCCTCTCCCCTTCTTCGCAAGTATCTGCCATGTCGCACGCATATCGTCGCACGCATATCCTGCGTCCGTGGCGCATCGGTATTGCGTCCTTGTCGATTGCCTTCGTCATCTTATCTTTCCTGTGGATAACAAGTGGACAAATGTGGATGAATGTGGATAACGCCCATATTTTGTGCCTGAGTCAACGTCGCACCACGAAATACCGGCGGCGATTTTCCCCATTTTTGTGGGGTGTGGATATCGGTTATCCACAATTTTCACATAGGAAATTCCTTATGTTCCGCCATTTTGTGAATATCCTTGTGGATAATCCACCACGTTATCCCCGACTTACCCACAGGTTTGACCTCACTTATCCACAAAGTTATCCACGGATGTGGAAAACTACATGTGTGTAGTTCCCGCATTACTGGTACAGAAGTGACATATGCATCAGCGGATTGCCGGCGTTGCATCCCACGATGATCGCCACGACCACCACGAACACCGTGATGCCGTACACCGTGGTGCGCCACGTCAGGCTTTTGCCGCGGAACGCATGCAGGCCGGTGACCAGCAGCCACGCAAGCACGCCGCCGACGATGAATCCGCCGACATGCGCCTGCCATGCAATGCCCGGCGTGATCACCGGCATCAGGAAGTTGATCAGCATCCAAATCAGCATCGAACGAATATCGATGCCTATTCTCCTGTACACCACCAGAATCGCGGCGAACAGGCCGAACAGCGCGCCGGACGCGCCATATGCGGCGGTCATCCATCCCGACGGCGAGCACACGGCCCACACCATCAGTCCGGCACCGCCGCCCAATCCGGACAGCACGTACAGCGCGAGGTACGGCCAATGCCCCATCATGCGTTCCAGCACGGGCCCCACGCACCACAAAGTAAGCATGTTGAACAGGATGTGCCACAGCGAGGTCGGCTGGTGCAGGAACATCGAGGTGATGAAGGTCCACGGGTGCCGGACGGCCGTGGCGGGCAGCAGCATGCCGGCGTTCACGAACGCGTTGCCGCCTTCGGGCCAGACGAGGAAGAGAACCGCTTCGATGGCCCACACCACGATGCAGATCGCCATGATGGCGGTGGTGATGACCGGGTCGCCGTTGCGCCACCGGTATCGCAGCGATCGGGCGGAGAACAGATCCTTGAACGATGGGGAATCGGGAAACAGACTGAATCGTTGGTATGCCATAGCTCAACACTACCGGCACATGCGATATTTTCCGGCGCGTAAATCCACCCAATCGACACATTCCACGAATTAAGATAGGGAACAGAGCTGGCTTGAACGAGCAGGTCAGCCAGTGTTTGGAAACCTTGAAAGGAGCCGTCATGGAGAACAAGTCTTCTAACGGTTGGAAGTTCTTCGCACTGCTCTTCGGAGCTTTGCTTGCTGGCGTCGTCGGTCTGTACATCTACAAGCAGCAGAATCCCGACTATGACCCGTGGGAGGAACCGTGGGAGAACAGCTCCTCGCCGGTCGACCTGGGCCTGACCAAGGACGCCGAGCCGGAGGCCGACGCCACTGCCGCCGCTCCTGCCGCCGAGCCGGAAGCCGCCTGATTTCGCCTTTTCCGGCGCACCTATGCCGCGTTGGGTTTGTTGCTTCGCCCTGTATCTTGCGATACAGGGTTTTTCTTTTGCTTTTGCGATTGCGATTGACTTGCGGCCTTCCGTCGTACTGTCACTGTATTGCCACGTACGTCCGGCACGTACGTTCGGGCACTACCGGCATACGCAATCGGACATGCGAAAAACATACGAAAAGGCCCTTGGAAAATCCCAAGGGCCTTCGTCGTCATCACTTATCCGCCCATTGCGAAACGGACGGAACGGAAGCGATCATGCGTACGTCGGCGATGCCGGCGACGTTTCATGACCGCTTCATAATCACTTGAGCGGACCGGTGTGCCAGATGCGCTCGAGGTAATCCTCGATGGAGCGGTCGGAGCTGAAGTAGCCGGAGTTGGCCACGTTGAGCACGGCCATGCGGCTCCACTTCATCGGATCGCGGTAGGTTTCCTCGATCTGGGCCTGGATGTCCATGTACGCGCGGAAGTCGGCGAGCGTCATGAAGTAATCCTTGTTCAGCCAATCGTTGACGAGGTCCTTGTAGGTGTCCTTGTCGCCGTCGGAGAAGGTGCCGTCGGCAACCATATCGATGGCGGCCTTGAGCTGCGGGTCCTTCTCGTAGTACTCGCGGGACAGACCCTTGGTGTCGTAGCCCTTGGCGTACAGCGCGGAGACTTCCGGCTCGGTCATGCCGAACAGGAAGAAGTTCTCGGCGCCCACGCGCTCACGGATCTCGACGTTGGCGCCATCGAGGGTGCCGACGGTCAGAGCGCCGTTGAGGGCGAACTTCATGTTGCCGGTGCCGGAGGCTTCCTTGCCGGCCTGGGAGATCTGCTCGTCGAGGTCGGTGGCCGGGATGAGGTTCATGGCCAGCTCGATGTTGTAGTTCCACGGGAAGTAGACGTTCAGCTTGCCCTTGACGTCCGGGTCGTTGTTGATGACGCGGGCGACGTTGTTGATCAGCTGGATGGTCTGCTTGGCCAGGTAGTAGCCCGGAGCGGCCTTGGCGCCGAACACGATGGTGCGCGGCATGATGTCGTCGGCGGAGACCTTGCCGGACTTGATGTCGGCGTAGTCGGCGATGACGGACAGGATCTTCAGGGCCTGGCGCTTGTACTCGTGCAGACGCTTGACCATGGTGTTGATCATGGTGTTCGGGTCGATGTCGAAGCCGTACTTGCGCTTGGCGAAGTTGGAGAAGTCGACCTTGTTGGCCTGCTTGACGGCGGCGAACTTCTTGACGAACTCGTCATCGTCGGCCAGCGGGATGAGGCCCTTGAGCAGCTCGAGGTCGGACAGCCACTTGTCGGTGCCGAGGCCCTCGGTGATGACGTCGGACAGACGCGGGTTGGCCAGCTTGATGAAGCGGCGAGGGGTCACGCCGTTGGTCACGTTGGTGAACTTGTCCGGGTAGACGTCGGAGAAGTTCTTCAGGGTGACGTCCTTGAGCAGCTGGGAGTGCAGCTCGGCCACGCCGTTGACGTGGGAGCCGCCGTAGGAGGCCAGGAACGCCATGCGCACGGAGTCGCCGGTGTAGATGGCCATGTCCTTGATGGTGGCCTCGTCAACGCCCTTGGCCTTGAGCTCGGCCTCGAACTGGTCGTTGATCTTCTCGATGATCTCGAGGTGACGCGGCAGCAGTTCGCCGATGAGCTTGGACGGCCACACTTCCAGGGCTTCCGGAAGCAGGGTGTGGCAGGTGTAGTTGAAGGTCTTGTTGGTGATCTTCCAAGCGGTGTCCCAATCGTAGCCGTACTCGTCCATGAGGACGCGCATGAGCTCCGGAATGCCGATGACCGGGTGGGTGTCGTTGAGCTGGAAGGTGATCTTGTCCGCGAAGGTGGTCAGATCCGGCTTGTCCTGGCCCGGGTAGAAGACGCGGATGGCGTCGTGGATGGAGGCGGACACGAAGAAGTACTGCTGCTCGAGGCGCAGAGCCTTGCCCTGCGGGGTGGAGTCTTCCGGATACAGGATCTTGGAGATGTTCTCAGCCTCGACCTGCGGCTTGACGGCGTCCAGATACTCGGACTTGTTGAAGGTGAGCAGATCGAACTCGTCGTAGCTCTTGGCGGTCCACAGACGCAGGGTGTTCACACGGCCGGAGGCGTAGCCCGGAACCATGTAGTCGACCGGGACGGCGCGCACGGACCAAGCCGGCTTCCAGACCTTCTTGCCGTTCTCTTCGACGACTTCGCCGCCGAAGGAGACCTTCTGGTCGCGGTTGTAATCGATGTGGCCCCACGGCTCTTCGTTGGCCAGCCAGTAATCCGGGGTCTCGATCTGCTTGCCGTTCTCGTCGAATTCCTGCTTGAAGATGCCGTACTTGTACTGGATGCCGTAACCGAACGCCGGCACGCCAAGGGAGGCGAGGGAGTCGATGAAGCAGGCGGCCAGACGACCCAGGCCACCATTGCCGAGGCCCGGCTCGTATTCGGCGTCGATGATTTCCTGGGCGGAGAATCCGAGGTCCTTGACGGCCTTGTTGAACTGGTCGGTCAGTCCGGCGTTGAGCAGCGCGTTCTCGAGCTGCTTGCCCATGAGGAACTCAGCGGACAGGTAGCCCACGGCCTTGGTGTTGCCGTTGACCATGTCGGACTGGGTCTTCATCCAGGAATCCACGAGATGGCGACGCACTGCGGCGGACGCGGCAACGTACACGTCGGCCGGCTTGGCCTGCTCGACGGTGACGCCCTGGGTGTACTTCAGCTGCTCACGAATCTCGTCAGCGAACTGTTCCGCGGTGACCGCGGACTTCGGTGCGGTAATTTCAGTCATTGATTGACTCCCTTTGACGGATACTCTCCAGGAACATTATGCCTTACTTCAGCGTCCTTGCATTTGCGGCCGCATGAACACTAAGTAACATCATGCATACGTTCTCATGTACAGCATACTACGTAATCATAAAAAGACGAAATTCCTAGCAATCGTAAGCAGGCATTCGTTTGCAAAAAACATTGCAAAAACTGCAAACGCAACGTATGGCGCCCATTAAGCGAGGGCACCACAATCGCAGGAAAATCGCCCCTCAAACCCCTATTTAGTTACGACTACATCGTTTGCAAAGTTCCATCATAGTCGTTTGCGGGCTGCACAATACCGGTATGGCTGTCATACGAGAACAAGACTTGGGCAAAGGACGCGCCGCCTTCGAACAGTGGCAGGACGCGGCGCACAACATTTTCAGCGAGCAGCTGCCGGCCGATGACGACGCCGCTTTCGATTTCCGGCTCAACTTCTCGCCGCGTCTGCCGCGCCAGCTGTGGGCGATGGCGGTGCGCTACTCGCTATACCTGCTGGAAAAGAAGGCGCCGGGCGAAGGCGTGGAGGTGCGCGTGGCACCGTGGGGCGCCATCAAGATCCTCGACGGGCCGGCGTCCGATCCGCACAATCTCACGCCGCCGGACGTCATCGAACTGGACCCCGACGTGTGGATGAGGCTCGCCACCGGCATCACCAGCTGGGACGAGGAAAAGGACGCCGGGCGCATCACCGCCGTCGGCGAACGCGACGATCTGAGCGGGTTGCTGCCGCTGGCATAGGAATAGGTCGCGGCGCGGCGCGACCGGCGATGGTTGGCGGGACGAGCACGACAATCGCCCGACAATCGCAATCGAAATAATAAAAAATGGCCCGCGGTCGAAACCACGGGCCATTCGTTGAAAAAATCTGTGCAGTCAGCCCTGCTTCTTCGGCTTCAGCGCGCTGGGCACCGGCATCGGGATGGGCTTGTGCGGCTTCGGCGCGGCCTTTGCCGCCGGAAACTCGCCACTCGTGGCCTTCGCCGCGGCTTCCGCGGCCCACTTGGCGTATTCGTCAAGGTCATCGGCGGAATCGGAAGACGTTTGACCGTCCCCAACGGTCTCATCTTCGGCGTCCACATCGTGAGAATACTTGGCTTCGATATCGGCAAACGGGTCGAAGGAACCAGAACCGGGCTCCTGCGCACCGAGCTCCTTGGCAAGCTCATCGTAATCGGTGTCGGTGGTCAGGTACTTGAGCTTTCGGGCTATTTTCTGCTGTTTGGCTTTCTGACGTCCGCGGCCCATCTGACCCCCTGAAATTACTGTGCTATCAATTCATCAAACAAGAGAGTACCACTTATTGCGCATTATTTCGTTGTCGGCTCAGACTTTTACGATAAAATCGTTGATTTTCTTAAGAAAAGGACACGTATGACGGACGAAACCCAGGAGCAGCAGATCACTGCTGTCGGCAATGAAATGAGCGCCAGCTTCCTCGCCGCAAAGAAGCGTTCGAACGCGACGCTGGCCAAGCTGGAGGAGCATCCGGAGAAGTTCACCATGCTCACCGGCGACCGTCCGACCGGCCGTCTGCACCTCGGCCACTACTTCGGCTCCATCCGCGAGCGCGTGGCCATGCAGAACCGTGGTGTGAACTCGAACATCATCATCGCCGACTACCAGGTGATCACCGACCGCGACACCACCGAGCACATCGAGGACAATGTGCTCAACCTGGTGCTCGACTACATGGCCGCCGGCATCGACCCGAACAAGACCATGATCTTTACCCATTCCGCCGTTCCGGCCGAGAACCAGCTCATGCTGCCGTTCCTATCCCTGGTCACGGAGGCCGAGCTGCACCGCAACCCGACCGTGAAGTCCGAAATGGAGGCTTCCGGCCATGCGCTGACCGGCCTGCTGCTCACCTACCCGGTGCATCAGGCCTGCGACATCCTGTTCTGCAAGGCCAACGTGGTGCCGATCGCAAGGACAACCTGCCGCACGTCGAAATCACCCGCACCATCGCACGCCGCTTCAACGAGCGCTACGCGAAGAAGAACCCGGTGTTCCCGGAGCCGAGCGCCATCCTGTCCGAAGCGCCGGAGATTCCGGGTCTTGACGGCCGCAAGATGAGCAAGTCCTACGGCAACTCCATCATGCTGGGCGCCACCGCGGAGGAGACCGCCAAGCTCATCAAGAAGAGCCCGACCGATTCCGAGCGCCGCATCACCTTCGACCCGATTGCCCGCCCGCAGGTCTCCGCGCTACTGACCACCGCCGGTCTGGTGACCGGCCGCGATCCGAAGGACATCGCCGAGGAAATCGGCGACTCCGGTGCAGGCGCGCTGAAGAAGTACGTGATCGAATCCGTGAACGAGTTCCTGGCCCCGCACCGCGAGCGCCGCGCCGAATTGGCCAAGGATATGGATTCCATCCGCGACATCCTGCATGACGGCAACAAGCGCGCGAACGAAATCGCCAATGAGACGCTGCAGCAGGTGCGCGACGCCATGGGCATGCGCTACTAAGTTTGCAATCGGCATCCTGACGCGTTAGCGGATTGGCCGTGTTCCTCCGGGAGCACGGCCAATCCGCTTATTCATGGCAGATTCAGAGGCTACCGTTCTGCTAGGTGGCTTATTTGTGGCATGGAAAACGGGAAACCCCGTGTATGTCCGTCGGAATTCCAATGGACATACACGGGGTTTCCTGAATCAGGTGCCACAAACAAGCCACTTGACATTTCCCTGTTGTCGGAATCTGCCATAAACAAGCGACATGGTACCAAAGGCCGACCTTCGGCGTTGCAGGAGGTGCAACACCCACCGCGGGGCGATTCAGATCTGCGAGCGCTTCTCCCCTGCGGCGATTTCGGCGGCCACGAGGTCGTCGTCCACGTGGCGGTCGTCCGGATCGTCGAGATAGTGGTCGAATTCGTGCAGCACTTCCGCGCTTGGCGCGGGCGTAAGCAGCGAGACCACCACGATGAACAGCAGCGAGACGATGAACGCCGGCAGCAGCTCGTAGATGGCGAAGATGCCACCGAGCGGCTTGACGAGGTTGTGCCAGATGAGCACGGTGGCCGTGCCGGACAGCATGCCCGCGATCGCGCCGTACTTGTTGGTGCGCCTCCAGTACAGCGAGGTGAGCATCAGCGGCCCGAAGGATGCGCCGAGGCCGGCCCACGCGTACGAGACCACTTGGAAGATCGAGGAGTTCTGGTCGAACGCCACCACGATGCCGAAGATGAACATGACGAGCAGCGTGATGCGCGCCACCATCATCACCTGGCGGTCGGTGGCCTTGCGGTGCAGCAGTCCGCGGAAGATGTTCTCGCCGACGGCCGAGGCGCCGATGATCATGTACGAGGACGAGGAGCTCATGGACGCGGCGAAGATGCCGGACACGACGATGCCGCACATGAAGCTCGGCAGCAGCGCCTGCGACACCACGATGAAGATGTTCTCCGCGGCCGCCTGCGTGGCGAACTGCGTCGGCATCATGGCACGGCCGACCAGGCCGATGCACACGCCGCACGCCAGCGAGATCACGCACCACGTGGTGGCGATGATGCGGGATTTCTTGATTTCCCCGGAACTGCGGATGGACAGGAACCGCACAAGCACCTGCGGCATGCCGAAGTAGCCCAGACCCCACGCGAGCATGGAGATGATGGTGATGATGCCGTAGTCGGCGGGCGCGCCGAACATGGCCTGCCCGGCCTTGACGATCTGCTCGCCGGCGTCGTTGAGGATCGGCGTGGCCACATGCGTGCCGTCGAGGAATCCCGGAATGCCCTTGAGGAAGGCGACGGTGTTGTCGATGCCGCCGGCGGACGCCACGGAGCCGATGAACACCACGGCCAGCGCGAAGAACATGAGCAGGCCCTGGATGAAGTCGGTCACGACCACGGACAGATAGCCGCCGATGATGGTGTACGCGAACACGATGGCGGCGCCGATCACCATGGTCAGGTGGTAGTCCCAGCCGAACAGCGTGGAGAAGAGTTTGCCGACGGTCACGAAGCAGCTGCCGACGTACACGCAGAAGAATACGAGGATGATGAGCGCAGCGATGGTGGATACGATATTGCGATCGTCATGGAAGCGCTTGGAGAAGAAGTCGGGAATGGTGATCGCGTCGCCGGCCACCACGGAGTAGCGGCGCAGACGGCGTGCGACGAGTTTCCAGTTGAGGTAAGTACCAAGCGCCAGACCGATGGCCGTCCACATTGGGTCGGCCGCGCCGGTGAAGTAGGCGACGCCCGGCAGGCCCATAAGCAGCCAGCCGCTCATGTCGGAGGCTTCCGCGCTCAATGCCGTCAGCCACGGTCCGACGCCACGCCCACCCGCGAAATACTGTTTGGTGGAGGAATTGGACCTCTTGGAGTAGACGAAGCCGATGGTCAGCATGGCCGCGAAGTACAAGACCATGGCCAGCAGCACCCAGAAATCTTTGGTTACCAAGTGTTTTTACCCTTCTGCAGGTTATTAAATGTCGTAGCGCCAGGATTTATCGGTCACTACTCGTGCCATCGCCAGGCCGATCGGCAGGCAGATGATCACCATGAACGCACGGAACGCCCAATCGAGCGCGTTCAGCGTATCGAACTGGCCGAGGTGGAACATGGCCTGGTACATATACAAACCGGGCACCATGATCACAATAGACGGAACCGTCAGGCAGATGCGCGGATATCCCAAATGCGGAGCAAGCAGGCCGTGGCGCACCGCCGAACGCCATGCGGAGGCGAGCAGGCCGGCAAGGAACGCGCCGATGAACGCGCCGGCTTCCGCGGGCACGCCCAAGTCGACGATCTCCAATCGCAAGGTATCGGTGATGGCGCCGATGGTGGCTGCGACGAGGCACATGCGCTGCGGCGAATTGAACATCACGGAGAAGCCCCACACACCGATGAACGCGAACAGCATGCGCAGCAGGCAGTTGATGACGGGGTTCAGTCCAAGCGGCTCGAATCCTTGCGGATTCAGGTGCACGATTGAGGCGACCATCCATCCTGCCAACGTGGCCATCAGGATGATGCACAGCACGTAGGTGAGTCGTTGCACGCCTGATGGGAAGTCGATTTTCGCCATGTCAAGTCCGCCGGTTATCAGCGGGAATCCGGGGATGACGAACAGCATCGCGCCTATATACGCGGTGTCGTGCTGCAAGGCGATCGGATCGAACAGGCCAATCAGTCGCAGCATGCCGGTGCATGCCAGCGCGGCGACGGCCACGCAGACGAACGTCACGAAGAATTGGTTGAGATGGTGGGCGAACAGGCGGCGACGCAGCCAGTGGCCGAGGCCGGCGCCGACGAACGCGCCGATCATGTCGTACGGGCCGCCGCCGAGCAGGAACACGAAGGATGCGCAGGCGCAGGCGGACGCGAGTCCCGCGAAGGCCGGCGAATACAGCGGTTTGCGACGTTCGATCATGTCGAGTCGCTCGTGCGCCTGCCGTACGGTAACGCCTTGCGATTCGCCCGCGGCTTTCCCGATATGGTCGAAATGCTCGGCATATTCCTTCGGCGGTTTGCAGTTGCGGTTCTTACGCGGCTTTTCCGCGACCGAATCGCCATTGCTACGTCCGGCCGCGGCCGCCGCCTCGATATCGCGCATGTGCAGCGGACGTGCGGTGGAATCGCCCTCCTGCGCGCGTTCCGTGACCATTTCCAGCGCGTCGAGCACGGGATCGTCGGAACCTTCCTGGTTCTGCTCGGCCTTCTGCCGTTCCTTGAGCTGCTTGGACAGTTCGGCCGACACCTGCGAGGCGTCGCGCTTGTCGAGATGCTGCATCAGCCCTTCGGAAACGTCGGATTGGCTGTGGTACATAGAGCCTTTGCCGAGGTTGACGTTGAACCAGTCGGCGAAGTGCTCGAGCAGCCAGATGCGTTCGGTGTTGACGCCGGTGGTCGGCAGGTCGACGACTTCGGTGATGCGGTCCTTGCCGTCCGTGCAGGAGGCCTCGATGTCAGTGAGGTTCACATCGGCGCGCACGTGCACGCCCAGCGGATAGGCGATGCGGTGCATCATCTCACGGACGCGGAAGCTTCCCGTTCCGGCGCCGAGGTCAAGCATGCCGACGCGGACGATCACGCTGGCTTTCGCCGCGATGCCGGCTTCGGTTACCGGCTTGTCCCAATCGCGTTCGATGTCTTCCATATCGAGCGGAATGGAGTGGGTGTGGAATTTGCTGACTGCCTTCGCGCTGTTGTCAACACGTTCAGCATTCTCGTCATGTTCATGTAGTGCGCTCACAGTATTCAGGTCTAACGTGTGGACTGGTCGGATATTTTCCAAACATTCCCACATGCCCATTTTCCGGACGCGCAATGTCCACGATGCGAACCTTTCCGTCGTTTCCGTAACCAAACTGTCGATTTGCCGCGCCTACAATGGTCAAGCATTTACCCACCAAGCTTAGGGCTGTGGGCTCGCAACAGACGGCCAAAACAATCGCGGAGGTGCCGCGAAGGACCGACAGACCGAGCAACCCGATGGTTTGGAGAAGGAGGTCTGATGACAACTGAAAACGAACAGATCACGCCTGCGGACGCGGCTATCGTCTCGTCCGGCACCGGCACCAAGGGCCCTGAGGAGCGTGATCTTCCCGCATCCCTCAAAGAGGAAATGGATCTGTGTCTGCAGATTCTTCGCGAGGTGCTCGGTGAGTTCGATGAAAACCTGCTGGCCAAGTTCGATGAAGTGCGCGAACATGCACTGAAGGCCAGTGACGAACGTTTCTCCGGCATTCTGACCGACACGAATCCCGATCAGGACGACCTGCAGAAGGTTGTCGACATCATCGACAAGACGGACGTGCATGAGGCCCAGCTGTTGGCTCGTGCCTTCACCACTTACTTCCATCTGGCCAATCTGTGCGAGGAGAACTACCGTGTCTCCGTGCTGCACAGCCGTGAGAACGCCGTTGACGACACCCAGGCCGTCGATCCGGTGAACGAAATGACCTGCGCCTACCACCAGCTCATCAACGAGATGGGTCCGGCCAGAGCCAAGGAGCTGCTCGACCAGCTCGAGTTCCATCCGGTGTTCACCGCGCATCCGACCGAAGCCCGCCGTAAGGCCGTGGAAGGCAAGATCCGCCGCATCTCCCAGCTGCTCGAAGCGCATAAGCTGCTCGGCGGCTCGGACAAGAAGGAAAACTCCCGTCGACTCTTCAACGAGATCGACGCGCTGTTCCGCACCTCCCCGATCGCGCTGAAGAAGCCGACTCCGGTTGAGGAAGCCGACACCATTCTTGATATCTTCGACAACACGCTGTTCTACACCATTCCGCAGGTCTACCGTCGTTTCGACGACTGGGTCCTCGGAGACAAGGCCGGCCTCGTGCCGCCGGTGTGCCCGGCGTTCTTCCATCCGGGAAGCTGGATCGGTTCCGACCGTGACGGCAACCCGAACGTCACCGCCAAGGTGAGCCGTCAGGTGGCCCGCAAGTTCAGCGACCACGTGCTGGGCGCGCTGGAGATCGAGACCCGCCGCGTCGGCAAGAACCTGACGATGGAGGCCGAGACCACCCCGCCGAGCGCCGAGCTCAAGTCCCTGTGGAACCACCAGAAGGAAATGAGCGAGCGTCTGACCGACAAGGCCGCGCTGATCTCCACCAAGGAGCTGCACCGCGCCGTCATGCTGGTCATGGCAGACCGTCTGAAGGCCACCATCGACCGCGACGCCGACCTCATGTACCACTCCTGCGAGGACTACATCGCCGATCTGAAGACCGTGCAGCGCTCCCTCGCCGAAGCCAACGCCAAGCGTTCCGCCTACGGCCCGCTGCAGGACCTCATCTGGCAGGCCGAGACCTTCGGCTTCCACATGGTCGAGATGGAGTTCCGTCAGCATTCCGTCGTGCATTCCCGCGCTCTGGAGGACATCCGCGAGCATGGCCTGCACGGTGAGCGTGGCGAGCTGCAGCCGATGACCCACGAGGTGCTCGACACCTTCCGCGCGCTCGGTTCCATCCAGAAGCGCAATGGCATCAAGGCCGCCCGCCGTTACATCATCTCCTTCACCAAGAGCGCCCAGAACATCAAGGACGTGTACGAACTGAACCGTCTGGCGTTCTCCCACCCCGAGGATGTTCCGACCATCGACGTGATCCCGCTGTTCGAGCAGCTTGAGGATCTGCAGAACTCGGTGGACGTGCTCGAGGAAATGATCAAGATCCCGGAGGTCCAGGCTCGTCTGAAGGCCACCGGCGGCAAGATGGAAGTCATGCTCGGCTACTCCGACTCCTCGAAGGACGCCGGACCGACCTCCGCCACCCTTGCCCTGCACTCCGCGCAGGAGCGCATCGCCAAGTGGGCCGAATCGCACGACATCGACCTGACCCTGTTCCATGGCCGCGGCGGCGCCGTCGGTCGTGGCGGCGGCCCGGCCAACCGCGCCGTGCTCGCGCAGCCGGTCGGCTCCGTGAAGTGCCGTTTCAAGCTCACCGAGCAGGGCGAGGTCATCTTCGCCCGCTACGGCAACCCGGTGCTGGCAATCCGCCACGTGGAGTCCGTCGCAGCCGCAACGCTGCTGCAGTCCGCTCCGAGCGTGGAGAAGCGCAACACGGACATGACCAAGAAGTACGCCGACATGGCCAACAAGCTCGACGAGGCCGCGCACAACCGCTTCCTCGACCTGCTTAACACCGACGGCTTCGCACCGTGGTTCTCCACCGTCACGCCGCTGACCGAAATCGGCCTGCTGCCGATCGGCTCCCGTCCGGCGAAGCGTGGTCTGGGCGCCAAGTCCCTCGACGACCTGCGCACCATTCCGTGGATCTTCTCCTGGGCGCAGGCCCGCATCAACCTGGCCGCATGGTACGGCCTCGGCACCGCGTGCGAGCAGTTCGGCGATTTGGACACCTTGCGTCAGGCGTACGAGGAGTGGCCGCTGTTCTCCACGTTCATCGACAACATCGAAATGTCGCTGGCCAAGACCGACGAGCGCATCGCCAAGATGTACCTTGCTCTCGGAGACCGTGAGGACCTCAACAAGAAGGTCCTCGACGAGATGGAGCTCACCCGCAAGTGGGTGCTCGAGATCGTAGGCGACAAGTGGCCTCTGCAGCACCGCCACGTGCTCGGCCAGGCCATCCGCATCCGCTCGCCGTACGTGGACGCGCTGTCCGCCACCCAGGTGCTCGCCCTCGGCTCGCTGCGCAAGCGCGTGGACAAGGAAGAGCTCACGCACGGCCAGAAGGAGAACTACACCTATCTGATCCTGTGCACCGTTTCGGGCGTCGCCGCAGGCCTGCAGAACACGGCTGATCTTCGGATGACCGATTGACAAAAGCGAGCGGGGAGGTTCCGTGCCGATAAACGGCGCGGGCCTCCCCGTTCGCGTTATCGGGCGTTTTGTCCTATTCTTATGGAATCAAACATAAGATTGAAATAGCTTAGAAGAGGAACTACAGCATTACACTAAACCTTTTCTTATACGTTTTCCAATCTGGTCGGGTTCGTCAAGGAGGACGTCAATGGGGAAAATATGGTGTCGCAGAGCAGCGGCATATATTCTTCGCATAATACTGCCAACTTCATTGCTGTCACAATTAATAAACAGCGTTTTATATGGGAGATCTTCCATAGATGGAACCACGGGAATCTGGATTAACTGCGTCTCCATAATCATAGTTTGCGTGATTTCTGCCTGTTCTACGCGCAACGGACAAGCTTGGTCGCATCATTTTCTAGGACTGCAGGTAGTCGATCAATATTCCAACCTGCCCATATCGGGAGTAAGGATGGGTTTACGCGAGATAGCTCACTGCGTTGATTTCGTGCCATGTTTCATTGGGTTTCTTTGGCCTTTATGGGACACCAAAGGACAAACCTTCGCCGACAAAATTATGAGAACAACGATAATCAGTATAGAATAGATAGAATTAAAGTGACGCAAAGACGCATCACTGGATAAAAAATACTTTCGAAGCCAAAGGAGACTACGAATGAACCTTCATAAAAAAATCGCGTTCACCACAGTACTGGTGGCAATACTGGCGTTCTCTGGTACCCCATCAGCAATGGCTAGCACTTCTGGACATGACCGAAGTACCTTCAATTCTTCCGCAGAAGTCGCTCTGCAAGAAAAACTCTCTAACATTGCTTCCACGAATAACTTAGACGTCGAATTCGGCGAATTTAAAATCGATGCTCCTCAAAGTACGATTGATGAATACCACGGTGATGCCAATCTATACGCTGAATCTATTGCGAAAGCATACGAAGAAGATACAGCCTCTAATACCAGAGAAACCAAAAATGCAAGCACACGCGGTACGGCAACATATACCTCAAGCGTCTTTTCTGGAGTCCCAGCAGGAGGAGCTTGTTGGGTAAAGCAAGATTTTCGAGCTACAGTAACGAATTACAAAGTTACCTCAAAATCCTTGCTTGGAAGCTCATACCAGACCGGGGTCTGTGTTTTCCAATGGTCTCCAAATTATTCCTGGTTTGAAGGAAATCTGAATGTTCTTAGCAAAGGAACTTTTCATGCGGTTGTCAAAGGAGGTCCCGTCTCTTTCGCCGCAACTTTCAAAGCATTTTTTCATACCAATAAAACATCGTTGTATCAAGAATTTCAATGAATAACAGCAAATATTGCAGTTACATGAAGTGCAATGATCATCGCTGAATCCATATGGCAACGCCCAAATCAGGCGCCGGGTGTCGCAGCAGGCCTGCAGAACACGGGCTGATCCGCGGCTGTCCGACCGCTTGACGAACGGGGAGGTTCCGTGCCGATTGACGGCGCGGGCCTCCCCGTTCGCGTCGCA
>ENA-OQED01000311-OQED01000311.1-human-gut-metagenome-genome-assembly--contig:-NODE-311-length-19958-cov-0.966265_pt1 | contig 19958 bp, 27 predicted proteins | sample MGYA00242790_ERZ504625 | MGnify/ENA primary metagenome ERZ504625 (study PRJEB26092, sample SAMD00036345) | human gut metagenome | host: Homo sapiens | study: EMG produced TPA metagenomics assembly of...
GTTTTACGGTGCGCTGGGCGGCAGACTGGATCACACTGTGGCAAATCTTCAGATGCTCCGCTTTCTGGCAGACCACGGCGCACAGGGTGTGCTGGTTGACCATGCCCACTGGGTCACACTCCAGCGTGGCGGACGGCAGTTTATCCCAGACGGGACGGGATGTACTTTTCCCTGTTTGCCATGACGGAGCAGTGCGAGGACGTGACGCTGGAAGGCGTGGCGTATCCGCTGTGCCACGGGAAGTTTTCCAATGCGTTTCCGCTGGGTGTCAGCAATGAGATCCTGGCAGAAAATGCAGTGGTGACTGTGGGCAGGGGCGATCTGCTGGTGGTGTATGCGAGAGATTGATGCGGGGAATCAGAAACAGGATGACAATTATGCAGATAAGAGGACTTCAAAACTCAGATGTGGATCCAGTTGCTGCGATATGGCTGAATACCAATCTGAAAACACATGATTTTATTGCTGCGCAGTACTGGAAAGATAATGTCGCTCTGGTAAAAGCGATGCTGTCACAGGCAGAAGTTTATGTATATGAAACAGACCGAAAGATACAAGGTTTTATTGGATTAAACGGTGAATATATCGAAGGCATTTTTGTTTCAGATGAAATGCAGTCGCAAGGCGTTGGAAAACTGCTGTTGGATTACATAAAAGACAGAAAAGCCAGATTGACTTTGAATGTGTACCAGAAAAACACACGGGCAATACACTTTTACCGTAGAGAAGGTTTCCGCATTCAATGTGAAAGTCTGGACGAGGATACTGGTGAAAAGGATTATGAAATGGTGTGGGAGCGCAAATAGAAATTTCAGTTTGTATTTCTGAAATCCAAATCACAATGCCGAACATGGAGAGGTCAGCCAATGCGTGAAATTACAAGTTGTGGAGGTGCGTGTACTTGAAAAAATATCAATGTCCGTGCTGTTCATATTTTACATATAATGTTCCGCCGGCGGAAGATTGGGGATTTATTTGCCCTGTTTGTTTTTGGGAAAATGATCCGCTTATTGCTTCTAATGACGACCCCAGCGGATCAAATCATGGAATAACTCTAAATGAAGCAAAATCGAATTATTTGAAATTTGGTGCCTGTGAAGAAGAGATGCTACAATATGTTCGTCCACCTAAAAGCAGTGAAAAAGGACGTCATAGCTATAATTTCCAACCTGCATCGTGCGGCAGGAGAAAATAATTGACGGAGGAAAACAAACATGAAAAAGTTTCGAACAATTGTATCCGTTATCGTGATGTGCCTTGCCGGAATCGTCGGTCTTTTCTTTGGGGGAGTCTTGGACGAGGCAATGGGTGGAGCAATCTTGTTTTCGATGATCGCCGGAATTGCCTGCGTGGTCTATGCAATAGAGAATCGGGATTCGTAATCGGCAAATAAGGAGATGACAGCGGTATGGCAAGAGGGCCTGTCTGGATAGAAGCATACGAGCAGTATCTGCTGAGAAAAAACGTCTAGTGAAAAAAGCAAATTGGAACGGCTTTCTGATGATGCACTTGCCGAAAAATATTTTCAGTATGTAGAGGAAACCGACTGCAAGGAAGACACATTTGACTGGGTGCATAAGTATTGCCGGCAGCATATGTAAAATACAGTGGAATTGTGGAGAGACAGAATGGAACTGATTGTAAAACATTTTTCCGAGTTAAGTGCGGAAGAATTATTTGAGATCTATAAACTGCGGATCTCTGTTTTCGTTGTGGAGCAAAATTGTCCGTATCAGGAGGCAGATGACGCAGATAGAGCCGCTTATCATGTGTGGCTCAAAGATGAAACCGGAATCAAAGCCTATGCACGGGTGCTGCCGCCGGGTGTGACTTTCGATTCTGCCGCAATCGGGCGTGTGATCGCAGTAAAGCGCCGGTGCGGATTGGGAAGTAAAATTGTTGCTGCTGCGGTCAATATTGCAAAAGAAAAATTTGGTGCAGATAAAATCACTATCGAAGCGCAGACTTACGCACGCCGTCTCTATGAAAAAGCAGGTTTTCACCAAACATCGGAAGAATTTCTGGAAGATGGTATTCCGCATATCCGGATGCAGCTGACGCTGTAGATTTTATTTGTAATAGAATACCCCAAAACCTCCGTGTACCGGACACCCAACCGGCGCACGGAGGTTTTTTGCATACTCGTCCGCCGCCGTGCATAGAATGGGACAAACACAGGGCACAGCCCATGACCAACAGGAGGACGTATGGAACAGCAAGGGATACAAAATGTACTGCGTTGTCTGCCGCAGCAGGTGCGCAGCCGGATACAGCAGCTGACGCCGTCAGAGCAGGCACAGATCCAGGAGATACGCCTGCGTGCAGAGCGGCCGGCGTGCATTCTGCTGCACAGCAGAGAAAAGCCTCTAGACCCGGGACATCCGGTTTCACAGAGAACTATCGAGCAGACATTCCAGGCGGTGTGCGAATATTCCGTCTACCGCTATGCGAAGAGATCGCCGAGGGCTTTGTGACCATTGCCGGCGGCAACCGGGTGGGCATTGCCGGGTCGGCAGTCTATCGGGAGGGAAAACTGGTGCAGATGCGCCACATCAGCGGTCTGAACTTTCGGGTCTCTCATGCGGTGACCGGCTGTGCCGAGCCGCTCTTCCGGCAGATATGCCCGGAGAGGCCATCCAGCCTCCTTCTGGCAGGCGCTGTGGGGTCGGGCAAGACAACAATGCTCCGTGACCTTTGCCGCCTTCTGGGGGCATCCTGGCGGCTCACACTGGTGGATGAGCGCAGCGAGATCGCCGCCGTACACCACGGCGTGCCGCAGTATGATGTGGGACTGCACACCGATGTGCTGGACGGCTTTCCACGGGCAGAGGGTCTGCTGACAGCGCTCCGTGTGCTGACGCCGGAGGTGCTGGTCTGCGATGAGATCAGCACGGAGGCAGATGCCCAGGCGATTTTGCGCATACACGGCAGCGGCGTCCCGGTGGTGGCATCGGCACACGGAACATCTCTGGAAGACCTGGAACGCCGGCCGGCGCTGAAACAGCTGCTGGACAAGGGCGTGTTTCGGTATGCGGCAGTTTTGTCCGGCAGGGAACAGGGAAAGGTGCAGACGCTGCGCCGGGTGGTGCCATGATGAAACTGCTGGGACTGCTGCTGGTGGTCTGCTGCGGCGCCGGGATCGGCGTGATGCAGGCGATGCGTCTGCGGCAGACACACCGGAACCTGGAACAGCTCTGCCGGATGCTCCGGGAACTTTCCGTGCAGATGGCGTTTCGCAGTCTGACGGTGCAGGAACTGCTGGAACAGCTTTGCCGGGAGCCGGCATATGCGGCGTTTCAGTTCCCGGTGCTGGTGCTTTCCGGGCTGGAACAGGGAATGCCTCTGGCAGATGCCTGGGAGTCGGGCATCCGTCAGGACAAGGCAATTCCGGAGACGGGAAAGAATCTGCTGCTGCCCCTGGGCGAAGAACTGGGCGCAAGCGACCTGGACGGTCAGACCGCCACGCTGTCCCAATACCGCCGGCAGCTGGAACCCTATGCCGCAGAGGCAGGCGAATTATGCCGCCGGAAACAACGGCTCTATTGCAGCCTGGGTGTTCTGGGCGGCTTTCTGGCGGCAATCCTGCTTTGCTGAAAGGAAAAACCATGGAAATAGATCTCATTTTTAAGATTGCCGGAACAGGGATCATTGTGGCAGTGCTGAACCTGGTTCTGAAACGGGCAGAGCGGGAGGAGCAGGCGATGATGACCACACTTGCCGGGCTGGTGGTGGTGCTGATGCTGCTGGTCGATCAGATCGGCACGCTGTTTGAACGGGTAAAGTCGGTGTTTGGCTTATGATAGAGGAGACTGTAACTGCCGCCGCAGTCTGCATCACTGCGGCGATCTTTTCCACACTGTTGAAACAATACTGCCGGGAACACGCCCTGTTCTGCGTGATCGGGGCGTGTGCGGCGGTGGGAATCGCAGCGGCGGCGTATCTCACGCCAGTGGTGTCGCAGATGCAGGCGCTTTTCGAGCGGACAAACCTGCCGTCCGCCTATCTGACGATTCTCTGGAAAGCCCTGGGCATCTGCTATCTGACCGGCATCGCCGGGGATCTCTGCCAGGACTGCGGCGAGTCTGCTCTGGCACGGACGGTGGAACTCTGGGGGCAGGCTTTCCCCTGGGTGCTGCTGTCCCTGCCGCTGTTGGAGACCCTTTTGCAGATGGTAACGGAGGTGTTGTCATGAAACGGTGGAAAGCGCTGGTGCTGCTGGGGACGCTCTGCCTGGGGCTGCTGCTGCCGTGGCAGGCGGCGGCGCAGGAAGAACCTGCCGGACAGCTGGCAGAGGAGAGCGGCGCAGCCGGGGTGACAGAACAGCTGGACTGGGATGTGCAGTCGGTGCTGGAACAGCTGGGGCTGTCGGTGACTGCGCCGGATGAGACCGGGGAAAATTCACCCTGTCTCACATCTGGCAGGTGTTCTCGGACTATCTCTCCGGGCGCATCTCACAGCCTTTTGCCATGCTGGGCGGACTGCTGACAGTGATCCTGTTTGCGGCACTGCTCCAGGGCATCCAGGATGACCCGAAACGCCGTGCCGTGGGACAGGTATACGAGTTTGTCTGTGCGCTTGCGGCAGTGGCAGTGCTGGCAGAGCCGCTGTGTCAGAGCTTTGCGGCGGTGGAGAGCGCACTGTCCCAGGGCGCATCGTTTATGACCCTGTTTGTGCCGGTGTTTGCCGGTATCCTGGCGGCAGGCGGTACAGTCACCAGCGCTGTGTCCTACCAGACTGCCGTGGTAGCCCTGGCGGACGGCGTGATGCAGATGATTACCCGTGTGCTGCTGCCGTTCTGCACCATGGGCTTTTCACTGGCAATCGTGGATGCCGTCAGTCCGTCTGTGTCCGTGGGCGGACTGCTGCGGCTGTCCCGGAAGTTTACCACCTGGGTGCTGGGGTTGCTGATGACCTTGTTTCTGGGGGTGCTTTCCATGCAGAACTGGCTGGGCGGCAGTTGGATACAGCGGCATCCAAAACCACCAAGTATGTGATCGCCAACTTTGTGCCGGTGGTGGGCAATGCGGTATCCGATGCCTATACTACAGTGCGCAGCAGTTTGCAGATCCTGCGCAGCACCACAGGCGTGATCGGGATCGTCTCCCTGTGTGTGCTTTTTTTGCCGCCGCTGGTGCAACTGCTGTTGTACCGTGCTGTGGTGGCGGTGGGTGCGGCAGCGGCAGAACTTTTCGGAACAAAAAGTCTGCTGCGTCTGCTCCGTGGAACACAGCAGGCGCTCGCCATTGCCTTTGCGCTGCTGGTCTGTTTCGGTATTATGTTCGTGGTGGCAACTGCCATCGCCATGACCATTGGAAAGGGGGCAGCATAGCGTTGGAGACCATGCGTGCCATTGTGCTGGTGACCTGTGTCATCAGCATTCTCAGCGGTCTGCTGGACGTGCTGAAACCCAGCGCAAAGTTCGACCGCCAGCTGCGGCTGCTTTTGGCATCAGTGTTTGTACTGGGAATCTTCACGCCGCTGAGCCGTGGTGCGGCAGAGTTTCAGCCGAACTGGGACTGCGCCGCCGAACTTACGGAAAACAGCCTGGCAGAAACCGCAGAACAGGAGACGCTGCGCTGTGCCGCCGGAAATCTGGAGGAATCTCTTGCGGCGATGCTGCGGCAGAACGGCATTCCGGATGCCCGGGTTCAGGTGGAAATGAATATTGCGGAGGACAACAGCATAGAGATAGAACAAGTCACAGTGGCCTGTAGAGATGCCGCAGCGGCAGGACAGCTGCTGACAGATTGTCTGGGAAAAGAGGTGAATATCCATGTGGAAACGGATTCTTGAACCGCTGCGGAAAAAGCTGAAGGGTGAGAACGGCGTGCGGCTGGTGATGCTGCTGGGCATCGCCGGGCTGGCGCTGATCCTGTTGTCCGGGTTTCTGCCGGACAAAGCCGAAAAGCAGACAGATGCCGCATCTGTGCAGAGCGCAGAGACAGCCTCTCAGGAACAGGCGGAGCAGTACTGCCGCCGGATGGAACAGCAGCTGGTCGATGTGCTGGAACAGGTCGAGGGCGTGGGCAGCTGTCGGGTGATGCTGACGGCGACAGGCAGCCCGGAGACCATCTATGCACAGGATGCTGAACAGGAGCAGGGCGAAAACCGCACCAGGATCCAGCGGAAATGCGTGATCGTTTCCGACAGCGGCAGTCAGCAGCCACTGGTGCAGCAGATCGCTGCGCCGGAGATCAGCGGTGTGATCGTGGTGTGCAGCGGCGCATCCAGCGCTGTGGTGCAGGAACGTGTTACAAAGGCAGTGCAGGCAGTGCTGCATCTTGCCGCAGGCAGAATCTGCGTCGTTCCGGCGGCGTGAACCAGAAAGGAATCAGAGCATGAAGAAACCATCTTTTATCATCGGAAAAAAACAGATCATTCTCTCGTGTCTGACGCTGATGCTTGCCATCGCCGTCTATGTGAATTATGCCATGTCGGACGGCAAGCTGGAAACTGCACAGGTACAGTCCAAGGATAGCGTGACCTATGGAGACACTGCCTTTGTGAATGCTGAGGCAAACCAGGCAGCGGAGGAGAGCCAGCCGACAGAGGAAAGCGAACCGGCTGACGAGACGTCCGGCGCATATTCCGTCAACGGCGATGCGGAGGAAACTGCCGCAGACGTAGAGGCAGAGTATACCGCCGCCGGAAGTGCAGAAAACTATTTCGCCCAGGCGAGACTGGAACGCACCAGCAGCCGGGATGAGAGCGTGGCGGCGCTGCAGTCCATGCTGGGCGGCGGCGACCGGACAGAGGACGAACTGGTGACCGACGCCATCGCAGCCGTGGAGACCTCCAAGCTGATCGAGAGCGAAAGCACCATCGAGTCGCTGATACAGGCGCAGGGATATTCCAACTGCATCGTCTATCTGGACGGGGACAGCGCCAAGGTCGTGGTGCAGACAGAGGGTCTGGATGCGGCACAGGCGGCAGCGATCAAGGACGTGATTTTGGGTGAAGTTTCAGTCTCGGCAGAAAATATTCGAATTTTTGAGGTAAAATAGTTGTATCCGGCGATTTTTTTTTGGTATAATAGAAGAAAGAACTTGTTCGGACTGGCATGGAACGGGCAGCGCATCAGATGCGGTTTCTTTCGATTCTGTTGAAATACATAGAAGTACCAAAAGAAACCAAAGTAATCGGATGAAAAGCTGCTGTAAAATGTCTACAGCAGCTTCTTTTTTGCAGAAATGCGAAAAGCGTTGCAGGCGGGCAAGAATTGTAAAAAAATGGATGTGGAGGTAGTTATGACAAAACACGAAACCAGAGAATACGCATTTTTGCTGCTGTATGAGGCAATGGTGAGAACCGAAGAACTGAATACCATCGAGGATCTGTACGCCTCGACGGAAGAGATGCTGGAGCTGCCGATCCCGGAAAAGGTGAAGCAGTATGTGTCCGGCGTGATGTCCCAGACAGAGGAACTGGACAGCATTATTGCAGCGCACAGCAAGCAGCGCAGTCTGAACCGTGTGCCGGCAGTGAACCGTTCGATCCTGCGTCTGGCACTGTACGAATTGAAGAATATGCCGCAGACTCCGGTGAATGTTGTCATCAGTGAGGCAGTGCATCTGTCCCAGGCATACGCATATCCGGAGGACACCGCCTTTATCAACGGCGTACTGGGTGCATATGCACGTTCCAAGCCGGCGGCAAAGGAGGACACTGCCGATGGCACAAATTCTGGGGATTGATACCAGCAATTACACCACCTCAGCGGCGCTGCTGGATCTGGAGACCGGAGAGGTACACCAGGAAAAGCAGCTCTTGCCGGTAAAGTCGGCGAGGTGGGACTGCGGCAGAGCGATGCGGTGTTTCACCATACACGTCAGCTCCCGGAACTGCTGGAACGGCTGCGCCCGTTTCTGGAGAATAATCCGGTCTGCGGCGTCAGTGTTTCCACACGTCCCCGGAATGTGGACGGTTCGTATATGCCCTGCTTTCTGACCGGTATGGGAACTGCCCGTGCCGTTGCTGCGGTGAGCGGTGTGCCGCTGTATGAGACTTCACATCAGGTGGGTCATGTGCTGGCGGCGCTGTACTCTGCCGGAAAGCTGGGGGAACGGGAAAAGCCGTTTCTGGCGTTTCATGTCAGCGGCGGCACTACCGATTCGCTCTACTGCGAGCCGGATGCGGATATGGCGCTGAAGATCACGCCCTGCGGCACTTCGCTGGATCTGAAAGCTGGACAGGCGATCGACCGGGTCGGCTTGATGCTGGGCTTGCAGTTTCCCTGCGGCAAGGCACTGGAACAGCTGGCGGCAAAGAGCCGGAAAACATTCCGGATCAAACCAGTGGTACGTGGCATGGACTGCTGTCTGTCCGGGCTGGAAAACCAGTGCCGGAAACGCCTGGAACAGGGCGAACCGCCGGAGGATGTGGCAAAGTTCTGCCTGCTGACTGTGGCGGAAACTGTGATCGCCATGACAAAGGAGGCACAGGAGCGCTATGGCAGGCTGCCGGTGCTGTATGCCGGCGGCGTCATGTCTAACCAGCTGATCCGTCCGCTGCTGGCGGAAAATGCGGTGTGCTGGTTTGCTGCGCCGGAGTTCGCCTGTGACAATGCCGCAGGTGTGGCGGTCTATGGTGCGTGGCGAAAGCAAGGAGGAAAACTGTGGCAATTTTAAGCGTGAGTCAGCTGAACCGCTATGTGGGATTCAAGCTGAAAGAGGATCGTGCGCTGCAGGGCATCTTGGTGCGTGGCGAGATCACCAATTTCACCAACCACTACCGGTCGGGGCATCTCTATTTTACGCTCCGGGATGCGGAAAGCTGTGTCAAGGCGGTGATGTTCCGGAGCAATGCCCAGCGTCTGCGGTTCACGCCCCGGGAAGGGATGAATGTGATCGCAGCAGCGACGGCATCGCTCTATGAACGGGACGGCGCATTTCAGCTGTATGTGACAGATCTCCAGCCGGACGGCGCTGGCACACAGGCGCTGGCGCTGGAACAGCTCAAGAAAAAACTGACGGCAATGGGTGTGTTCGATGCGGCGGCAAAACGTCCGCTCCCGGCAATGCCCCAAAAGATCGGCGTCATTACTTCGGACACCGGTGCGGCGCTTCAGGACGTGAAAAACGTCATCGGGCGGCGCTATCCCATCGGACATCTGCTGGTCTATCCGGCACAGGTGCAGGGTGATGCGGCGGCGGATTCTGTCTGCCGTGCTATTGCGGCGGCAGAGCGTGACGGCTGTGACGTTCTCATTGTGGGACGTGGCGGCGGCGCATCGGAGACCCTGGAGGCGTTCAACACAGAGCGTGTGGTTATGGCGATCTATCACTGTGCTGTTCCTGTCGTTTCGGCGGTGGGACATGAGACAGACTGGACGCTGGCAGATGCGGCGGCAGACCTTCGTGCGCCTACGCCGTCTGCGGCGGCAGAACTGGCAGTGCCGGATGTGCGCCATCTGATGCAGCAGGTGCAGGAGCAGGCACGCCGGCTGGACAGCGCCATGCAGCAGCAGTTCCGGCAAAAGGCACAGGAACTGGAACGGCTGTCAGACCGCTTAAAGTTACGGTCTCCGGCGCACCGGCAGGAGTTGGCGCAGCAGGAACTGGCACATTTGCAGCAGCGTCTGGAAAAAGGAATGGCGCTGCGGCTGGAACAGTGCCGGGAACAGCTGGCACAGCAGGCGGCACGGCTGGAGATGCTCAGCCCGTTGAAAATTCTGGGGCGTGGTTATGCCCTGGCGTATCACGGCGAGGAACTGGTGCGCAGTGCCGCACAGGTACAGCCCGGAGACCGGCTGCGGCTGCGGCTGGCAGAGGGCGAGGTTATGACAGAAGTCGTACCACAGGAATCATAAACAGGACAGCAAAGCACAAAGCTTGTGCGGTGCTGTATCGAAATATCATAGGCGAATTTCGGGAAAGGAGAGGATGCACATGGCATTTGAGACACACATGAAAGCGCTGCGGGAACTGACGCAGAAATTGGAGCAGGGAAACCTGCCTCTGGAAGAGGCGGTACAGCTCTACAGCAAAGGCATGGAACTGGCGGCATCCTGCCAGGAGGAACTGCAAACGGCAAAGCTGCAGATCTCCAAACAGAATGTGCCGGCGGCAGAACAGGAGGAAACAGATGGAAGCGAAGGATAAAGCCCATTTGGAACAGCTGGCGGCAGAGGTGGAAACACAGCTGCTCCGCTATGTACAGGTGACGCCGGAGACAAAGCGCCAGGCGCAGGTAGTAGATGCCATGCGGTATTCTCTGGAGGCAGGCGGCAAGCGGATTCGTCCGGTGCTGGTGCTGGAATTCTGCCGGATTTTTGGCGGCACAAAGGAACAGGCGATGGCGGCGGCGTGTGCGCTGGAAATGGTGCATACCTTTTCGCTCATCCATGACGACCTGCCGGAGATGGACAACGACGATTACCGCCGTGGAAAGCCGTCCTGCCACAAGGCGTTCGGTCATGCGGTGGCGCTGCAGGCAGGGGATGCCCTGCTGACCGAGGCGTTTCGTGTGATCGTGGATGACCCGATCCTGGAACCGGAAATGAAAGTGGAGCTGCTGCACATTCTGACCGAGGCGACCGGCGCCGCCGGAATGGTGGGCGGACAGATCATGGATATGGCAAACGAAAAGCGCAGCGACGTGACCCTGGAAGAGCAGGAGGCGATGTGTGCGGCAAAGACCGGCGCACTGATCCGTGCCGCCTGCCGCCTGGGCTGCACTGCCGGATTTGCGTCCAAAGAGCAGATCATACTGGCAGACCAGTATGGCGCAAAGCTGGGGCTGGCGTTCCAGATCGTGGATGATATCCTGGATGTGACCAGTACATCTGAGGTGCTGGGCAAGCCGGTGGGCAGCGATGCCGAAGAGGGAAAAACAACATTTGTAACGCTGCTGGGACTGGAAGAGGCGCAGAGACGTGCTGCGGCTCTGACAGAAGAGGCCGAGCAGATTCTGGCGCAGTTCCCGGAACACGAGTTCCTGATGGCACTGACGCAGGAGCTGCTGCGGCGTGAAAAATAAATAAAGGAGTGAAGTCTGCGGGAATGTCACGGATTTTGGCTGTGACAGGAGACTCGCAGACAATGAAGAAATGGAGCATAATCAATTGCCGAAGGAAGATGCGCCGCTGTTGGAACGGCTGCATTCTCCCAAGGATCTGAAAGGGCTTTCGCTGGAACAGTGTGAGTCGCTCTGTGAGGAGATTCGAAGTCTCCTGGTGGAGACCGTCTCGAAAACCGGCGGGCATCTCGCCTCCAACCTCGGTTCCGTGGAACTGACGGTGGCGATGCACCGTGTATTTTCCTCGCCCCAGGACAAATTTGTCTGGGACGTGGGACACCAGTGTTATACCCATAAAATATTGACCGGACGGCTGGAGCAGTTTTCTACCCTGCGGCAGGAAAACGGCATCTCCGGCTTTCCGAAACCAAACGAATCGGAACACGATAGCTTTATCAGCGGTCACAGCAGCACGGCGATCTCTGTTGCCTGCGGCATTGCGGAAGGAATGCGTCAGCACGGAGACAGAGAGCATTTTGCCGTTGCAGTAGTCGGTGACGGCGCCATGACCGGCGGTCTGTCCTATGAGGGACTGAACAATGCCGGCAAGTCGGGAAACAATCTGATCGTGATTCTGAACGACAACGAAATGTCCATCTCCAAAAACGTGGGAGCGCTGGCGAGATATCTCTCTTCCATGCGGAGCAGTGAGGGCTATGTCCGCACCAAAAAGGCGGTGGAGCGCCGTCTGAACCGCACGGCTGTGATCGGTCCGTCTGTGGCGAAGGTCATCAAGAATTCCAAGAGCGTTGTCCGGGATGTGCTGCTCCAGTCTGCCACCATCTTTGAGGATTTCGGGTTCGTATACCTGGGACCGGTGGACGGGCATAACCTGGGCGACCTGGAAGAGGCACTGCTGGCGGCGAAGGAATATCACCGCCCGGTATTTCTCCATGTGCATACGGTAAAGGGAAAGGGCTATGCGCCGGCGGAGGAAAATCCCGGCGAATACCACGGCATTTCCAAGTTCGACATCGAGACCGGCAACCCGGAGGTCTCCGGGACGGATTCCTATTCCGATGTGTTCGGCAAGGAACTGGTGCGCCTGGCAGAGGAGGACTCCCGTATCTGTGCAGTGACTGCCGCTATGGAACACGGCACGGGACTGCATCATTTTGCACGAAAGTTCCCGAACCGGTACTATGACGTGGGCATTGCCGAACAGCACGCCGTAACATTTTCCGCCGGTCTGGCATCCATGGGAGAACTCCCTGTATTTGCAGTGTACTCTTCCTTTTTGCAGCGTGCCTATGACCAGCTGATGCACGATGTTGCCATCGGCGGACTCCATGTAGTGCTGGGCATCGACCGTGCCGGTGTTGTGGGCGAGGATGGTGAGACCCATCACGGGCTGTATGACGTGTCGTTCCTCAGCACAGTGCCGGGCGCTGTGATCTATGCGCCGGCTTGTTATGACGAACTGCGTCTCTGTCTGCGCCGGGCGCTGTACCGGGACAAGGGACTGGCGTGCGTGCGCTATCCCAGAGGAAATGACAAGAGCGTGTTTGACAAGAGCGCCCTGAACACGGAGTATACCCATGTTTCCGGGAAAAAGACCGATATCCTGTATATTTCCTACGGCAGAGTATATGATAATCTGTACCGTGCGGCAAAGCGCTGTGCAGAGCGGGAGCTTCACTGTGACCTGCTGAAACTGACCCGTATCTTTCCGCTGGCGGATGGTGTGGTGGACATTGCCATGTCTTATCGCCACGTGGTATTCCTGGAAGAGGCGTATTATTACGGCGGCATTTCCCAGCTGTTCGGCGATCTGCTGCTGGAACGTGGATTCCAAGGTACATACCGCCGGGTCGCACCGAAACAGTATCTGCTCCAGGCATCTACGGATTCCCAGATGGAGACTATGGGACTTTCGGAGTATGCCATTTACCGGGATATCCGGCAGGAGGCAGAGCATGGCGAGACTTGATGCGGCAATGGTGCAGCAGGGACTCGTCCCCAGCCGCCAGCGTGCAAAAACGCTGATTCAGAACGGACAGATCTCTGTGAATGGAAAGGTCTGCACCAAGCCGGCATTTGCTGTGGAGGAGACCGATCAGATCACCATGGAGGGCAGTGATATTCCTTTTGTGGGACGTGGCGGTCTGAAACTGGAATATGCGCTGGAACAGACAAAGCGTTCTCTGGACGGACTGGTCTGTCTGGATATCGGCGCATCTACCGGCGGCTTTACGGACTGTATGTTACAGCGTGGCGCAGCAAAGGTTTACGCCATTGACGTGGGACACGGACAGCTGGTGCAGTCGCTCCGGGAAAATCCACGTGTGGTGAACTGGGAAGGCACAGATGTCCGCAGCATTGCACCGGAACAGCTGGAACAGCCGGCAGACTTTTTTTCAGTGGATGTGTCGTTTATTTCGCTGCACCATGTACTGCCCTATGTGCTGCCGCTGCTGAAACCGGATGCTGCCGGAGCAATTCTTATCAAGCCCCAGTTTGAGGCAGGCAGGGAAAACATCGGCAAAAACGGACTGGTGCAGTCGCAGCGTGTCCATGTACAGGTACTGGGGAATATTCTGACGCTGCTGTCTGCGCTGGGACTGACGGTGCAGCTGCTGTGTCCGTCACCCATCCGGGGTGGTTCCGGCAACGTGGAATATCTGGCGGCAGTGCAGAAAAGGCGGCGAAAACGGCATATGTGCCGGACGCTGCGGCTGTGGTGCAGCAGGCGTTTACACAGGCGAAAAAGGAGAAGACGAAATGAGGTCGTGTTGTTTCACCATCTGCAAAAGGGCAATGCCCCGGAAGTGGCGAGAAAGGTCTGCCTGGCACTCCATCGGAACGGTATGGAGGTCTGGGCAGACCCACGCTGTCTGGGTCTGCTGAAAGATATGGATTTCGTGTGCTATGCGCCTTTTCTGGAGGCGATACAGGATGCGGATGTGGCAGTTGCCATCGGTGGTGACGGCACGATCCTGCACTGCGCCCGTCATGTGGTGGGAACAAGCGCCAAGCTGCTGGGCATCAACACCGGGCGGCTGGGCTTTCTGGCATCCATGGAGCCGGATCAGATCGGCGAGATCGCACGGCTGCAGACCGGAGACTACCGGGTGTCCAAGCGGATGCTGCTCCGAGGCAAGGTGCTGGACAAAACAGGGACTTGTCTCCGGGAACTGACGGCGCTCAACGACATTGTCATTTCCCGGAATTTTTCCCGTGTCATTGAGTTTACTGTGTCCCGGAACAATGTGGTGCTGGGCGAATACCGGGCAGACGGCGTGATTTTCAGTACGCCTACCGGTTCTACCGCCTATGCCCTTTCCGCAGGCGGTCCAATCATTGAGCCGGAGTTTTCCTGCATTGAGATGAATCTGATCTGTCCCCACTCGCTGTCGGCGAGACCTATCTTGTTTTCGCCCCACAACGACCTGCAGGTCAGTCTCCGTGTCCGGGAGGAATACGATGCGTATTTCTGCGCAGACGGGGAAAAGCCGGAGCCTTTTCCGGAGGGCAGAGTCATGGAGATCTCCGGCTCTGACCAGTCGCTGGAGATTCTGGATCTCAGCGGAAATACATTTTTTGATTCCCTCAGCAGAAAGCTGATGCAGTCACTGAAATCAGGAAGGTCGTGAGCAGAACGATGAAAAAGAAACGGCAGGACACCATTTTGGCGCTGATCGCTGCGGAGGATATCCCGACCCAGGAGGTGCTGCGGGAGCGGATGGCGGAACAGGGCTTTGCGGTGACCCAGGCGACGCTTTCCAGAGACATCCGGGAGCTGAAACTGACCAAGGAGCGGCACAGCGGCGGCAGAGCCTGCTATATTGCACCGGTGCGGCAGGAAGTCAACGGCGGCATTTTGCAGAATGCTGCACTGCGGACAGATTATGCCGGAAACGTTTCTGTGATCCACTGCCGGACAGGCACAGCACAGGCGGTGGCTGCGGCACTGGATGCCATGCACCGGGAAGATGTGGTGGGAACGATCGCCGGAGATGATACCATTTTCGTACTGCTGCGCACAGAAACGCAGGCAAAGGAATTTGCCGGCAGCTTTGCGAGACTGATGGAAACAGGAGGATTCTAATGCTGGCTGAACTGGAAATCGAAAATCTGGCGGTGATCGCCCATGCACGCATCCCGTTTTCACCCCGGCTCAACGTGTTTACCGGTGAGACCGGCGCCGGAAAGTCCATTCTGCTGCACGGCATCCATGCGGTGCTGGGGCAGCGTGTCACACGGGACATTGTGCGAACCGGCTGCAAAAAAGCAGTGGTGACGGCGCTTTTCACCCACCTGGATCCGCTGGTCTGTGCGAGACTGGATGCGCTTTCCATTTCCCATGTGGACGATGAACTTCTGCTGACCCGTGAGATCGCTGCAGACGGCGGAAGCGCCGCACGGGTCAACGGACATACCACAACGGTTTCCGTTCTCCGGGAGATCGGCGATGCTCTTATCAACATCCATGGACAGCATGATAACCAGGTGCTGCTTGCGCCGGAATGCCATCTGCAAATTCTGGATTCCTTCGGCGGAGACGATACTCTATTGCAGGAGTACCAGGAGACATTTCGCCAGCTGCAGCAGGCAGCCAAGCGGCTGAACCAGCTGGTAAAGCTGGAACAGGATAAGGCGCACCGCCGGCATCAGCTGAAAGCACTGGTTGCCGAGGTGGACGAGCTGGGGCTGGAACTGGGCGAAGAGGATGCCCTGGAAGAAGAGATGAACCTTTTGCAGCACGCCGAAAGTATTGCGGCGGCACTGCAGGCGGCGGCAGATGCCATTGACGGCGAGGATGCCGACGGCTCTGCGGTGCTGCTGACCGAGGCGGCAGCAGAGGAATTGTCTCCGTTCGCTGATCTGCGGACGGAGTTTTCTGTGCTGGGAGAGCGCCTTTCCGCAGCCGGCATTGAACTGGCGGACATTGCGTCAGAATGCCGCCGTCTCCGGGGATGACATGGAACTGGATCCCCAGCGCTATGCCATGGTGCAGGAACGGATGCTGGAGATCCGGCGGCTCAGCCGGGAATATCAGTGTACCGGAGACGAACTGGTGGAGCGCCGCAACCGTGCGGAAGAGGAACTGGAACAGATGCAGGGCGCTGCCGCAGAGATCACTGCGCTCCGGGAGCAGAAGGCGGAACTTTTGGAAAAGGTCTCCGTCCAGGCGAAAGCGCTGTCGGAATACCGCTCAGAGACACTGCAGCGCTTTACGGCAGAAGTGACCGAACAGCTGGAATTTCTGAATATGCCGAACGTGGTGCTGACGGCAAAGCATACCACGGGAAAACTGACCATTCACGGCATGGACAGCCTGGAATTTCTCATTTCGGCGAACCGGGGCGAAGAACCGAGACCTCTGGCACGCATCGCATCCGGCGGTGAACTGTCCCGTATCATGCTGGCGCTGAAATGCGTTATTGCCGACCGGGACAGCATCCCCACGCTGATCTTCGACGAGATCGACACCGGCGTCAGCGGCAAGGCGGCGCAGAAGATCGGCATGAAACTCCGGGAAGTGGGACAGCTGCGGCAGGTGCTCTGCGTGACCCATTTGTCCCAGATCGCCGTTATGGCAGACCAGCATCTGATGATCGAAAAGCAGACCGAGGGGACGAGAACGGAGACTCATGTTATGGTGCTGGAACCGGAAGGGCGTGTGCATGAAATTGCCCGGATCATGGGCGGCGAAAATCCCAGTGTGCTGCTGCTGGAGACGGCAAGAGAAGAATTGAGACGCTGGCAGGATGACTTGCTGCCGGAGAGAGAGGACGGACAGGAAACATGATACAGCCAGAGGCGCTGTTACAGCAGTATTTCGGACATAAGGCATTTCGCGCCGGACAGAAACAGGCGATCGACGCCATTCTTTCCGGCAGGGATGTGCTGGCGGTCATGCCCACAGGCGCAGGAAAATCTGTGTGCTATCAGATCTCGGCACTGCTGTTGCCGGGCGTGACGATCGTCATTTCGCCGCTGATCTCGCTGATGAAAGACCAGGTGGAGGCACTCCGGCAGGTGGGCATCCCGGCGGCGTACATCAACAGCAGCATCAGCCAGGAGGAGTTCTATCATTCCATGCAGATGTTACAGCAGGGACAGTGCCGCATTCTCTATGTGGCACCGGAACGGCTGATGACGGAGAGTCTGCTCCGGCTGGCGCAGCGGGTGCAGATCAGCATGATCGCTGTGGATGAGGCGCACTGCGTCTCCCAGTGGGGACAGGATTTCCGGCAGAGCTATCTGGACATTCCGGTGTTTATGGAACAGCTGCCGGTGCGTCCGGTCTGCACGGCGTTTACGGCGACGGCAACCAAGCAGGTCGAGGCGGATATTGCACGCATACTGAAGCTCCGTGACCCGGAGACCATACATACCGGATTCGACCGGAAAAACCTGTTTTTCGGAGTACGCCGTCCCAACAGCAAAATGACGGAACTGTTTCACCTGCTGAAAGAAAACGACGGAAAAAGCGGCATTGTCTACTGCTCCACCAGAAAGGCGGTGGAAGAGGTCTGTGCATCTCTCTGTGATACCGGATTCGATGCCACACGCTATCACGCCGGACTTTCGGACGTGGAACGGGCGCAGAACCAGGACGATTTTCTCTACGACCGCAAGCCCATTATGGTCGCAACCAATGCGTTCGGCATGGGTATCGACAAGTCCAATGTTTCTTTCGTCATCCACTACAATATGCCCATGGATCTGGAAAGCTATTACCAGGAGGCTGGCCGTGCCGGACGGGACGGTGAACCGGCGCAGTGCATCCTGCTGTACAGCGGCAGAGATGTGCGGACAAACGAGTTCCTGCTGAAACGCAGCCGGGAGACCATGGATGTGGAAGATGAGGAGACACGGCAGTTTCTGCTGAACCAGGGAATGGAGCGGCTGAAACAGATGACCTTTTATGCCACCTCGACCTCCTGTCTCCGGCATCGGATGCTACGCTATTTCGGTGACCATGCACCGGAGAGCTGCGGCAACTGTTCCTGCTGTCTCACCAACTACCGGGAAGAGGATGCCACCATGGCGGCAAAGAAGATCATCTCCTGTGTCTATCGGGCGCAGAAAGGCGGTTATCATCTGAGCCGCACCATGACCGCCGATGTGCTGATCGGCAGCAAAAAGGAAAGCCTGCTGCGGATGCGGCTGGATCGGCTGTCCACCTACGGCATTATCGAAAAGCTGACGCAGAAAGAAGTGGTGGGGCTGATCGATGAACTGCTCCAGCAGGAAAATCTGGCGCTCCGCCCGTTTCAGGAGTACCAGGAACTGGCGCTGACTGCCGGATCGGTGGAGATCATCCGGGATCAGAAAAAGGTGATGCGCCGTGTTCCCATTGTCCGGGAAAAGCTGGCGGCGCCGGTGGGAACAAAAGACCCCACTCTGTCTGCGGCAGACAACGAGCTGTTCCAAAAGCTGCGGCAGGTGCGGTCGGCACAGGCAAAACACGAGGGGATTCCGCCGTACTTTATCTTTTCCGATGCCACGCTCCGGGATATGTGCCGGAAAAAGCCCCGGGAGTATGGGCGATATGCGCCAGGTTTCCGGGGTCGGTGTCATTAAGGCACAGAAGTACGGGAAGATGTTTCTGGAGGAGATTCAGTCGTTTCAGCCGGAAGTTTCAGTTTGATTTTTATGCAAAAAATAAAAATAGTATTTACAAATGAATAAAAATATCGTATAATTAGTACAGAGGAATTTGTGAATGGCATGGATTTTTTTGCGGGAATCAAAGACCATGCCGCAATTGACAGAAAGGATGATGATGAAAAAAATAAGAAGAGGACTGGCTTGTCTGGCAGCGGCAGCACTGGGCGTCACGGCACTTTCACCGGCTGGGCGTATCTGAGGCTGAGCAGCCGGGAATGTATGTGGCACAGGAAACAGCTGACAGCATTACATATGCCTATAATAGGGCAAATAGCGATTACGATTATCTCACGCTGAATCAAAACAAGTTCTATACGTGGGATGTGCGTGACACGAACTATTATACGGTAGTTCTGGAGGACGGCACATCGCTGTCGGCGGCAGATATGCCGGAGAACGTATCCCTTCTTGCAGAGAATCTTTCCTGCGGCGGCGGATACAATGGCAATTTGTGGGACACAAAGCTGGACGGCATGGAGCTGACCTACCAGGAGATTCAGCAGACTGAGAAAATCGTGACAGTAGAAAGTGATACCTGGGCGGCAGTGGAAAAACTGTTTCGTGTTCCCGGCGTAAAGATGATCTATCGGATGGAAGGCGTCTACACGCTGAAACCGGAGATCTCGTATCGGGAGGCTGGAAAAGAGCATTTCGGGCTTTATGTGGATGCGGACACAGAATTGCTGGCAGAAGATATCATGGCGGCTGTTCCGTCAGTGACCAGCGTAAGTGAAAAGAATGCCATAACAAATTATACAGGCATGGGAACCGGAGAGACCTATACCAAATACAGTTATGATGTGGCTGTCGATTGGGATGCCAACATAGAAAACAAGCCGGCGGCTCTGCTGGATCTGGTAAAGCAGTTCGGGAAGGTGGACGGCGTGCAGTATGCACTCCCGGAGGTCACCTATATTGAGATTTATGTCTCTTCTCCGGATGACTTTATTTTGTATCCGGTGGAGGAGACCACTGCGGCGGAAGATGCTGTGGTGGGTGATCTGAACCAGGACGGCAGTCTGGATGTTACCGATGCGGTTCTGCTGGGCAAGGCTGCGGCTGGTGCAGTGGAACTGTCTGCGGCACAGAAATCCAGTGCCGATGTCAACCATGACGGCACAGTGGACAGCAGTGATACGGTGAAATTGATGCAGTTCCTGGTGCGTCTGGTGGATACGCTCTGAGTTTTTTTGATTTTACAGGAAAGAGAAACGAATTACCCCATGCGGAAAAATTGTTCTGCATGGGGTATGTTTGTTTTCGGCGGCGCATAAGCTTTTCCAGAAGGAGGAGTGAAGATGCGCAGACGAAGTGTAATTCGG
>ENA-OQED01000313-OQED01000313.1-human-gut-metagenome-genome-assembly--contig:-NODE-313-length-19781-cov-1.714562_pt1 | contig 19781 bp, 22 predicted proteins | sample MGYA00242790_ERZ504625 | MGnify/ENA primary metagenome ERZ504625 (study PRJEB26092, sample SAMD00036345) | human gut metagenome | host: Homo sapiens | study: EMG produced TPA metagenomics assembly of...
CGGACGATCTCGATTGGCTTCATGCGCGTCGACTTGCGCAGGCCGAGCAGAGGATGGACAGCACAATGGCGACGAGCGCTGCGCGCATCGGCGTGTAGCCAGAGACGAGCAGGTAGACGATGACGATGAGCGGCAAGGCCAGATGGCCGCGCTCACGGAGGATCGTGCCGATCTTCGGCAGCTGGTTGCGCGGGATGCCCTTGAGGTTGCCGCGCTTCGCCTCGAAGTGGACGCCGAGCCAGATGCCCGCGAAGTAGAGGAAGGCCGGCACGATGGCCGCCTTGACGATATCGATGTAGGGAACGCCGACGAACTCAGCCATGAGGAAGGCCGCAGCGCCCATGACCGGCGGCATGAGCTGGCCGCCCGTCGAGGCAGCCGCCTCAACGGCTCCAGCGAAATCCTTGTGGTAGCCGAGTTTCTTCATCATCGGGATGGTCAGGGAGCCCGTGCCGACGACGTTGGCGACGGAGCTGCCGGAAACTGTGCCCATGAGGCCGGACGACAGCACGGCGACTTTCGCCGGGCCGCCGCTGGCCCAGCCGGCGATGGCATTGGCAAGGTCGATGAAGAACTTGCCGAGGCCCGTCGACTCCAGGTAAGCGCCGAACAGGATGAACAGGAAGATGAACGTCGACGAGACGCCGAGCGGGATGCCGAAGATGCCCTCTGTCGTGAAGTAGAGGTGGCCGACGAGCTGCTCGATCGTCAGCCCGCGGTGCGCGAGGACGCCCGGCATGTAGGGACCGGCAAAGGCGTAGATCAGGAAGGCCAGCACGACGCAGACCATCGGCAGGCCGACGATGCGGCGCGTCGCCTCGATGACGAGCAGGATGCCCAGCAAACCGACAACGAGGTCAATGCCCGAGACAGTGCCCGAGCGCAGCACGAGATGCTGATACTCCATCACGATGTAGGCAGGCGTCGCAGCGCCGAAAACGGCGAGCAGCACATCGAAGGGATGCACCTTGTAGCGCGACCACGACTTGCGCGTCGGGTACAGGAGGTAGACGAGCGCCAGGCCGAAGCCCAGATGGACGGCCCGCTGCAGTTGCGCGTCGAGCACGCCGAACGTCGCCGTGTAGAGCTGGAAGACGGAGAACGTGATGGCAATGGCGGAGACGATTTTCGCCATGACGCCCTTGTACATCATCGTGTCGGATTCTTTGTCGTATTTCTTTAAGATGTCATCTGCGGATTTTGGATCCAGCTTTTCAGTCATAAAAAACATCCTTTCTGCTTCTCTGCTTCCCTATTCTCGGGAAGGAAAAGTATTCAGCAGCCGAGCAGAGCCCGGTAAAATGGCACAATGGAGAGATCGATGCGCGTGCCGGGCGCATATCGCTCATAGAGGCGGTACTCCCGCCCATCGACTGTCAGCGTGAGCTTCGTGCCCACCCCCGTCCGCAGGGAGAGCGTCCGGAAGTAACGGTCCATGTGATCGAAGATGTAATAATCCCCTTCCTCGCGGAAGTCTCCTTCCTCCGCGAGGAACGGCAGCCCCACGCCGAAGGACTGGTACTTCGTCGAGAGCAAATTGAAGCCATCCTTCTCATCGTTGATCTCGAGATTCTCGAGCACCGGTGTTTTCTGCACCGAATGGATGAAGTGGATGGAAAAGGGCAGTCCCGCCCTCGCCTCGACCATCACCACGCGCTCCCCCTGCGCCCGCACGACGAAGCACGGCGTCAGGAATACGGAGAGCACAGCGATGATTGAGCCGAGCACGGTCAGCCACAGACAGATTGGATAACGACGCATAAAGACCACCAGACAAAATCAAAAAGGCCTCCTCCATCGCACACCGCACATGCATGAGCTGACGAAAGAGGCCTTTCCTTATATTACGCTTTTACTCGATTACTCTTTGAAGAACTTCTCGGCACCGGCATTCATCGGCAGCGACATGCCCTTGAGAGCCGTGTCCTTCGTGATGAGCTTGCCGACGGAATGAGCGGCCTGCAGGCGGTCGAGGTTCGTGAAGATGGCCTTCGCGATGTCGTAGCCCATCTTGTCGTCTACCTTGTCCGTCGCGACAAGCATGGCCATGACGGAGATTGTCGGGACATCCTCGTCGAAGCCAGCGTACGTGCCAGCCGGGATCGTCGTCTTCGTGTAGAACGGATACTTCGCGATCAGGGCATCAGCCTTGTCGGCATCGATTGGCAGCAGGCGGACCTTGTTCTGGGATGCGATATCCTGTACGGACGAGGTCGGATAACCGGCCGTCAGGAAGGCTGCATCGACGTTGCCATCCTTGAGGGCGCTGGCGCCTTCTGCGAAGGACAGGTACTGGACATCGATGTCGTTGTAGGTGATGCCGTAGGCCTCGAGGATCTGGCGGGCATTCGCCTCAGCACCGGATCCGGCTGCACCGACGGCTACGCGCTTGCCCTTGAGTTCCTTGATGCTCTTGATGCCCGACTTGTCGAGCGTGACGAACTGGCACGTCTCCGGATAGAGCGAAGCGATGCCGCGGATGTTGTCGACCTTCTTGTCCTGGAACATCTCCGTTCCATTGACGGCATAGTAGGTGATATCGTTCTGGACGATGGCCAGGTCGACGGAATTGTCCTTGAGCATGTTGATGTTCGCGACCGTCGCACCAGTCGACTGTGCACTCGCATTCATGCCCGGGATTTCCTTGTTGAGGATCTCCGCCATCGCACCGCCGATCGGGTAATACGTGCCGGCCGTGCCGCCCGTCGCGATGTTGAGGAATTTCTTCTGGCTGCTCTCACTGCCACAACCGACCAGGAGCGCTGCTGTCATAACCGCTATGAGTCCCACGGTCAGTATTTTGGTCAAGGAATGAAACTTCATATTGAACGCCTCCCACTTTATGCAAAATAAATCATATCATGTATAAAATTATAACATGGCACATATACACTGACAAGACGAAATTCATCATTTATCTAAAGATCTGTAATGTATATGTGTATACAAGAAACAAAAAGAGTCTTTCCCTATTGTGGGAAGACTCTTCGTTGAGTCATATCTGTCGTATCGAAGTTCAGCCGATGCGGGCCGTGTGGATGATCTCGTAGCCCTTAGCCTTGATCTTCTCGGAGATCTCATCGACGTTCGGGATGTTGCCGCGCACGACGATCTCGTACTTACCGTAAGGCTGACGGCAGGTCACGAGGCTGTCGATGGACAGGCCGCACTCCGTGAAGATGCCGGCGATATCGTAGACGACGCCGACCTTGTTGTCGACGAGCAGTGTCAGGCGCGTCTTGCCCTCCTGCAGGCCCATGACGTCGACGAACGTCTTGAAGATATCCGTCTCCGTGATGACACCGACGACGGCGCCGACGCTCGAGACGACCGGCAAGCCGCCGATCTTGTTGTTGTACATGATGAGCGCCGCTTCCTCGATCGTCGCATCCTCATTGACGGAGATGACCTCCTTGCTCATGATGTCCCTGATCTTGAGCTTGGCGAGCAATGAGCGCGCCTCGTAGCGCGAAAGCGTCGTCGCGGGCGACGGTGCCACGCGCATGATGTCCTTGTCGGACAGGAACCCGACGAGCTTGCCGTTCTCGACGACCGGCAAGCGGCGGAAATGGCCCTTCTTCATGGCGGAGGCCGCCTCATCGACCGGTATGTCCGGCGTGACGGTCACTGGGTTCTTGGCCATGCGATTTGCTACAAACATTCAGAATCCCCCTCTGCAATTTTCTTGATAAGGATACATTCGCCGCAGAGCTTTGAGTTCCTGCTATGCAGCGAAGGCAAATACAAGGGATAAAGCGTCTCAGCCGCCAAGGTATGCCTTGCGGACATCCTCGCTGGCCGCGAGATCCTGTGCCTTGCCGGAGAGCGTGATGCGCCCCGTCTCGAGGACATAAGCGCGATTTGCGATGGAGAGCGCCATGTTGGCGTTCTGCTCGACGAGCAGGACCGTCGTGCCGCTCTTGTTGATGTCGACGATGATGTTGAAGATCTCCTTGATGAGCAGCGGCGCGAGGCCCATCGAGGGCTCGTCGAGCAGCAGGAGCTTCGGACGGCTCATGAGGGCACGGCCCATGGCGAGCATCTGCTGTTCGCCGCCAGAGAGCGTGCCGGCTGACTGGTTCTTGCGCTCCTCGAGGCGCGGGAAGAGCTCGAAGACGTGCTTGAGGTCCTGCTGGATGCCAGCCTTGTCCTTGCGCACGAAGGCGCCGAGGTCGAGGTTCTCCATGACCGTCATCTCCGCGAAGACGCGGCGGCCTTCCGGCACCTGCGAGATGCCCTTCTTGACGATCTCATGGGCGCGGACACCGACGATGCTCTGCCCCAGGAATGTGATGCTGCCCGCCTTCGGCTTCAAGAGGCCCGAGATCGTGCGCAGCGTCGTCGACTTGCCGGCGCCGTTGGCACCGATGAGTGTGACGATCTCGCCTTCATTAACTTCGAGGCTGATGCCCTTGAGCGCATGGATGGCGCCGTAGTAGACGTCTATATTATCGATTTTCAGCATGGGTTCTGCCATATACATACCTGCTTTCCATACATCTGATTCTGATCATTCTCCGCCGAGATATGCCCGGATGACCTCCGGATTCTTCTTGATCTCGTCCGGCGTTCCCTGCGCGATGATCTCACCGTATTCCAACACGTAGATGCGCTCGCAGATGCCCATGACGAGGCTCATGTCGTGCTCGATCAGGAGGATCGTCAGGCCGAACTCCTGCCGGATCCAACGGATCATGTCCATGAGTTCCTTCGTCTCCTGCGGGTTCATGCCGGCAGCCGGCTCGTCGAGCAGCAGGAGCTTCGGCTTCGCCGCGAGGGCTCGCGCGATCTCCAAGCGGCGCTGTGCGCCGTACGGCAGATTCTTGGCCACCTCATCCGCCTTGTCATCGAGATGGAAGATCTTCAAGAGGCTGTGCGCCTCTTCCTCGATGGCCTCCTCTTCCTTGAAGTAACGGCCGATGCGGAAGACGGACTCCAAGATGCCGTACTTGACATGGTAGTGGAAGGCAATCTTGACGTTCTCGAGGACCGTGAGCTCCGAAAACAGGCGGATGTTCTGGAATGTGCGCGCGATGCCGCGCTGCGTGACCTGGTAAGGCTTGAGGCCGACGATGCTCTCGCCCTCAAGCGTGATCGTGCCCGTCGTCGGCTGATAGACGCCCGTCAGCATGTTGAAGGCCGTCGTCTTGCCGGCGCCGTTCGGGCCGATGAGGCCGACGAGTTCCCCGCGGTCCAGATGGATGTTGAAATCCGTGACGGCCTTGAGGCCGCCGAATACCTCCGAGACATTCTCGGTGCGTAAAAGCTCACTCATGAGGCGTCTCCCCTTTCTTGAAAATGCGGCGGAAAATGCCCATATTCGTGATCTCCATGTAGCCGAAGAGGCCCTGTGGACGGTAGAACATCAAGAGGATCAGCGCGATGGCGTAGATGATCATGCGGAACTCCGGCCAGCTTGCGAGCGCGGCCGAGATGAAGGTGACGACGAAGGCGCCGGCAATCGAGCCCGTGATCGAGCCGAGGCCGCCCATGACGACCATGATCAGGTAGTTGAACGTCTGCATGAAGGTGAAGGACGCCGGGCTGATGAGGTAGAAGCAGTGCGCGAAGAGGCCGCCTGCCACACCGGCAAACGCAGCGCCGATCGTGAAGGCCATGACCTTGTACTTCGTCGTGTTGACGCCCATGGACTCCGCCGCGATCTCATTCTCGCGAATGGCCAGGCAGGCGCGGCCATGATTCGAATTGACAAAGTTCTTGATGAAGAACAGCGTGAACAGCATGATGAAGAAGACCCAGGCAAATGTCGTGTGATGCGGGATGCCCTTGAAGCCGGCTGCACCGCCGACGTACTGGATGTTCATGATGACGATGCGGATGATCTCGCCGAGGCCCAGCGTCGCAATGGCCAGATAGTCGCCGCGCAGGCGCAGCGTCGGGATGCCGACGAGGAAGCCCAAAAAGCCGGCCGCGATGCCGCCCGCAATCAGCGCGACGACGAACGGCATGTGGAAGTTGGCCGTCAGCACGACGCGACATAGGCGCCGACTGCCATGAACCCGGCATGGCCGAGCGAGAACTGGCCCGTGTAGCCATTGATGAGGTTGAGGCTCGCGGCCAGGATGATGTTAATGCCGATGATCAGGAGGTTGAGCTGCCAGAAGGAACTCAGGACGCGCTCCGTGATCAGGACCTGCAGGACTGCAAACACGACGATCGAGAAGGCGAGCATGATGCAGTCATTCTTGCGTAAGTATTTCATATGCTCCCCTCCTTAAACCTTTTCCTTCGTGTTCTTGCCAAAGATACCGGCCGGCCGCACGAGCAGCACGAGGATCAAGATGGCAAAGGCAGCCGCATCGCGGAACGTCGACGAGATGAAGCCCGAGACGAGCGCCTCGACGACGCCGAGGATCAGGCCGCCGACCACAGCGCCCGGCAGGATGCCGATGCCGCCGAGGACGGCTGCGACAAAGGCCTTGAGGCCCGGCATGATGCCCATGAGCGGATCGATCGAGTTGTAGTAGATGCCGACGAGCACACCAGCGACAGCGGCGAGTGCCGAGCCGATGCCGAACGTGATGGAGATGATGCGGTCTGAATTGATGCCCATGAGTTCCGCCGTCTCCGTGTCAAAGGAGGCAGCGCGCATCGCCTTGCCCGTCTTCGTCTTCTGGACGATGTACGTCAGGATGACCATGAGCACGGCCGTGATACCGAGGATCAGCATCTGCTGGCCGTTGATAACGATGCCGCCGACCGTGACGGCCACGTCGCCGAACATCGCCGGGAACGTGCGCGGCGTCGGCGAGACGAAGTACATCGTCGTGTACTCGAGGAAGAACGAGACGCCGATGGCCGTGATGAGCACCGAGATGCGCGGCGCATGGCGCAGCGGCTTGTAGGCGAGACGCTCGACAAGCATACCCAGGAAACCCGTGACGACGAGCGAGATGAGCAGTGCCGGCACGACAGATAGGTGTGCCTGCGTGATGGCGAAGAAACCGATGTATGCGCCCACCATGTAGATATCGCCATGGGCGAAGTTGATGAGCTTGATGATGCCGTAGATCATCGTATAGCCTAGCGCGATCAGTGCGTAGATACTGCCGAGCGAGATGCCATTGATGAGCTGCTGCAAGACTTGATGCCAGACTTCCATAGAGAGCTCCTTCCATATAGCAAGAGGCCGCATCCCTGCGGCCCCTTCTCTTCTAGCCTATTGTGTACGCTTCTTACTCTTCCGGCATGATCTTCGCGACCATCACGCGATCGCCATCCTTGTTCTGCAGGATGACGGCCTGCTTGATCGGGTTGTGGTTCTTGTCCATCGTGATCGTGCCAGTACCGACCTTGAGATCCTTCGTCTCTTCGAGAGCCTTCTGGATCTTCTCCGGGTCTGCGCTGCCTGCGCGCTTGATGGCATCAGCAAGCATCTTGCCGGCATCATAGCCGAGAGCTGCGAAGACGTTCGGCATATGGCCGTACTTCTTCTGGAATGCTTCAACGAACGGCTTTACCGATTCGTCCTTGTCGGAGTAATGCGTGCTGAAGTACGTGTTGTTGAGCGCTTCTGCACCGGCGATATCCGTGACCTTCGAGTCATCCCAGCCGTCCGTGCCGAGGATTGGGGCCGTGATGCCGAGCTCGCGGGCCTGCTTGACGATCTTGCCGACTTCTTCATAGTAAGCCGGGACGAAGATGACATCGGCGTTAGCGTCTTGAGCTTCGTCAGCGTTGCCTTGAAGTCCTGGTCCTTGGCGAGGAAGGCTTCTTCCATGAGGACCTTGCCGCCTGCTGCCTCGAACTTCTCCTTGAAGACCTTGCCGAGGCTCTTCGAGTAATCCGTGCTGTTATCGACGTAGATGACAGCCGTCTTAGCCTTGAGGTTCTCGGAAGCAAACTTCGCCATGACCGTGCCCTGCTGCGGATCGATGAAGCAGCTGCGGAAGACGAACGGCTTGACCTTGCCGTTCTCTACCGTGACGTCCGGGCTCGTGGCATCCGGTGCGATGATGGGGACCTTGTTGTCCGTAGCGACCTGCGACTCAGCAATGACGTTCGCCGTGACAGCCGGGCCGACGAGGACGGATACCTTATCATCCGAGATCAGCTTCGTTGCCGCATTGACGGCCTCTGATGCCTCGGATTTATTGTCAGCCGTGACCAGCGTGATCTTCTTGCCATCAACGCCGCCCGCATCGTTGATCTCATCGATTGCGAGCTTGAGGCCGTCGAGCGTTGCTGAACCGTAGTTGGCAACGTTGCCCGTCATCTCGAAGTTCGCACCGACCTTGATCTCGTTGCTGTCAGCCTGGCTGCCGCAGCCTGCGAGCACGCCGCCCATGAGCATCGTGCCCATGAGGACGCTGGCGAGTTTCAGACCTTTCTTGCCGAAATTCATATGAATTCCTCCCTTTTCTCTCCCTAGCAATGTTTGATTGCGATGAACTTATTATAGTTTACACAGTTACAATAGTCAACACTTTTGTGCAAAGAAAAGGAACAAAAACTTGAATTTTGTTTTTCTAAAGGGGACTTTTCTTCCGTTCACTCAGGTTTTGTACCATTGAGATGGAGTTTCCGGCCAAAACGTTCACACAAGAAACGTATTGTTTACATTCTCTGTGTATACAAAAAGAGCGCAGCCAAAGCTGCGCTCTTCCCGAGTCTTAATCGCGTATGTAAATCGCGATGTCCTGGCGGCCGAAGGCCAGCGCCTCCGCTCTTGTGTCAAAGGCCACATCGATGCGGTGGCCCTGGATAGCACCGCCGACATCTTCGGCCACAGCCTCGCCGTAGCCCGGGATGTAGACATGCGTGCCGAGCGGAATGATGCTCGGATCGACGGCGATGATGCCGTGGCGCACGTGAGTGCCAAGCGCCGTGTAGGCGGAGTTGCCCGGGTCATCGGCACTGTAGGCCGTCGCATTGACGTACATGACCGTGCCGTCGCTCTCATCCGATGACGGCTGGTATTCCTGCCCGCCTGAGAGCACGGAGTACGTGCCATTGCCGCAGACGCCGTCATCATCGAGACCATTCGCCTTCTGGAAAGACTTGATGGCCGCGACAGTCTGATTGCCGCAGATGCCGTCCGCCGCGCCGGTCAACCAGCCCTGCTCGATGAGCAGCGTCTGCACCTGCCGCACGGCAGGGCCGCGGGAGCCCTGCCGGACGAGGATATTTGAAGCCATTGCCTCCGTTGTGCTGAAGAGCAGGAGAAAGGAGGCCAGAAGAAATACTACAACGCATTGATTTCGCAAACACACGCACCTCTCTCAAAAGCATCTGTCAAGCTGGATAATCTATACCACTTATTGTACCACATCGCGAAAGACCCGGTCAAAACAAGACTCACTTGACCAGGCGCAGAAGCGGCGCCCCAGGCTCTCTCCCGCTGCCTTCCCGGATGAGGTCCTTACGGGCGTCCTGCCGCTCATCGTGCTGCAACTGGAAGCCGTGGCGACAGATGTTTAGCAAGATGCCCATCGAGGCCATCGTGACGAGCAGCGAAGAGCCGCCGTAACTGATGAAGGGAAGCGGGACGCCGACGACCGGGAAGGTGCCGCTGACCATGAAGAGATTGCCGATGGCCTGCCCGACGACGAGCAGCATGATGCCGATCGTCAGGACCTGGCCGTAGATGTCGCGCGCCCGCGCCGAGATGTAGTAGCAGCAGATTGCCAGCATGAAGAACAGGGCGATGACGAGCAGGACGCCGAGGTAGCCGTGCTCCTGCGCGAAGATCGCGAAGGCGAAGTCGGTGTGGGCCTCCGGCAGGTACTCATACTTGCTGACGCCCTCGCCGAGGCCCATGCCCCAGAGGCCGCCCGAGCCGATCGTCGACATCGATTGCACGGCCTGGTAGCCGACGCCCTGCGCATCGCTCCAGGGGTCGTACGTCGTCAGCACGCGCTGCAGGCGGTATGGCTGCCAGACGATGAGGCCGATGATGCCCGCGATACCCGTGAAGAACAGCACCTTCACCTGCTTCCAGGGGATGCCGACGAGGAAGGCCATGAGGAAAGGCACGCCGAAGACGATGCAGGCCGTGCCCATGTCCGGCTCGAGCTCGACGAGCGCCGCCATGAAGAAGATGACCCAGTACGGCGGCGCCTTGAGCAGGTCGATCTTCTTCTCGCGCTTCATCATCATCGTCAGGAAGCGCGAGGCAATCAGGATGCCCGTGAGCTTGGCGAACTCCGCCGGCTGCACGCTGAAGCCAGCGAACGAGAGCCAGCGCCGCGCGCCGTTGACGACGGTACCCGCGACCAGCACGAGGACCAGGGCGAGGACCGTGGCGATGAGAAGCCACTTCGTGATGCCCTGCCAGCGATGGTAATTGATGCGGCTGCAGACGAAGCAGACGAAGATGCCCAGGACGAGCCAGACGGCATGGCGGATGAGAAAGTAATACGGATTGTTGTAACTCGTCGTCGCGAGGACGAAGCTCGAGCTGAATACGTTGATGGTCCCCAGCAGGAGCAGGACAGCCATGATGACGATGACTGGTTCTGATTCGTTGCGCCACGGCGTCTTCCGGATCAGCATCGAAATGCCCCCTTCATCCCTTACTCGAAAATACTTCACAGCGGTTGATCTTCTCGCCGAAGCCGCTGAACTTGCGCTCATATTCCGTCATGATGTTGTCCGGGCGGTTCTCGGCGTGCAGGTCGTACGAGACATCCTCGACCTTGAGGCCCGCCTCCGCAAACTGCTCGAGCGAGAAGTCGAAGAGCGGGCGATTGTCCGTCTTGAAGTGGAGCTCGCCCGGCTTCTTGAGCAGGCGGCGGTACTTCTCGAGGAAGCCGACGTGCGTGAGGCGGCGCTTCGCATGGCGCTTCTTCGGCCACGGATCGCAGAAGTTGATGTAGAAGCGGTCGACTTCGCCCTCGCCGAAGATGTCCTCGATGTGGTTGATGTCAAAGACAAGCAGGCGCACATTCTTGAGCTCTTTCTCCGCGATCTTCTTGGCCGCCGAATAGAGCACATCCTGCTGCATCTCGATGCCGATGTAGTTGATGTCCGGGTGGAGCTCAGCCAGCTGGCTGATGAAATCGCCCTTGCCCGTGCCGAGCTCGACATGAAGGGGCGCCTGGCGGCCGAAGATTTCCACCCACTTGCCCTTCTTCTCCTCGCCGATCTCCTGGTCACGGCTCACGACAAAATCATCGAATTCGTGAATGGCTTCATCCACCCACGGCTTTCTTCTTAAACGCACGATATATCTCCTTTATCCTATTTATCTTATTTCTTCTCGAGGTTGTACTTCTTGAGGTAGCGGTAGAGTGTCACGCGGCTGACATTGAGGAGGTTCGCGAGGCGGCTGACATTACCGCCAGCAGCCTGCCATGCCTTGACGAAGACCTCTTTGTCTTCCTTCCACTTGTTGTCCGGCTTGACATCGCCCATGAGGCTGATGTTCTCCGGTGCAATCGTGCTCTTCGGCGTGTTGAAGAAGGCATATTCAAGCACGCTCTGCAGCTGCTTGATGTTGCCCGGCCAGTCGTAATGCTTGAGAAGCTCATCCGTCTCAGGCAGGATGCGCTTCGGCTTCATCTGATGCTGCTCCGCGAGCTCCGCGACGATGTGATCCGCCAGCTTCGGGATGTCCTCGCGACGGCTGCGCAGAGGCGGTACGCGCACGACGCTCTTCGAGACGATGTCATAGAGCTCCGGCGCGAAGAGGCCACGCTCCGTCAGGCGCTTGAGGTCGCTGTCGCAGGCGGCGATGATGCGCACGTCGATGTCGCGCTCGACCGTCTCGCCGATGCGGTGCGTCTTGCCTTCCTTGAGTGCTTTCGCTAGCGCGACGGCAATCGAGCGCGGCATCTTCTCGATCTCATCGAGAAAGAGCGTGCCGCCCGAGGCGAGTTCCAGGCGGCCCTGGTGGCTCGCATCCGGCCCCATGACGGTGCCGAAGAGCTCCTGCTCCAGGATCTCAGGCGTCGCATCGCCGCAGCGCAGCGTGATGAGCGGGCCCGCCGCGCGCGGCTCGCCTGATGGATGCCGTGCGCCATGCGCTGCTTGCCCGTGCCAGCCTCGCCCTGGATCAGCACGTGATGCTTGTTCTTGGCCACGCGGGCGGCCTTCGCGCGGACGCTCGCAAACGTCGTGCCCTCGCCAACCATCGAGTTGAGGCTGTACTTTGCCGTGTAGCCCGCAGCATGCGCGACGAGCGTCCGCAGGTCCTCGATCGGCATCGAGACGACGACGACCGACTCGACGGCGTGATCGGCATCTCGCTCCAGCGGCACGACCGTCGTGATGTCCTCATACGTCTTCTTCGGCGTGATCCACGTGACTTCTTTATTGTACGAAGGCACGCCGTTGAAGCCCTTGTAGATCGGCGTGTGCTGGTAGTTCATGATGACATCGTTGAGGTTCGACGTGTACTTCTTGTCATCCGGCCGCTTGGCACCGATGCCCTCGAGGCGCGTGTGGCCGAGCCTATTGGCATAGGCGACCTCGCCGCCCGGCATGACGTGGTAGACGGCAAACGGCGTCGCGTCGAGGATTGCCTCCTCGGCCTTGATGCGGACCGATTCCGTGAGATGTGCCTCGAGCGCGTTCTTCATCGTCAAAAGCAGCGCGATGATGGCATCCTGCGGCATCGGCACCTGCTCCATCGAGACGAGCGTGATGATGTACTGGAACTCTCCATTGACCTTGATGGGCGCCGAGCAGGCATCGCCGAGCTGGCATTCCTTGACCCACATCTCCGGGCCGAACATCCAGAACGGCGTCTGATGCGCATAGGCCACGCTGATGCTCGACGTGCCGACATCCTCGACGCCGACGCGCACGCCCTCGATCTCGCCCGGCGTCATCTGGTAGAACGGCAGCGAATAGCTCTTGAGCACGCGGCAGTCCGAATCGATGAGCAGCAGCGACAGATTGTATTCCTGGAAAAATTCGCGGATGTCCTCGCTGATGCCGCTGAGGTAATCGATCGCATCCTGATGTTTCGCCTGAAGCGCGGCAAACTCCTCTTTCGGCAGTTTGCGCGACACGTCCATCTTCTCCGTGCCGATGCCGAACTCCCGGCTCTTCTGCCAGGATTCCGCCACCCACGGATGGACATTCGGGTCGAGTATCCCCTCTTCTACGAACTTGCGATAATAGCCCTCGAGCTTCTCCCTGCTGCGATGTTCCCTTATCACGTCAATCCCCCCTAAACATAGAATTTCTCTTATTATGTAATGTACTGCAATGTACCGATTGATGGTTGATATCGATACCTTTACAAGGTTACAATCTTCCACAAAGCAATAAGACTGCACCTTATATTTTAACAATCATCCTTCTCGCCTGCAATTCTTTTTGCAAAAAAGTTTACAAAACGGTATAATATGGCAGAGAATATATGTAAATCACAAAGGCAGGGAATCTCCATGGCAAATCAGTATAAGAAACTGCAGAAGAAGCTCTACGAGAAGAACAAACCCGACGACAAGAAGAAAGAGCCGAAAATCGGCAAGGATTATCCGATCCTGATCCTCATCGGACTGACCATCTTCGTCTGCTTCCTCGGCTGGGGAAATTTTGATAACATGAACCGCGCGATGTACGTCCTGCTGACGGTCTCCCTGATCCTGACGTACGTGCGCCGCCACGCCAAACTCTCCGAGACGAGAGCCATCTACGTCGAGCGCGCCAGCGCCGCGAGCATCGGCCTCGCGATTGCGCTGTTCTTCATCGTCCTCTACTACCAGTTCTTCGGTTGAACCCAAAAAGAAAGAGCTCTGACAATGTCAGAGCTCTTTTTTTATCACGATCTTGCCGATTGACTCAGAGGACGGCCGTGACCTCTACCTCGCAGAGTGCGCCGGCTGGCAGATTCTTGACAGCAACGCAGCTCCTGGCCGGCTTGGAGATGAAATGCTTGGCATAGACTTCATTGAATGCCTTGAAATCCGCGATCTCCGCTAGGAAGCACGTCTCTTGACGACGTGGCCCATGTCCGTGCCGGCTTCCTTGAGCACGGCCTCGACATTGCGGCAGCACTGCTCAGCCTGCTCCTCGATCGTCTTGGCGACGATCTTGCCCTCTGCCGGATTGATGGCAATCTGGCCCGAGCAATAGAGCACGCCATTTGCCTCGATGGCCTGGCTGTACGGGCCGACAGCTGCCGGCGCCTGATCCGTGTGAATGACTTTCATGGTGATTCCTCCTCATGGTGAACTACAATCTGTCTCTATTCTACATCATGAGGCGCTGTGTTACAAGTTTACAGCCAGCGTGGGATCACTCGCAGCAGCCAGCCTTCATGCGCGGGATGACGATGTGGCCGCGCTCGATTTCCTTGCGGTGGCAGTGCGGGCACTCGTTCTCGATGATGCCCGTGTAGCCGCAGACCGGGTCGCGGTCGACCGGATGGTTGATCGAGAAGTAGCCCATGTCGGCGTCGTGCATGGCGCGGACAACGGCCTCGAAAGCCTTGACGTTCTTCGACGGATCGCCGTCCATCTCGATGTAGGCAATGTGGCCGGCATTCTCGAGCGCATGGTACGGCGCCTCGATGCGGATCTTGTCGATGGCCTTAATCGGGTAGTAGACCGGCACGTGGCTGGAGTTCGTCATGTACTCGCGGTCCGTGACACCCGGGATGATGCCGTACTTCTTGCGGTTCGCGCGCTGGAACTGGCCCGCCGTCGACTCAGCCGGCGTGCCGAACGTCGACCAGTTGCGGTGCTCTTCCTCCGTGTAGGCATCCGTGCGCTCGCGCAGGTGGCCGACAATCTTGAGGCCGAGCTCCTGCGCCTCCTCGCTCTCGCCGTGATGCTTGCCGACGAGCGCCTTGAGGCACTCCGCGAGGCCGCAGAAGCCGATGGAGTACGAAGCGTGCTTGAGGACTTCCTTGATGGAATCCGTCGGCTTGAGCTTCTCGCTGTCCATCCAGACGCCCTGCCCCATGAGGAACGGGTAGTTGTAGACGTGCTTCTGCTCGATGATCGCGAGGCGCGAGAGCAGGTAGTCGTGGCTGAGTTCAATGTAGTGGTCGTAGAGCTCCCAGAACTTCTTGAGGTCGCCCTTGGCCTCGAGCGCGAGCTTCGGCAGGTTGATCGTCGTGAACGAGAAGTTGCCGCGGCTGCCCGACTCCTCCGGGCCGTTGACATTGCTCATGACGCGCGTGCGGCAGCCCATCGTCGCGACGACGCTGTTGTAGTCGCCCGGCTTGTAGTACTGCAGATTGTACGGCGCGTCGATGTTGACGAAGTTCGGGAACAGCCGCTTGGCGCTGACCTTGCATGCCTTGAGGAAGAGGTCGTAGTTCGCATCGCCGGGGTTGTAGTTGACGCCCGCCTTGAGCTGGAAGACCGAGATCGGGAAGATTGGCGTCTCGCCGTAGCCGAGGCCAGCCCAGATGGCGTTGAGGACCTCGCTGATGACGAGGCGGCCCTCAGGCGACGTGTCCATGCCGTAGTTGATGGACGAGAACGGCACCTGTGCGCCAGCGCGGCTGTGCAGGGTGTTGAAGTTGTGGATGAGCGCCTCCATCGCCTGATGCGTCTCCTCGACAACGTCGGCGCAGGCCAGATGATAGATGTTGGCCGCATCGACGACGACATCCGTCGTCGGCTTGTGGTACTCATCCGCAAGCGTTGCCTCGAGTGCTGCGACGAGCGTGTCCATGCTCTCCTTGGCCTTCGGATCGTCATCGCTTTCCGTGAAGTGACAGTGCTCCATGGAAAGGTGTTCCTTGAATACGGCCTTGAAGGCGCCGTAATCGCGGAACGGATCCATGCCGAAGCGGTAAATCAGAGCCTTGTGTGCCTCATCGAAGATGGCCTTGCAGAAGGACTTGCGCACGCCCTCCGCCATCGCATAGTCAAAGGCATTGATACTCTGACCGCCGAACATGTCATTCTGGTTCGACTGGATGGCGATGCAGGCAAGCGACGCATAGGCGCGGATCGAGTTCGGCTCGCGCAAAAAGCCGTGGCCCGTCGAGAAGCCGCCGTGGAAGAGCTTCAAGAGGTCGATCTGGCAACAGTTGAACGTGATCAGCGAGAAGTCCTTGTCGTGGATGTGGATGTAGTTCTTGCGGTCTGCCTCAGCATACTCCTCGTCGAGCACGTAATTGTCGACGAAGTGCTTCGCGCCCTCGGCGCCGAGCTTGAGCATGATGCCCATCGAGGCATCCGTATTGATGTTCGCATTGTCGCGCTTGAGGTCCGAGTCGACCGAATCCGCAAAGAAGATGTCGCGGTACGACTCCATGAGGTGCTTCTGCGCCGCGCGGCGCTCCGCATGCTTCTGGCGGTAGGTGATGTACTTCTTCGCGATGTCGTAGAAGTCGTACTTCATGAGCTCCTGCTCGACGATATCCTGGATCTCCTCGACGCTGACGTTGTCGCGGTCCTTGATGTCCCATTCGACCTGGCTCGTCACCTCGTCGATGTCCTTTTCCGACATCGTGTTGCCGCCGTCGGAATTGGCACCGGCGATGGCGTGGTAGATCTTTTCGCGATTATATGGCACGGTGTGGCCAGAACGTTTCGTTACAGTCTTCAGATTCATATGGTTCGTGCGCCGCGAGCTTTCGGCTCATCTTGTGCAGCGCCTCTGCGCCTCCCCTATATATAGTGTTCCGTTTCTTGATGACAGGTATATATTGTATCAGAGAAGCGCCCCTCTGGCAATCACGAAAATCACGCGGACAGACGGAAAACCACTCTCTGATGCTTCTTCCTACAGATTCCAGCACCGTTTACAGCGCATTCTCAAATTGACGAACGACACGATTTCAGGTAAAATATAGCGGGATTTTTCGACAATCAAGGAACGACTCAATCCGCTATATAGACGGCTGCCCCAGGCAGCCTGGAACCGAGGTAATCGCATGCAACTTTCTACCAAGAGACAGGACCGTCTCATCCGTTGGCTGACGGCAGCGGGCATCTACTACATCTGCCTGATCGCCTTCTACATCGACATCGGACAGGACATGGGCGCGGAGTACTTCATCCCCGTCTTCCTGCCCGTCATGCTCGCGCTCGTGCTCGTGCAGTACGGCACGCGCGTTCCGCTCTTCTCGTGGGCTACCCTGCCGAACCTCTTCACAGGGCTCGCCTGGTGCAGCGCCTTCCCGCTGCTCTACACCTGGACGTACCACCAGGACTGGTACATGTCGAAGATCTGCTTCGACTTCCTCGTCGGCACCTCGCTCTTCCTCTTGCTCACCGCGCTTGAAGGAGCACTCTTCCGGCTCGGGCACGAGAAGATCATCGCCTTCTTCATGGCGCTGCTGAATCTCTTCGGCATCGTCATCCCCTTCATCCAGTACACCTACTACTTCATCGTCTGGCACTGCCTCTCGCCCGCCTCGCTGATGGCGCTCTACCTGACGAACTGGCGCGAGAGCGTCGACTTCATCGAATCGAATGTCGGCGTCATCCCCGCCTGCATCATCATCGCGGGGCTCGCGCTCTTCCTCTACGCCTGCTGGCGCGGTCACATGGCATTTGCGCGCCATCTCGAACAGGAGGACTCGACAGCGGGCCGCATGGGTGCGCTCGCGCTGCTCGTCATCGGCTCGCTCATCTCGCTCTGGTGGTACGTGCCGCAGACCTCGATTGCCGACCTCTGGAACGACGTCGACACCTACGTCAAGCAGACGCAGACCTACAGCCTCAACTACGAGGAGCGCTTTGCCAGCCTCTCCATCGAGGGAACACAGACACTCGCAGTAAAATCGCCCGGCACGGTCATCGTCGTCATCGGCGAATCGGCCTCGCGCAACTACATGAGGCCTTCACCAATGACTACGCCTACGACGACACGCCGTGGCAGAGCCAGCAGAAAGCAAATCCTGACTTCCTCTTCTTCCAGAACGCCTACTCCTCGTGGTCGCAGACCGTGCCGGTCCTGCAGCGCGCCCTGACGGAGCAGAGCCAGTACAACGACAAGGAGTTCTTCAACTCGGCCTCCATCCTCGACGTCGCCAAGAAGTCGGGCTACGACACCTACTGGTTCAGCAACCAGGGACGCTACGGCCAGTACGACAGCGCCATCACGCTCGTCGCCAAGACAGCCGACCACGCAGAGTGGACCGACGACTCCTACAACTTCTCCGACAAGTACGACGAGACCCTCTTGCCGTACCTTACACAGGTCGACCCAGCCAAGAACAACTTCATCGTCCTGCACATCATGGGCAGCCACATCTACTACAACAACCGCTATCCGGAGAGCTTCAACAAGTTCCAGGGTGAAGAGGGCAGTTCGACGATGACGTCAGAAGCATCGTACGCAAACAGCATACTCTACACCGACTACATCCTCTCGCAGGTCTTCGACTACGCCAAGAAGAACCTCAACCTACAGGCGATGGTCTACTTCTCCGACCACGGCGAGAACCTGACGATCTCCCACAACCCGGACGTCTTCAGCTTCGACATGGTCCGCATCCCGATGTGGATCTACCTCTCGCCTTCGTATCAGTCGGCCCTGCCAGGCCGCACCGCCGCCCTCAGGAGCCATGAGAGCCGTTACTTCACGAACGACATGCTCTACGACACAATCTGCGGTCTCCTCAACGCCCCGTCGGAGCGCCACGACCCCGGCCAGGACTTCACGAGCACGTCTTACCGCTTCAACCGCGACAACTTGACGACCATGCTCGGCCAGTACAAACTCTCCACCGATCCGGACGGCAATCCAGAACAGTGACATACCGACAGAAAGAGGCCCTGTCGCATTGCGGCAGGGCCTCTTCTTGAGTAGTTCTCAATCGTTACGGTGTAACGACGAAGGGCTTATTTCGCCTGCTTCTGGGCGGCCATGGCCTGAAGCTCTGGCTTGAATTCCTCGACCAGCTTCTTCTCAGCCTTGGCACCCCTTGACAGGGCGTTGTAGATGAGCTCCGCCATTTCATAGCGCGTCATCGTGCGTTCGCCGTGGAACTTGCCGTCCTCATAACCCTGGACGATGTCGTTGCCTGCGAGACGCGTAACGGCTTCATATGCCCAGTGATTCTCCGAAACATCCGGGAACTCCTTGGACATGTTCGGATTGATGACAGAGAGCAGGGCATCCATACGCGCCGTGAGGTCATCCACCTTGGCACGCAAATCATTGTTCTCGGCGATGGCAGCCTTGAGCTTCTTGTCTTTCTCACGGTTGCCGCCCTTGCCGAGTCGGAGGGAAAGGCCGCCGCCGACCATGTTCTCGTCATTGCCGAAGGTCGTCGAGAGGTTGAACATGACATCCTCATTCGGGCGGTAGAACGCGCCGACTGCTGCTGCCGTCTCACCCTTGTAGTTGCCGACAGCTGCCGCTACATTCCACTTCGAGTCCTCATCGAACTCCAGCGGATGCAGGTTGGCCATAGCGGCTGCATTGGCACCGACTTTGTCGATACGGCTGTCCATCTTGTCGACGCGATTCTCGACATTCGTGACGCGGTTCTCGACACCGTCCACGCGCGTCTCGACCTTGCGGAGCTGTCCGTAGTTCGCGGCATCGCTGTCCTCCGTGCCAGCAGCGACGTTCGTGATCTTCTGGCCGTTGGCATTGATGCCGTTCGCATCGATGTACGTCTCGTCGCCGACCTTGTAGGATTTAGCCGTCACATCGCCGACTACGGTTGCATTGCCACCGACGCTGAGGTCTTTTTCCATAGTGACAATATCCTTAAAGGTGGCTGTGCCATCGAAGGTAGACGTGCTGGTGACGTGGAGCGTATCCGTCGTCGTGCCGCCGGTTACATCGAGTCCGCCTTTAGTGACGGTTACTTTGTCGTTAAAGTTAGAGGTTCCGTCGACTTCCAGCGTCTTTTCCATCTTGACCGTGTCTTTTGAACGTCGACTTGC
>ENA-OQED01000314-OQED01000314.1-human-gut-metagenome-genome-assembly--contig:-NODE-314-length-19751-cov-1.284295_pt1 | contig 19751 bp, 11 predicted proteins | sample MGYA00242790_ERZ504625 | MGnify/ENA primary metagenome ERZ504625 (study PRJEB26092, sample SAMD00036345) | human gut metagenome | host: Homo sapiens | study: EMG produced TPA metagenomics assembly of...
ATTAAATCCTTTAAAGACTCATCGCTAAAGCTTTATCGAACCCCTGGTCTAACCAGGGGTTTTCTATATACAAAAAAAAGCTGCCACGGCAATGTGGCAGCTTTTCTCTGCAAAAACGCATCGTTTTGACAGTTCTTCTTATTTCCTGTGGAACACCCACATGTAGGCGGCAAAGTCCGTGTCGATCTTCGGCACCTCGATGCCGCTGTACATGAGTTCATCGCCGTAGAAGGATTTGCCTGCAAGGCTCAGGCTCTTGCTGCCCGCACCGTCATGCGACAGTCCCTGAGCCGGGTAGTAAGCGGCGACATCATACTCTGCGGCCGCATCGAGTGCCTGGAGCTTCAGCGTGCGCAGTTCTGTTGCCGGCGTCGCGAGCGTCTTGAAGTAGAGGAGCACGACCTCCTGACCGTCTCTCGATACAAAACTCCCAAGCCGTCTCGTTGCCCTTGCCCGCAAACGGCGTGAGCAGGCGGTAGAAACGGCCGAGCTGCATCGTCGGGCGGATCTTCTTGTAGAGCGCGATGTGGCTGCGGACCTCTGCCTTCTCCGCCTCGCTCATGCGCGTGATGTCCATCTCGTAGCCGTAGCAGCCCATCATCGCGGCGAAGGCGCGCGTCTGCATCGGCGTCACGCGGCCAACCTGATGGTTCGGCGTCACGGAGACATGGGCACCCATCGTGATGGGCGGGAAGACCATGCTCGTGCCACTCTGGATGGAGAGTCGGCAGATGGCATCTGTGTCATCGCTCGTCCAGGTCTGCGGCATGTAGTACAGGATGCCTGCATCGAAGCGGCCGCCGCCGCCCGAGCAGCTCTCGAACAGGATGTCCGGATGCGTCTGCGTGATGCGCTCGAGAATGTCGTAGAGTCCGAGCACGAAGCGCGTGCGCACCTCACCCTGGCGCTCTGGCGGCAACTTTGCCGAAAAGGCGTCCGTCAGATGGCGGTTGAAGTCCCACTTGACGTAGTCAATCGGTGCCGTATCGAGGATCTTGCAGACGGAGTCGACGAGGTAGTCGCGCACATCGGCGCGCGAGAGGTCGAGCACGAGCTGATGGCGGCCGAAGCTCACCGGATACGACGGCGCCCTGAGCACCCAGTCAGGATGCGAGCGGTAGAGGTCAGAGTCGACCGACACCATCTCCGGTTCAAACCAGAGACCGAACTTGAGGCCGCGCTTGTGCGCGCTCTCCGCGACGCCCTGCAGGCCGCCCTTTAGTTTCTCCATGTTGACAACCCAGTCGCCGAGCGAGCTGTTGTCGTCCTCGCGCTTGCCGAACCAGCCGTCATCGAGCACCATGAGCTCGATGCCGAGGTCCTTGGCGCAGGCGGCGAGGTTGTCCATCTTCGCATCGTCGAAATCGAAGTACGTCGCCTCCCAGTTATTGACGAGGATTGGACGCACGGCGTCGCGATACTTGCCGCGCACGATGTGATGGCGCACGATCTCGTGAAAGGACTGGCTCATGCCATTGAGTCCTTCTGTGCTGTAGACGAGGATGGCCTCCGGCGTCTGGAAGGATTCACCCGGCTCCAGGTGCCAGCGGAACTCGAACGGGTTGATGCCACCGACGACGCGCGTCGTGCCGAACTGCTCTACTTCCGTCTTGAGCGAGAACTCGCCACTCCATATGAGGCTGAAGCCGTAGACCTCGCCGCTCTCCTCGCCCGCGTCCTTGCGCACGAGCGCGAGGAATGGCGATGCCTGATGCGAGCTCGCACCGCGGCGGCTCGCACTCTCCTCGATGCCGTGCATCAGTGGCACGCGCTCTGCCGTGCGCTCGGATGCATGGCCGCCCCAGAGGTTCATGCGCTCAAAGTCGTGATCCGGGAAGTCGAGCGCAAAGCTCGCCGCATTGAGCAGGTCCAGAGGCTCCTCGCCGGTATTCTTCAGGCGCACGCTGCGCGCGATGGCGTCCGCGCCCACAAATACCGTGTAGAGGAGCTCTGCCTCGAGCTTGCCCTGCGAGTCCGCCAGCGTGATCTTGAGTGTCTCCGCCTCATCTTCTGCGGCATACGAAGCCGGAAGGCCTGGAAGTGCCGGCTTGCCCTTCACGATCTCATAGCCCTTGTAGAAAAGCTCCGTCGTCGTCGTGCCGTCCTGGAGACGCACCTCGTAGGCTGGGATGCGGTAGTCGACGTGGCCGTAGCTCGGATATTCCTGCGGCAGCACATCGAGCGAGAACGTGCGCTCATTCTCATAGGCAGCCGGCTGCGGCGAGAACGCGCGGTCGATCTCCTGGAACGGGCGGCTGTCGCGGAAAGTCCGCAGCTTCCTGCCCCAGTAGCGATGCATGAGGTAGCGGCCGCGGACGACCTGCATGACATAGCTCATCTTCGCATTGCTCAGATGGAAGATGCCTGTCTTTTCATCAAACTGGATCATTGCTCATCCTATCCTTTCACTCAGATACCCTTGAAGTAGAAGGCAAAGTGCTTTGCCGTGTTCTTGACGGTGTATTCCGGCAGGACCGGAGCACCCCAGGTGTTGTCGCCGCCGACGCCGCACTGGCCGAGCGATGCGCGCAGGAAGGTGTGATGGACCTCCGGCAGATCGTAGGCATGGCGCGCGTTCTCGAGCTCGTGGGCGCTGTACGGCAGAGCCGATGCTTCAAACGGCTCCTCGTCCATGGCAAGGCGCACGCCGCGGCCGCGGTGATCCGTGACCTCAATCCAGCGGACGCCGCAGTGGTTGCCCGTCTCCTGCGGCAGCAGGTACGGCTCGACCTCATCCTTGGCCTGCGTCTCGAAGATGCCGAGCTTTGCGCCGCGCTGGCGGTCTGCATAGTTGTCGAGCGGACCGTAACCGTAGAAGCGCACCTGGCCGTAGTCAGCAGGCATCGTGAAGATCATCGCGAAATCCGGGATTTCCGGCAGGCCCTCGACTGCGTCGTAGTCGAGCTCGACCTTGATAGAACCATCCGGGACGACCGTGTACGTCATGCGGCAGGACGAGAGCGGCTGTGTCGCCAGCTCATACGTGAAGCGAACGGAGATAGAGCTTGCCTCGTACTCCTTCTGGCCGAGCTGGCCAAACCAGTCGAACTCCTGCCAGTTGCCCGCATCATCGAGCAGCTCTTTCTTGACGCAGCGGCGGTAGAGGCTCGCGAGCTTCCACTGCGCCGTCATGAAGTCGCGGCGGCTGCCGTAGTCGTTGTCGACCGGCGCGCGCCAGAACGACGGCTTCGGAGCCTCCTCGATGAGCTCTACGCCATTGCACTTGTAGGACGTGAGGTTGCCCGAAGCGCCCGAGAACATGATCTCGAAGCCCGTGCCGCGCACGCCGAGGTCGATGTCGCCGTGGACGATGTGCAGCGGTTTCTCTGGCTTCGTCTCAAGCTCCATGTTCGGCGTGTAGTGGAAGCAGCGCGCACTCTTGGCGAAGTCCGTCGCGCAGACAGCTTCCTGCGGCTCCGGCACCTCAACCTCATCGACATGCCACGTGCCCTGGCCGAAGGCAATCTCAAAGCCTCTCTTAGCCCAGAGAGTGTCTTCCTTGAGGCACAGCGACGCCGTGACCGTCTCCTCACCCGCATTCGTCAGAGGCAGGTCCTCAAGAGAAACGGTGCCTGACTCGCCCGGCAGGATGTGCGGCGCGTCCGCAGTCGTCTCCCAGATGGTCTTGCCGTCGAGCATGAGCTCCAGGTGCAGCTCATATGACGCCGTATCGGTGAACAGGCTCTTGTTGTGGATGGTGACCTGCTCAGCTGTGACATCGAGGTCGAAGTTCTGGTAGTTGAACTTGACATCCTGCATCTTCGTCGTCAGCTTGCGGTCAGCGAACAGGATGCCGTCACCGCTGAAGTTGCCGTCATTCGGGCGGTCGCCGAAGTCACCGCCGTACGCGAGCGCATCCTTGCCATAGCGGTCCTTGTGCCAGATGGCCTGATCGACAAAGTCCCAGATGAAGCCGCCCTGGTAAAGCGGTTCCTCATCCGTGAGGTCCGTGTACTTGTGCATGCCGCCGATGCTGTTGCCCATCGCGTGCGTGTACTCGCAGCAGATGAACGGCTTGTCGCGGTGCTCGGCAAGGAACTTCTTGATGTCCGCGACCGTCGGGTACATCTGGCTCTCCATGTCGCTCGTGCCGTTATAGCGGCGGTCCCAGAAGATGTTCTCGTAGTGGACGAGGCGCGTCGGGTCAGCCTGGCGGAAGTACTCACTCATCACGTAGAGGTCCTTGCCGCCGCAGGACTCGTTGCCGCAGGACCAGATCAGGATGGCAGCGTGGTTCTTGTCGCGCTCAAGCATGGATTTCGCGCGGTCGAGGATGATATCCTGCCACTCCTCGTGGTCATTCGGCAGCGTCTCCTCGACGATGTCGCACTTGCCGTTGCGCATCCAGGAGCCGTGCGTCTCGAGGTTCGTCTCATCGATGACGTAGAGGCCGTAGCGGTCGCAGAGCTCGTAGATGTAGCTCGAGTTCGGGTAATGCGAGCAACGCAGCGCATTGATGTTGTGCTGCTTCATGATGATGATGTCCTTCTCGATCTCCGCAGGATCTGCCGCGCGGCCGCTGTAGCAGTCAAACTCGTGGCGGTTCGTGCCCTTGAAGACGATGCGCTTGCCGTTGAGCTTCATGAGCCCATCGTCCATGCGGAACTCGCGGAAGCCGATGTTCTGCGGGATGATCTCGAGCAGATGGCCCTCTTCATCCTCGACCGAGATGACGGCGCGGTAGAGATTCGGAGCTTCTGCGCTCCAGAGCTTGACGCCCGTGAGCTCCGCCTCGAAAGAGGACGTGAGTCCCTCGGCCTGCTGTTCTTCCTTGACGGCAGCACTCACCCGTCTCAGCATCGAAGAGCTCGATCTGCACCTTGTGTGCCTCGCCGCTGTTCCACTTCATGTCGAGGTGGAGCTTGCCGTCCTGGTAGCCATGAATTGGCGCTGCCGTGACGCGCAGGTCATCGAGGTGGATGGCCGGCTTCGTATAGAGGATGACCTCGCGGAAGATGCCCGAGAAGCGCCAGAAATCCTGGTCCTCGATCCAGCTGCCCGAGCTGAAGCGGAAGACCTGCAGCGCCAGGCGGTTCACGCCAACCTTGAGATACGGCGTGAGGTCGAAGTCGGACGGCGTGAAGGAATCCTCACTGTAGCCGACGTACTGGCCGTTGAGGTAAACAGCGACAGCCGACTCGACGCCCTGCAGCGAGAGCACGGCATTGTCCCAACCTTCCGGCAGGACGAAGTCCTTAACGTAGGAGCCGACAGGGTTGTCGCGCTGCGGCACCTGGCCCGGATGGACGACTTCATGGCCGTCCCACGGATACGTCTGGTTCGTGTACTGCGGCACGCCGTGGCCTTCCATCTGCCAGTGTGCCGGCACACGGATGGTCTCCCAGCCGCTGACATCGTAATCCGGCTGCTCGAAGCCCTGCGGACGCGCGGCGAGGTTGCGCGCGTAGTGGAACGACCAGATGCCATTTAGGCTGCGGCGCAGCGAGGAGACGCCTTCCGCCATCTCCATCGCATCGGCGAAGGCCACGTGGTCACTGTGGGCCGGCAGGCGATTCTCCTCAAAGAACGTTGGATCTGCAAGACGATCGATTGTAAACATCAGTGATTTCCTCCTTTTATCCTGTCGATACATCTATCATTTCTCTTCATCGATATGCGCAAGCCATAGAACAATAAACGAGGGCCGCTGTATCCATATGGTACAACGACCCCCCTCCTTAGGGTCACATGTCAAGCGATGACATCGATGACTCTGTTCATTTTTAACACATTATTTGCTGAGGTCTTCCCATTTCTCCTCGAGCTCGCGGACGATGCGCGCATGCTCTGCCTCCGTCAACGTTACCTTTGCACGATAGATGAAGGAAGCGATGACCATGAGGACGATCGGAGCTGCGAACATGACAATCTGGAAGTGGAAGAGTGCGTCCGGCTTGATGTCAGCAGCAGAAGCACCGCCCGTCATGCCAACCCAGACAGCGACGAGGCCGATGATGCCGCTCGAAACAGCACCAGCGAATTTATCGACGAGAGGACGTACGCAGAGGCAGACAGCTTCATCGCGATGGCCGATCTTGAGCTGGCCATACTCGACGGAGTCCGTGATCGTCATGAGGACGACGAGGAAGATGAGCGGCTGCGGCAGAGCGAAGAGGCCTGCACCGATGAGGGCCATCGTGACGTTCGTGCCGGAACCAGCATAGATGAGGAGCGCGACGAGCATGATCGCGATCGAAGCGAAGAAGAGCTTGCGGCGGCTGAACTTAGCCGTCAGAGCCGGGAACAGGGCAACAGCGATGAGGCCGATGACCGTGTTGATGACACCGAGGATGGAGAACTTCGTAGCATCACCGATGACGTAGATGAAGTAGTAGAGGTTGAAGTTGTTGACGATGTTGATACCGATACCATAGACGAGGTAAGCGATTGCCGTCCACATGAGCTGGTCGTTCTGCGTCAGGACCTTGAAGACGTCTTTTGCGGAAGTCTCCGTCTTGTTCTCACGCAGTGCAGATTCCTGCTCGTGCGTGCCGAGGCCGAGGATGATAGCACCGAGCGTTGCGATACCGCCGCCGACGCAGGCGAATGCGAACCAACCAGTCGGGTCACCAGCACCGCCGTTCTGGTTCAGCGAGAAGTAGAGGACGACCGGCATGACGATGACCGTAACGAGGTTGGCACCGAAGACGGAACCGATACGGGCGATCGTAGCCGTGATATCACGTTCATGAGAATCAAACGAAAGAGCCGGGATCATGGACCAGATAGCGACATCCTTAGCGCTGTAGAAGATATCCATGATGAAGTAGACGATGGCGAACAGGATCAGGTAGAGCGTCGGATTCGTGACCGTCAGGCCGCCGAAGTCCGTGAACAGTAATGCCAGCGTGATGGCTGCGACGAACGCACCGACGATGACCCATGGTTTAAAACGGCCCCAACGCGTCTTCGTCTTATCGATCAGGTTGCCGATGAACGGATCGACGAAGAGCTCGAGGATACGGAGCACGAGGATGATCGTCGTGACGATACCGATCATGTAGCATCGTGGCTCGGGTTGTCCGAGTGGAACAGGTTACTCGTGACGAAAATCATGAAGTACGTGCCGATCATGGCGTAGAACACGTCATGACCAAACGTGCCGCACGCATAGCAGATGCGCTGCAGTAATTTGCTATTCATTATGAATGCCTCCCCAAATAAAACCCCATTTTCTATCAGTCCAGCTTATGCCTTGACCTTGTTGATGTACGCGATGATGCCATCCGCAATCGTGTCGAGCGAAGCGCCCTTGCTCGTGTTGACGACGAGGTCATAGTTCGCGCCGTCGCCCCACGTGCGGCCCGTGTAGTAGTTGTAGTAGCGGGCACGCTTCTCGTTCTCGCGGTTGAGCTCTTTGAGGCTCTTGCCTTCGTAGACCGTCTGGCCGCGCTTCTCGCGATACTCATCGTCAGCGCAGACGAAGATGTCGAAGTGGTTGTCATTGTTGCGCAGTGCGTAGTCCGCGCAGCGGCCGAGGAAGATGCACGAACCATCTTCTGCGATCTTGCGGATGACAGCCGACTCGCTCATGAACATGCCCTGGCTCGATTCGCCCATGTGCGTGCCGAACGAATGGAACGGGATGAAGCTCATCGAAAGCGGCTTGACCGTGTTCTCCATCTCGAGCAGTTCATCTTCGCTGAGATCGTGGATGCCGAGCTTGGCCGCAGCCAGATGGACGAGCTGGCGATCATAGAGCTTGACGCCGAGCTTCTCGGCGAGGATACCGGCCAGCTCACGTCCGCCCGCACCATACTGACGGCTGATCGTGATGACGAGATTCTCTTTCATAGTAGATTTCCCCTTTCAAAGTGTAAACGTTTTCTCTTTCGATAAGACAGCTTTTCCCAACAAGGCAGGATCCGAAATGATTGAGATGAGTTCTCTTGGTAACCTTGTTGTTTTTTCTTTCGTAAGTAGCAAACGTTTTCTTTTGTTTACAGTTAGTATTATACGCTATTAAATAATAAAAAGCAAGAGGATTTTCAGGGATTTTTACTTTTTTATCTGTTTTCTAAATTGTAGTTGCAATTCGTCGTTTTGGGGGCAAAAAAGGAGAGATAGGGGAAACGTATACCCTATCTCTCCTATCAAGAATGACAATTTATTTTGCCATGAGTTTGGCCACTTTATTGGCAAAATCGACCGGATTTTCCGGCAGAATGCCCTCGATCAGCAAGGCCTGCGTGTAGAGGAGATCGCAGTAATCCTTGAAGTCCTGGCTGTCCTTGCCTGCCTCGTGGATCTCCTTGAGGCGGCTGAAGAGCTCGTGATGCGGGTTGATCTCAAGGATGCGCTGTGCCTTGAACATCGGGTTCTTCATCTGAGAGAACGCCTGCTCCATCGCGAGCGACGGACCCGCTTCGTCAGCGACGAGGCAGACAGCGCTGGACTTGAGCCTCGAGGATACCTTGACATCCTCGACCTTGTCGCCGAGCGCTTCCTTGATATCCTTCATGAGGTCGCTGTTGTCCTTCTGGATCTCCTCCGTCTCCTTCTTGACCTCCTGGCTCTCCGCATCGTCGAGGCCGAGGTCACCGCGGCTGATGGAGTGGAACGGCTTCTCCTCGTACTGGTGGATCGTCTCGATGGCAAATTCATCGACCGGGTCGAGCAGGTAGAGCACCTCGATGCCCTTGTCGCGCAGCGTCTCCATCTGCGGCAGCTGCTCGATTGTCTCCTTGTCCTTGGCCGTCGCGTAGTAGATCTTCTTCTGGCTCTCCGGCATGCGCTCGACGTATTCCTTGAGCGTGACGAGCTTGCCCTCCTTCGAGCTCAGGAAGAGGATGAGGTCCTTGAGCTTGTCGACCGTATCCGAGCCGCTGTAGATGCTGTTGTAGATGCCAATCTTGAGCGACTTGCCGTACTCGTTCCAGAATTTCTCGTACCACTCGCGGTCATTCTTGAGCTTGCGCGACAGCGTCTTGAGGATGTTCTTCTCCAGAGCACGGCCGATGGCCTTGAGCTCGCGGCTCTGCTGCAGGAGCTCACGCGAGATGTTCAGCGAGAGATCCGGCGAGTCGACAAGGCCCTTCATGAAGCGCAGGTAGTCCGGCAGCAGGTCCTTGCACTTGTCCATGATGAAGACATGGCGGCTGTAGAGCTGCAGGCCCGGCTCGTAGTCCGTCTGGTAAAGGTTGAACGGCGCATGCGCCGGGATGGCCAAGAGTGCCGTATACTCGACCGTTCCCTCTGCCTTCGTATGGAAGACCTCCATCGGGTCTTCCCACTCGTGGAACTGGTGCTTGAAGAACTCGTTGTACTCTTCCTTCTTGATCTCCGACTTGTTCTTCGTCCAGAGCGGCTGCATGGAGTTCAGCGTGCGCGTCTCGACCTTCTTGATCTTGTCGGCACCCTCGATCTCCTTGCCGTCCTTGTCCTTCGGTGTCTCCTCGAAGGTGAAGTCCATCTTGATCGGGTAGCGGACGTAGTCGCTGTACTTCTTGACGAGGCGCTCGAGCTCGTAGTTGTCCGTGAAGTCCTGCTCGGCTTCCTTGCCGCAGAACGCATCCTTGAGGTGCAGCGTGATGGCCGTGCCGCGCTCCGCCTTCTCGCACTCCTCAATGGTGTAGGAGCCGTCTGCATTCGACTCCCACTTCCAGGCCTGCTTCTCGCCTGCCTTGCGCGTCACGATCGTCACATGGTCCGCGACCATGAAGCCGAGTAGAAGCCGACGCCGAACTGGCCGATCATCTCTTTGTCCGTCAGGTCCTTGTTCTCCTCTTTCGCCTTCTTGAGCTGCTCAAGGAAAGCCTTCGTGCCGGACTTCGCAATCGTGCCGATGTTCTCGATGAGCTCATCACGGTTCATGCCGATGCCGTTGTCAGCGATCGTCAGCGTGTGCTGCTCTGCATCCGGCGTCAGGAAGATCTGGAAGGCCTCATCGCCTTCGAGCAGGCTGCGGTCTGTCAGGCTCTCGAAATGCGCTTTATCGATTGCATCCGATGCATTGGAAATGAGCTCGCGCAGGAAGATCTCGTGATTCGTGTAGATGGAATGAATCATGAGGTCGAGCAGCTGCTTTGTCTCCGCTTGGAATTCATGTGTTTCTTTTGCCATGGAAATCTGCCTCTCTTTATCTAGGATTGTTATATGCACAGATAGGTGTTAGCACTCATAGTCTCCGAGTGCTAACGTACAGGTATTAATATACACCATAAACAACAAAAAGTCAAAGATATTCCATAAAAAAAGAGCCACTGCTCTCGCAATGACTCCTGACAATCCACTCAACAGGCAGCTGCCATCTTTGCACGATTGGCCTGGCGCATCCTCTGCACAAAGGAATCCGTCAAGTGGACTTCAAAGTCTTCCTTGACCTTGGCGAGTGCTGCATAATCGCTTTCCTGCATCTCCTGCTCCTCCCCGTCTGCCGTGAAGGCCTTGAACGAGGGAATCTCCTCGCTGCCCGTGAAGACGAGAACGCGGTCAGCACCGACGCCGAAGCGGCGATGTGCGAGCAGCCGGATGGCTGCTGCTCCCGGCATGAATCCCGTCGTGCCATCCATTACCATATATTCCTGTTTCTCTACCTGATAGATTCGAACGATCATCATACCGGTCACCCTTTCTTTCTTGCTTGCGATGGCTCTATTATAGCAGTCATCGATATGCAAGAAAATCACAAAATATGCTTTATATATTGCAAAAAGTGTCCTATGATAGAAGCAGGAGGTGTTTTGATGCAGACGTATCCCAAAAAGGGCTATCTGAGCAGCGACTTCCGCGTCTTCCACCTGCACGACAGGAAGCTGCGCGATATCCCCTTCCACTACCACGATTTCCATAAGATCATCCTGTTCCTCGGCGGCCATGTCGACTACATCATCGAGGGCAAGACATATCACCTGCGGCCAAACGACATCGTCTTTGTCACGGCTGGCGAGATCCATCGGCCGGTCTTCCTCGACGATGAAGCGGCATACGAGCGCATCGTCATCTACATCGCGCCGGACTTCCTGCGGCGCCTCGACACACGCGCGAAGCTCTCCCAGTGCTTCACTGAGGCCAGGGAACACGGCAGCGTCATGCATCAGCTGCCGAACCGCAGCCATGACCTGCTCTTCCACATGGACAAGCTCGAAAAAACAGCCCATGGCGAGGGTTTCGCCAATGGGCTGTACACAGAGATCCTCTTTATTGAATTCTTGATCCTGCTCAACCGCAGCCTCGGGGACCACGAGCTCAAGACCTTGGACGCCGTCTCATACGACCCCAAGATCCAGGAAGTGCTCACCTATATCAACGAGCATCTTGCAGACGACCTCTCGATCGCGGTGCTCGCGGGCCACGTCTTCCTGAGCCGCTATTACCTCATGAAGAAGTTCAAAGCCGATACAGGTTACAGCTTGCATGCCTACATCCGCAACAAGCGTCTGCTCTTCGCGCGCGACCAGCTCCGCACAGGAAAGTCCGTCACCGAGATCAGCCATCTTGCAGGCTTCCGCGATTACTCGACATTCTCACGAGCCTTCCATGCGCTCTTCCACTGCTCGCCCAAGGAATGGCGTGACCGCCATGAGCATCACTTGGATGCCTTCTCCTCGCGGTCAAGCAGCTTCTGAACGGCGTCTTGCATGTGCGTGTCGGCGACCGTCTCGATCTGGCCAGCATCACACTTAGCGGCGAGCTGCGGCTCGATGGGGATGCGCGCGAGCACATCGAGGCCGTACGACTTCGCGATCTCTTCGATGTGGCTGTGGCCGAAAATCTCGTGGCGCTTGCCGCAGTCGGGGCACTCGAAGTAGCTCATGTTCTCGACGAGGCCGAGAATTGGCACCTTCATGCCCTCGGCCATCTTGACGGCCTTCTCGACGATCATCGAGACGAGCTCCTGCGGGCTCGTGACGATGATGATGCCATCGAGCTTGATGGACTGCATGACTGTCAGCGGCACATCGCCCGTTCCCGGCGGCATGTCGACAAACAGGTAATCGATGTCCTCCCAGATGAAGTCGTGCCAGAACTGCTTGACGACACCACTGATGATCGGGCCGCGCCAGACGACGGGGTCCGTCGAGTTCTCGAGCAGGAGATTCATGCTGACGACCTCGATGCCGCCGGCCGTGCGCACCGGATAGGCACCAGCCTGGTTGCCGCGCACTTCGCCCTTCGTGCCGAACATCTTCGGGATGGACGGGCCCGTGATATCGGCATCGAGGATGCCCGTGTGCTTGCCCTTGCGGCTCATGGCCACCGACATCAGCCCTGTGACGAGCGATTTGCCGACGCCGCCCTTGCCGCTGACGACAGCGATGACGTGGCGGATTGTGCTGAGCTCATTCGGCGCTTCGTGGAAGTCCTTCTTGCGTGTGTCCTGGCCACAGGTTGTCCCGCAGGAGCCGCAGTCATGGTTGCATGTTTCTGACATAGTGATACCTCCAGACTATATCGCTTAGTATTTCTCAATCCTATCATTGATAATGCAAAAACCCTCCCCGCAAGAGCGGGGAAGGTTTTATTTTTGTTGTTGGGGTTCTTGGATTATGCGCCCGTGTTTTCCGTCGTAGCTTCCGTCTCAACCGTCTCAACTGTCTCAGCTGATTCAGCGGACTCTTCTGGAGCAGCGACAGGAGCTTCTTCCACCGGCTTCGGGTCGTTATCGATGACCTTGAGGTTGCGATAACGGCTCATGCCCGTACCAGCCGGGATGAGCTTGCCGATGATGACGTTCTCCTTGAGGCCAATGAGCGGATCGACCTTGCCCTTGATGGCAGCATCCGTCAGGACACGCGTCGTCTCCTGGAACGATGCAGCCGAGAGGAAGGAATCCGTGGCCAGAGAAGCCTTCGTGATGCCGAGCAGGATCGGCTTGGCGACAGCCGGCTCGCCGTCTTCCTCGATGGCCTTGGTATTGGCCGTCTCGAAGGCATTGATGTCGATGTACTCGCCCGGCAGGAAATCCGTCGTACCGGACTCCTCGATCTTCACCTTGTGGAGCATCTGGCGGACCATGACCTCGATGTGCTTGTCGTTGATCTCAACACCCTGGGATTTGTATACCTTCTGTACTTCGTACACGAGGTAGCGCTGCGTAGCCTGCAGGCCGCAGACGCGCAGGATGTCGTGCGGGTTGACCGAACCCTCAGTGAGCTTGTCACCCGGCATGAGGTGCATGCCCTGCTTGACGTGCATGCGTGCGCCGTACGGGATGGCATACTCGCGCGCCTGGCCCTCGCTCGGATGGATCGTGACCTTGCGCATGCCCTTGCCCGTATCCTCGACCTCGGCATCGCCTTCAATCTCTGCGATGATGGCGTGATGCTTCGGCTTGCGTGCCTCGAAGAGCTCTTCGACACGCGGAAGACCCTGGGTGATATCGTCACCAGCGACACCGCCGGAATGGAACGTACGCATCGTGAGCTGCGTGCCCGGCTCGCCGATGGACTGTGCGGCAATCGTACCGACAGCCTCGCCGATCTCGACCTCTGCCTGGTTGGCGAGGTCGCGGCCGTAGCACTTGACGCAGACGCCGAACTGCGATTTGCAGGTCAGGACGCTGCGGATGGAAACGCGGTCGCGCACCTTCTCGATGCGCTTTGCAAGGGCCTCGTCGACCATGTCGTTGATGGAAGCGATGCGTTCGCCCGTCTCCGGATCGTCGATGTTCTCGGCGAGGAAGCGGCCGACAATGCGCTCTGCCAGCGACTCGATGATGCCGTCGCCTTCCTTGATGGCTTCGACTTCGATGCCGCGGACATTGTTGTTGCGGATGTGGATCTCCTTGGCGTCGCTGTCCAGGATATCCTGGATGCTCTGCTGCGTGAGCTTCTCGCCTGCCTCAAAGACAACCGTGCCGTCGAGAGCGACGACGTCGTGCGTGACTTCCTTGCCATTCATCTCCTGGAAGATGGCCTGACGCGTCTTCTCGCGCTCCTTCTCATCCGGTTCGCCAAGCGTGACGACTTCCGTGATCATCGCATTGGAGAGCGAAGCCTCCGATGCGAGCGAGGAGCCGCGGACCATGATCTCGTGGACATTCTTCTCGCCGATCGTCGTGAGTTTCTCTTCGTCGAGGATCGTGTCTCTCGGGAAGAGAACTTCCTTCGTCTCCGGATCGAGCACGTCGGCGCCGAGCAGACGGCCCATGAGGCTGTCGTTGAGCAGCTCGAGGGCATCGAATGTCGAGGCCGTCAGGCGTGCGCGCGCCTGGACGAGGTTCAGCGTCGAGACATCGCAGTCCTCTTCGCGGACGATGACATCCTGCGCGACATCGACGAGACGGCGCGTGAGGTAACCCGAGTCAGCCGTACGCAGTGCCGTATCGGCCAGACCCTTGCGGGCACCGTGCGAAGAAATGAAGTAATCGGATACCGACAGGCCCTCGCGGAAGTTTGCCGTGATCGGCAGGTCGATGATCTTACCAGACGGATCAGCCATAAGGCCGCGCATGCCGGCGAGCTGACGCATCTGCTGCTTGTTACCGCGGGCACCGGAGTCCGCCATCATGAAGATCGGGTTGAAGGCGTCCATGTTGTCCATCATGGCATCTGCGACATCGTCCGTAGCCTTCGACCAGAGAGCGACGACCTTGTGGTAGCGCTCGTCCTCGGTGATAAGACCGCGGTCGTACTGGCGCTCGACCTTGTTGACGATCTTCTGCGTATCGCCGATGATGACTTTCTTCTTCGGCGGCACGATGACGTCGGAGATGGCGACCGTCATGCCGGCGATGCAGGCATAATGGTAACCGAGGTTCTTGACGCCGTCGATGACTTCTGCCGTCTTCGTCGCGCCAAAGTGGTTATAGCAGTTGGCAACGAGTTTGCCAAGCTCTTTCTTGTTCATGAGGATGCCGAGCTTCCACTCGTCACTGCCCTTGTCCTGATGGTAGTAACGGAGCTCCGGCGGCAGGATCTCGTTGAAGATCATGCGGCCGAGAGATGTGCGCACGAGGCCATAGCCTTCGATGCGGCAGCGGATCTCCGCCTGCAGCTCAAGGTCGTGCTGCTGATAAGCGAGCAGTGCCTCAGCGATACCCGTGACGACCATGCCCTCGCCCTTGGCGCCTGGCTTGAGGATCGTCAGGTAGTAGGAACCGAGAACCATATCCTGCGTCGGGACGATGATTGGCTTGCCGTCCTTCGGTGCGAGGATGTGGTTGGCTGCGAGCATCAGGATGCGCGCCTCAGCCTGTGCCTCGGCCGACAGCGGCAGATGGATAGCCATCTGGTCACCATCGAAGTCGGCGTTGTAGGCCGTGCAGGCCAGCGGATGGAGCTCAGTGCATGACCTTCCGTCAAGACCGGCTCGAAGGCCTGGATGCCGAGACGATGCAGCGTCGGAGCACGGTTCAGGAGAACCGGATGCTCCTTGATGACGTCCTCGAGGACATCCCAGACCTCTGGGCGTGCGCGCTCGACCATGCGCTTAGCACTCTTGATGTTGTGCGCAGCGCCCGAAGCGACGAGCTTCTTCATGACAAACGGCTTGAAGAGCTCGAGTGCCATGACTTTCGGCAGGCCGCACTGATGCAGCTTGAGTTCCGGGCCGACGACGATAACGGAACGGCCCGAATAGTCGACGCGCTTGCCGAGCAGGTTCTGGCGGAAGCGGCCCTGTTTGCCCTTGAGCATGTCGGAGAGCGACTTGAGCGGGCGGTTGCCCGGGCCCGTGACCGGACGGCCGCGACGGCCGTTATCGATCAGGGCGTCGACAGCCTCCTGCAGCATGCGCTTCTCGTTGCGCACGATGATGTCCGGCGCACCGAGGTCCAAGAGGCGCTTGAGGCGGTTGTTGCGGTTGATGACGCGGCGGTAGAGATCGTTGAGGTCGGACGTCGCGAAGCGGCCACCGTCAAGCTGTACCATTGGGCGCAGGTCTGGCGGGATGACTGGGACGACGTCGAGGATCATCCACGACGGCTTGTTGCCCGACTTGCGGAATGCCTCGACAACTTCGAGGCGGCGGATAGCGCGGACCTTCTTCTGGCCGGAAGCCGTGCGGACTTCCTTGCGCAGGACCTCGCTCATGCGGTCGAGGTCGAGCTCCTCGAGGAGCTCCTTGATGGCCTCGGCGCCCATGCCGACGCGGAAGGTATTGCCGTATTTCTCGAGCGCTTCATGGTAGTCCTTCTCGGAGAGCAGGCTCTTCTTCGTCAGTTCCGTCTCGCCCGGGTCGAGCACGATGTAGTAGGCAAAGTAGAGGACTTTCTCGAGGGCGCGCGGCGAGATGTCGAGGATCAGGCCCATGCGGCTCGGGATGCCCTTGAAGTACCAGATATGGGAGACCGGAGCGGCGAGCTCGATATGACCCATGCGCTCACGGCGGACTTTTGCCCGCGTCACCTCGACGCCGCAGCGATCGCAGATGATGCCCTTATAACGGATGCGCTTGTACTTGCCGCAGTGACATTCCCAGTCACGCGTCGGTCCGAAAATGCGCTCGCAGAACAGGCCGTCACGCTCTGGCTTGAGCGTGCGGTAGTTGATCGTCTCCGGCTTCTTGACTTCGCCGTAGGACCACTCCCGGATCTTGTCCGGGGATGCAAGCCCGATGCGCATCGAATCAAAATTATTTACATCCAGCAAAGAGATGACACTCCCTTCTTATTTCTCATCTTCTCCATCATCGGACGGATCTACGATCGAACCGAGGCTGCCGATATCGGCGATGATGTCATCCGGCTTCTCGTCGTCGGACGGAGCACCCTCGTCGTAGTGGTCAGCGGCATCAGCCTTCGCAGCGGCGTCCTCGCCCTTCGTCGGGTCAACGCCTGCTACATCGAGATCGAGGTTCTTTGCTTTTTCGTTGATGTTCTCATCATCGTCATCGTCGTCCTGGATCGTGATTTCCTTAGCATCCTCGTTGAGGACCTTGATGTCAAGACCGATGGACTGGAGCTCTTTGATGAGGACCTTGAAGGATTCCGGAACGCCCGGCTCTGGGATATTCTCGCCCTTGACGATGGCCTCGTACGCCTTGACACGGCCGACGACATCGTCGGACTTGACCGTCAGGATCTCCTGCAGCGTGTAAGCGGCGCCGTATGCCTCGAGTGCCCAGACCTCCATCTCGCCGAAGCGCTGACCGCCGAACTGTGCTTTACCACCGAGCGGCTGCTGCGTGACGAGGGAGTACGGGCCCGTGGAACGAGCGTGGATCTTATCGTCGACGAGGTGATGCAGCTTGAGGAAGTACGTGCAGCCGACGGTTACGCGGTTCTCAAACGGCTCACCCGTGCGGCCATCGTAGAGGACGGTCTTGCCGTCGACCGGCAGGCCAGCAGCCTTGATGGTGCCGAATACCTCTTCATCGCTCGCACCGTCGAAGACAGGCGTCGCGATGTGCAGGCCGGCGACATCCGGCTTCGGCATGCCGAGGCGGTCGACGTCGTAGCCGAGGTCGCGCAGGCGCTGCTCGATCGTCGGATTGTGCTCCTTGATCTGCTTGCCGATCTCGAGGACAGCACGGCCGAGGTGTGCCTCGAGGATCTGACCGATATTCATGCGGGACGGGACGCCCAGCGGGTTCAGGACGATGTCGACCGGCGTGCCGTCCGGCAGGAACGGCATGTCTTCCTGGCGCATGATGCGCGAGACGACACCCTTGTTGCCGTGACGGCCTGCCATCTTATCGCCGACCGAGATCTTGCGCTTCTGGGCGATGTAGACGCGGACGAGGCGGTTGACGCCTGGCGGCAGCTCATCGTTGTTCTCGCGGCTGAAGATCTTGACGTCGACGATCTTGCCCTGCTCGCCGTGCGGGACGCGCAGCGACGTGTCGCGGACCTCGCGTGCCTTCTCGCCGAAGATGGCACGCAGCAGGCGCTCCTCTGCCGTGAGCTCCGTCTCGCCTTTCGGCGTGACCTTGCCGACGAGGATATCGCCAGGACGGACGTCAGCACCGATCGAGATAATGCCTTCTTCATCGAGGTCCTTGAGGGCTTCTTCAGCGACATTCGGGATGTCGCGCGTGATCTCCTCAGGGCCGAGTTTCGTATCACGCGCATCGCACTCGTATTCCTCGATGTGGATGGACGTGTAGATATCGCGCTTGACGAGGTTCTCGGAGAGCAGGACAGCATCCTCGTAGTTGTAGCCTTCCCAAGGCATGTACGCAACGATGATGTTGTAGCCGAGTGCAAGTTCGCCGTGGTCCGTTGCCGGGCCGTCAGCGATTGGTTGTTTCTCCTCTACTTCGTCGCCTTTATAGACAATCGGGACCTGGTTGATGCAGGTGCCCTGGTTGGAGCGCAGGAATTTCTGCAGTTTGTAGTGGTCGAGTTCACCGCTCTCCGTGCGGACGTCGATGTAATCCGCCGTGACTTCCTCGACGACGCCGGCGCGCTTAGCGAGTACCATGACGCCCGAGTCGCAGGCAGCCTTGTACTCCATGCCCGTGCCGACGAGCGGAGCCTGCGTGCGCAGAAGAGGAACGGCCTGGCGCTGCATGTTCGCACCCATGAGGGCACGGTTCGCATCGTCGTTCTCGAGGAATGGGATCATCGTCGTCGCGATCGAGAAGACCTGGCGCGGGCTGACGTCCATGTAGTCGACCGTCTCGCGCGTGTGCAGGCCCGTCTCTTCGTTGAAACGCGCCGTGACGCGCTCGTTGACGAACCACTCGTTCTCGTCGAGCGGCTCGTTGGCCTGTGCGATGACGAGCTCGTCCTCTTCATCGGCCGTCAGGTAGCGGACTTCGTCCGTCACGCGGTGGTTCTCCTTGTCGACGCGGCGGTACGGCGTCTCCATGAAGCCGAACTGGTTGACGCGCGCGTACGTGGCCAGAGAACCGATGAGGCCGATATTCGGGCCTTCTGGGGACTCGACTGGGCACATGCGGCCGTAGTGGGAGTTGTGGACATCGCGGACTTCGAAGCCTGCGCGCTCACGGGAAAGACCGCCCGGGCCGAGAGCCGAGAGACGGCGCTTATGCGTGAGCTCGGACAGCGGGTTGTGCTGGTCCATGAACTGCGAGAGCTGGGAGGAACCAAAGAATTCCTTGACAGCAGCAACGACAGGACGGATGTTGATGAGTGCCTGCGGCGTGATGACATCGACATCCTGGATCGTCATGCGTTCGCGGACGACGCGCTCCATGCGCGAGAGACCGATGCGGAACTGATTCTGCAGCAGTTCACCGACGGCGCGGACACGGCGGTTGCGAGATGGTCGATATCATCCGTCGTGCCGAAGCCATCCATGAGGTTGAGCAGATAGCTGATCGAAGCGAGGATATCGTTCTTCGTGATCGTGCGGTCGTGGATGTCAAGCGTCGGCGAGCAGAGCAGGCGGACCTTCGTGCCATCCTTCTTGAGCAGGAACAGCGTGATGAGGTTGCCCTCACCGAAGAGCTGCTTCTCGCGCTCGACATCGACAGCATCGAGCATGTCTTCCGTGACGACTTCGCCCTGCGGGATGACGATCTCGCCCGTCTCGTGGTCGACGATCGGCTCTGCGAGGACCTTGCCGAGGATGCGGCGCTTCCAGCCGAGCTTCTTCGTCAGCTTGTAGCGGCCGACCGTAGCGAGGTCGTAGCGCTTCGGATCGAAGAACAGCGAATTGAGGAGCTGCGTCGCATTGTCCTCATTCGCCGGCTCGCCCGGACGCAGGCGCTTGTAGATCTCGATGACAGCCTTGCCCTGCGACTTGACATCCTCGCCATCGCGCTCGATCGTGTTGAGCATGCGAGGATCGTCGCCGAAGAGCTCGATGATCTTCTCATCCGTATCGAAACCGAGTGCGCGGATGAAATACGTTACGGGCATCTTGCGCGTGCGGTCGATGCGGACCGAGACAACATCATTC
>ENA-OQED01000316-OQED01000316.1-human-gut-metagenome-genome-assembly--contig:-NODE-316-length-19602-cov-1.235533_pt1 | contig 19602 bp, 19 predicted proteins | sample MGYA00242790_ERZ504625 | MGnify/ENA primary metagenome ERZ504625 (study PRJEB26092, sample SAMD00036345) | human gut metagenome | host: Homo sapiens | study: EMG produced TPA metagenomics assembly of...
GTGAAGTTACCCGGTGTGATCTCGTTACGGAAGGATTTACCGATCTGGCCGATACCAAACGGGATCTTTTTTACGAGATGTTCTCTGTACGTTCTTGAAGTTTACGAAAATACCCTGTGCAGTCTCCGGTCTTAAATATACAGTATTCTTGGCATCTTCGGTAACACCCTGGAATGTCTTGAACATCAGGTTGAACTGACGGATATCTGTGAAGTTGTGTTTACCACAGCTCGGACATCCTACCTCGTGTTCTTTGATGAAGTCCATCATCTTCTCCTGGGACCATGCATCTACGCTTCCCTCAATGGCAATGTCATGCTCTGCACAAAAGTCCTCAATGAGCTTATCTGCACGGAAACGCTCGTGGCACTCTTTACAGTCCATAAGAGGATCAGAAAATCCGCCAAGATGTCCGGAAGCGATCCATGTCTGCGGGTTCATAAGGATCGCACAGTCAACACCTACATTGTACGGAGACTCCTGAATGAATTTCTGCCACCATGCACGTTTTACGTTATTTTTAAGCTCTACACCGAGATTTCCATAATCCCATGTGTTTGCCAGGCCGCCGTAGATCTCGGAACCCGGGTAAACAAATCCTCTGGCTTTTGCAAGAGCTACGATCTTTTCCATTGTCTTTTCCATGATTTCTCTCCTCTTGACTTGCAGCTGTTCCGCCAAATGCGTCCGGAAAGCTCCGGAAAAAGCTGCTTTTTTACATTTTTGGTCTTATTATACTAGTATCCTCATGATTTTTCAAGGATATTTCCATTTGCATTGCATCCTGTCCTGCTTTTGAAAAATAAATCGTTACGGTTATTCTGCAGCCGACAGTAATCTATCTCATCAATTCCAGGATCTCCAGACTTTTAAACCGCTTGTCTGTATTCAGCTCCGTATACCGGTAAATGTGGCGTTCCAGTTCCCGCAGCACATCATCCCGCACTGTAAACGTATACAGCTTTGCCAGGGGGGACACGGCTATGTAGCGCATGGCATACAGGGCAGCCGCTGAGATCCGTTTCCTGTCCATGGCCATCCTGCTGCAGTCCGCACACAGGATCCCGTGCTCATCCTGGGAGAAAAAAAAGCTCTCCATTTTCTTCTTCCGTAAGCTCTCTCCCGCAGCCTGCACACTGAAACAGCTGCGGCATCACGCCCTGGATCACCATGGTCCGCAGTTCATAGATACAGCGCACCAGCCGGTCTTCGATATGGGGATTCAAAATGGCTTTGATGGTCACATAGAGAAGATTCATCATCTCCTTCTCGTCTGTTCCCTCTTTACCAAAATAATCCGCCAGTTCCAGGAAATAATATCCGTAGTAAACTCCCGGCTGCTGGGTGGCCAGTTCCACAAAATGATGCTGTACGCTGACCTGGTTGAGATTATAACTTGTCCTTCCCTCATAAAGGGTAAAACTTCCGAATACAAACGGATTGGCTGCTGCCATAAACGGACTGTTCTGCCGCCTTGCTCCCTTGGCAAAGGCGGAAATCTTTCCCCTCTCTCTTGTGAGAAGGACGATCCGCTTGTCATAGTCGCCTACCGGCATGGCAGAAAGCACCACTCCCTGTACGGTAATCAGATCACTCATTTTCAGATTTCTTTCTTGTCATATCCAAAGTTCTTGATCAGGAAATCACTGTCTCTCCAGTTCTTGGTCACCTTGACCCAGAGCTTTAGGTTTACTTTTGCTTCCAGCATACGCTCCAGCTCATAGCGGGCATTGCTTCCGATCTTTTTGAGCATGGCTCCCTGTTTTCCAATGATGATACCTTTGTGGGAATTGCGCTCACAGATGATGGTGGCATCAATATCGATGATGTTGCTTCTGCCAGGACGTTTCTTCATCCGGTCGATGGCAACGGCGATTCCGTGAGGGATTTCCTCATCCAGTGCATGCAGTGCTTTTTCACGGATGATCTCTGCGGCGATCTGGCGCTGAGGCTGGTCGGTAACGGTATCCTCATCGTAGAACATCGGTCCGTATGGAAGATATTTGAAAATACTTGGAATGATATCCTGTGTGTTTTTTCCGCGGAGGGCAGAGCAGGGAATGATCTCTGCAAAATCACAGATCTTACGGTAGGTATCGATTGCAGGAAGAAGCTCTTCTTTTTTTACCGTATCGATCTTGTTGATGATGAGAATCACTGGAACTCCAACCTTCTGCAGTTGCTCGGCAATATGGCGCTCTCCCGCACCTACGAATGTGGACGGCTCCACCAGCCACATAATGGCATCTACTTCCTTCAGGGTTCTCTCCGCAACCTGTACCATGTATTCTCCAAGCTTGTTTTTTGCCTTGTGGATACCCGGTGTGTCCAAAAATACGATCTGTCCCTCATCACAGGTATACACGGTCTGTATCTTGTTTCTGGTTGTCTGTGGCTTGTTTGATGTGATGGCGATCTTCTGTCCGATAAGATGGTTCATCAGCGTGGATTTTCCAACATTCGGTCTTCCGATGATTGCAACAAAGCCTGATCTAAAATTATTATCCATTCTTTATCCTCTCATAATCCTTTCACAGCCTGCTATCCCATTTAACGGACAGCAGGCTTTGTTTCTCATCAGCCGATCAGTGGCTTCACTTCCATGAATACATCTTCCGCCTTCTCTATTGCAGTCTCACTTCCTACTACGCAGATCTGATCATCGGAAAGTACTGCTTCTACAAGAGCTGCCAGTTTCTGGATATCCTCCTTCTGCGCTCCGAGGATCTGATTTCTTTCCTTCTGGAGCATATCCTCTGTAACATTGGAGAAATATGCGGTTTTTGAGATACTTCCCTGCATCTGCGGAGTTCTCGGCACATCCTTGTTGCTGATCGTTCCGATGATATATTTTGTCATCTCACGCTCGTCTGCCTCAAAGGCACGGATATAATCCGGCACTCCCTGGTATACTTCCAGGGTTCTCTTTAGATGGGGATCACGATAGGATACCAGGAAGCTCTCTCCGTTTCTCTTAAAGCCGCTCATGCAGCCATACGCTCCACCCTTTACACGAAGGTTGATCCAGAGATAATCGTAGCTTAAGATCACTTTCAGGATCTCCAGTGCACCGGTATACTCCAGGCCTTTTTTGCGGAAGTTTCCGTTCTGTGCCACATACTGGACCTGGCCGGAGGTCTTGAAGGCTTCGTTTTTCTTTATGCAGGGGGCCTGCTTCACAGACTCCGGCTTCTGTCCGTTAAACAAGACTTTTTTGATCCCGGCAGCCTGTGCTTTTACTACATCCAGAGATTCTCTCTCTCCGGTATAGCTTACACAGAAATTCTCCGGGCGAAGGACCTTTTCCATCACCTTACGGAGATTTTTCACGATCTCATCCTTGCAGCTGTCAAAATCCTTCTCCAGTTTTTCGATAAACTGATAATATCCGATTCCTGCCATCTCATCCTGGAATGCCGCCATCGGAGATGCGTAGGAAGCACCACGGAGAACGGCGGTGGAATGGCCTGCACTTGCAAGGCTGGCCTGGGCTCTGGATCTCACTCTGGCAATGATCTCGTAGAGACGTTTGGTGTCATCCAGCTTCGAAGTTGTAAGAACCTCCCGAATCATGGAAAACATGAAATCCATCTCCGGATATAACGCTTTTCCTCTTACGGCAAACATAGCACGGAATGCATCGGTATCCTGGGCATCATCAAAAACCTCTATCCCATAGGCAATACCGCCGGTTCTCGCATTCACTTCATTAAACAGCTCGCCATACGTGTAATTCTCCGTATCCACTGCACCAAGCACAGATTTCAGAAGTCCCAGATAATGGACTGTATCAACATCAAAGTCATGGATCTCAAAAAGAAGATCCGCATAACCGATACCATTGGTGCACACATCATGATACAGAAACAAGCTGTCCTCCACATGGTGCTCCTCGTTTGTCAGCCCTGTGATCTCTTTTTTGATGTCTTCTCTGGAGAGCATGGGGATGCAGGTCAGCGCTTCCGGAGCTTCCTCCGCTTCCTGATAAGCCTCCAGCGCTTTGGTATTCTCTACCATCCGGGTAAGCTCTTCATCAGAAAGGCTCTTTCTGTAATTCTCCAGCTTTTCTTCCAGTTCTTTGTCTCTCTTTGCCGCAAGGCCTTTCTCCGGTACCAGGGAAAGGATCGCGCCATGGGTGTTATCCAGAAGATATTTCCGGATCAGCTCCTCGAAATATCCCTCTTCCAGAGCATTTTTTGAGGAACTCAAATCCCTCAAGAAGCTGTACTTCGCAGAACGGTTTCGTATCGTCATAAAGCCAGCTGCTTAAAATATCCAGGCCATACATCAGCCCCTTCGGATAGGAAGAGAAGTCTGCTTCACGGAAACGGAATTCATAGTAATTGATTCCGGCTGTTACCGCCTTTTTGTCGATGCCTTCCTCTGCGATCTTTGTGAGGGTGTCACGGATCACTTTGACAAATTCCTCTTTCTGGCTTAAGTTGGCTCCCTTTGCCACGATGGAGAAATAGGTCTGTTTGATGCCATCCTCAAAAGAACCATAGATATCTTTGCCGATCTTTGCATCCAGAAGTGCCTGCTTCAGCGGTGCACCAGGTGCGCTTAAAAGTGCGTAATCCAGAACCTCGAAAGCAAGACTTAAGTTGATATCTGCTGCCTCGCCCACAACCATATTGTAGGAAAGATAGGTGTTATCCTCTTCTCCTTCGTCCTCTGATACCGGATAATTTTTCCGGATATCTTTTACCTGGGCAAAAGCTTCCTGATCCCGGATCTCGGAATCAATAGTAAGGGAATCAAAAGCAGACAAATAATGGCTGTCAATAAACTCCAGTTTCTCCTCCATATCCATGTTTCCATAGAGATAGATAAAACTGTTGGACGGATGATAATATTGTCTGTGAAAATCCAGAAATTCCTCGTAACTGAGATCCGGGATATTTACCGGATCTCCGCCGGACTCACAGCCATAGGTGGTATCCGGGAACAGCGAATTCATAATCTCTCTCTCCAGAACATCATCCGGTGAGGAAAAAGCACCTTTCATTTCATTGTAAACAACACCGTTGTACTTCAGCGGTCCCTCTTTCTGCTCCAGATGATAGTTCCAGCCTTCCTGGCGGAAAATCTCCTCTTTTTTGTAAATATTCGGATAGAATACCGCATCCAGATATACATGCATCAGATTCTGGAAATCCCGGTCATTACAGCTTGCTACCGGGTAGCAGGTCTTATCCGGATAGGTCATGGCATTAAGGAAGGTATTAAGAGAACCTTTTACCAGTTCCACAAAAGGATCCTTCAGCGGAAATTCCCTGGAGCCGCACAGTACGCTGTGTTCCAGGATGTGGGCAACACCGGTGCTGTTCTTTGGCGGTGTACGGAATGCAATATTAAAAACTTTATTCTCATCGTCGTTCTCGATGAGCATCACTCTGGCTCCTGTTTTTTTGTGTCTCAGAAGCCATCCTTTGGAATGAATATCCTGAAGATCTTCTTCCTTCAGGACTTCATATGCTTTCAGATGATTGGGATTCATAAAATAGTAACCTCCTGAATGTTTCTCTTTACACCCGACATGGATCTTCGTTCAAAAAATCTCAGAATATTTTATCGGATGCATGGCAACAAAAGGCTGTCTGAGTAGTCAGACAGCCTGAAACGGAAGCTCTCCGGCCTCCTAAATGTTTCCTTCGTTGGGATAATACTGCCTGTAGATCTCTCTGGCAGCTCTTGTGATGATTCCAAGCTCAGCTTCCATTCCAAGATTAGCCGGAAGCTCCACAGCTGTTTCCCTGATGTCTCTCTGGACCTTGGCCTTCGCACTGTCCTCCTTGATGTGGATCAGGCCGAAAATCGTTGTGTTATAGGATTTATCTGTCTGACAGAGATCCATGTAGACCAGAACCAGATGACAGCATTCCCGGTAAAGAAGCTCCTCATAAAGGCCGCCCTTTTCCTGGAACTCCTGAAATTTCAGCTTCTTAAGATACTTGCCTATCTCTTTCTTCGCACTTCTTGTACCAAAGAATCTGGAAGCGGAATTCCGGTTAAACTCCATGGTCATCCAGAGACCGAGATAACCGTCTGCCCTGGTATCACCCAGTCTCGGATTTATCGCTGTAACGGATATCCCAGAGTTCCTTACGGATCTTATTTTCTTCCGGTTCTTCTCCTGCTGCAATGGACTGCTCCAGAAGCTTCAGACGCTCCATGGGATCTTTCTCTCTATAGTATTTCGCAATTGTTGGTGTATCCATTCATTCTTCCTCCTGATATCTGAATATTATATCAGACAACCTGCCAAAAATACACCCCTATCTGTGATTTCGAAGCTTTTTCCCAGGGCTTTTCACTTTTTTTCCGCGGTTATCACATAGATATACATTGCGGATATACCACAGGGTCTTATCCTCTCCGTATTTATCCAAGATCCGGAGAAGTCCCTCCAGCTCTTTCTTTGTCTGTGGGTGGATAAACCACAGCTTCTCCTTGCTTTTCAGAAAATACTGCAATGGTTCATGATAGGTATATTCCTCTCCCAGATAGTTTCTGGATGCACTGATCCGGTCCATGACCATTTCCGCCACATATTTTCTGGGCATTCTGGCTCCCATGATCACATGCTCACCGTCAAGGGAATAGTCTACCCAATGTTCAAAATGGTGTCTGTTTCTTCCCTTATGGTGCAGCCAGGACATGGATACGCCGGTTGCCTCACGTTCTGCGTTGTTGGGGCTTCTTGTCCCCTGATAATATTTACAGCCTACCAGAAATTCCGTCGGGGAATATTTGGACAGGTCATGAAGGAACCCCTGCTTATATAACCCGATACGAAAACAATATTTCATCACCAGAAGCTTATGCCTCGTGATGGTCCTGAAGTGCAGCCACGGGTGCCATGATCGCATCTTTCTCCGCCTCCTGTCTGCCCAGCAATACCACAATGGCGCGGGGGCCTATTTCGATTGATTTTTTATATTCTTCTTCCTCCTCCAGACAGAATCCTGTTCCGTGAAGAGAGGTATCTGCGATTTTTTTCCAGCACATGCCTTCCGGGAGATTGGGCAGAGCAAGGCTCCGGTTTTCCCAGTGGAAATTATAGCCGATGTAAATAAAATCATCCTCTGCAGCCTCCAGATCCTCTTTTTCCCTTGCATAGGCTCCGTAGTACATCATACCAAGAAGCCTGCTGGTATTCTCATAGCTCAGATACCAGGCACGTTCCCCGTGAAGAGACACATCCGGGAACCCCTTGGTCAGATAATCTACCCCTTTCAGTTCCACCGGCATATGAAGAACGGGATGGGCTTTACGAAAAGCAATGGCATCCTTTACAAATTCCCTCAGTCCCTGGTTTCTGGAAAGGCCTTTCCAGTCTGTCCAGCCGGTAGCATTATCCTGACAGTAGGCATTATTGTTTCCGCTCTGGGAATTGCCGAATTCATCGCCGTGATAGATCATGGGAACACCCTGACTCAGCAGCATCATCAGAAAGGCATTTTTGATCTGGCGTTCCCTCATCTGACGGACGGAAACCTTACGGGTAGGGCCTTCCACGCCGCAGTTCCAGGAATAATTATAGCTGCTTCCGTCCTGATTGCCTTCGCCATTGGCCTCGTTATGTTTATAATTGTAGCTCACCAGGTCATTCATGGTAAATCCGTCCTGGCAGACCATGTAATTGATCACTCCATGATTCTCGCTGTTATGACGGATATGCCATGCTGCAGCCTCCACCATACCTTCATCGCTTTTCAGGAAACGGCGCATATCCTGGAGAAAATTCATATTGCTCTCCGCTCCGCAACGTCTGGCCGGAAGCTTTCCTCTGTAAAAATGATCAAAATCAAAGCCCTGGAAGATCAGTTTTGCTCCGGAAAGGATCCCATCCCGAAGAAGCATCTCCCGGTTAAAGCCCTCTCCCAGCACATGAAATCCATCTACATGGTAAAAATCTCTCCAGAACTGCAAAGCTCGAAGAGCCATCAGGCTGTCTGTTTCCTCTGGAAAATAGAATTCCATGATACAGACAATGCCGTTCTTGTGCAGCTCCCGGATCATATACCGAAATTCCTGCTCCGGTTCTCTGGTGCTGCAGTAAGCACTCTTCGGGCTGAAATAGAAGCCGGATGCATAGCCCCAGTAATTCACTACATTTTCCTTTCGACGGGTCTTGATGTGTTCACTGCCTTCCTTCGGTTTATTGATCGGAACCTCACAGAATTCATAGGCAGGCATCAGTTCAATGGCATTGATCCCAAGTTCTTTCCAGTAAGGGATCATCTCTGTCAGGCCAAGAAAAGTCCCCTTATGGGAAACCATCTTTCTGGCAAGCTTCGTATAACCACGGACATGAAGCTTGTACAAGATCATATTTTCATATTCGACTGCCGGTGCAGTTTCATTTTCCCAGCCGGAAACATTCTCATTAAGGAAGCGACAGCGGACCTCCTTTTCCGGATCGTAAGGTACTCCGAAATGCTCTCTCCCGTGAAGGCCGTATGCATACGGATCCTGCACGATCTCTCCGTCTATTTTATAATTATATTCAAAATCCCTCAGAGAAGCACTGCACAGCTTCAGTGCCCACACACGTCCTGTATGGAAATCCTTTGGAAAAACGATCTCCACCGGTGCGGCAGCTCCTCTTTTTTTATATAAAAGCAGGGATACTTCAGAATCCTCCGATGCCTCCACTGCAAAATTATAACCGCCCTCCATTTTGTTGGCTCCAAGTATCAGCGGCTGACCTTTCTCCACTCGACCTAATCTGCGGCTTGCCAAGGCAACTCCTCCTTTTCTCTTTTTATTATTCAAATCCATAGAAATCCTTTTCGCCGGATCCGTCACAGATCAATATCCAGCTCAACCGGGCAATGATCGGATCCCATGATCTCTCCGTGGATCTTCGCATCCTGAAGCTTTTCTTTCAGGGAAGGGGAAACAAGGAAATAGTCGATACGCCAGCCGGCGTTCTTCTCTCGTGCACGGAAACGGTAGGACCACCAGGAGTAAACGCCCTCTTTATCCGGATAAAAATAGCGGAATGTATCAATAAAGCCACTCTCAAGGGCTCTGGTAAAGCAGGCTCTCTCTTCATCCGTAAAGCCTGCATTTTTGCGGTTGGTCTTCGGATTCTTGAGATCGATCTCCTGATGTGCCACATTAAGGTCGCCACAGCAGATCACCGGTTTCTTCTCCTGCAGTTTCAGGAGATAAGCCAGGAAATCCTCTTCCCATTTCATACGATATTCCAGACGGCGGAGCTCGCTCTGGGAGTTGGGAGTATATACAGTCACAAAATAATACTCTTCGAATTCCAGTGTGATGACACGTCCTTCCTTATCATGCTCCTCTATCCCAATCCCGTAAACTGCAGACAATTGGCTCCCTCTTTGTAAAAATGGCTGTACCTGAATAGCCTCTGCGGTTTGCGTAGTTCCAGTACTGATGATATCCGGGAAGTTCCAGTTTCACCTGTCCCTGCTGGCATTTCGTCTCCTGCAGACAGAAAATATCCGCATCCAGCTCATGAAAGCGTTCCTCAAAGCCCTTGGTGATACAGGCCCGGATCCCATTTACATTCCAGGAAATAAATTTCATATTTTTATATTTTCTCCTCATTTTTTCGTCATATTTTTATTATATCTCACATTGTCGGATTAAGCAAAAAATATTTTGAAAGTTTTCTCAGGCTCTCAAATATTTTGTTGCTGTTCTACGTCATATCTGTTAAAATGTTCTCTATATCATGCAGAGCTGCCCTCTTATTTACAGGCAGCAGCAGAACGGAGGATTTTTTTATGAGTGATGAATTTAACAAAAGCGGATGTGCACCAAGTGACTGCGCTTCCTGCACAGCTAACTGTGAAAGCAGGGTAGATGAAGCACATCATACCATCACCCTGACTATGGATGATGATACTGAGGTAGAATGTGCCATCCTTACTATTTTCCCTGTAGAGAACAAAGAATATATCGCACTTCTCCCACTGGATGAGAACGGCCAGAATGAGACCGGTGAGGTTTATCTCTACAGCTTCTCTCGCACAGCAGACGGCGATCCGATGCTGGCAAACATTGAAGATGATGAAGAGTACGACGCTGCCGCAAATGCCTTTAACACAGTCGTGGAAAAAGCACGTGCAGACGAGGAGGCAGACGCACCTCTCAGCTAAACCGTGCATTTATCAGAAAGCAGTAACTACACAAAACAAGCCCGGAAAATCGGATGTATGTGGTCTTCACACCTCCGCCTTCCGGGCTTTTGTTTTATTTTGTGGTACTTCCGAAGCCGCCGTTTCTTACTGCATCTGCATCGTCATCCACGGTGATTCCGTATTCCACAAAGATCCCCTGCATAAAACCGGTTCCTGCCGGGATCTGGATCGTTTTATCTTCTCTTGTATCGTTAGTCAGCTTGGCAAAGATATGACCTTCGTTGTCGGAAAAGAAATAATCGCTGTCAATGATTCCCACTGTGTTATTCAACTGCAGCCGGAATTTAAATCCCAGTCCGCTTCTCGGATAACATTTCAGAACCCAGCCCTCTTCCATCTCTACACGGATACCGGTTGGTATCTTTACGATCTCACCTGGCTTCATGGTCACATCCACAGGTGCATAAAAATCATATCCTGCACTTCCGGTCGTAGCTCTCTTCGGAAGCTTCAGACTGTCGTAGATATTCCGGATCTCCTCTTCTGAATACTGTTCAAAGGTATCCTTCCAGTCCTTTGCAAACTGTTCAAAACTTACCTTGTGAAATTTCGCAATTCTTTTCATTTTTCGTTCCACTCCCAATAGGTAATTTCAAAAAAACCTCTGATCACTCCGTGTACAGAACCACACGGTTCTCACGAAGTGACGCCTGTACATCGATCACCCTCTGATTTGAGGAGCCTTTCCATTTCAGACGAACCTCTTTCTTGTCCACCTGAAATTCCCCGTCCACGCATACATCCAGATAATGGATGATCTCGTACTGCTGGATTTCTTCCCAGAGAGAACCCGTATACAGCCAGATCGTCTTATCCGGATACTTCTCTCTGATCTCTCTTGCAAGAGCTGTTACCTCAGCGATATTGGAAGGATGCAGAGGATCGCCTCCCGAGAAGGTGATCCCGCTGATATAATCCTTGTCCAGCTCTGCAAATATCTCAGCTCGCTCGCTGTCCGTAAAAGGCAGACCTCCATTCGGATCCCAGGTAATGGGATTCTGGCACTCCCGGCAGCCGTGTGAACAGCCGGCTACCCAGAGCACTACACGAAGTCCGTCTCCGTTTAACATATCGTCCTTGGTAATATTGTGGTATCTCATCATTTATGCTTCTTCCGGTACATCCTTCATGCTGAAGCTGATTCTTCCCATCTTGTCCTTGCCAAGGCAGATAACCTTAACTTTGTCGCCAAGTGTAAGAACATCCTCAACACGGTTGATCCTCTGTTTGGAGATCTTGGAAATGTGTACCATTCCCTCCTTGCCCGGTGCAAACTCAAGGAATGCGCCAAACTCTTTGATGCTGACTACGCGTCCTGTAAAGATCTGTCCTGCCTCAAACTCGGTAGTGATGATCTCGATCATACGTTTTGCTTCATCCATACCCTTCTGGTCTGTTCCGCAAATGGAAACTGCGCCGTCGTCTGTGATGTCGATCTTCACACCTGTACGCTCGATGATCGTGTTGATAGTCTTTCCTCTCTGTCCGACTACATCACCGATCTTCTGCGGGTCAATCTGGATCTGGATGATCTTCGGAGCAAACTCCCCAACAGTTGTACGAGGCTTGTCGATACATTTCTCCATAACTTCTGTCAGGATATATTCTCTTGCCTCTTTTGTTCTGCGGATCGCTTCCTCAACGATCGGTCTTGTAAGACCATGGATCTTGATATCCATCTGGATCGCTGTGATTCCGTCATGTGTTCCGGCTACCTTGAAGTCCATATCTCCGAAGAAGTCCTCAAGGCCCTGGATATCTGTAAGAACGATGTAATCATCGTCTGTTTCACCTGTAACAAGTCCGCAGGAAATACCTGCAACTGGTTTTCTGATCGGTACACCGGCAGCCATCAGTGACATGGTAGATGCACAGATACTTGCCTGGGATGTGGAGCCGTTGGACTCAAATGTCTCAGATACGGTACGGATTGCATATGGGAATTCTTCCTCTGTAGGAAGTACCGGTACCAGTGCTCTCTCAGCAAGTGCTCCGTGACCGATCTCACGACGTCCCGGTCCTCTGGAAGGCTTGGTCTCACCTACAGAGTAGGACGGGAAGTTGTAGTGGTGCATATATCTCTTGGATGTCTCAAACTCATCCAGTCCGTCAAGACGCTGTGCCTCTGTAAGAGGAGCAAGTGTAGTAACGGTACAGATCTGAGTCTGTCCTCTTGTGAACATGGCAGAACCGTGAACTCTCGGGATGATATCTGTCTCTGCAGCCAGCGGACGGATCTGTCTGATCTCACGTCCATCCGGACGTTTATGATCTTTGAGGATCATCTTGCGGACAGTCTTCTTCTGGTACTGATATACAGCCTCACCGAGAACGGCAAGCCATTCCTCATTGTCTGCAAAAGCTTCTTTCAGCTTATCAGTGATCTCGCTGATGTTATTCTCACGTGTCTGCTTGTCATCAGAGAATACGGCAACCTCCATCTCTTCCGGAGGAACGATCTTCTTGATCTCATCAAAAAGCTCCTGAGGTACTGCACAGGACTCGTAGGAATGTTTCTCTTTTCCGCACTCTGCTACGATCTGGTCGATGAATTTGATGATCTCCTGGTTCACTTCATGAGCCTTGTAGATAGCCTCGATCATCTTATCTTCCGGAATCTCATTAGCTCCGGCCTCGATCATGATAACCTTCTCTCTTGTAGAAGCAACCGTAAGCTGAAGATCAGAAACTGCCTTCTGTGCAAGTGTCGGGTTGATGATAAACTCGCCGTCGATCATACCAACCTGTGTGGTTGCGCATGGACCGTCAAATGGGATATCAGAAATACAGGTTGCAATGGAAGAACCAAGCATAGCCGGGATCTCCGGATTGCATTCTGGATCAACAGACATAACCATATCTACCAGAGTTACGTCATTTCTGTAATCCTTTGGAAACAGCGGACGCATCGGACGGTCGATAACACGGGATGTAAGGATTGCATGCTCGCTTGCCTTACCCTCTCTCTTGTTGAAGCCTCCCGGGATCTTTCCTACTGCATACATCTTCTCCTCATACTCAACGCTTAACGGGAAGAAATCGATCCCTTCTCTCGGCTCTTTGGATGCGGTAGCAGTAGCAAGGACTGTAGTATCACCATAGTGCATAAGAGCAGCACCATTGGCCTGTTTTGCTACACGTCCGATATCTACAGTCAGTGTTCTTCCTGCAAGTTCCATGGAATAACTTTTGTACATATTCGTTCTCCTTTTCTTATTATATTAATATCTGACAGGAGCCCGAAACAACTGAAAAGACCACTTCCTTTGAAAAAGATCTCGACCGGAAATGGGCTTTTCAGTAGTCTCGGAAATCACTCCTGCGGTAATTCCGTCTGTGTTTATCACACATGTTAAAATGGGGCGGATGGAATCATCCGCCCCTCCCGTAGCAATTATTTTCTTAAACCTAATTTCTCAATCAGTGCACGGTATCTTTCGATGTCTGTTTTCTTTAAGTAAGCTAACAGTCCACGTCTCTGACCTACCATTTTCAGCAGACCACGTCTGGAATGATGATCCTTGTGGTTGTTCTGTAAATGCTCAGTAAGCTCCTGGATTCTTGCAGTAAGAACAGCTACCTGTACCTCTGGTGAACCAGTATCTCCCTCACATCTTGCATACTCTTTCATGATTGCTGCTTTCTTTTCTTTTGAAATCATCTTGATTTCCTCCTTATTATTCTTAATGGTCTCCCATGCAGGTATTCCTGTGGGGACGTAATCGCCGCATATTAAGAGACGGTCGGAGTGTCCAACCCCTGAATATGGGCTGTCTGATATGTGAACAGTAACACTAAACCTGCTCACACCTTGCCTAGTATAGCATACCCGCCAGATTCTGTAAACTGTTTTTTTCGTTTTTTCTTCCCGATATTATTTCTCAGTTTTCTCAAAATATCTCCGGCCATCCTCTGCATCCGCCAGAAGTCTGCTCTTCAGCGCCTCAAGAGAGGGAAATTCCGTTCCGGCCTCAAAACTTTTGAAATCCACCCGGCATTCCTCTCCGTAGAGATCTTCCTTACAGTCAAAAAGATAGGTTTCCACCCCTATAAAGCTCTCACCAACCGTAGGCTTACAGCCAATGTTGGTAATTCCGTGGTATATCTTATCCCCGAAATAAGAGCTTGTCACATACACGCCGTTTGGGGGCAGGATCTTGGTCCTGGGAGGCACGAGATTGGTAGTGGGAAGCAGAACCTTATGTCCCATTCCCCTGCCATGTACCACCTGACCTTCCACAAAGTAATCCCTTCCCATAAGGGAAGTAACTTTCTCCATATTTCCTTTTTTCAGTTCTTCTCTGATATAGGTACTGCTGATCTTCCTGTGCCCATCCATTTCTTTGGAAAGGATTTCCACATCAAAGCCATACTTTTCTCCAAATTCCATAAGAAGCCGGGGCGTACCTTTCCGCTCGAAGCCAAACCGGTTGTCTTCTCCCACTACTACGTAGGATGCCCCAAGATCTCCCATAAGAATCTCTTTTATAAAATTCTCAGCCTTCATATGCCGGATCCTGTCATTTAACTGGCATTCTACCAGCACATCCACGCCAAGCTTTTCAAGAAGGGAAGCGCGCTCCTGGCTGGTAAGGATCATGTTGCTGGAAGCATCAATGGCAAAAAGAACAGCCTGTTCTCCAAGTGTCTTCCGCTCCCTGATCTTCTCAACCAGTTTCCTGTGGCCACGGTGGATCCCGTCAAATTTTCCCATTGTTACTGCACAGTTGGCAAGCTTTGGAAACTCACCCTCTATCTTCAGGTATTCCATAATCTCTCCTGTCAAACCAGTTTATGCCTGATTGGTAACTGTTCAGCACCTGCTGAATCGTCACTTTATTATTCAGAACATTTTCACCGGATAATATTTCTTCTTCCCTGCATCCCACTGAAAAATACCTGTAAAAGTTCCGTCACTGGCGTACATGCGCACCCAGCCTTCTTTGTGCTGGGGACTCACCAGATTGTCGGACAGCGGATTTCCATTTGCCAGAAGCCTGTCCCCGTAAGAATCCGCATAAAGAGCGGGGTACTCAGCCAGAACTGCTTCCACCGGGTCGATCATATCCTGGACGGTTCCATCTGCCACAGCAGCTTCCACCTGGGCAAGCGTATGGCTCTCAAAGAGAGAATACCGACCAACCCTTGACCGGAGCAGTTCTTCCATACAGCCGCCACAGCCAAGCTTCTCGCCAATATCATGGCACAAGGTGCGGATATAGGTTCCCTTACTGCAGGTCACTCTTATTTTCACCAGCGGAAAATGAAATTCCAGAGGCTCTATCTCGTAGAAACACACTGGCCTGGCTTTTCGCTCAACCGTTTTGCCCTCTCTAGCCAGCTCGTAAAGTTTCTTTCCATTTACCTTCAGAGCAGAATACATAGGCGGAACCTGAAGCTGCTCCCCTACAAAGCTTTTCAGTACTTTTCGCACTTCCTCCTCGGTCACATTCACCGGACGCTCTTCCAGAACTGTTCCGGACATATCCTGAGTATCCGTGTCGATTCCCAGATGAAGCACTGCCTCATACGTTTTTTTCCTTATCTGTAAGAAGATCCACCAGCTTGGTGCCTTTTCCAAGAGCTACCGGCAAAACACCGGTAGCATCCGGGTCAAGAGTCCCTGTATGTCCTATTTTTTTCATATGGAGAATTCCCCGAAGCTTGGCTACCACATCATGGGAGGTAAAGCCTTTTTCCTTGTGAATTACAATGATTCCCTGAAAATCTGCCATTACTTATCCTGTCCTAAAAGCTGTTTTTCGATCTGCTCTGAAATATTATTGATAACGTCGTACATGGAACCGGCCAGATCGCAGCCTGCTGCTTTCACATGTCCGCCTCCTCCGAAATAGGAAGCGATCTTGCTTACATCTACAGAACCGTTGGAACGGAGTGATACCTTGAATACCTGGCTTTCATGCTCGTAAATAAACATTGCCACTTCCACACCTTTCGTAAGACGGAGCTGGCTTACGATTCCATCCAGGTCTGACGGCTTTACCCCATAGAAATCCATGTCTCTCAGCTTCATGTAGCCAACGATACATTTGCCATCCAGAAGCATAATGCTCTCTGCCAGAACACGTCCCATGACCTGATTCTGAATGTAGCTTTTCTGATAGAAGGATTCGTCAATAATATTGGAAAAATCAACGCCTTTTTCCATCAGGTCACCGGCAATACGCATGGTGTCCGGAGATGTGGAGGAATACTGGAATACACCTGTATCGTGGATCATTCCGGTATAAATAGCAGTTGCAATATCCAGATTGATTTTTTCTTTGTCAAGAAGCTTATACAGAACCTCGCTGGCAGAGCTGATCTCACCATGTACGTGGTTCACATCTGCAAATCCCGGATTGCTCACATGATGGTCAATGCAGACGGTCTTTTTCGCAGAAGCAAAATAATCAGCCGCCACTGCCAGACGGTCAGGAGCGCTTACATCACAGGTCACAAAAAGATCATACTCTCTGGGCTCACCTGCTTCATAATGTACCTCATCCATGCATGCAATATGTCCGAATACCGGCTTCGGCTTCTCCAGATAGATATCTGCCTTGATTTCAGGATACCATTTCTTTATATACAGATAAAGTGCCATGCAGGAACCTACACAGTCACCATCTGGGCGAACATGTCCCCCAATTCCCATGGTCTTTACGCCATCCAGAATTTCTTCGATTCTCTCCATTCCCTTCACCTCGATTTTTACTCTTCGTCTTCAGTTTCTGCTGTATCCTGTTTTTCCCCGTCCTCACTCTCAGTGCCCTTCGAATGGTCGTGTTCGATCACGTCATCAATGAGTCTGGACATATTTACGCCATATTCAATGGACTCATCCAGAATGAAGCGGATTTCCGGCGTATTGCGAAGATTCAGGTTCTTCGCAAGCTGACGGCGGATATAGCCTTCTGCACTTTTCAGCCCTTTAATTGTGGACTGCTTGGATTCCTCGCTGCCAAGGACACTGATAAATGCCTTGCAGGTCTTAAGATCCGGTGCAACCTCCACAGCCATGACAGATGTCATGGGATGGATGCGGGGATCCTTGATCTCACCGCGGATAATGTTGCTCAGTTCTTTCTGAACTTCTGCATTGATCCTTGTATTTTTAATGCTGTTTTTTCTCATTTTTTGGTCTCCTATATGAGTGCAGGCTCTGGACAACGGAAAATTGGGGGCAATGAGCTTGCCCCCAACTGACACCTGCGATTACTACGCTCTAGCGCGGCACCTCAACCATAATATATGCTTCAACTTTATCTTCTTCTTTAACGTCATTGAAATCCTGGAATACAAGACCACACTCATAGCCTGCACGAACTTCTTTGACATCATCTTTAAATCTCTTAAGGGAAGCCAGCTCACCTTCGTAGATCTGCTCCTCGTCTCTGGTGATGCGTACCTTGCATCCTCTCTGGAAGGTACCGTCAAGCACATAGCTTCCTGCGATAGTACCGATACCGGAAGCCTTGAACAGCTGACGAACCTCTGCATGACCGATTACCTTCTCCTCAAATACCGGATCCAGCATACCCTTCATGGCAGCTTCCACGTCCTCAATTGCCTGGTAGATAACACGGTACAGACGAGGTCAACGCCTTCCTGCTCTGCCAGCTGTTTCGCTGTGGTATCAGGACGAACGTTAAATCCGATGATGATCGCATTTGATGTAGCAGCAAGGCTGACATCAGACTCATTGACAGCACCAACGCCGCCATGGATCACTCTTACAACAACCTCATCATTGGAAAGTTTTACAAGACTCTGTTTTACAGCCTCTACAGAACCCTGCACATCGGCTTTGACAATAATCGGGAGCTCCTTAAGGTCGCTTGCCTGAATCTGGTCAAACAGATTATCCAGGGAAAGTTTACCCTTAGTTTCCTCAAGAAGACGGTTCTTATTCTCGGAAACAAATGCTGCTGCAAAATTCTTAGCCTCTTTATCATTCTCAAAGGACATAAGAACCTCTCCGGCATTCGGAACATCGCCAAGACCAAGGATCTCTACAGGAGTAGACGGACCAGCCTGTTTTACACGGCGTCCCTTATCATCCATCATGGCACGTACTTTACCATTGCATGCTCCGGCTGCGATAAAATCTCCAACATGAAGAGTACCCTTCTGTACAAGGATCGTAGCAACCGGTCCTTTGCCTTTATCCAGCTGAGCCTCGATCACAAGACCTCTTGCTGCACGGTTCGGGTTTGCCTTCAGCTCAGAAACCTCTGCTGTTAAAAGGATCATTTCAAGAAGATCATCAATGCCCTCTCCTGTCTTGGCAGATACCGGAACGAACGGAGTTGTACCGCCCCAGTCCTCAGGAATCAGCTCATACTCGGAAAGCTCCTGTTTTACACGTTCAATGTTTGCACTTGGCTTATCGATCTTGTTGATGGCAACGATGATCTCAACACCAGCAGCCTTTGCATGGCTGATAGCTTCTACTGTCTGTGGCATAACACCATCATCAGCTGCAACTACAAGAACAGCGATATCTGTGGAGTTTGCTCCACGCATACGCATGGCAGTGAATGCCTCATGTCCCGGTGTATCAAGGAAGGTGATCTTCTGTCCGTTGATATCAACTACATAAGCACCGATATGCTGTGTGATTCCACCAGCCTCGCCTCTTGTTACGTTTGTCTTACGGATTGCATCCAGAAGAGATGTTTTACCATGGTCAACGTGTCCCATTACACAGACTACCGGTGGTCTTGAAACCATTGTGGATTCGTCTTCCTCTTCCTCTTTCAAAAGTTCCTCAATTACATCTACTTTTTCTTCTTTTTCTGCAATAATGTCAAATCCAAGAGCAATCTCTTCTGCCTGCTCGAAATCGATCTCGTGGTTTACCGTTACCATCTGACCTTCCATGAACAGCTTCTTAACAATTGCAGATGGCTGCATCTTCATCGCTTCTGCAAGCTCGCGGATGGTAAGCTTCTCTGGAATTGTAATTTCTTTGATCTCCGGTTTCTTCTCTTCCTGTTTCTGCTGCGGAGCAGGCTTCTGAAGTGCTTTCGGGATTCTGGACATCTGGTTTCTGCCGCCCTGGTTTGGTCTGTGTCCGCCACCTGATGTCTTATCAAAATCTTTCTTCTTATTCTTGTTCTCTCTGTCACGCTCACGCTTGCTGTCCTTGGATGTCTTGGTCAGCTCTGGTGTAAAGATTGCGTCAGATCCGCCGCCGCTTCTTCTTGCACCGCCGGAGCGCTGTCCACCCTGGTGGTTCTGTCCGCCAAAGCGTCCTTCACTACGGTTATCTCCGTCTTTTCCTCCGAAACGTCCCTGACCGCCCTGTGGTCTTCCCTGGCCAAATCTGCTGCCATTTCCGTTTCCATTTCTATTATCTCTGTTGTCACCGCCCTGACGGAATCCACGTCCGTTTCCATCACCCTGGCGCGGT
>ENA-OQED01000317-OQED01000317.1-human-gut-metagenome-genome-assembly--contig:-NODE-317-length-19596-cov-4.615851_pt1 | contig 19596 bp, 15 predicted proteins | sample MGYA00242790_ERZ504625 | MGnify/ENA primary metagenome ERZ504625 (study PRJEB26092, sample SAMD00036345) | human gut metagenome | host: Homo sapiens | study: EMG produced TPA metagenomics assembly of...
AGCCCTCAAACGCCGCCCCCATGTTCATGCCAAAGGCGTCTTCCGCCTCCCCATCAAAAACGCCTTGGGCGACCCTTTTGGAATACGACGACATGAGCATTCCGGTGTCCAAGTAAAACAGCTTAAATAGATTTCGCTGCTCCCCCAATAAAAGGGGTGCCACGGGCGCCGTTACGTTATACACGGGAAGCGCGACACCCGCCTCCGACAACCAGAGAAAATGATCTGTCACCTGCGAAAAACGTTTGACACCGTTAATCGACGACAGCTTGAATCGCTTGTTTTTGGAGCCGGCCTCGCTGGGAATCAAATCATAGATATCGCGAATAACCAAGCGTAGCTCGGGCGGAGCGTACTTTGCGATGTCATCGCGATACAGGGCGTGAAGATCGCGATGGATGTTTCGAACCTCGTCGACATTGCGCGTCGCCAAGAAGGAATTGACCGCGTCGGGCATGCCTCCCACCACCACATACTGATGGAACAGATCGAACAAGCGGTCATACAGGTAGCCGGGGAGCTCCCCCTCATCCTTTAGACGGTCTCTGAGCATGTCAAACACGCTGGCACCAACGCCATTTGCCCAGCAAAACTCCTCAAAGTCGAGCGGGCACATCTGGACCTGCTCGACATACCCCACCGGCAGGGAATCGATGCCCTCGAGCTCAACGCCAAGGAGCGATCCGGTAAGGATGTATCGAAAGTCGCCGCGCTGGACCAGATATTTGATAAACGTCACCACGTTGGGGCATCGCTGCACCTCGTCGATAACCACAACGGTCTTGTTCGCAACCATCGGCTGCGTTGCAGCAATAGACATGCGCATAAGCAGGTCATCCGCGCTTTTTGCCGCCAAAAACGAATCGCGCACGGACGCGTCGGCGATAAGGTCGAACGTCACGACATTTTCGAACGATTCGCTTGCAAAGACGTTGACCAAATATGACTTTCCCACCTGTCGGGCGCCCTTGACCAAAAGAGCCTTGTTAGGCGACGAGGCAAGCCAAGATTCAAACTGTGCTTTCGCTTTTCTCTGCAGCATAAGCGTACCCCTTATTACGTGCTGTTTTAGCACTAGGATACACTTTTCCGTGGTTGCTAGGTGCTCATTTCGACACTTTTTCGAGGTTTTAAAGTGTGTATCACGACACTTTTCCGTACTTTTACACGGGATATTTCGACATTTTTTCGAATTTAAGCCTAACAGCAGCCGGCGAAATCAAGCGCCGCCCGCGCGTCATTTCGCAAGCGCGCTTGATTTGTGTCCGCGCGCGCTGATAGACTCCACCGTGCCTGCAAGGAGCGGGCACGTTTTATCCAGAGTCGGGGTAGAGAGTTGGCTCCACGACCCCGACGCCAACCGGCCAAGAGGCACGGTGGCCCTGCCAACATCGATGAAAGGAGTCCGTATGGACAATTTCTCCGTGCGCAGTGAGCGCAACTTCCACAACCTGGCAGCCAAGCCAAAACGAATACATCTTCTGGACAAGCCGAGCGGCTACGCCTCGTCCATGGTCAAGAGCAGCCTCTCCCACCAGATGCGCTTTACGGTACAGAAGCTCGAGGAGGAGCTCTGCGTTGCTGGCAATCCGCATGTGTTGCAGATTAAGCTTCTTGGAGATGACTCGCGTGAGCCGTCCAGCTGGAAGCTCTTCGCCGACGGCGCGTGCGTTGCGGACGGATCCGGCGCCTTTGTTATGGATGCTATCGACCAGGGCATGATACAAGCCTGTAAGACATGGGGAGATCACGACGCATTTGCCGACATCGCAGAGGCAATCGTTCTAAGCAAAGCTGCATTTGATATCAAGGAGCGCGCTTATCAGATGCTTTCATATATCGCATGGACAGTTGGTCGGTTCCACGCCCAGCACCTGATCGAGGGCATGGTCGCCGCCGGGGTAGACCCGATGCTGGAAGATCTTCTCAGCGCTCCCGCGTAGATTAATCGAGCGCTCTATCGACAAAGATGCATCTACCATAACGGCATGGGGCGTGCTCGCCTTGTACCGACCCCAACCAATCCCGTCGGCGCGACTGCAGTCTCAAACAACCACCGGCACCATCCATCCGCACACGAGAGGCGATGGGCACAGGCGAACCCCTCAACCTCGCTATTCGTAAACTTCATCAGTGTTTCCACATCCCCATCAAAAGAATCCGAAAGACATCCCCCGTTAATAAAACGCTTCTGAACATCTCACTCTGCAGGCAAAGCCGCACCGGAGTGATGCGGAGGTCTGCGCGGGGTTTCACGGGTTCCCTTGACGCGGCCCAGCGGAAGTGCCACCCGGCATCCCTTCCATAACGCACGGGTAAACAAAGGGAAATAGCGCCACCCACCGTGCAAGGAAGGACGCCACCATGGATCTCACGAAAACGGCTAGAGAAATTACCCGTCTCATGCTCCCCTACCTGACCACGCAGCAGAACCGCCAGCTCAAAAAGGTTTTATCGCACTGCCTTTTCGATGAAAGCCAATTAGCTGAAGACTGCGGCGACGGTGAAAGCGAATCATTCCTGGATCTTTTTCTGTCTGCAAAACGCCTCGAAGGCTGCTCGGATAGGACCATCTCCTACTACGAAACCACCATCAATAAAATGCTTGAATCATTCGATACACCAGCTTGCGACCTGGGAACCGAAGAGATTAGGTCCTATCTTTCCGACTATCAGCAAAAAGCCGGCGTCAGTCGCGTCACCGTCGACAATGTCCGAAGAATCATCTCAAGCTTCTACTCATGGCTCGAAGACGAGGACCATATCATTAAGAGCCCGGTTAGACGCATTAAAAGAGTCAAGGCTCCGCAACCCATAAAGGAAACGTATAGCGATGAAGTCGTTGAGATTCTTTGCGATAACTGCGGGTCGCCCCGAAACCTTGCCCTGATCGACCTGTTGCGCTCCACGGGCATGCGTGTGGGCGAACTTGTCTCGTTGGACAGGAGCTCCATCGACACCATCAATCGTGAGTGCATCGTACACGGCAAGGGAAATAAGGACCGCATCGTATATTTTGACGCAAAGACTAAAGTCCATATTGAGAATTACCTGTCAACCCGAATGGACAGCTCGGAAGCACTCTTCGTATCGAGCAAGGCGCCACACGAGAGGCTACAAATTGGCGGCGTCGAGGCGCTGCTTAGAAAACTGGGGCGCGAGCTTGATTTAGGAAGGGTCCACCCTCATAAGTTCAGAAGAACGCTTGCTACAAAGGCAATCGACAAAGGAATGCCCATCGAACAAGTCCAGGTGCTCCTTGGCCATAAAAAAATAGACACCACATTAAGGTACGCGATGGTCGACCAGCGCAACGTCAAAGCATCCCACCGCAGGTACCTAACTTAAATTTCGATTTGTCGACCTGGGCGACGAAGTCAGCGAACTCCTGCTGGAGGGAAAACGGGGGAACCGGGACCTTCATTTCCTTGAAACTCTTCAAAGTTACGGTTCGTTGGGCGGCGCCTTTTGCGCACCGATCCATATATCTTTGTGCGTCCTCAGAAAGTAAGGCAGCGTGTAGATAATTGCTGTCGATCAAATCATGCCGAGGCTTTAGGTATGCGATATGGCGCTGAAAACAAAATGGCCTATCGTCTTCGACAATCGCAGGATGGCCAAACGAGCCCACGGCAGAAACAAGGACATCACCGACCTCAATCGGAGTTCGACGGATAAGCTGCTCATAGTCTTCTACGGAAATGAACTTATTCGTATCGTAGTTAACAGTATCTGAGGTGATATTGCTGACAAAAAGAAACGGGATTCCCCTGTCAACGAACTTCGGGGGCTGGTGCGTTCCATCAGTAATAATTGAACACACATCCTTGAGAGGCTTCAAGTCCGTGCTATTCAGACGTCCGAACATCTCGACAAATTGTGATTTACAGGCGCAGGATGTCTGAATGGTCGGCGATGCTCAGCTCATTTACCTCGGCAAATATGACGGTATAATCACAAGAGCTGTAATTTGTATTTTTAAGCTCATAGGTACCTGAATGACTGAAGAACCGATAAGTAAATCCGAGCTGGGAAACCACTTACTCGGAGCCTGCGATATCCTGCGTGGCCCCATCAACCAGGACGAGTACAAGAGCTACATCACGCCGTTGCTCTTCTTCAAGCGCATCTCAGACGTCTACGACGAGGAGGCCGCCGAGGCTCTAGAGATGTCGGGCGGAGACGAAGACTACGCCGCCCTGCCTGAAAACCACAGCTTCGCGGTGCCGGACGGCTGCCATTGGCAGGATGTGCGCAACACCGGCGCGAACGTCGGCAAAGCAATCGTTGACGCCATGGTGGGTATCGAGCGCGCTAACCCCGATACCCTCAGCGGCCTCTTCAGCAGCTTCGACGACGCGAGCTGGACGGACAAGGGCAAGCTCTCCGACGAACGCCTGAAAGACCTCATCGAGCATTTCTCTGCAAAGAAGTTCGGCAACAGTAGCTATAACGCCGACATGATGGGCGACGCCTACGAGTACCTGATCAAGAAGTTCGCCGACATGCAGAAGAAGAACGCCGGCGAGTTCTACACCCCGAGGGAGATCGTGAAGATGATGGTCTCCCTGCTCGAGCCAAAGCCCGGAGAGACCGTCTATGACCCCGCATGCGGCACGGGCGGCATGCTCATCGAGGCAGTACGTCAGATGGACAACTCGAGGCTCGCCTACGGCAAGCTCTACGGCCAGGAGAAGAACCTAAGCACGTCTGCCATAGCACGCATGAACCTCTACCTCCACGGTGCGAAGGACTTTCGCATCACCCAGGGGGACACCCTGCGCGACCCCGCCTTCCTTGCCGGGAATGCCCTCAGGACATTCGACTGCGTCCTCGCCAATCCGCCCTTCTCCCTTAAGAACTGGGGATCCGCAGAGTTCTCCTCGGACCCGTGGGGCCGCAACATCTGGGGCGTCCCCACGGACAAGTCGGCGGACTTCGCATGGGTGCAGCATATGGTCTGCTCCATGGACGAGAAGAGCGGTCGCTGCGCTGTAGTGCTGCCCCAGGGCGCACTGTTCCACGGCGGCAAGGAGGGCACCATCCGCAAGGAGTTGCTCAAGTCGGACAAGGTCGAGGCAGTGATCTCGCTCGCGAGCGGCGTCTTCTACAGCACCGGTGTCTCCGCCTGTGTGCTGTTTCTCAGAAACGAAAAACCCGCCGAGCACCAAGGGCGTGTCTGCATCATCGACGGCAGCAAGATCTTCACTGCTCAGCGCGCGCAGAACGTGATCTCGGAAGAGAATGCGCAGGAGATGCTCTCCCTCTATCGCTCCTACGAGCCCGTCGTCGAAAAATGCGCCATAGCAACGCTCGCTGACATCGAACGCGAGGGATACGTGCTCTCGGCGAACAACTACGTCGAAAGAAAACGCGAGAAGGTCGAGCCGCCGACGGAGACAAGAAAACGCTTCTACGACCTCCTCCAGCAAACGAAGGAATCCGAGGAGAGGCTCCTCGATCTGCTAACGAAGGGAGGCTATGTCGATGGAGAGTAGAATCCCCCAGGAAGAGCTAAACAACCATCTATGGAACGCGGCCGTTCTGCTACGCACCTACATCGATGCCGGGTCGTACAAGCAGTACATCTTCCCGCTGCTGTTCTTCAAGCGTCTCTCCGACGTCTACGACGAGGAGACCGCCGAAGCGTTGGAAGCCTCCGGCGGAGATGCGGAGTTCGCAGCCCTTCCCGAGAACCACAGCTTCGCAATCCCGGACGGCGCCCACTGGTGCGATATCCGTGAGGCAACGGAAAACGTCGGTAAGGCGATCGTAGGCGCCTTCCGCGTCATCGAGACGGCCAACGGCTCCAAGCTGCGTGGCATCTTCGGCGACGCCGCCTGGACTAACAAGAAACGACTTCCCGACCGCCTGCTCAAGGACCTCATCGAGCACTTCAGCGCTATAACGCTCTCCATCGCCAATTGTCCCGAGGACGAACTCGGTCAGGGCTACGAGTACCTCATCAAGAAGTTCGCAGACGACTCAGGGCACACGGCACAGGAGTTCTACACCAACCGCACGGTCGTCCATCTGATGACCGAGATCCTCCAACCCAAACCGGGCGAGTCCATCTACGACCCCACCTGCGGCAGCGCCGGCATGCTCATCTCCTCCATCGCCCACCTCAAACAGCACGGAGAGGAATGGCGCAACGTTCACGCCTACGGACAGGAGATCAACCAGCTATCCTCCGCCATCGGACGCATGAACCTATTCCTGCACGGCGTCGAGGACTTCGAGATTGCAAACGACGACACGCTGCGGCACCCAGCCTTCCTCGAGGCGGGAAAGCTACGCACCTTCGATATGGTGCTCGCTAATCCTCCCTATTCGATCAAGCAATGGGACCGCGAGGCGTTCGCGTCGGACCCCTACGGCCGCAACTTCCTCGGCACCCCGCCGCAGGGGCGGGCCGACTATGCCTTCATACAGCATATCCTCAAGAGCATGGACCCGAGGAGTGGAAGGTGCGCCATCCTTCTTCCCCATGGCGTACTCTTCCGCAACGAGGAATCGGAGATGCGCGAAAGGCTCGTGAGAAGCGATCTCGTTGAGGCGGTCATCGGACTCGGCGCAAACCTCTTCTTCAACTCGCCCATGGAGGCCTGCATCCTCATCTGCCGCAGCGAGAAAGCGCCGAATCGAAGCAAGAAAATACTGTTCGTAGACGCCTCTGCCGAGGTAACCCGCAAGAACGCGCAAAGCTACCTTGAGCCTCAACACATCAAGAGAATCGTCGATGCCTACCGATCTGACGAGGACATCGAAGGTTTCTCATCCCACGCATCGTTTAGTGAGCTCGAGGACAACGCTTTCTCGCTCTCCATCCCTCTGTACGTGAAGCCCGCCAATGATGAAAATGCTGACGATAGAAGCATCGAGGAGACGGTAGAAAGCTGGAGAGCCGCCTCCACAGAGGCCGCGTCCCTGCTCGATAATATTGCTGCGAAATTGCATGAAAACGATGGTGAGTAACATGACCACGTTTGCCTGGGCGATGTGGCCCGCGAAATAAAACAGAAGGTCCCTGCGGGGCAAGAGCTGCCGACGGTCGGCCTTGAGCATCTAGACCCCGGCGAGGTCGAACTCGCCCACTGGGACGAAGGTGTCAGGACCACCTTCACTAAGGCTTTCTCAAAGGGGCAGGTGCTATTCGGGCGTCGTAGGGCCTACCTACGTAAAGCAGCCGTCGCCCCATTCGACGGAATCTGCTCCGGAGACATCACCGTCATCGCCCCCAAGGACAACCTCTCTCCGAGACTGCTCCCGTTCATCATCCAGAATGACGCCCTATTCGAGCACGCCGTCACCAATTCGGCAGGCTCCCTCTCGCCAAGAGTCAAGTGGCAGAGCCTTTCGCAATTTGAGTTCGAGCTCCCCAACATCGCTAAGCAAGAAGAACTTGCCGACATACTCTGGACCGCACAAGAAACGCGGTCTCACTACAGGCAGCTGCTTACAGCCTGCGATGACGTCGTCAAATCACAATTTAGCTGCTGGGGGTGCGCGGCATGACAAGGTATAGATTCGACCAGATAGCCGAGAACAGCACCGCCAAGAAAAAACCCGAGGAAAGCGATCGCAACCGGTACGTTGGACTGGAGCACCTTGATCCGGGCACTCTTGAGGTGACCCGCTGGGGCGCCGAGGTTACTCCCAAGGGCGACAAACTGCTCATGAAGAAAGGCGATGTCCTGTTCGGCCGCCGAAGGGCCTATCAGAAGAAGGTCGGCATAGCACCCTTCGATGGCATCTTCTCGGCTCACGGGATGGTGCTGCGCCCGAAGGCCGATGTCGTCGATCCGATGTTCTTCCCGTTTTTCATCAGCTCCGACATGTTCCTTGACGAGGCAATACGGGTCTCCGTCGGCTCTCTTTCGCCGACGGCAAACTGGAAAGATCTCCGGACCTTGGAATTTGACTTGCCCTCGCCGGGAAAACAACGCGAGCTTGCCGGCATCCTCTCGGAAGCCGAGAGCCTCAAGGGGCATTATCGTAAGCTGCTCACGACCTGCGACGACGTCGTCAAATCACAATTTGTCGAAATTTTTTCCAAGAAAGAGTTTCCGCTGATTCCCCTCTCGCAAGCATGCACGAAAATTACTGATGGCACCCATAAAACGCCCCAATATCAAGAAGCTGGAATTGCATTCATTTCTGCGAAGAATGTCACATCAGATGGCAAGCTAGATTTCAGCGACATCAAGCATATAAGCACGGATGAATATGAGTCCATTCAAAACCGTTGTGAAACCCAAATCGGCGATGTGCTTCTTACAAAAAGTGGATCACTTGGTATGCCGGCTATTGTCGATGTCGATTTTCCAATCGGTCTATTCGAAAGTCTCGCTGTCCTCAAATACCGTCGCGACATTCTTGATGGAGTATTCCTACGAGAACAACTAAAAAGCGCAAGAGTGCAGGACCAATTTACAGGCGGCGTTAAGGGGATTGCTGTAAAACACCTCCATCTAAACGTAATTGGAAGGACGAACATTATAGTTCCCCCGCTCGAACTCCAGGAGGAGTTCACCGACTTCGTGCTTCAGGTCGACAAATCGAAATTTGCCGTACAAAAGGCCCTCGATGAGCTAAACGCCACGACGAAGAAAATCTTGAACCAGGAGTTAGGACTCGGAGATGTTTAACGAGGACAACACCATCGAGCAAATGAGCGTCGAGGCGCTTGCCAGCCTTGGCTGGAGATACGTTGCTGCCGAAGACCTCCCGCGCCGCCATGCCGACGTCATGGTCGAGCCCATGGTCAAGGACGCCCTCATCAGGCTTAACCCGGAGATCGCAGAAGACCCCGATCGCGCCGACGAGATCATCTACCGACTCAGGGCCCTCATTCAGTCCACAAGTCCGCAGAACCTGGTCTCCACCAACGAGCGGTTCAAAAAGCTCGTCATCGAGGAGAACTCATTCCCCTACGGCAAAGACGGCCGCATGGTCCCCATCCGCTTCTTTGGCACGGCGGCGGACGGCGATCTTGACAAAAACGAGTACATCGTCACCAACCAGTGGGTCTACCCCCAGGAGCAGGGCGGCAAGCGCCTCGACCTCGTCCTTCTTGTCAATGGATTTCCGCTCGTCATCGGCGAGTTCAAGACGCCGGTGCGCGATTCGATAACCTGGCTCGACGGCGCTGGCGACATCGCTAAATATGAGAAGAGCATCCCGCAGATGTTCGTCTGTAGCGCCATCAACTTCGCCAGCGAAGGAAAATGCTATCGCTACGGGTCGGTGAACATGCCTCCCGAGATGTGGGGACCCTGGCATGAGGGCGACAAGAAGAGCGAGGGCACACTTGCCGACGTCAAGAGAAGCATGGCGTCCATGCTAACCCCCACGAACGTCATGGACATCTTCCAGTTCTTCACGCTCTTCGCCACCGACAAGAAGCATCGACGCATCAAGCTGATCTGTCGTTACCAACAGTTCGAGGGCGCGAACCTCATCGTGGACCGCGTCCGCGCAGGATACCCGAAGCGTGGCCTCATTTGGCATTTCCAGGGCTCAGGAAAGTCACTGCTCATGGTATTCGCTGCCCAGAAGCTGCGCATGGTCCCCGAACTCAAGAACCCGACCGTCGTCATCGTGGATGACCGAATCGACCTCGAGACCCAGATCACGGGGACCTTCAACGCATCCGACATCCCCAACCTCGCAAGCGCCGGCAGCAAGGAGGAGCTTGAGTCCTTCTTCAAGCAGGACATGAGAAAGATCCTCATCACCACCATCTTCAAATTCAGCGAGGTTGCGGGGACGCTCAACGAGCGCGAGAACATCATCCTCATGGTCGACGAGGCGCACCGCACCCAAGAGGGCGACCTCGGCGAGAAGATGCGACTCGCCTTGCCAAACGCCTTCTTCTTCGGCTTGACCGGCACGCCCATCAACCGAACCGACAAGAACACGTTCCACACCTTCGGTGCCAAAGAGGACAAGTCCGGCTACATGAGCCGCTATTCCTTCGCCGACTCCATCCGCGACCACGCCACATTGCCGCTCCATTTTGAAACCGTTCCCGTCGAGCTCCACGTCAACCAAGAGGTCGTGAACGCCGCCTTTGACGAAATGACCCGAGACCTCAGCAAAGAGGACAAGGCGGAACTCACCAGGCGCGTCAAGATCGAGTCCGTCATGAAGGCCCCCGACCGCATCCACAAGGTATGCGAGCACATCGCCAGGCACTTCAAGTCAAAGGTTGAGCCCGACGGCTTCAAGGCGCAGGTAGTCTGCTACGACCGAGAGTGCTGCCTGCTGTATAAGGAGGAGCTCGACAAGCTCTTGGGCACTGACGCAGTCACCATCGTCATGGACACGAACAACGACAAGGAAGACCGCTACAAGGCATACCGTCGAGATCGCGATGCCGAGGAAAAGCTCCTTGACCGTTTCCGCGACCCGGACGATCCGCTCAAGATTCTCATCGTCACTGCAAAGCTGCTCACGGGGTTCGATGCGCCCATCCTGCAAACTCAGTACCTTGACAAGCCCTTGCGCGACCACACGCTGTTGCAGGCAATCTGTCGAACCAACCGCGTCTACAACGACAAGAAGACATTCGGTCTCATTGTCGACTATATCGGCCTCTTCGACAACGTCGCCAAGTCTCTGCACTTCGACGAGGCCGAGGTGCAGAAGGTTATAACCAACATCGACGAGGTAAAGGCCGAGCTACCCGGGCTTATGCATTGCTGTCTTGAGTACTTCTCAACGGTCAGAGACCGCCGCAGCGCGGATTGGGAGTCACTTCTCGAAGCTCAACAATGCCTGCCAACGACAAAGGTGAAAGACCAGTTTGGGGCCGACTTCTCGGTCTTGAACAGAGCGTGGGAAGCCCTTTCGCCCGACCCATGTCTCAATCCCTACAAGCCCGATTTCATCTGGCTCTCGCAGGTCTACGATTCCGTGAGACCGGTAGACAATCGCGGGAAGCTCATCTGGGCAGCGCTCGGGCCCAAGACAATCGAGCTCGTGCACGAGAACATCACCGTCGAGAGAGTCCGAGACGATGACGACATCCTTGAACTCGACGAGGACATGATCGAGCACTTCATCAACGACAAGAGCAATACCGAGAAGATCACGCGTAAGCTGGAGATAGATCTCGTCGCCCGAATCCGCAGGCACGATAAGAATGGCAAGTTCCAGAAGCTCGGCGAGCGCCTGGAGGACCTGAGGGAACGTCACGAGCAAGGTCTCATCAACAGCGTCGAGTTCCTCAAGATGCTCATCGACCTCGCCAGAGAGGCTCGAGCGGCCGAAAAGGAAGTCGTGCCCGAAGAAGAGGAGGACAAGGGCAAGGCGGCCCTCACAGAACTCTTCAATGGTGTAAAGAATGGGGACACGCCAATCATCGTCGAAAACATCGTCGGCGACATCGACGAAATCGTTAAGATCACCCGATTCGACGGTTGGCAGGCAACCACAGCAGGCGTCAAAGAAGTCAAGAAGCAGCTACGCGCCATTCTTTGGATGCGCTACAAGCTCAAAGACCAGGCTCTTTTTGATAAGGCGTATTCGTATATTGAACTCTACTATTAGGCAACAGAAGACAGGTCTCTAGGGACGCTCCGCATCAACCATTTCATCGGATGCGGAGCGTCCCAATTTGAACGAGCGACGTCTTGCGACGGGTGAACACTGCAACCCCAATGGCCCGCTAACCCTTTCATAATCTGGTGGTTAAGTCTTCACTAGAAGCCATCCACACTTTGTAGTTAATTGATTCCTTCTTCGCAGGCGAAAACGACAATGATGTCCGCCCCCTACCTTCCCTCCGCCTTCAGCTTTAGCAGCAGGTCGCCCAGCTCGGGGCACCTGCTGGAAAGGCGCGTCTGGGCTCGCTCGCCCATCCCCCACCGCTGGCGGATCTCCTGGGCGTGCGGGCTCACACGGTAGTCCCCGTCCATCATCTGCTTGAGCAGCTTGGCGGTTACGCGCGCATCGGCAAGGGCGCTGTGGGCGTGGCCCGTCGACTCGTCAAAATCGATGCCAAACCACGCTGCCGCGTCACTCAAAGAGACGCGCCCGTGGCTGCCCACGTCCATGATCGAGGTGTAAAACGCCTGCAGGTCGGCCCAGTCCGCAGGAAATGCGGAAAGATCGATGTGCTTTGCCTGGCACTCGGTCAAAAGCTGTCGACGGTCCGCCCCGCTCCAACAGACCACCTGGGCGGAGTAGCGACCGATCCAATCGCTGAGCCTTTTGATCACCATGTAGAGCGGATCGGCCATCGCAGTGTCCACGGCCGATATCCCCGTAAGCTCGCGAACGGGGAACGCAACGCCTTCGGCATATTCCGTCTGCACAAACTGCGAGAACTCGCCCATCACGTTGCCGCGGTTATCGAGCTTAACCGCGCCGACCTCGATAATCTCGTTGCGCAACCCGCGGCGCTGGCGCTGCCTTGACACCGGCGCAAACTCGAAGTCGAGCACAATCTGACGCGCAAAGTTCGTCGTATCGATAGCCGAGATACACGGCGTCTTTTTGTCTGGCACGGTGAGGGCCTTTCTCCGTCAACTGCCGCCTGTTTCACAGGCAGCTACATTGCCGTAAGGATAAGTGTCCGTGCGGACATGAAATCGCACAGTGCAGCTTTCCGACATCCTTGCGTAAGGCTGCGCTTTGAAATGGTCACGTCGTTGTTATTATCGAACATATATTCGTATTTATGGCTGCAGTTTGATAGACTGGTTATTGTTGACGGCAGTTCCATGTGCCGGGCAGCGCCCTCCATGCGACGGGAGGTGATGCCCATGACCGATCTGACTGATTTCGTGAAGCTCCTGACCGCTTTGGTCTCGCTCCTCACGGCGCTTATCGGACTTACCGAGGCACTCAAGCAGCGTACGAAGCATAAAAAGAGGGGTCGACGCCGCTAAGGCGATGACCCCTTAATCCAAGCAACGGCGCTGCCCAGCTCTTCACTACTTGGGCTGCCGTCGACCTTATTTTACCCACGGGCGCCGGGTTTACCAAATGGATTTTCGGTAAAGGAAGCACGGCACGCCCGCAAAACCGCTACGCCCCAAGTGCCGCCATGGGGATCACCGCCACGCCGTCGTCGCGTGTGTAGGCAATGCTCCCCTTTCCAACCACGACCGCCAAAAACGCCGGCGCGGCATTCTGGGCGGCAGGATTGGAGAGCACTTTCCTCTCCAGCGCCTTGAGATTTCTCGCTCCATCGTCTGCTTTCGCATCACTCAGCTTGACCTCGATAGCTCCCCAGCGCCCGTCGTGCTCAACGATCAGATCGACCTCAAGGCCCTTCTCATCTCGGAAATAATGGACACTGTTGTCGACACCGCCGTAGGTGGAAAGGAACACGCGCACGTCGCGCAGAACGAGGTCCTCAAAGAGCATCCCCAGCGTTTGCATATCGCCAAGCAGCCGCTCAGGGGTAGCCCCCAGCAACGCCGCCGCAAATGACGGGTCGCAGAAGTAGCGCTTGGGGCGCACGCGAACGCGAGCCTTCGAGCGCATGGGCGGCTCCCATCCGCACAGGTCCTCGGTCAGCTTGAGCCTGTTGAAGAGATCCAGGTGCGCAGCGATGGTCCTCTCGTCGGGGCCCGCCTCACCGTACGAGGCGTCCTTTATGAGCGTCTTGTACGTGACAGCCTGGCTCTCGTTCATGGCAAGAGCTCGCAAAAGGCCGTGTGCAAGCTCGGGCGATCATGCGATATACGAAATTACGCCATTCTCAATGCGGATTTTACGCTACTTCCAATGTAGTTTTTACGCCGTTGCGGATGTAGTTTTTACGCTATGTTCATTGAAGGTTTTACGCTTGGCATCCTTAGCGCGACGCTCGCTCAACCCCTGACCACCGGATTGCCCGAATTCCGGGATGCTGCCTCCGCTCCAAACAAAAGGCCCAGCTCGCGATGAGCTGCCTCCCATTTCTTGAACATTAGAAATGGGAGACTTTCCACCCCATGCCTCTATCGGAAACGGCATCCCGTCCTGAGCATCGAATCCGGGACGTAGTTTCCGCATGCGGCTTCGTTAGGAAAGCATGTTCCACTCTGAGCGCTCATTCCGGGGTGCAATTTCCGCCAGAGACACCGCCGGGAAAGCACATCCCGGTTTGGAGCCGAAATCTGGGATGTAGTTTCCGCTTGAAGGGCGATCCGGAAAGCACATCCCATTCCGAGTGACAATTCCGGGTCACAGTTTCCGCAGATACAAGGCGACAGTCCGCCGCCCTTATCACATGCCTTCAAATATGCGATCCAGAAACACAAAACAGCAGATAGAATGCTCTTTTTCAAAAAGTACACGTCCCGAAACTTACCAAGACTTCATATCCAGCTACCGTTCACGGTCGCCGATTACCGCCCACCGATTCAAACAAGAAATATGTCGCCAAAAGCAGGCCATCTACCTGCATGGTTAGATTTTGGTCAGCTTTTGGTCAGCTGAGCGGCAAGTTCCAGCTGATACGTTTTTGCTACCCAAAAGGAGGCGGTAGCTCATGACCCATTGCAATGACCAACTCATCGACCAACTGCTCACTCAAGCCGAACAAGAGGGCCGCTGTCTGATTCCCCCGAGCGCGGCGATCCGAAAAGCGCTCCTTCGGCGCACCGGCGGCACGGTTGTCTCGCTCATGCCGGGGTTGTTTGCGCGAAAAACGCGCTGGGATGAACTCAACCGAGCGCAACGCCATTGCGAGATTATCCGCGCCCTTGCGATCATCCATCCCGATTGGACGTTCTGCTCGTTTTCGGCAGCTTGCCTGCTGGGGCTCGAGGTCTCGTGGCGGCACCTGAACGTCGTGCATGTTTGCAGCTCGACAAAGCCGTCGGCTCGTCCGGGCTCACATATTCAGCGGCACCAGATCGAGCCGGCCGGAGCAATACGCAGAGCCGGCATATCGGTAACGCCGCCCATCCAAACGGTCACAGATTGCCTGCTGCAAACTGGTTTTGCCGACGGCATGCCCATTGCCGATTCGGCGATCTTAAAGCTCGGCCTTGCACGGGAACAGCTGATGGAGGCCGTTGAGCAACGAGCGACTGCCCGCAATGGTCGCGCAATTCGCACCGCCCTCACGACACTTCGATATGCCGACGCCCGCGCCGAGAGCGGCGGGGAATCGGTCGCCCGAGCCGTCATGATCGAGACGGGCTTTGCGCCCGACTGGCTTCAATACGAGCTGACGGACCCCTTCGATTCGGCCAAGCCCATACGAACGGACTTTGCCTGGGAGCGCCAGGCGCGGGAACTCACGCTGGGCGAGCTCGACGGGCTCATCAAATATACCGACCAGACCATGCTGGCCGGACGCACCACCGCCGAGGCGCTCGTTGCCGAACGACAGCGCGAGGCGTACCTATCGCTCTACGGTCACCCTCTGCTGCGCTTTACCATGAACGAGGTCCGCTCGACAGGAATGCTCGCCAAAAAGCTGCAGACGGCAGGCATCCAGCAGACCGCGCTGCCGACATGGCTCAACGATATTGAGCTGTAGGAGCTGCTGAGCTTATGCCCGCCTGCCCACCAAACTGGGACACACTTTCCGGTTGGCAGCACCCGCGAAAACCATGTCCCAAATTGAGCGCTCAAAACGGGATGTACTTTCCAGATGGCATGCCTAGCGGAAACCGTGTCCCGGAATCAAGGCCTAGAACGGGACAGACTTTCCGGTTGAAGCGCCCAGCGGAAACTGCATCCCGGAATAGACGCTCAAACTGGGACGCAGTTTCCGGTTTCCTGCTGTTCCGGAAAGCACGTCCCATTCTGGAGCCGAAATCTGGGACGCAGTTTCCGTATGCGGAGGCGCTCCAAACAAAAGGCCCCGGCTCGCGATAAAGTCGAGGCCAAAGGCGCAGCATATACAGTTGATGTTGAGCGCGAACAGCCCATCAGCAATGGTCGTCCGCACCCCACCCTACCCGCGGTTGCGAACGCGGCTGTACGGCGTATCCACCATGGGCAGATCCGGACGCAGCTTGCCGTCGAATGCGCGATAGGCGTTCTGTACGGCGGGCGCCGTGGGAATCGTTGCGATCTCACCGATGCCCTTGCCGCCGTATGCCACGGGCAACAGCTCGTCCTTCTCCACGTAGATGGCGTGGATATTCGGAATCTCGGGCGCACGGAACAGCCCGAGCGTACCGTACCTTGCCTGGGGTACGCAGTCCTTGAGCGGCCAGTCCTCGGTAAGCGCATAGCCCATACCCATGAGCACGCCGCCTTCGATCTGACCCTGGATGGAGATGGGGTTGACCACCTTGCCGGAATCGTGCGCGGCATAGACCTCGCTCACGCGGCCGTCATCATCCAGAATGACCACATGCGTGGCAAACCCGTAGCAGATGTGGCTCTTGGGGTTGGGAACGTCGGCGCCCAGCTTGTCGGTCGGCTCCAGGTACACGTAGCCAAACTCGCATCCCTCGAGCGCCTTGATGGCAGCCGCGGGATCCTGAGGATGCATACCTTGGCCGGCGACGAGCTCCTGCGTGCGCAGCTGATAGGCGCGACCGTCGTCGTACTCAATCTTGACGCCGTCGCCATGCGCGCTCACGGGAGTATCGGGTGCGGGCTTGCCGGCCTCGATGTCAAGCATGGCATCGCGCAGCAGGAAGGCGGCACCGCGCACGGCCTCGCCGGTCACGACCGTCTGACGCGAGCCAGACGTGGTGCCGGAGTCGGGAGCGTTCTCGGTGGAGCACTCGCCATTGGCAATGCAGCTCAGCGGCAGACCGCAGGCCTCGGCAACGTCCTGCAAAAAGACGGTGTTGCAGCCCTGGCCGATGTCGGACGTGGCAGCATAGACCACGGCCACGCCGTTCTCGATGCGAATCTTGCAGCGACCGGCATCGGGCAGGCCCACGCCCACGCCGGCGTTCTTCATGGCGCAGGCGATACCGGCGTGTCCGGGATGCGCGTAGTAGGCATCCTTGACCTCGAGCAGCGTCTCCTTAAGCGCCGTGGAGCAATCGGCAATCTGGCCGTTGGGCAAAACCTCGCCCGGCTCGATAGCGTTACGGTAGCGGATCTCCCACGGATCCAGGCCGACCTTCTCTGCCAGCAGGTCGATCAGGCTCTCGAGCGCAAACTCGGACTGGCAGACGCCAAAGCCGCGGTACGCGCCGGCAGGCGGGTTGTTGGTGTAGTAGCCAAAACCGCGAATGTCGGTGTTCTGGTACTTGTAGGGGCCGACGGCATGCGTGCAGGCGCGCTCGAGCACCGGGCCGCACAGCGAAGCGTAGGCGCCGGTATCAAAGTTGATCTCGCAATCCAGGCCGGTAAAGTTGCCCTCGGCGTCGCAACCCAGTGTAAAGGTGCCGTCCATGGCGTGGCGCTTGGGATGGAACGCGAGTGACTCGGCGCGCGTGAGCTTGCACTTCACAGGACGCTGGAGCTTATAGGCAGCAAGCGCGGCCAGGTGCTGGACCGAAACGTCCTCCTTACCGCCAAAGCCGCCGCCCACGAGCATGGTCTCGACGACCACGCGCTCGGGCTCGTTGTCCCAGCCAAACATGTGGGCGCACTCTTTGCGCGTATCGTAGGCGCCCTGGTCGGTCGACTGCACCTTGACGCCGTTCTTGTACGGGAAGGCCACGGCGCACTCGGGCTCCAAGAAGGCATGCTCGGTAAAGGGCGTGGTAAAGCGCTGTGTCACGGTAAACGCGCTTTCGGCCAGCGCCTTGGCGGCGTCACCGCGCGTCACGTGACGGCTCTGGCACACGTTGTCCTTGAGCTCCACCGTGTTGCCAAAAGCAAAGAAGCTGTCGTGCAGGCGCGGGGCGTCGGCAGACCTGGCCTCGGCGATGTTGCGCACGGGCTCCAGCGGCTCGTAATCAATCTTTACGAGCTTCTTGGCCTTCTCGAGCGTCGCCTCGTCCTCGGCAACCACCAGCACGATGGCATCGCCCACGCAGCGGGTGATATCGCCTGGGCAATCATGACGTCCCAGTCCTGGATAAGGTGGCCGACCTGGTTGACCGGCATGTCCTCGGCGCGCAGGATGCCCACCACACCGGGTAGGGCCTCGGCCTTGGAGGTATCGATGGAGAGCACGCGGGCACGCGGATACTTGGAGCGCACGGCGCTGGCGTAGGTCAGGCCCGGCTGGTCGATCTCGTCGATGTCGTCGGGGTACTTGCCCTCGCCGAGCACCTTCTTGCGCACGTCAATACGGAAGGCGCGCTTGCCCACGCCGTAGTCGTCGCCGCGCTCCAGATCCTCGTCGATCTGCTTTTCGCCGCGGAGCACCGCAGCGGCCAGCGCAATGCCCTCGATAATCTTTTTGTAGCCGGTGCAGCGGCAAACATTGCCGCGGATGGCGTACTTGATCTGCTCCTCGGTAGGCTCGGGATCCTCGGCGATGAGCGCTGCACCCGCCATGACCATACCGGGGATACAAAAGCCGCACTGCACGGCGCCCACGGCGCCAAAGGCGTACACAAACGCCTCGCGCACGTTCTCGGGCAGGCCCTCGACGGTCACGATGTTGCGGCCGGCGGCAAGCGCGGTGGTCAGCACGCACGCCTTGACGGCCGCACCGTCCACATGGATGGTGCAGGTACCGCATGCGCCCTCGGAGCAGCCGTCCTTGGCGGAATGGATATGCAGGTCGTCGCGCAGGTAGCGCAGCAGCGGTTTATTTTGGGTCGTCGTACGCTCGATGCCGTTAACGGTAAAAGTGAATTCCTGTGCCATGGTGATTCCCTTCTACACGCCGGCGGCGATGCCGGTGCGGTCGTGGATGGCGCCATGCGGGCAGACGACGGCGCACATGCCGCACGACAGGCAGTCCACGCCGTCGATATGGGCGCAGTTGTCCTCGATGCGGATAGCGCCGGCAGGGCACTTTTTAGCGCACATGCCGCAACCGATGCAGCTCGTGTCGCAGATCTTGCGAGCGATGGCGCCCTTATCTGTGTTGTTGCAGCGCACCAGAATGTTCTGGTAGCCGGGAACGAAGGCAATCACGCGCTGCGGGCACGCCATACCGCACAGGCCACAGCCCGTGCACTTGGAGCGATCCACGCGGGCGATGCCATCGACCAGCGCAATGGCGCCGTGGGGGCAGGCCGTGACGCAGGCGCCACAGCCAATGCAGCCTTCGCTGCAGCGGGCGTCGCCGCCTGCGGAAGCGCAACCACTTCCGCAGGCAACGTAGGCCACGTTATGTTGAATGGATTTGGCCATAAGAGACTCGCCTATTTCTTAAGAAGGTACGAATAGTTGTCGCGCACGGCCCTGATGGTCAGGCGGACGGCCTCGGGAAGACCGGTGTTGACGGCATCGACCGAGACGGTGCGGACCGTGCCGGCGACGCGGACCTTAAAGTGGTCCTCGTCCACGGCCAGGAAGCCCTCGTTCTCGGAGTTCTCCATGTCCTGCTCGCTCCAGAACAGGGTGAGCTTGTCCTCGTAGGGACGACCCTCCTGGTAGGGGCAGAACACGGCGCAGTTACCGCACTCGTTGCACATGCCGTCGACATGGACGACCTGATGCTTGGCCAGGCCCGGCACCTTAATTGCCACGTTGGCGCGGTTGGGGCACACGTCGCAGCAGACCTCGCACACCGAGCCGCAGCCCAGGCAGCGGGTCTTGGTGCAGTTG
>ENA-OQED01000318-OQED01000318.1-human-gut-metagenome-genome-assembly--contig:-NODE-318-length-19594-cov-1.163713_pt1 | contig 19594 bp, 23 predicted proteins | sample MGYA00242790_ERZ504625 | MGnify/ENA primary metagenome ERZ504625 (study PRJEB26092, sample SAMD00036345) | human gut metagenome | host: Homo sapiens | study: EMG produced TPA metagenomics assembly of...
AGATGGGGACGCCGCAGAAAAGCACGGCCGTCCCTTTTGCTTTCGATCCTTCCTCCGGTCAGCCGCCAAGCAAGAAATCAAGCACATCCCAGCCCGCGCTGCCTCCGCTCTGATAAAGCTCGGTATAGCCGCACTCTGTGCAGGTGATTGTAATGAACTTTTTATTCTGCACATCAAATATTTTCGCAAAATTGCCGCCCGTCGCCTGAAATTGATCGTGTTCATACTGTGTGTTGCCGCATTTGGGGCAAACATACTGCTTCTGCTCCATCATATTTCCAACCTTTCTATTGATCTGCTTTATCATATATCTTTTCGCCGGTTATGCAAGATTCAGCCGCCGGCTCAGCAGCCAACGCGTGGTAAGGTAATAAATCACATCCAAAAAAATCATCAACCCTGCGCCTATGCCGAGCATGCTGTAGATAAACAGAGCGGGGGATTGCTCGGCCAAAGATTGAAAACCTCGGAAAAAGCTCATATCTGCAAAGTGAAACGCCAGCGCCGCCGTAATCATACCGAACATCATCACAAACTGCAAAAGTGTGTTGAGGATCAGGTATGCCGCCGCGCTCGCAAGCAACCGGTTCTGCGGCCACTGCCCCCCGATTGCCATGCAGAGATAGAAATGCAGGTAGGTATTGGAAAACGCCAACACCATAAAAAGCGCTAGAAGAAGCGCGGCCAGCCATATGCTCATGCCGGTTTCGCTCCGAAAGCTTGCCAGAATAGCGGGCGCGTTCGCAATCTCCGGGAGATTCCATACAAATAGAACGCCTCCCAGAATTACAACAACGATACCCATAAGCGACCAAACTAGGCTTACCAGCAGCTTCGAGAAAATCTGCTGCCCCGGCGTGGCCGGAAGCGTAAACATGAGATAGCCTTCATCACCAAGCAGGTTTTTATAAAACCGCTGAACGGCCACAATGACGATGACGGCCAACATGGCAAGCAGGGCAAATGCCGCCAGAACGGCAAAGAGGGCAAAAAGCACCGCCACCAGCGGGTGCGAATCATTTCGCCCCGTGAGCAATTTCACCACCAGAAAGATAACCTGGAACCCGCCCATCAGGGCAAGCACTGCCGCCAACAGCGGCAACAGGAGCTTCGCCGTCGCTTTGAATTCATGCTTGATCAGTTTCCCCAGCATCTGAATACCTCCCTGAATATTGTATCAATGCTTTTATCCCGTTCTTCACGAATCGCATCTACGCTGCCTGCAAGCACGATATGTCCTCCTCCGATCATCACAACATCGTCGAACACTGCTTCGATATCGTGAATCAGGTGGGTGGATAAAATCATCGTTGCATCCTCGTTATAATTGCGAATGATCGTATTGAGAATATAGTCGCGTGCAGCCGGATCCACTCCGCCGATCGGCTCGTCGAGCAGATAGAGCTCCGCCTTGCGGCTCATCACCAATGCAAGCTGCAATTTCTCCCGCGTGCCCTTGCTTAGAGCGTTTAACTTATCATTTGGCTGAATTTGCAAATCCTTCAGCATTTCCGCCGCTTTATCAAGCTGAAAAATCCGCATAGAAATCCCCGAAAAATTCTAGTGCCTCGCGCACACGCATCCCAGCAGGCAGGCAGCTACGCTCCGGCAGGAGGAAACGCGCTTTTTTGTCTCCGTCCCCGGTTCCAGACCACAGACGCGGATGCTTCCCCGCGTGGCAGTGAGCAACCCGGCTGCAAGCTTTAACAGCGTCGTTTTTCCACTGCCGTTCGGCCCCAGGAGGCCGACGATCCGTCCCTTTGGAAAATCGTAGGTAAAATCGACAAGCGCCGCCTTTTGCCCATAGAGCTTCGTCAGCCCTTGGCAGGATAAAATCGCATCCATTATGCATTCTCCTTTGTTTGTTTTAAGAGCGAGAGAGCTTCCGCCTGGGTAAATCCGAGCTTCTGCATAGCTGCCCAGAACTGGGCGATTTGCTCTTGCGCCTTTTGCTGCCTCAATGCCTGAATCATTGTTTCATCCTCCGTAATGGTACGCCCAGCTGTCCGCTGCGTGTTGATGAGGCCACGTGCCTCCAGCTCCTGCATAGCCCGCTGCATCGTGTTGGGGTTGACTGCCGCCTCGGCGGCGAGCTCCCGAACGCTTGGCAGCTTCCCGCCGGCCCGGTATTCCCCTGCGACGATCGCAAGTTCCAACTGCTCAACCAGCTGGAGATAAATCGGCCGGTCGGCAGTGATGATCCATGTCATCTGTGCGCCTCCTTGTATTATTGTATTAATATGATAATACAATAATACAGTTTGCACCCGATGTCAAGGGAGTTCACAAAATAGTTACAATAACGTGTGTAAGCCATTCCCTTCACAAAAAGATAGCGCGCCGCAAAGCTCCCTTGCAGCGCGCTTCCTTTTTTATTTTTGCCGCTTTAACCGCCTAGTTTAGGGCAGAAACCTTTTTGCCAGACTGCGGCGGCACAGATACCTCAATAAACGAACGGGCAACGCCGTTCACCGTTTCAGATTGTGGCTGCAATTCCGCCCCATCAACTACAAAATGAGCAGGTTGCCGGGCAGATTGCCCTGCAAACGTGCATTTCCAGCACAGCGGACGGTTTGAATGGTTGTAGAACGCCGCCTCGTGATGGGAAAGAAGCTCAAAATCCATGCTATAATCCCCTAGCCGCAGCCCTCTTATGGATAGCCCTGGAACTTCCTCCGGCAGACAGGGACAAGTAACAATCCTTCCCGCCGGCAAGTCGGCGGAAAAGCCGGCCAACCCTTCAACAGCATGAGAAAACATGGTAAAAGAAAGCTCCGGATAATCCTCATTGCGGCCCTGGCTCTCATGAACATGCGGTAACAAAAGCCTACCGCCAATATATTTCATCCAGCGCCACGCGCGCTCTGCCTGCTGGTAAGGGAAGAAAACCTGCGGCAAATAAGTATAGCTCTCGATATTCACCGCCGCAGTCTGAGGATCAGCGGCTCTTTGGTCGATCTCTTCCAGCAGCAGGTTATTGCGCTCCCCTGGTTCGGTTAACAGCTTCATCGGCAGAAAGAAGCAAGTTTCCGCGCCGGTGATTCCTTTGGCCGATCTCTCCCAACGCCAATATTTCCGGCCTTTTTGATCGATCCCGAACACATAGCCGTTGCCCTCCGGCGGAAGGCTCCACACATCATTGAAATAGGATCTCAGCTCCGCAGCGCGCCGGAGGTAACCACCCCGCCGACTCCCGCTCCCCTAGGGCTTCCAACAGTTTGCCGAATGCTGCCAGCGCCTGATAAAGCGCCGCAATGCTGTCGCCCGCTTCTGCAAGCGACCGCCCGGATTCATTGTAGCTGGCTGATCCACGCCAAATATTGCCGCGCCCCTCTGGAATTCCATTTTTTATGGAGAACACCATTCCGTCGTGTCGCTGGGTAAATTCTCCAAGAATTCGTTCGGTAAATGTGCGCATTTGGCGATCCAGATAGCGGCTGTCTCCGGAGAGGAAATAAAGCTTGCATATGGTTTCGACCAGCTCATACTGGGCGGTAAGCTCCCGCACGAACCTACGGTGATTGGGAGTGTCCATATAATAAAGGCTGCCATCAAAATTCAGCGCCCAGGGAGCATACCAGCCGGTATCCGCACAAGCGCCTTCCACAAAGCAGCGCATCATCTGATAATTCTCTTCATGATACCCCAAATACTCAGCTCCGGCCGCTGATGGACAAAATCCCGGATGTAAAAGGCTGTGCGGTCATGATACCCCGCCCAATAAGATGGGAGATAGTCTTTCGGCTGCGCCCACTGCCTGTTGGGCCGCCTGATCACACGGCTACGGTTGGAAAAACGCCCCGACGGCCCATACCACTTTCCACCGTCTCCGCGGTTCACAGGCCCGGATTGCCCGGTCATCACAAAAGAAGCGGCCTTTTGCTGCGCCCAGGCCATCCATTGCGTTAAATCGGAATTGCTGCTTATCAACTCCATATCTTCTCGCCTTCCTTTCTTTCCCGCACGGCAGAAAAACAGGCTTTCGGGATGCGTTTATATTTCCGCCTCCGCGCGCTCCTTTAAATCTGCAATGATCTCCGCCTGCTTTTTCTCCGTCATATCATAAAACAGAATCGGAATCACTGCTGCAAGGCAGCTGATAACCGTGGTGATAATCATGATGTTGAAAATAGGTGTGCGAACCGCCTCCTGGAACAAAACCGTATAATCCTTCTCAAGCCCATAATGCTCATAAAACCAGGGAAGGATCAGGTTAAAGAGCATCGTAGCCGCCGTTACCAGCATGCCGCTGAACTGGGTGATGAAGCCCTCCAGCCGCTTGCCGGTTTTCCACTGCTGATAGTCAAATACATCCGCAGTCATTGCGGACACCATAACGCCGTCGCCGCCGATCGCCGCCGTTGAAAGATAGAGGCATGCAAGAAACAAAAATGGGCTTTTCGTTGTGACGAGCACTCAGCCCCGCAAACCCCGCACGCAGGAGATTGAACCAAATCAGGGACGAGCGCTTTCCGATCTTTTTTGGCCAGCAGCGGCGCGAGCAGCATGCCTGGCACAGAGGCTGTGCCAATCACAGCATTCATCACTCCCAGCACGGCATCGCTGCGGACCACATAGATACAATACCATGCTAAAATTCCGCCGATGCCGCCCTTTAGGCCGCCGAGGACATTATAAAGTGTCATCAGCCAAAAATATTTATTGCTTTTGATTTCAGAGATTCCATCCACAAAGCGGACTTTCGCCACATAGTTTCTGGGGACAACAATTTTTTCTTCCGTGCCCTTGAACGTCCACAGGCTCAAAATGATACCAAACACAGAAAAAATCGGGAACAGCGTGCGATAGGCAGTAAAGCCTGTCATTCCTCCCGCAAATAAGCCCGCTAAAATCGGAAAGAAAAGATTCACGATAGATGGACCAAGGCTATAGATAAACTGGCTGACGGATAACAGCCCCGTGCGCTCCTCCCCATTGGGTGTGAGCACCTGTGCCAGGCTCGTAAACGCAAGCGCATACAGGGATTGAAAAATCATCAACAGTGCATAGATCAGGCTGAGCATCGTACATTTCAGCGGATAGGAGAGCGAATTCGGAATGAACGCCATTAAGATCAGCAAAGCGGCTGTTGGAACTCCGGTTATCAGCAAATAAGGGCGGAATTTGCCGTATTTTGTATTGGTATTGTCAACGAGCATGCTGATAAACGGCGTTTTCACCAGATTTAAGATACTCATAACAATGGACATAATAGCAAGATCCATCGGTGCAATTTGATAGGCCGAGCCCAAAAGCAGACAGTTTGCCGTAAGCGCAACATAGCCAAACAGCGAATTGATCGTATTCACGCCGATGCCGCCCACAGAATAGGCGACAAATTCTTGATAAGGAATGTATTTCCCCTCTGGCGGTTTGTCCCAATACGTTTTGACCTCTTCAACGGCCGATCTCAAATTCCACTTTTTCATAATTATTCCCCCAGCTTGATTTAATTGAGGCAACCATCCCACGCCGCATGGCGAATACATGACATGGATGCATCGCCTCCCAACAGATTGCCGATTCCCGGGTTATGCGCTCTCCCCTCCATGCAAAATCCGATTCACAAAGCAACTATTGTATGTTATGATAATACTATCACGAATCAGCGGAGAGGAATATAGGCAATATACTATGAAATATGAGGAATATCCAACCAAACACCCAGCGCCGGAATCCCAGACATTGGGCCGAAAACCGCTCCCAAGCAACGTTATTTTGGGTGAAACCGCATATAGCCCGGGCGACCATGCCGTTACCCTCTGGCCCTTTTATGATCCGGTTTTTCCCGTGAATGTGATGGCCATTGGGGAAACAAAATGCCGCCCGGATTACCATGTGATCCGCCCTCGCTCCCGGATCATGGCCATTGAATATATTGCGCAAGGGGCAGGTATTTTGAAAATCAACGGCCAAACATACCGCCCGGAACAGAACTGCACGATTCTTTTAACGAAGCACAGCGCGCATTCCTACGAGGCCGACGCACAAAACCCATGGCAAAAGCATTGGATTGTTTTTGACGGGCCATTTATGCAAAACATGATCGATTCCTATCTTCCCAAAAACAGCTATTGCTTTACGAACTGCAACCTGCTCCCTTATTTTCATGAAATCAGCCGGTGTGTACAGGCGCAGAAAAGGGATTATCCACGCCTGATCGAGAGCCTGACGGTGATCCTGCTCCAAATGGTTCTTCAGATGAATCGCGTGGTCACGCAGCGCGAAGCCTCTCTTCCGGAAAAAATCCGAGCGGCCATCGACGCTCAGATCGAAGGGAAGCTGTCACTGGAAACGATCTGCGCGGAATTCAGCTATTCCAAAAATCATATTATTACGCTATTCCGCAATGAATATGGCATCACGCCCTACCGCTACTTTGAGAAGAAGAAAATCGAGGTTGCCAAGCTCTACCTATGCAATACCAGTTTTACAATTGACGAGGTCGCCCAGCACCTCTCCTATGCCGACCGGAATTATTTTTCCAACTGTTTCAAAAAGCACACGGGCTATGCGCCGGCGGAATATCGGAGAAAGCATGGATTTTCATAGGCATAATGCACAATGTGACAGTTCATAAAAGCATTGAAAAGGCCAGGGGGCTGCTGCAAAACAATTTGCAGCAGCCCCTCCATTTATATTCTGTTCAACCAGCACTCACACGGAAAACAGCTGCTGCGCAAAGCGCACGCTCGCCATGGCGTCCTTCCCGTAAAAATCCGCGCCAATTTCGTCCGCATATTCCTGCGTGAGCACCGCGCCGCCTACCATAACCCGGCAATCGAGGCCGCGCTCCCGGAGCAGCCGGATCGTGCGCTCCATTGCGGGCACGGTGGTGGTCATCAATGCGCTCAGGCCCACCAGCCGGCAATCAAGCCGCTCCGCCTCATCCACTACCCGCTCGCAGGGCACATTTTTGCCAAGGTCGATTACATCGAACCCATAGTTATCCAGCATCACCTTCACGATATTCTTTCCGATATCGTGAATATCCCCTTCCACCGTAGCGAGCAGGATCGTGCCATGCTTCTCCGGAGCGGCGCCGCTTGCGAGCACATGCTCCTTGATCGCCTCAAAGGCATTGGTCGCCGCCGCAGCGCTGCTCATGAGCTGCGGGAGGAATACCGTTTTCTTTTCAAACCCCTGCCCCACCTCATTGAGGGCTGGAACAAGGATCTGGTTAATAATCTCGTTGGAATCCCGGTTCTGCAAAAGTGCCTTTGTGCTCTCATAGGCCTGATCCTTCAATCCGCGCAGCAGAATTTCATAAAGAGATAGCTCTTTTCCCTTTGCCGCCTGCTCCTCTCCCCCTGCAAAATGGGAGATATACGCGCCGCACTGCGGATCGAGCCCTGCAAGCGCACAATAGCTCAGGTATGCGCCGCGCATGGACGCCATATTGGGATTGATGATACCCGCATCCAGCCCGGCCTGAAGCGCCATGGTATAAAAGGCGGCGTTAATTACCTCCCGGTTTGGCAGGCCGAAGGAAACATTGGACACGCCGAGCACCGTTTTCACGCCCAGTTCCCGCTTGATCAGGCGCACCGCCTCAAGCGTTGTGTGCGCCGCCTGTGCATCCGAGCTGATGGTCATAGTCAGAGCGTCAATGACGATATCTTTTTTTTCAATCCCATACTTCTCCGCTTCCGATACGATCCGCCGTGCAATTTGAAGCCGACCTTCCGCCGTGGCAGGAATGCCGGATTCATCGAGCGTCAGCGCGACGATCACGCCGCCGTATTTTTGCGCCAGGGGAAAAACCTGGTCCATCACCTCCTGCTTCCCGCTGACGGAGTTCATCATCGCCTTGCCGTTATAGAGGCGCAAGGCGTGCTCCATCACCACCGGATCGGAAGTGTCGATCTGGAGCGGAAGCGCCGTCACGCACTGAAGCGCCCTCCACGGCCCTGCCCATCACCGCCCGCTCGTCAATACCGGGCAGGCCGACGTTAACATCCAGAATATGCGCGCCGCTCGCCTGCTGCTCAACCGCCTGCGTAAGCACATAATCCATATCGTTTTCCCGCAGGGCCTGCTGAAAACGCTTTTTTCCCGTTGGGTTGATGCGCTCGCCGATGATAATGGGGGCCGCGCCGATCTCGCGGACTTCCGCATAAGAGGATACGACTGTTTTGCCCTTTCGTGCGACCGGCACAGGCGAAAGCGGTTTACAACGGGCAACCATTTCACGAATATAGGCCGGCGTTGTACCGCAGCAACCGCCGAGCACGCAGGCTCCCATTTGTGCCATCTGCTCCATCTCACGGGCAAATTCATCCGGCAGCACATCATACACCGTCTTCCCATCCCGCATAGCGGGCATGCCGGCATTGGGGTTGAGAATGATGGGGGTAGAGGTGGCTTCCAGCAATTGCGGCAGGAGGCCCTTCATTTGCACGGGGCCAAGGCCGCAGTTGAAACCGAGCGCATCCACGCGCAGGCCTTCCGCTATGGCAACGGCAGCGGCGATAGAGCCGCCGGTGAGCAGCTTGCCTGGGCATCGAAAGAGAAGGTGAGGAAAACAGGCAGCTTTGTATGCTCCTTCACTGCGAGCACAGCGGCCTTTGCCTCATAGGTATCCGTCATAGTTTCAATAATCGCAAGATCTGCGCCCGCTCTCTCGCCTGCTCGGGCAACCTCCGCAAAGGCGTCCACCGCCTCCTCAAACGGCAACTCCCCCATTGGGGCAAGCAGCTTGCCCGTAGGGCCGATATCAAGGGCGACGAACCGTGGCGCATCACCCCCGCACTGCTCCGCCGCAGCGCGTGCATTGGCTACGGCGGCTGAAACCACCTCTTCCGCCGAATGCCCGCTGCCCCGCAGCTTCAAGCGATTCGCGCCGAAGGTGTTGGCGGTGACAACATGGCTGCCCGCCTGATAATATTGCGTGTGAATCTGCCGAATCGTTTGCGGATCAGTCAGGTTCATCAATTCCGGCAGCGCACCGGGCTGCAAGCCCTTCTCCTGCAAAAGAGAGCCCATGCCGCCATCAAAAAAGAGCAGCTGCTTCCCGAGCAACGAACGAATATCCAATGGAATCCCCCATTCCCGTTATAAAAACATCAGGCAAGTATTTCAGACAAATTTGCAACAATCTTCTGCGCAACATCGGGCTTATTCATTGTATATAGATGGATACCCTTCACGCCATTTGCTAACAGGTCGATGATTTGATCGGTCGCGTAGGCGATACCGGCCTGCTTGAGCGCCGCGGGATTGTCGCCAAAGCGGTCGAGGATGGAGCGGAATTTCGGGGTGAGCGTCGTCCCCGCCAAAGCGCAGATGCGCTTAATTTGCCGCCCGCTTGTCACCGGCATCACGCCTGCGATCACGGGCACATCAATCCCCACGCGCAGCGCGCGGTATAAAAAGCTGTATAACACATGATTGTCAAAGAACATCTGGGTAATGAGGAAATCACAACCGCAATCCACTTTGGCCTTCAGGTGGCTGAGGTCTGCGGCGCTGCTGGCACATTCCACATGCCCCTCCGGGTAGCAGGCAGCCCCTACGCAGAAATCGCCGCGGGATTTTATTTCCTCCACGAGCTGGTAAGCATATTTATAATAACCAGCCTCAGGGAATGTCATACCATCCGGGATATCGCCGCGCAAGGCCAGCACATTTTGAATTCCCTTTGCCCTGAGCTCCTCAATTAGCTGGGCAACCTCCGCCCTGGACGAAGAAACGCAGCTCAAGTGCGCGAGCGCCGCCGTGCCGCACTCCTTTTGAATAAAAGAAGCGATATCGATGGTGTTCTGAGAGGTGCCGCCGCCTGCTCCGTAGGTGACGCTCATAAAATCCGGGGTGTATTGGGAAAGCGCTGTCACCGCCTCCTGCACGGGCTGAAAGGGCATTCCCGGCTTTGGCGGAAATACCTCAAAGGATAGCGTTACATCTTTTTGCTTCAGGCATTCACGAATGAGCATTTTTACATCCTTCTTTCCGGGCGCGCTAGATCAAAAGCCGCCTGAATCATCGTTTGCACCAGCAGACGAGGACAGCCGCCCCAGCCCTTTGAGCAATACGATGAAAATATTATACTGGGCGCGCTCCGATTTGACAAGCGGCAATTCCGTAACCTTCAGGCATTGACAAGTGGAACGCTGGAATGGTAACATCAGCATAGAGATTTCAATTGAACTAGGGGGATCACCCCCTCCGAAAAGGAGCGTTCTATATGCGCAAGGATCCGGAGAAAAAGCAGGCCGGAAAAGAGCGGAGAAAAAAGCGGCTTGCGGCGATCATTTCCATTTGCCTTTCCATCGCTGTGGTGATTACTGCAATTGCAGGAACAATCGCTTATACGATGACAAACCAGCTCCCGCAGGATGAAAAGCAGTTCTCCGAAAAGGAGCGCAAGGTGCTGCTTCAGACCTTTCAAACCGTTACCTCTGAGAAAAAGCAGCCGCTTAGGCGCGTGATCGACAGCCAAAACCCGCTCAACCTCGTCAACTACTATGGCGATGAACCTTTGCTGACATTATGGAATTCGATCCCTGAAAATCAGCAACCCTACACAGTGCTCCTGCTCATCCCAGGCCATACGCTTCTACCAGGCAGCGATCAGGCGCTCGCATGGCTAGAAACGACCGCCGACGAATGCGAAAAAAATCAGATTCCATATGCCATCCAGAATATCAATGGGGAATATCAGATGGAGGAGCGCATTCCAATTGCCTGGCTGGAGGAGCGCTTTGCCAGCCGGCACGATTATTTTTACGGTCTCAATGCCGCAGAGCTTTACAACGGCGTCATCTGGCGCGGTGAGGTGGAAAGCAACAATGCGCAGTACATCATCGATTGTATTACCCTCGCGGCCAAATACGGCGCATTTTTCTTTTGGACTGATACGAATATGAACTACGATAACGGCATGGTGCTTGAATGGTTTGAGAAAAATGACGCTTTTTATTCCGCTTTTAAAAACAATGCGGCCAATATCGTACTGATGAATAAAGAATCCTACGGAAACCCCTCCTCCTATTCCGTCATGCAGGGGCTTTGGCTGGCGGGGCTCGTCGGCAACTGGGGCGTTGCCTCCGACTGGTGGCACTGGCAGGTGGACGGAGACAAAAAATCCCTCTTTGGGGAATACGACAAATATGTAGACGATGAGTGGGATCTCATCCTCTCCTATCCGGAAAATATGTACGTCCAGTCCATGATGCTCGTCATGAGCTGCGGCGGCACCTGCTTCAAAGCGGAGGCGCCAAACTTCTCCACCTCCAACGGTGGGAAGCCGATCGCCGGCTTTCAATATGGCATCTCCCCCCCTTTTCGACGCCATCCTCAACGGAGAGATTACAATTCCAAGCCGGGAGGATATGCTCAAAGAAACGCCTGCCGCGGTTTTGGGCCGCGCAAATTATCCGGATTTTCATTATAATCTGAAGGAGTCGAATTTGTATCCATCGACCGGCCGCTACCGGATTCTTCCCCTGCTGCCCTCTAACCTGCGCCAAGCCGAACGGGAGTTATTTACCCAAAACGGTATTGCATTGATCGCTCAGAAACAAGAGCAGGCTGATTACGACGCCCTTTTCCCAGAGCAGGCGCAGGGCGATTCCTATGCCATGCGGATCAAAGATCAGTGGTATTTTATCAATAATCTAGAAAACGCACAGGGCGTAAAGACAGCCAGCATGACGCCGCTATACAGCAACGCCTCCTCCTTCTCGATCACCGCGCAGGAGCACACCTCAGCGATCGTCACAGAAAGGCAGGACCGCCTCTCCTTTTATCTCTCCAACTACCGTACCGATAAGGGAGAAATGATCAAAGCGGCGACGCCCGAAATTCGGAAGGAAAAAAGCTGGGTGAATCTCTGTGGGGAATATCTAACGCTCGATGAAAACGGCAATCCGCTCGGGGTGGATGACAGTGAAATGCGGGAAACCACGATCACTGTGACCGGCACGCTCAACGGCGGCGCGCCAAAGCTGATCCTTCGCAGCAACATGGAGGGCGGCGGGCAAACGCGCCCCTTTACTCACACCACAAAATGGGATCCGGACACCCAAACGCTCACGGTCACCATTCGGCATAACGGCGTGGTCAAGCTGGATATCCTGCTCGATCAGGCGGAAGGCGAACTGACGCTCCCAGAAAAAAAGCCGCTGTCAAATAGCGAAACGCCAACGCCATCCGTTTCCACCACTGCGTTGCAGAAGGCTGTAAACAACTGCAAGCTGCCGGAAAACGAGCAGTATATCGATTACACTTACCTGATCTTTCAAAGTGCGCTGGAACAAGCCAAAAGGATTCTTACCGAAGGCGCTGTGTCGCAGCAGGAGGTAGATCAGGCGCAGAAAGCCTTGGAGGACGCCTACCGCGAAATGCTCCCGGTTTCGGAATATGTGGCCCTGCTCAATGAGATTTTCACAATGGATTTGACCGGATATGCACAAAACGCCATCGATAAGCTTTGGCTCTCTTTCGATGCGCTATTGCGTGAAGTGCTTTCCAACCAAGTTTATGTGGCAGGCCGCAGCAATGAATTGCAATATAAATCTGTTTACCGGGAACGGACGTTTCAAAAAACAGAAAAACGCCAGGCTCTGGAGGAAAAATACGCCGCCCTACGGCAGGCTAGAAACAGCCTGCTGGATACCAAAACCTTCAGTTGATAGGAACTCAAAAATGATATAACCCTTTTGCTATATCGTCTGCTCAAAAATTGCTTGCGCTGTTCAAAACACAAAGCAAAACCAGGCTCGGCTACATACCGGGCCCGGTTTTGTTTATCCGCCCTGTATGAAACTGCAAGCCAGTGCAATGACAATCCATTTTGATCTGTAGCGGCGAACGGTGTTCGCCGCTACAGAACGCGGTTTATCAACCGCAAAAATTGATGTCTGCGGTTGCGGCTCCGGATTTGATCTTTTGATGCAGACATGCTATACTGAGCCATATCTGTTCCTTGCGGAATTAAAAATTTTCTCGTTTGTTGAGAAAGATAGGGGGTATAAAATGAAGAAGATTGCAGTGCTGGTTCCATGCTATAATGAAGAATTGACGATTGCAAATGTGATTGAAGATTTTCATCAGCATCTGCCGGAAGCGGATATCTATGTATACGATAATAACTCTTCTGACAAAACGGCACAAGTCGCGCTGGAACATGGCGCGATCGTCGTGCCCGAATACCAGCAGGGAAAAGGCAATGTTGTGCGCAGCATGTTCCGTGATATCGATGCGGATTGCTACATCATGGTCGATGGGGACGACACCTATCCGGCGGAGGACGCCGTGAAGGTTGCGCAGCTAGTGTTGGATGGCAAGGCGGAAATGGCCATTGGGGACCGGCTCTCCAGCACTTATTTCACTGAAAATAAACGCCCTTTTCACAATTTGGGCAATCGGATGGTGCGCGGGCTCATCAACTTTATCTTCAACAGCAACGTAAAGGATATCATGACCGGATGCCGTGCATTCAGCCGCCGCTTCGTCAAAAGCTTCCCAGTGTTATCCGCCGGATTTGAGATTGAAACGGAGATGACCGTACATGCGCTTGATAAAACCTTGCTATCCGCGAAATACCGATCAGCTACCGCGACCGCATGGAGGGCAGCGTTTCAAAGCTCAACACCTTTTCCGACGGCTTCAAGGTGTTAATCACCATTTTCCGCCTGTTCCGCGAATATAAGCCGCTTCAGTTTTTTGGGTTGTTCGCGCTGATCCTCGCCCTATTTGCAGCGGTGCTTTTCCTCCCGGTTTTGATCTATTATTTCCGCACCGGACTAGTGCCGCGTTTCCCCACTTTGATTGTTTCCTGCTTCAGCGCGGTTTGTGCGCTCCTCTCATTCAGTTGTGGATTGATCCTGGATTCCATCCGGGTAAAGCATCGCCAGCTTTTTGAGCTCTACTTACATCTGCAAGAAAAGGGGAAAAAGGATGAAGGGTGAAAAATATTTTTTGCACCCTTTTGCACCCGCTCGCAAAGAAAGGAATGATCACAAGCATGAAAGCTGCAACACAAGCAGCCCCGGAATTTGAGCTTCCTGCGCATTTACGCACGGCGCTTCTCTTTGGCATGGCCTGCATTTCCACCATGGCCGCCGCTGTTTTTCTAGAATTAAGCGTGATGAGCAGCGTTTGCCTATTCCTTGTGGCCGGTATTTTTTATTTCTATTACAAATACGGGTTTCAATCTACCCGTCAAATCAAAACGCTCGCTCTGATCTCTTCGGCGGCGTGTACGGTAATCGCCCTGTTGGGCAGATATAGCAAAGAGGATAATCTATATTACGGCATCCGCATGGAGGATTTTCAAAACAGCCCTGTTCAGCAAGGCCTGCTAACCGCTTTTATCGCGGCGGGGCTTTTGCTTTTCTTCTATTTTTGCTTTCAGCGGTTGTATGAATGCGCAGGCAGATTTACCATCCTGCGTACAAAGGCGCCGCCGATGGAAAACTGGGCCGTTTTTCTGTGCTGTTTTCTCATTATTTTTATCTGCTGGCTCCCCTATTTTCTCGCTTACTTTCCCGGGATTCTTTCCAATGATTCCGTATGGCAGATGGATCAGATCCTTGGCATCCGGCCGCTGAGCAACCACCATCCCTTCACGCACACCATGATTATCAAGCTGTTCTATTCCATCGGCTACGCAATTTTTGGCACGGCAAACGCTGGAATCGCCACCTATACGTTATTCCAGATGACAACGATGGCCCTCATCTTCTCTTACCTGATTCATACGGTTTACCGCCAAGGGGCAAAAACAGGCTGGTGCATCGGGCTGCTGGCCTATTTTGCGCTGGTTCCTTTCCATGCGATGTACAGCCTGACAATGTGGAAGGATATCTTATTCGGCGGAGTGGTGCTGCTGTTTGCCATTTCCCTTTGGAAGCTTTTTAAATCGATACCGCAGCGGAGAGTCCATCTGGCCTGTGCTGCCCATGTTTACCATCACAGGGGTTTTGATGAGCCTTTTGCGTACAAACGGTTTTTTGGCCTTTGCGCTGTGCATCCCGTTTGCCGTGGTGATGCTGCGTAAGCAATGGCTGCCTGTGCTCGCTTCCGGCATGATAAGCGTAATCGTCACCCTAATTGTGCTGGGGCCCGTCATTTCCGCATTCCATGTGATCCCCGTCGATACCGTGGAAGCGCTCTCGATCCCTTTACAACATATTGCCCGCATCATCGTTGATGAAAAGCCGCTGACAGAGGAGCAAATTGAGCTGATCGAAAAGCTTGCGCCTGTAGAGGAGATTAAACAGGCTTATCGGCCCACCATTTCCGATCCGGTAAAGAATTTGATCCGCAGGTATGACAACCAACAGGCGTTCTCGGAATACAAATGGGAATATATTAAGCTATGGGTCAGTCTCGCCATTCAATATCCGGGGGAGATTCTCAAAGCGCAGGCTGATCAAACCTATGGTTATTGGTATCCGGACGTGCAATATTGGAATGTGTGGACCTATATGCTCGATAACGACTTCGGCGCATCCATGACGCCTTTGATCGGCGGCCCCCTTTATGATTGGGTGACAAATGCGGCTACCAGCTACCGTTCCATCCCTATCTATGGGATGCTTTGGAGCATTGGTCTGAATATGCTGGCAGCCTTTGCACTCGGCGCGATCTGCATTGTAAAAAAGCGGGCGCGGCTGCTGATGGCTTTCCTGCCGGTTGTCGCCGTATTCCTGACACTGATGATCTCCACCCCGGTGTATGCGGAATTCCGATATATCTACTGCCTGTTTACCACGCTGCCCTTCCTTGCCAGCATTACCTTCCTTGCCCCATTGCCAAATAAAAACCCGGCGAAAGGCGCGAGGGCAGCGGCGGAAGCGGCTGGTTAAAGCGCAACCATCACCGCTCATAAGCGCAGGCCCGGAAGCAATCAATTGGCTTCCGGGCCTTGCTTCTTTTACCCCTTATATCATCAAAAAGCGCCCCTGTCGTTACCATTGCGCGACAGGAGGCGTTTCGCGTTAATCGGCATTTCCCCCAATGCTCCACACACAAACAGATCGTCTTGCTTTAGGCTTTGTGCAAAAGGAACATCACGCCATCCCGTTTGGGGAGGATATTTTCTCCCCCTAAATTGGTCGCCCGCTTTATTTTGCGCCATTCTTTTGCATATAGACGCACCGGCTCCTTCCTGCCAGGGCGAAACGGAAGCCTTTCCAAATCGATCTCATAATGAAAGCTTTGCGCTTTCTCTGAAAAATTGTAGGCCACTGCCAGCAACGCATCCGGCTTTTGATAAACCGTGACGAGCACCTCAGGATGATCCGTACGGATTGGGCACTTGCTGTGCCAATAGCCGAGCATCTGCGCCTGCTGTATGCCGAAGGCATCCCAAATACGGTAGATTCGATCGGCATTATAAACGCCCCAGCCATAGCGGTTATTCATCGCATAAAGCATGCCGACATATGGGTTCCCGCCGCCCTCCAGCATCTGGCTGGTGTTGCCGTAGGGCAGGCCGCTGACCTCCGTGAGGATGTAATCGGCGGGAAGCTTCCGGCAGTCAAAGCCCTCTCCAATCCAGAGGGTATCCAGAAAGGGCAGGATATCGGCATAGATATTCACGCATGCGGCGTCGCCTGCCCTGGCCTCTTCATGATTCCACATATGCATATCGATCAGGCCGCCCACCTGATCCAACACTTTGCGCGCGCGGCGTAGAGTGACGGCATCCAGAGACGTATCATCGATATAGATGCCCTTGATTCCGATCTGATCCACCAGCCATTGCAGGCCTCAATATAATAGTTCTCAATCCGGGAATCCGGCTGGATGATAAAGGCAATATCATCATCCCCCTTGTGCGGGCCGGAGCGGTAATGCACTTGCCAGGCCGGAATCACATTTTCCCCAAAATAGCGGTGCAGCCACTCCCGGTCATGGAAAGTATCAAGCCCCTGCCCTTTCTGCTGAAGGATGATCTCCTTTCCAAAGGCTTTATAGCAAAACACCTCAGCGGTATGATTGCTCATCTCCCGCGCCGTGTAATAGACCTTGACCCCAATCCCCTTCTGTGCCGCCGCCTGCACAAATCGCTTCATCCGCTCCGTTTCGATAAAGGGATAGTTGATATAAGGATGCAAATCATTGCCATGGTGGATGTTCATATAATTCAGGCCATGTTGCTCCGCCTTTTTCAAATGCCGATCCTCGTTGCCCTTCATGGCGTTGCTATGATAATAGCGCACGGCAAAATGCTTTTGGTAATCAATTGGCTTGTAGGGCGTGAGAAAGAATTCATAGCGAAAAACCCGGCGCTCTCCCTTTTTTAGTAAGAAACGCCCGGTGCGCGCCTCAAAAACCGCGCCGTTTACCGCCCGGTGCGCTTTCATCGTGCCAAGGCCATGGTTCTCCCAGGTTTCGATGGGGCGCACAATCGGCAGATTATGATAATACACATTGACCAGCGGCGTGCGGTAATCCTCCGCCTTCAGGCGGATCATCACCCCTGCGTTGACCGTGCCGATATACATGCTATCGTGCCGCTGATCACCCCATATGGCTGAAACCTCGGCAAACCGGCCGCCGCGTTTGCCCAAGCCGCAATTATAAACCGCCGCCTCCGCATGGAAAGGCACGCACAGGCTAATTTCCGTTTCACAATCCGCTGTTGCGGAAAGCTCTGTGAAATACTCCAAATTGCCCTCACAGCGGGCAATCAGCCTAGTGTGCACACGCAGTGCTTCGCTTTGGCCCTCCGCCGCAAGCACTGCCCAGGCGCCTTGGTTCTCAACGCTGGGCGGCCTATAGGAAATAGTCTGGCCTTTCGCAGAGAAAGTGACCGCCTCGCTTAAAAGAACGCGCTGGACGGTATCCATGAGATTAACGCCTCGTCAAAATAGCTCTCCATCTGCATGAGCTGCACCCCGGCGCCTAATCGGACAGTGCGACCAAGCAGTTCCAGCGTTTGCCCGTCCGTGCGGATAGGAAGGAAGGGCGGGGTAACCTCGTCATCCTGTGCACGGGTGCTATTGAGCCAGTTAAGCCGAGAGAGTCTCCATAGGTCATCATAGCCATGGTTTGCCACCCGCTGCCGCGTTACCTGGAAGGTAAGGGAAACTTTTGCCTGCTCCACGCCCTCCAAACAAATCGAGACAGAATAGGAGCTCGGCGCAAGCCAGAAAAATCCACGCCAATATAGAGCGGATTGATCCGGCCCGACTGTGTTTCATAGGGCTTAGCAAAAGGGCGGCCGAATTTATCGATCCCCTGCGTATTGTAAATCGTCACACGCCCATCCAGACCGCGCGGCACAACCGTATACGGGCCAGAGCATTCGCATAGCAGCAGCTGCACCACATAATATTCATCCCTACACACCTGAAAGTGAAACGAAGTGCCTGGTGTGAGCCCCTTAAGCTCGCTGAAATCATCGAACAGACGAACCGGCGCTCTCCGGTCTTTTTGATAAATTAGCATGATAGAACGTTTCCTTTCCTCCAGCAGCACTGCACTGCGCTGGGCTTTCCTTTTATTGCGCCATTGCCCCAGACAAACTATTTGGCAATTTTGCTTGCCTAAAACCTGAAAGCTTTCTACGGCCGGTTTCTTTCTCCCATATGAGCATTGTAGAGAATTGAACCCAAAAAGGAAATCGATAATGTGGCACAATCCATATAAAAATCGGAAATCCATGCATTCTGAAACATCCAGCGGCCACTCCCAGCCATTTACAGCGAAAAGCTTCTATTTTTCCCTTGGATTCGGAAATACTAGAGAGGATTTGAACGATAAAACGGAAAAGGGCTGACAATATGAAAGCTTTGATTACGGGGGCAAGCTCCGGCATCGGGAGGGATTTTGCCCATGTGCTCGGCTCAATGGGCTGCGAGCTGATCCTCGTCGCACGCCGCGAAAACCGTATGGAAGAGTTAAGAAACGAACTTCCTGTGCCGGTACAGATCATCTGCGCAGATCTCTCCTCGGAGCGGGAATGCTTTGCGCTGTATGAACAAGTGCGGGAGGAACACATTGATATTCTGATCAATAATGCCGGGTTTGGCGTATTCGGTGCATTCCAAGAAACGGATCTGACGGAGGAATTAAAGCTTATTGACACCAATATCCGCGCCGTGCATATCCTGACCAAGCTTTTTTTAAAGGATTTTACGGCACGGGATGCGGGTTATCTCCTCAATGTATCTTCTGCCTCTGCCTTTGCTCCGGGGCCACTGATGGCCGCCTACTACGCTTCAAAGGTGTATGTGCTGCATTTGACGCTCGCCATTTGGAAGGAACTGCGGCGTCAAAACAGCCGCGTTTCCATCAGCGCCCTGTGCCCCGGCCCGGTGAATACGGAATTTGATTTAAAAGCGGACGTTACCTTTACACCTGCAAGCAAGCCGAGCTACCAAATTGCGGAATATGCGCTCAAGCAGATGTTTGCCCACAGGATGCTGATCGTGCCGGGCCTGCAAATGAAACTGGCCAAATGCTCGGCGCGGTTCCTGCCAACGCGGGCGGTGCTCGCGGTAAGCTACCACTTGCAGCATAGGCGGCAGCCGAAGCGGACAGCGATTTCAAAAAGCCTTCCCCGATCCAACTAAAAAAGGGGCTGTTGCAAAATGCCTTGCATTTGCAACAGCCCCTTTTGATTAAAAAACTTTATCCG
>ENA-OQED01000319-OQED01000319.1-human-gut-metagenome-genome-assembly--contig:-NODE-319-length-19591-cov-5.404336_pt1 | contig 19591 bp, 13 predicted proteins | sample MGYA00242790_ERZ504625 | MGnify/ENA primary metagenome ERZ504625 (study PRJEB26092, sample SAMD00036345) | human gut metagenome | host: Homo sapiens | study: EMG produced TPA metagenomics assembly of...
CAACCACTGGTTCGTGCTGACCGCGCTCATCCCCCGCCGCACCGGCTCATGGCCATGTAGGAGGTAACGCGCGACTGCCACGAACCACCCTACAAAGGACGGGTTGTTCGACATAAAAGTTCTATAATGCGACAATTTTTCCCGAAATCGGCTCTATAATTGTACAAAAACAGGCAAAAAACGGTTCTATAATTGTACAGGAGCAAGAATGCTACGGCGAAAAGCATTGGAAAGACTAGCTTTCTGGAAGCGCGATAAAACCACGCAGGCTCTGCTAATCGACGGGGCAAGACAGGTCGGCAAGACCACCGTGATCGAAGAGTTCGGGCGCACCTATTACGAGCACATGGTGGAGTTGAATTTCATCGACAACCCCGAAGCCCTGTCGGCCGTACGCAAGGCGCATACCGCCGATGACCTGTTCATGGCAATCGCCGCATATGCGCAGGACAAAATAGAGCCCGGCAAAACCCTTATTTTCCTCGATGAAGTACAGGCCTGTCCCGATGTTGTCACCATGGTGAAGTTCCTGGTGCAGCGCTATGGACAGTATGACTATATACTTTCCGGCTCTCTGCTGGGAACCGGGCTGCGCGATGTCCGATCGGTACCAGTAGGGTTCCTCGACTCATTCACCATGTACCCGATGGACTTCGAGGAATACTGTTGGGCCCAGAACGTTCCTAACCAGGTATTAGACGAAGTGGCCAACGCTTTCAAGGATTGCAGACCGGTCAACCAAGCCGTCCATCAACGCATGACCGACCTGTTCCACGAATATCTGATCGTCGGTGGCATGCCCGCGGCTGTGAACGCGTTCATCACAACGCACAATGTGCAGCAACTGCGCATGCAGCAACAGTCCATCATCGACCAGTACAGACGCGACATCTCTCAGTACGCAGACAATCTCGCGGACGCACGAGCCATACGCCGTATCTTTGATTTGGTTCCGGCCGAGCTGAACCAGCAAAACAAACGATTCCGCATTACGCAAGTGGCCAAAGGAACCAGACTGTCACGCGAAGAGGACCGCTTCCTTTGGCTAGCCGATGCGGGCGTGGCACTACCCGTATACAACGTGGACGAACCCCGTTATCCGCTTATGCTTTCGATGAACTCGCGCCTATTCAAACTGTTCCTCAATGACGTGGGACTGCTCACCTGCATGTGCGGCATGGACGTCATACGCGACCTGCTCAACGACCGCACCGACATCAACTACGGAGCCCTGTACGAGAACGTCGTAGCACAGGAGCTGAAAGCGCACGGCTTCAACCTGTTCTACTACAAGAACAATTCGATCGGAGAACTGGACTTCGTCATCGAACATCCGCACGGACGCGTACTTCCCCTGGAAGTCAAGTCAGGCAAAAGCTACAAACGACACAGCGCCTTGAGCAAGGCGCTGGACACTAAGAACTTCGGCATTCCCAAAGGCATGGTACTTGCCGAAGCTAATACGCAAAGCAAGGAGAACATCGACTATCTGCCGATATACATGGTCTCCCAGCTTCACAAATAAGGACTTCTGCAAGATGGTTCGACAAACTATTGTTTGGTGGAAGCCTTTAGATGTGGCAGATGAACTGCGGCGAGAGGGGCGGCCAGGCGGGAGGCGGTGAAGGCGCTAACGGCTACGGCGAAGCCGATGGGGACGAACAGGTTGATCGGGGCATCGGCCAATTCCATCACCAGGCAAATCGCCATCAACGGCGCCTGCTGCGAGGCGGCAAGCAGCGCGCATGCACCCAGCAGCGCATACATGCCGATCGAATTCGTGTGGAACACCTGCATCCAAAGAATGCCCAGAATCGCACCTCCGGAAGCGCCCAATGCGATGCCCGGCTGCAGCACGCCACCGGAAGCGCCGGAACGAATCGTCAGCAAGGTGACAATCGCCTTCGCCACGAAACTCAATAGCAGAATCGGCAGCACGGCCAAATCGGCCTTCGAGGAGAAACTCAGCTGCGCGGTGGCGCGGCCATTGCCCATCACCTGCGGCACGACAATCGCCACAACGCCCGTCAGCAGGCCGGCGAGCGGCATCATCCACAGAATGCCCGCTCCGGATGGCTTGTTTTTCTCCGCCCACTGGGAGCCGCGGCGGAACAGCGCGCCGGCGGCGCCAAGCATCAGTCCGGCAACCAGTGCGAACACCATGTAGTCGGGGGTAAACAGGCCGTCCGCCTCGCCAATCAAATAGAACGTGTGCGTGCCCTTGACCAGGCTCGCCACCCATGAGGCGAGCGCCGAGCAGGCGAACGCGAGTGAGACCGTTTCGAGCGTCACGTCGGCGAGCAGGATCTCCACCGCGAAGAACGTGCCCGCAAGCGGCGCGTTGTAGACGCCCGCGAGACCGGCCGCGGCGGTAATGGCCACCAGCATACGCGTGTCTTTCACGTCGAGACGCACCCAGCGGGCGAATCGTTGGCCGAACATCGCGCCAAGCTCGCGCGGAGCCACCTCGCGGCCGATCGACATGCCGGTACCGACGATAAAAATCTGCAGCAGCACATGTACGATGGTCTGCCAGACCGGCATCAGCGCACCACCGACGGCTTTCTTGACGGATGGCACTGTTGTGGTACGCGTGCGCAGCAGCCACCAGATCACGGCCGCGATGGCGGCACCGACCGTCACGGAAATCGCACGACGGATGGCAGGCACGTTGAACGGGCCGGATTCATGCGCGTTCTCGATGTATCCAAGCGCGAAACGTTCGACCTGGTACAGCATGAGCGTCAGCAAACCTGCGGCCGCGCCGATCGCGATGCCGACGACGGCCACCGCCGCGATCAGCGCCGGAATACGGCCGATGTTCGGCCGCGATTCCGTCTCTTCCTGCGATTGCTTCGACACCATTGCCTCTCCCACGTTGCATGCACCTCGTCTTCAGTCCATCTCGTCATTCGTGTTGCCGCATCACCATCGTTCCATCCACGGCGGATTTATGCGCCGATATCCTTCAGCATGAATCGCAGTATCGGTCACACAGACTGCGTCTGCATAGTGAACGGCCGATCAGGCTCGTCGTCCTCGGCAACGAGGACGGCCACAGCCGCCAAGTACCATAAGGCGTACAGTGCAGATTCATCGGCGGCAAATATATTGGAATATATAGCATTCAAGACACAAGATGCGCAAAATAGACAATTTCAAAGGCTTGTTTTTGCACAAAACAGACGATTTCTGCCACAGCCAAAAGCAAGGAACCGGACCTCCACCATACCTTTCACCACCCACTGCCAGTACCGCCGTGGTGCCCGGCGAGGCATTCGGCGAGGAAGGGCAGGGATTCGTGCGATTGTCGTACGCCGGCGATGCGGATGAGTTGCGTAAGGGACTGCGTCGTATGTGCGATTTTGCGGAGAGGAATCGCTGACGCCGTCAGGTGCATGCCCGTCCTTCGTCGCGTTCACCCACTTTATTGTGTATGTTTACGATTTGTATAATCGTAAACATACACAACAAAATCATACGATGAAACGGCGGCACGTTGGACGGGGGATGGACTCCTAGCTATTCGAATGACTAGCCGTGCACAATAGCGCGTGAAGTCGGAGCCCATGACAACATCTACACTGTCATGAGCGCATAGGCAATCCGCCGTTCGACGTACTGACGAAATAGTTGGGATACTTGTCTGAATCGTAGGTTGCACATATGTGCAACTCCTAGACTGTTCGCGCTAGATACAGGCATACAGTATTCGTATCATACGCAACCAAGGTGGTGACATATGCTCAGCGAACCGGTGAAAGCATTATTTGAGTCCAACACCAACGCCCGTCATGCCGGCGACGCAGACAGACTCGCCAAAGAGCATAAGCCGAACGGAGTGCATGTACTGACGGATCTCCCATATGGCATTCCGGACCAACTGCGCAAATTGGACCTGTATCGTCCGGAAACACAACATGAACCTCTTCCGGTCATCATCGACTTCCATGGCGGGGGTCTCTACCATGGCGACAAACAAAATACCATGTGTCGCGATATGTATTTAGCGAAGTATGGGTTCGCCGTGGTCAATGCCAACTATCGGCTGGTCCCGCAAATTGGATTCCAAGGCCAACTACACGATGCGCTTGACGCAATTATCTGGACGAATGAGCACGCGCATGACTATGGCATGGATACGAATGCTCTGTTTCTGATTGGAGATTCCGCGGCCACCCTGCTTATCTTGTACCTCACCGCCGTACTCCATTCACCGGTCGTCGCGTCACAGCTTGGCATGAAGGAAGCCTGCGGAACCGCCCGCATCCTCGCCATTGCAGGATGCAGCGGCATGTATCGCTTCGAGGGAGGCGTGCATGGAACTGCAATGGGATACTATGCGGAAGGCTACTTTCCAACGCTGAAGGAACGAATTCGCATCTCCCCCTATCTTGATGTCGATCGCCTTGTAGTTGATGGCAATCTTCCGCCCTTCTATCTGCAGACCAGCACCGAGGATTATCTCGCGGACAACACTCTGGAATTCGCAAGAATCCTGCAATACCGCCATCATGATTATGAACTGCGATTACTCCCGAAAGGTCTTGACCACGCTCTCGTACACGACTTCGCAGTCAAGGAGGTCGGCCTGGAGCATAATGAGGAATCACAGCAAATCGTAAAAGAGGCGGCGACGTTCTTCAAACGGTACCGCCCAACGACCAGCTAGGAAAGGACGCTATGGAAGAACGGATTCGCTCCACCCGCTCCTCACTGGCAGTATTCGTAGGCTGCTGCGCCATGTCCTTCATCGGCTTCGCTCTCATCACCAACACTTCAGGGCTGTATTTCGACGCCATCAGCCGTGATTTACATGTGGGTCGAGCCAAGGTCAGCCTAACCGTATCGATTCGATTGATTTGCAGTGCCATCTCCATGGCCGCGTTCAGTCGCTTTTCACATCGCATTCGCTTGCGCCCCACACTTATCGGCTGCATTGGTATCTGCGCCGTGGGATTCCTGCTTTGCAGTCGGGCGTATGCCCTCTGGCAGTTCTATCTCGCATTCGCTGTGATGGGACTCGCCTATGTTATTCCGATAACGCTGATGCCACCCATTCTGCTTGCGGCATGGTTTCCCACTCATTTCGGCACGGTCCTTGGCATAACCGGCTGTTTGTCAGGATTGGGAGGAGCCATATTCAATCCTCTGATTTCGCACGTCATCGCGTCATATGGATGGCGATCGGCATATCTACTGACCGGTGCGATGCTGATGGTGCTGCTACTCCCCTGCTCCTACCTGCTTAAACCATATCCACATGGCAAGCTCGACACTGCGTCTGCCCCAAACGCCAAACCTGCGCATGATACACGGACGAAAAGCGGGCATCTCATCGGCATGCTTCGTTCACCGGCGTTTCTGCTGCTGTCAGCCGCCATGATTTTGTTGCAAATCGTATCCGGCATCAATCAGCATATTCCCGCGTACGGGATTTCCATCGGACTCACGCTTACACAGGCCGCTTGGGTGGTCACGGCCCGCATGATTGGAGCCAGCGTCGGCAAACTTGCCATAGGTTCGACGCTGGACCGTGTCAGACCGCAATTCGCAATCACGCTGTTTGCCGCCATCGGAACCACAGGATGGTTCAGTCTGCTTTTCGGAGCCAATATGGAAGTTGCGATCACTGCAAGTTTTCTGGCGGGAATCGGCCAATGCCTGCTCATGATTGCACTTCCCTGGAGCATACGCCGCGTATTCCCGGGAGATGATTATGCCCGCGCGCTGTCCGTCATCAACGCCACCGGCCAGCTGACCGTAGCCATCGCTACCACAGTTCATGGATTGATTTTCGACATGACCGGCGGATATGGAGCGTCATTGACGCTCAACGTGCTGTTGTACGTGCTGGCAGCAATTGCAATCATCACGGTGGCGCACGGGCATACCCAATCCTTCCAGCATCCTAACGGTGATTAGTCCATATCCAATAACAACTCAGCCATTCCCTGATTGGTAGCGAGTGCCGACATCAGTCCACCGACCAAGCATGCGTGCAGTGCCCGCGCACGCCACGTCTCCCAAGCGACTCCAATGACCAATGGAATGTCACGAAACCGTTCGAAATCGATGCTGATGGTGCGCTCACACAGACTGGTTCGCACATGATTGCCATGCATATCGATATGATGTCCGCAAATATGCCCGACCACTCCCTTTTCCTGCAACTCCCGTGCTACTGCAGCGTCTTCGAACGAATGGAAAATCCTCCCGGAATGCCCCTGCCGAATCGCTCCTACACCGACAATGGCGATATCGGCTCGGTTACCCAAAGCCAAAGTCATGGCAATCAGTTTCTCCGAACGCACAGCCTGCGCAACTTCCGCGGATCCCATAATCAACGGTGCAGGAAGCAACGAGTAAGCGCATCCCAGACGTTCTGCCATCATTCGGCAGATTTCCGGAGAATCAGTCAACGAGTTGGCGGAAGACAACGAACCCAGCAGCTGAGTCACATGCGCACGAGGGTAGTCAAGGGGAGGCAAAGCTCTGATTGTCGCCGCCATCGGCGTCCCGGTCGATGTAACGATCAACGAATCCGGTTTGAGGTTTTCCACCAGCAGCTGCGCCGCACATTGAGGCACTAGCGTCGATGCGATGCTGTCATCGTATGAATATGCGACGCGTACCGTTTTCAACCCGTATTTGTTCCGAAGATTCTCCTCAAGGGATTGCAATCGTTGCAATGGGTGCCCGATGGTAATCTGTACGATTCCGGTTTCCCGTGCTTCGGTGAGCATGCGTGACACCGATGACCGCGAATAGCCGACCTCTCCGGCAATCTGCGATTGATTGAGTCCCTCGTCATAATACATCTGTGATACACGAATCAGCTTTTCGATATGCTGTCTGGTCTGCATCGACGAAAGCGCGGAATCTTTGAACATATGTGCATGTTATCTCCAGTGTCCATACGAACACGCGCGATAAGCATACGTTTTAAGCCCATCATCAACCGATACTCCGGTAAACCAGCAGTGTGGCGAACTGCACATATTCTCATTCACATCCCAATGTCATTTCATCCTCAAATTAGTCTATAACCGGCTCCAGGAAGAACCGGGCCCCGCGTTACCGAAGGATGATCTTCGGGTGACGCGGAAGGAACAGAGGGAGAAAAATACCATGTCGAAAGTATGGCAATACTTGAAGCAGCATGCGTATGGCGCACTCACCATCGTTACGGTGTTGTTGTGCATTCTGGGCAGCTGCATCGCGAATCTGGCACAGACGGATTTCGGCAACGTCACCAAAGAGAATCTGACCATCGAAACATCATCCGGACATAGGCTCGGCATCAACATGCTCAAGCCCAAGACCGCCACCAACGACAAGCCGGCACCCACCATCGTGTTCGCACATGGCGGCAACGGTCTCAAGGAAAAGTGGGATCTATACCAGATCGAATGGGCACGTCGAGGCTTCGTCGTGTTCTCCTTCGATCTTTACGGACACGGCGACTCCGAGATTCTGAACAACACCGAATGGCTGGTCAACGGCCGTGGCCTGTATGACACGGTAAAGTACGCGACCACACTTCCATTCGTGGACAAGGACCAGATCGCCGTATCCGGCCAGTCCCGCGGAGGCAACACCATTCACGAGACGATCCTTCTTGACAACAAGGCCAAGAAGCAGCTGATCAAGGCCGTGCTGTACGTCAGCCGCGACGCCGTCTACAAAGACAACGAAACTCAGTCGTTCGGCTATGTGCCAGGCAAGACCACTTCAGCCCAGGCCGCCTCCAAGAATAACGGCGAGTACTTTAATTATTACGGCAATCGCAATGTAGGCATCATCGCCGGCAAATTCGACCAGTACTCCTTCAAGGAGACCGACAAGACGACCGGCAAGATGCTGCCGAATCCGGACTATCTCAAGCACAATAACGCCAAATCGTTCCTGAACTTCGGCATCACGCCTGACTCTTCGACTGCGGACGGCGTCAGCGGCAAGTACTATACGAAGAAGGTCGATGGCAAGGAAGCATTCCGTGTCATCTATCTGGAAAACGGCTTCCACACTTCGCAGCTCTTCCAGTCGTCTTCTACCGCAGCTGCCATGGAGTTCATGGTCAAAGCCTTCAATATGAACACCTCGTTGCAGTCGGGCGACCAGATCTACCAGTGGCGTATGATCGGCAGCACCATCGGTTTCATCGGCATGTTCATGTTCGCCGTGTTCTTCGCTCTGTGGCTCTCCCAGATGCCGCTCTTCAGGGGAACTTCTCGTGGCAATGCCGTCATGCGTATCGCGGAATCGCATCCGGGAACCAAGGCTTGGGCATGGGGCTGCCTTATCGTCAACACCCTGTTCGCCACCGTCAGCACGTTGTTCCTGTACTACAACGGCGTCGACACCCATATCGGCACATTCTTCAGGCAGGGGCAGGCACTGTTCGCAGGCTCCATGCTGGCGATTTCCTCTGTGTTCACCGCCATTGTCACCTACATCTGGTACCGCTGCTTCGCTAAGAAGAATGGTATGAACATCGATGAAATCGATTTGAAGACATCTGCTTTCAGCGTGTTCAAGACCATCATGCTGGCTCTCACCGTCACCGGCGGCACTCTGCTGTTGGTCTGGGGAGCGCAGTACTTCTTCAAGACGAACTTCTCGTTCCTGTACTGGGGCATCATGCCATTCGGCTCCTTCAAGATCGTGGACATGCTTAAGGTACTCCCGATCTTCCTGATTGGCTACGTGATTTCCTCCATCTTCATCAACTGCATGAACTACAACACTTCCTATGGCAAGAACAAGATCGTGAACATCCTGGTACTCGCTCTCGTCACCGCCGCCGTGCCGGCACTGGTGTCCGGCGCAGGCTGGGCCAAGTTCATGCTCACCGGTGTCAATGACCTGTTCGGTGCGGCCTACACCCGCATTCCGGACAGCATGTTCCTCACCGTATTCCTGCTGTTTATCACTCCGCTGACGGCTCGCGGCATCTATTCCAAGACCCGCAATCCGTACCTCGGTGGCATCATCAACGCGATTTTGGCCATGGTAATCACCTGCGTGAATTGCCAGGTCGTTTTCCCGGCCTGATCGCTAGATAGCACGGCATGACAAAGGGTGGTGGCTCATCGACTGAGTCACCACCCTTCTTATTTGCAAGGTACGCTACGCCTTCCAACGACATCAGGCGCGAAGCAGGCATGGAAAACCCGCCCGGAAAATCCGGGCGGGCAGGAAGAAAGGAATTCAGAATAGGGCTACTTGGCGGCCTCCTCGCTCTTGGCCGTCTCCTTGGACCCGCTCTTCGGCATGACCCAGAACTTGAGCAGCGGATAGCTGACGATCACGGCAAGCAAGGTGTTGACCACGGATGCGATCGTGCCTGCGATGCCGGCGTTCATGCCCCATCCCTGGCACAGACCGGTCACGTAGCCCGGCAGCACAAGGTTCACTACCACGATGATCACGGCGAGGATCACATACTTCCAAGCGGCGTCCTTGAAGCTGGAGTCGGACTTGAACACCCACTTCATCTGCACGAAGAAGTTCACCACCTGCGCAAGCACCTCGGCCAGCAGGAAGGTGAGGAATCCGCCCAGGCCGTTGCCCTTGGTGTCATAGTTGAAGATCAGGAAGTGGAACGGCTGCGTGAGACCCAGACCCGTGATGAAGATGGCGGTACCGATCCACGTCACCACGAAGCGGGTGATGGTGGAGATGTTCGACAGCACGTTGAACAGGATGAACTCCCAGATGTTCGGATGATCCTTGATCCACTGGCGGATCGGGCCGACCTTCTTCTCGCCGGCACCGGTTTCAGCCGGCTTCGCAGCATTGTTGTCAGTCATGGTTCAGCTCCTTTGCAGTGTGCTTGTTTGCGGATTGGTTGCGGAAGAAGCCGGCGATCACGCCGCCCAATCCGCGGAAGGTATGGCCGTTCGCGATCTTCACGATGGCGTCGACCATCGCCGAATCGACCATGCCCTGGGTCATCTTGCTCATGGCGCGAGGCGGCATATTCAGAATGAACAGGGTGTTCAGATCCGGCGAACCGGTCTTCTGGCGAATCTTCGCTTCGCGCTTGGTCAGCGTCCTGGCAACAGTGCGCGCCGCGAATCCCTTGGAATCCACCCACGACATGATCGGATCGTTGACACCGAACGTCGTCGGCTTGCCGGGGGCAAGCACCTCATGGCCGAACAGCACGGCCATTTCGGCGTCGGTCACATCCTTGACCCGGCCGGTCAGATAGTGGCCGAGCGCGGGATCGGCGGCGCAATCGGCGGTCGTGCAATCGCCGGCCACGGTGTGAGGAATCGCAAGCGGCAAATGCTCCGCATTGTCGCCGACCAGCAGCGTCCATTCGCCGCTTTCCGTCTTCCATGCATTGGCGGCAACATCGAAATGACGGAACGTGTAGCGGTCGAAATCGATGTGCACGCTCTTGCTTTCATGCGCTGCCAGCTCGACCTTGATGAAGCCCTTCAGCTCGCGGTCGGGATGGAGCACGCCGCCCTGCGGCGCGCGCACATACAACTGGGCCACGGTGGAGCCGGCGACATCGGAATCATTGGTGACGACGAAATCCACGCCGGTCGCGGTGGCGGTGATCGCGCTGTACGTGAACGTGGAATAGCTCAGTCCGTAGCCGAACGGGAAGCGTACGGACACGCCCACAGTCTCGTAATAACGGTAGCCGACGAACGGGCCCTCGCGGTAGATCGCGTCGCGTCCGATGGCCGGATACCAGCCGGAGCTCGGGCAATCCTCGTACCGCTTCGGCCAGGTTTCGGCCAAATGGCCGGACGGGTTGACTTCGCCGGTCAGCGCGCGCACGGTGGCGGAGGCGCCGGCCTGGCCGGACAATCCTACGTACAGCATGGCGGCAACGTCGTCGAACCACGGCAGTTCCACCGGAGAGCCCGCGACGAGCACGATCACCACCGGCTTGCCGGTCTTCGTCAACGCTTCGACGAGCGCGTTCTGCACCTGCGGGATCGCCATGGTGGAGCGGTCAAGGCCTTCGGATTCGCTGCGTTCGTCGAGACCGACGACGGCCAGCACCACATCCACGGTGTCCTTCTTGGCGAGCGCCACGGCATCGTTCAGCAGCACCTGGTCCGGCTTGCCTTGGCGGTCGTAACCCTGCTCGTAGCCGGCCAATACCAATCCTTCGGCGTTCTTGACCTCGTCGAGGATGTTCTCCTCCTTGGTGGCGTTCACCTTGGATGAGCCGGAACCCTGATAGCGTGCGGTCGCTGCCATATCTCCGATGACGGCCACGCGAGTGCCCGGCTTGAGCGGCAGCGTGGCAGCGTCGTTCTTCAACAGCACGCTGGAATGTTCGGCGACCGTTCTGGCGATATCGTGGTGCGCCTTCGCGATGTCGTCCTTGAGCAGGTCGTTGCGTCCGACGCCGACGAGTTTGGTCGCGGCGGCGATTTCGGCGACTTCGGCGGCGCGCTTGTTGATGTCCGCTTCGGACAGCGTTCCCGCCTTGACCGCGCCTTCCAGCTCGCGCACGGAAGTGAAGCCCGGCGACGGCATTTCCAGCGAGCCGCCGGCCTTGACGGCGGCGACGGCGGAGTTGGAGCCGCCCCAATCGGAGACGACCATGCCGTCGAAGCCCCATTCGTCGCGCAGGATCTCCTGCAGCAGATGCTTGTTTTCGTGGGAGTAGACGCCGTTGATCTCGTTGTAGGAGGTCATGATGGTCATCGGATGAGCTTCGCGCACGGCGATTTCGAAACCGGTCAGGTACAGTTCGCGCATGGTGCGCTCGTCCACCACGGAGTTGCTGGCCTGGCGGCGCAATTCCTGGCTGTTGACCGCGAAATGCTTCGGGCATGCGGAGATGCCGTTGCTTTGGATGCCGCGGATCAGACCGGCGGCCATGCGGCCGGCGACGATCGGATCCTCTGAATAGTACTCGAAGTTGCGTCCGCACAACGGGTTGCGCTTGATGTTCATGCCCGGGCCGAGCAGCACGTTCACGTCGAGATCGTGCGCTTCCTTGCCCAGCGCCTTGCCCATTTCCTCGGCGAGCGCCGGATCCCAGGAGTTGGCCACGGTTCCCGCGGTCGGGAAGCAGGTGGCCGGCTTGGATGCGCCGAGGCCGAGATGATCGCCCTCGCCAAGCTGGCGACGCACGCCGTGCGGACCATCGCTCATGACGAAGCTGGGAATGTCGGCGCGATCGTTGCCGCGCGAATCCCATTCGGATCCACCGGACAGCATCGCCGCCTTCTCAACAACCGAAAGGTCTTCAAGTTCCATGGGTTCTCCCTCGCACTAGGTGTTGCCAAAACCTGCTTTGCCGAGCCTGCCCTGTCCGCTCCGCCCGACTGCGCTGTTTTCTTGCGATTTCCCGCTGCCGTACCGCGCTGCATCGCACCGTGCCGCACGCGGGATTTCGCCGCTAGTTTGATTGAACCAGCTTTTGCGATGCCGTCACCGCCGTATTACACAACCTGTCGTTTTGCTCGCACAATCGGCATATGGGCGCGGTGAAGAGGGTACGCGGTGGCGCAGAACGCGCATAAAATCGCATCGTTCCATTTTGCAATCGATGGCAAGCGTTTCGATATGCGTATATCGTTGCAATTTCAAGCGACTCGCCGATATTGATACCTTTTTGCACAAGCGCTATCATACTTAACGAAAGTAAGTTTTGCTGACTTTTCTTCAATGCGGAACATGCTTTGATCACTCAACGCGGAGAGCGATGTTTCGCAGCGCACAGAAAGGATAATGAGATGCGCGACCAGCAAAGCAGCGACACGAGCATCGCCCTGGGCGCCAATACGGACGTCCAGCAGGAGGCCGATAAACCGGCAGTCAAGTGGAGGTACCTCTTCGGCTTCCTCGCCTGGACCGTGCTTAACGCCATCGTCATCGCACTGTGCGCTGGCGCGTCGGTCTTGACCATCAAGCGCATCAAGTAATTCAAACGGGACCGTACCGTCGCATATGATGACACGGTCCCAATCCAGTTCTCCCGATTTTTCCCACACTCAAAGGAGCCCCACATGGTAGACAGCACACTGTTCTCGCTGGCCACGCTCAACGCCCATCCGGCAATGAATCCGGATTCGGTGATCCAGGGCGATCATTGGCGCATCGGCCTCATCACGGACGCGCTCGTCCGTTTCGAATGGTCCGACAGCGGCCGTTTCGTGGATGACGCCACGCAGATGGCGATGGTCCGTGATTTCGGCGAAAAGCCTGAATTCACCGTCACCGAACGTAATGGCTGGCTGGAAATCGACACCCCGTCGCTGCATATCTCCTACAACCAGCGCAAGTTCTCTCCGGAAGGCCTGTACGCAACCGTCAAGCACGTCAACGCCATCGAAAACACTTGGCATTACGGCGACGTGCAGCGCAGGAACCTCGGCGGCACCTACCGTACGCTCGACGAGGCGAACGGCCGCATCCCCGTCGATCCGGGCGTCAACAGCACCGACGGTTGGGCGATCATCGACGATTCCAAGTCGAACGTCATCCGCGAAACCGCCGAAGTGAACGGCAACCACAACGATTTCGGCACGTGGGTGACCCCGAAGGAAGAGCCGACCACCGACCTGTACCTGTTCGGCTACGGCCACCGCTACCGTGAGGCCGTGCACGCCCTGTACCGCCTGACCGGCCCGACCCCGCTGCTGCCGCGCTTCGTGCTGGGCAACTGGTGGAGCCGCTACCACCGCTATACCGAAACCGAATACCGTCAGCTCGTCGAACGTTTCGAAAAGGAAGGCATCCCGTTCACCACGGCCGTCATCGATATGGACTGGCACCTGGTTGACGACGTCGACCCGAAGTACGGCTCCGGCTGGACCGGCTACACGTGGAACAAGGACTTCTTCCCGGATCCGAAGCGCTTCCTCAACTGGCTGCACGAGCATGGCATGAAGGCCACGCTCAACGTCCACCCGAGGGACGGCGTGCGCGCGTTCGAAGAGCTGTATCCGCAGGTCGCCAAGGCCATGAACATCGATCCGGAAAGCGGCGAGGCCGTGCAGTTCGACCTGACCGATCCGAAGTTCATGGAGGTCTACTTCGACCAGCTCCACCACCCGATGGAGGAAGATGGCGTCGACTTCTGGTGGATTGACTGGCAGCAGGGCGGCCTGACGCGGCAGCCGGGCCTCGACCCGCTGTGGGGCCTGAACCACCTGCATTACCTCGATTCCGCCCGCAACGACGGCAGCGACTACAGCGAACGCAACCCGCGCCCGCTCACCTTCTCGCGTTACGCCGGCCCGGGCTCGCACCGCTACCCGATCGGCTTCTCCGGCGACACCGTCGTGACGTGGGAGTCGCTGAAGTTCCAGCCGGAATTCACCGCCTGCGCTTCCAACATCGGCTACGGCTGGTGGAGCCACGACATCGGCGGCCACATGTTCGGCTACCGTGACGAGGAGCTGGAGGTCCGCTGGTACCAGCTGGGCGCGTTCAGCCCGATCAACCGTCTGCATTCCACCGATTCGCCGTTCAACGGCAAGGAGCCGTGGAACTTCCACGGCGATGCGGAACGTGCGATGACGTCCGCGCTGCGCCTGCGCCATGCGATGATCCCGTACCTGTACACGATGAACCGTCGCGCCGCATTCGACAACGAGCCGCTCGTGCAGCCGCTGTACTGGGACTATCCGGAAATCGAAGCCGCATACAAGCTCACCGACGAATTCCGTTTCGGCACCGAGCTACTGGTCGCGCCGATCGTCGATCCGGCCGAGCGTTCCGTGCAGCGTGCGAAGGCCGACGTGTGGCTGCCGCAGGGCGAATGGTTCGATTTCTTCGACGGTCGCCATTACACGTCTCGTCCGGCCGAAGGCCGTCGTCTGGAGGCTTGGCGCGATCTCGACCGCATGCCGGTGTTCGCTGAGCCCGGCGCGATCGTGCCGCTGCAGATGCCCGCCGAGGGTGAGGCGCTCAACTCCGTGGCCAACCCGCGCGCACTGCAGGTAGTGGTGTTCCCGGGTGCCGAAAACAGCTTCACGCTGTGGGAGGATGACGGTGCCGCACAGAGCAAGGATCGTTGGGCATCCACCGAAATGGCGCTGCGTTTTGAGGGCGATTCCGCACAGTTCTCGATCGCCCCTGCGGAAGGTGCGACGGACGTCATTCCGGCTTCCCGCGATTGGACGGTCACGTTCCGTGGCATCGCTCCGGAAGCGATGCACGCCGTCCGCGCGACCGTCGACGGCTCTGCCGCCGCTCCGGAAGTCGCGTACGATGCGGAAACGCTGAGCCTGACCGTCACGCTGCGTGACGTGCCGACGAGCGCCGCAATCGCCATCGATTTCGCCGACGGTCTTGCCGTTGCGGACGATCCGGTTGAAGCCGACGCGTTCGCCGTGATGAAGGATGCGCAGATGCTGTACATGACCAAGGAGCACGCATACCGCGCGATCCGCGAGCTGGGCAAGGATGCGCTGCCGGCACTGAGCACGCTGGAGGATCTGCACGGCGTTGGCGCGCAGACCAAACACCAGTCCCACATGCCGCAGCCGGTCATCCAGGCCCTGGCCGAAGTGCTGACCCGCAACTGACCTCATCGCAATAATTCAAAATAAAACGCGTGCGCGTCCGGATGGTTTCCGCCCGGACGCACACGCGTTTTGTTTTATGTACGAAATTAGTATGACTCGACATTCCGCATAGATTCGAAGAAGAATCAATGACACGCCCATCGCAAATGCGATAATTCCATAATCACAACAGGCATGTTGCAGCTTCTCTCGCTTGAGAAAGGTAAAGCATTAAAACCCTAAAGTGTATACGTTTACAAATAACAATCTAGATATTGACTTTGAGACTTATATACTATAATGTTATCGTATACATGATAACTTTATGAGTTACTCACTTCGACGAAGAAAGAAAGGAGCAAATATGCAGAACGGGGATTTTTGCTAAACCGGCTGCAGTGCCAATGATGTACGTCCAATTACTTCAGCCAGTACAACGCAGCAACATCTACAGCAGGTAACCCCGTCTGCCACCTAGCTGTTTAAGGCAACGGTGCCTATGTATGCCATCGCAGCACATTTCAACAGCAATCATGAGGTGCTGCCCATAGATGAACAACACCTCTCATACAAACTGCATCTAGCAACGTCAAAGAAGAAGGCTTTCATGACTGATTTCAATCGTTCCAAGCTTCCCGACAGCGTCCGTTCGAACGGCGCGACCCCGAATCCGTGGTGGGCGAACGCGGTCGTCTACCAGATCTATCCGCGTTCCTTCCAGGATTCCAACGGCGACGGCATCGGCGACCTGAAGGGCATCACCAGCCGTCTCGACTATCTCGCCGACCTTGGCGTGGACGTGCTGTGGCTCTCCCCGGTGTACAGGTCCCCGCAGGACGACAACGGCTACGACATCTCCGACTACCAGGACATCGACCCGCTGTTCGGCACGCTCGAGGACATGGACGAGCTGCTCGCCGAGGCTCACAAGCGCGGCCTGAGGATCGTGATGGACCTCGTCGTGAACCACACCTCCGACGAGCACGCCTGGTTCCAGGCCTCCCGCGACAAGGACGACCCGCACGCCGACTGGTACTGGTGGCGTCCCGCCAGGCCGGGCCACGAGCCGGCACTCCGGGCGCCGAGCCGAACCAGTGGGGCTCCTACTTCGGCGGCTCCGCGTGGGAGTACGATCCGAAGCGCGGCGAATACTATTTCCACCAATTCTCTAAGAAGCAGCCGGATTTGAATTGGGAGAATCCGGAGGTGCGCAAGGCCGTCTACAAGATGATGAACTGGTGGATGGACCACGGCATCGACGGCTTCCGCATGGACGTCATCACCCTCATTTCGAAGAAGGTCGACAAGAACGGACGTCTGCCGGGTGAGGAAGGTTCCGAAATCGCCGATCTGCCGGTCGGAGAGGAAGGGTATTCGAATCCGAACCCGTTCTGCGCGGACGGCCCAAGGCAGGACGAGTTTCTTGCCGAAATGCGTCACGAGGTCTTCGACGGTCGCGAAGGGTTCCTGACTGTAGGCGAGGCTCCGGGCATCACCCCAGCTCGCAACGAGCACATCACTGACCCAGAAAACGGCGAACTAGACATGCTGTTCCTGTTTGAGCATCTGGATGCCGATTGCGAGGACAATACCAAGTGGAAGCCGACCAAGCTCGAACTCCCCAAGCTGAAGGAGATTCTCAACGGCCAACAGAATGCGGTATCCAAAGCCGGCTGGGCCAGCCTGTTCTTCGATAACCATGACCAGCCGCGCATTGTCTCCCGCTGGGGCGACGACTCCACCAAGGAGACTCGCGAGGCATCGGCGAAGGCGCTTGCCCTGCTGCTGCACATGCACCGCGGCACCCCGTACATCTACGAAGGCGAGGAACTGGGCATGACCAATGCCCACTTCACCGAACTCGACCAGTACCGCGACCTCGAATCCCTAAACGCCTACAGGCAGAGAGTTATCGAAACCGGAGTGCAGGACTCCGAATCCATGATGCATGGAATCGCAGAACGCAGCCGAGACAACGCGCGTACGCCGATGCAGTGGGACGGCTCCAAGTACGCCGGCTTCACCGCGCCGGACGCAGCCACCGAACCGTGGATCAGCGTCAACCCGAACCACGTGGAAATCAACGCCGCAGCGCAATGCGATGACCCGGAATCCGTGCACGCTTTCTATAAGCAACTCATAGATCTAAGGCACAGGAATCCAGTCGTGGCCGCAGGAGATTTCCGGCTACTGGACGCGTCAGATCGACAGGTGTATTCGTTTGTCCGCGCTCTTTCGTCCAAGGACGGGCAGGTCGCTAAACGACTTCTCGTCATGGTCAATGTCTCGGGAGAGATTGCACGTATTCCGTCGGAAACAGCGGCCTTGCTTCCCCTCGATGTCGACGAATCCCATATCGTCATAACAACGCACGATTCAGCTCACACCAAACTTTCGCTTACGAAGCGTGAACTGGCTCCATGGGAGGGAGTGGCGATCGAACTTTAATTACCATGCTTAGCATGTAACGTTTCACTCATCATAAGTGGACAGATGGCGGGCAAAATTCCATTCCCCTCAACCCGCCATAGCCCTTCCGACAAACGGTATCAATAACCGGAAATCGGAACGTGCTCTCATCCTGGTGACATGGATTTGGTTTCCTTCTCTTTCCCAAGTCCTCGACACCAGGATGTTTTTCTTTAGGAACAACAAAAGGTCAGCCCCATCTGCGAGGCAAGACATTCGCCAATCAAGAATAGGGGAACCGCAACTACGAGCCTTCTCAAAATTCAGATGCTCTTCCCTTGCTTTTATGCATCCTGCATATTCTCCTAAGCATCGACAAAATCAGGAGCATATACGCATAGGACGCACATCCGAGCAGAGAATTTCGCCGTCACATACCCATATGGCATCTCATGACTTCTCCATCAGACTTATGACAGAGGAGCAGTTGAAGCCCTCAATGCAAGATATGTATCCAAAACCCTATTCTGAACTTCAGGCTGTTGTCCACGGATAAGATCCAACACCAGACGCCCTGCCTCAGCACCAAGAAAATCCACTTCCTGATGAACGGTGGTGAGATTGAATTGCTTTGCATAGGTGCTGTCATCAAAACCGACAAGCGACATGTCCTGAGGAACTTTAATACCGCTCCGCATCAGCTTGAATAACAACGGAATGGCCATCCCATCACTCAAACAACAGACTGCCGTAGCCGCGGCGAGCATGTCAGCAATTGCGATATCGCGTAATTCTCCGGTTCATCAACTTCACGTGGCACATGAATCAACAAAGGCTCAATGGATTCGCCAACGTCATGGCATGCACGCAGGAAGGCATCGGAACGTAAATCAGCGCTATACGGCAAGGATGCATGCTTCAATTCGGAACATACAAAACAAACTCTGTGGTGTCCAAGATCATGCAGATGCTTAACAACCAAGCGCATACTGGCATATTCATCAATGCCGATGGTGGCGCTAAAACCCTGTGTAACAGGCACATTGATACCAATCAACGGTATATCAAGACGTCTAAGATCCTCGATTTCCATCACGTCTACACCGAACGACGAGACGACCACGGCATCAACGTTGTGCCGCAATGGAATCTCCTCAAACAGTTGCCGACGATTGGTTACATCGGGAATGTAATACGTACAAATGTCATAGCCCTCCGGCTGCAACACATCATTCAACGCCCCACAAATGTGAGAGTTAAACCAAGTGGCCACCGGCTCGCTAATCAGCACGGCAATACGGAACGATTGTTGTGATTTCAACGCCGAAGCGGAACGCGAGATAGTGAATCCAAGCTCCTGTGCCGCAGTCATAACCTTTTCACGCGTTTCCTGCAACACCTTGTCAGGATGAGCGAATGTTCTCGAAACAGTGGCCGCCGACACGCCGGCTTTATTCGCGACATCTTGCGTCGTGGGCTTCAAATTGATGCCTCATTTCTGTTGTTTTTCAAAGGATAGCACCTGTGTTCTCCAAGAAGGGGTTTCTCCGATGAACTCGCATACATCCAAAACCAGTATACATTGTTTGACGGTTGGAAAACTTGATGATATCGTATACATTGTTCCCGCAAATCGAAGTAGATCACAGGGAACAAAGGAGGATTGAAAATGAAAAACAAGC
>ENA-OQED01000320-OQED01000320.1-human-gut-metagenome-genome-assembly--contig:-NODE-320-length-19519-cov-1.238191_pt1 | contig 19519 bp, 19 predicted proteins | sample MGYA00242790_ERZ504625 | MGnify/ENA primary metagenome ERZ504625 (study PRJEB26092, sample SAMD00036345) | human gut metagenome | host: Homo sapiens | study: EMG produced TPA metagenomics assembly of...
CTGACGTTTCGACAACCTTCTCCTCGTTTTCCCCGCTGAGCTTTCAAGCCCATCTTGGGGAACTAGCGCTAAGAATTGCTTCTTTTCCGTAATGTCCCTGCTGCACAATCAAACCTATCATCAGAACATCGCAAGGCGATTCTGATACGATGCTATTTTAGCTTAAAACTGTCTTATTGTCAACAATTGCTCGTGCCAGGCGGCCTATGCAGCCTCCCAAAAGCAAAAATCTCCATCCGGATCATCCGGATGGAGATTTTGGATTCAGTTCAGGGGATGCAACCGCGAAGGGATTACATCATGCCCGGCATGCCGCCCATGCCCGGAGCAGCCGGTGCCGGAGCTTCTTTTTCCGGCTTGTCGGCGACGAGCGTCTCCGTGGTCAGTACCATGGAAGCAATCGAAGCAGCGTTCTGCAGAGCGGAGCGCGTGACCTTTGCCGGGTCGACGATACCAGCCTGCAGCATGTCGACGTACTCGTTCTTGAGTGCGTTGAAGCCGATGCCCGTGCCAGCCTTCTTGACGTTCTCGACGACAACAGAGCCTTCGAGGCCTGCGTTCTGAGCGATCTGACGGACTGGCTCTTCGATAGCGCGTTTAACGATGTTGACACCGACCTTCTCGTCACCCTCGACCTCGAGCTTGTCGAGTGCCGGCAGGATGTCGAGGAACGTCGTGCCGCCGCCTGCGACAATGCCTTCTTCAACAGCAGCGCGCGTAGCGTTCAGCGCATCCTCGATGCGGTACTTCTTGTCCTTCATCTCGACTTCCGTAGCGGCGCCGATCTCGATGACAGCAACACCGCCGGAGAGCTTAGCGAGGCGCTCCTGCAGTTTCTCGCGGTCGAAATCGCTCGTCGTCTGGGAAATCTGCTGCTTGATCTGTGCGACGCGCTCAGCAATAGCTCCTTGTCGTCCCTTGCCGCCGATGATCGTCGTCTCATCCTTCGTGGAGACCATCTTGTGCGCCTGGCCGAGGTCAGCGAGCGTGACGCTGTCGAGCTTGCGGCCGAGCTCTCGCTGATGACCGTCGCCCGCCCGTCAGCGTAGCGATATCCTGCAGCATAGCCTTGCGGCGGTCACCGAAGCCCGGAGCCTTGACAGCCAGAGCTTTGAACGTGCCGCGCAGCTTGTTGACGACAATCGTCGTCAGTGCTTCACCGTCGATGTCCTCAGCGATGATGGCGAGCTGCTTGCCAGCCTTGACAACCTGCTCGAGGATCGGCAGGATGTCGTTGATGGCCGAGATCTTGCGGTCCGTGATGAGGATGTACGGATCGTCGAGAGCTGCCTCCATCTTGTCCGTATCCGTGACGAGGTACGGAGAGATGTAGCCGCGATCGAACTGCATGCCTTCCTTGACAGAGAGATTCGTGCGCATCGTCTTGGACTCCTCGACCGTGATGACGCCGTCCTTGCCGACCTTCTCCATGGCCTCAGCGATGAGCTTGCCCGTCTCTTCGTTTGCAGAAGAGATCGTAGCGACCTGAGCGATGTCAGCCTGGCCTTCCACCTTCTTGGCCTTCGTCTTGATTTCCTCGACGAGCGTCTTGACGGCTTCGTCAATGCCCTTCTTGATGATCATCGGGTTGGCGCCAGCAGCGACATTCTTCATGCCCTCATGGATCATGGCCTGTGCCAGGAGCGTTGCCGTCGTCGTGCCATCACCAGCGATGTCGTTCGTCTTCGTCGCAACTTCCTTGACGAGCTGTGCACCCATGTTCTCAAACGGATCTTCGAGCTCGATGTCGCGTGCAATCGTGACACCATCGTTCGTGATCGTCGGAGCGCCGAACTTCTTGTCGAGGACGACATTGCGGCCCTTTGGTCCAAGCGTTACCTTTACGGCATTTGCCAGTGCATCAACACCGCGGCCAAGTGCGCGGCGAGCTTCTTCATCAAACAGAATCTGTTTTGCCATTTATATTACCTCCGAGAAAAGTCTGATTGAAATCACGGGATGATCAGATGACAGCGAGGATATCGCTCTCACGGACGATCAGGTAATCCTTGCCCTCTACCTTGACCTCTGAACCCGAGTATTTGGAGAAGATGACGCCATCGCCGACCTTGACTTCCATAGCAGCGCGCTCGCCATTATCGAGCAGCTTGCCAGCGCCAACTGCAACGACTGTGCCCTTCTGCGGCTTCTCTTTCGCCGTATCCGGCAGTACAATGCCGCTGGCCGTCTTTACATCGCTCTCTGCAACTTCGATGACAACTCTTTCGCCCAATGGCTTAATCATAGGTATCTTCCTCCTATAAAATGAATTTACATGTTGATGGTGTTAGCACTCACTAGACCTGAGTGCTAACTACAGTCTTTATATTACCCCCTCTAAGTCAAAATGTCAATATCAAAATCCATAAAAAGTCAAAAAAACAAAGACCAGGTCAATCTGATCTTTGTTTCGGATCTGCCAATATCGATTAGATAATCCAGTTGTTCGGTGCCATCATGGAGTCGAGCATGGAGTGGTGCAGGATGGTCTCCGCAATCTGCTGGGATGTGCTCTCTGCGGCGGCCTTGCCGGAGAGCTCGCTGAAGGTCCGGACGCCTTCCGACAATGGCTGGTCTTTGTCGAGCACGAGCAGAACGACGAGGCCTGCCTGCAGCAGGTGGCGGAGCACCGGAGCAGGATCTTCATCTGCACTCGGATGATAGAGGTACGTGTGGCGGCCGTTGCGCACGAGATAGTACTCGACTTCTTCAACCGTCGCAAGGGAGATACCGTCTTTTGCAGGCTCGAAAGCAATGGCAAGAGGTGCCTGCCAGTTGAGTGCACTGCGCATCTGCTGATTTGCTGCAAAGTGACGCTTCTCTGCCCCGTCGGGGATCTCGCGCACGACGCCGCAGGCCGACGTCATATTGCTGATGCGGTCGATGAGGATGAGCTCACCCTGCGTGCGGTGATGGTCGAATGTGTCGAGCACGATTGGCTCCGTCACGGCGATCTCGCAGAGCGCGATCTCGTTCTTCTTGAGGCCAGTTGCCTCGACATGCTCGCCCGTATTGATGTCAATGCGGTAATCGATCTTCGTCAGGATACCCGGGATTTTCTTGGTGCCGAGGAAGACCATGAAATTCTTGCCGATGGAGAGCGGCACATCATCCATCCAGAGAATCTCTGCCTTGAAGTTTGCGGCCTGGCGGACATGGCTGCCCTTCTCGAGCACGCAGCCGCGCGAGACATCGACCTCGCGGTTGAGCTGGATCGTGACCGGCTGCCCCTTGAACGCCGACTCGGCTTCATGGTCGGCCACGAGGATCTTCTTGACTTCGGCCTGCTCGCCGCTCGGCTGTGAGGTGATGGTATCGCCGACGGCGATGCTGCCGCTCTCGATCTGGCCCTGGAAGCCGCGGAATTCGTGATTCGGGCGGCAGACGCGCTGAACGGGCATGTAGAAGCCCTCTTCGTGAACGGCACTGACGTCGACCTGCTCCAGATAATCGAGCAGCGTCGGGCCGTCATACCAAGCCATGGCGGACGACTTCTTCGTGACGTTGTCGCCCTCTGTTGCCGATACAGGAATGAGCTTGACATCGTGAAGATGAAGCTCTTGCTGCAGGGCCTCGATCTGCGCCCGGATCTCTTGGAAGCGCGCCTCCGAGTAGTCGACGAGGTCCATCTTGTTGATGGCAAAGACAAAGTACCGGATACCCATGAGGGCGCAGATGCGGGCATGGCGGCGCGTCTGCGTCAGGACACCCTGCGTCGCGTCGACGAGGATGACGGCAAGGCCTGCAAATGATGCACCGCAGGCCATGTTGCGCGTGTACTCCTCGTGGCCCGGCGTGTCCGCACAGATGAAGCTGCGGTTGTCCGTCGTGAAGTAGCGATAGGCGACATCGATCGTGATGCCCTGCTCACACTCTGCGAGGAGTCCGTCCAGGAGCAGCGAATAGTCGATGGCGCCGCCGCGGCTGCCGACTTTCGAGTCGAGCAGCAGCGCTTCTTTCTGATCGGCATAGATGAGTTTTGCATCGTACAAGAGATGGCCGATGAGCGTGGACTTGCCGTCGTCGACGCTTCCGCAGGTGATGAATTTGAGTAAATCGTTCATATCAGAAATAACCCTCCCGTTTCCGGCGTTCCATGCTGCCGGCTCCCTCGTGATCGATGACACGGCTCGTGCGCTCCGATTCGACAGCGCCGAGTGTCTCCTCCACGATTGCATCCAACGTATCAGCCTCTGACTCAACAGCCCCTATCAGTGGATAGCAGCCGAGCGTGCGGAAGCGGACCTTCTTGTGCTCGATATCCTCTGGCCTTAGATTGAGCTTCTTGACGATGCGGTCATCGTCAATCATGATGAGATTGCCGTCGCGCTCGATGACCGGGCGCTCCTTAGCAAAATAAAGAGAAACAATCTCGAGGTTCTCGCGGCGGATGTACTGCCAGATATCTTTCTCCGTCCAGTTGGACAACGGGAAGACGCGGATACTCTCGCCCTTGTTGATCTGGGAATTGTAGAGCTTCCACATCTCCGGGCGCTGATTCTTCGGATTCCAGGCCTGGGCCGCATTGCGGACAAGAAGATGCGTTCCTTGGCACGCGATTTCTCCTCATCGCGGCGGCCGCCGCCGAACGCTGCGGTAAAGCCGTATTTCGTCAAAGCCTGCTTCAGGGCCTGCGTCTTCATGATGTCCGTATACGAGGCGCCGTAGTCAAACGGATTGACATCGGCTGCCAGCCCTTCTTCATTCTTGTACTCGATCATGTCGAGTCCGTACTTCTTCGCCTGCGCATCGCGGAAGGCGATCATCTCATGGAACTTCCACGTCGTGTTGATGTGCAGGAACGGGAAGGGCGGCTTCTCCGGGTAAAAGGCCTTGAGGGCAAGATGCATCATGACCGTGCTGTCCTTGCCGATGGAATAGAGCATGACTGGTTTCTCGGATTCGGCCGCAACCTCTCGAATGATGTAGATGGCCTCGGCCTCGAGTGCATCGAGATGCGATAATTTTCCCATATGTATTGACTCCTTACTCAGTATTGGTTGGCATTCTCGCGATCGATCGTAATGGTGACCTCCTGCTGGTCAGCCTTGCGGATATGCCAGTGATAGTAATGACCTTCTTTATGGATTGTCATCGTGCTGCCACTGCCGCCAAGATCAGCACCGAGGAAGTAACCTATCGCACTGACAGGACATTCCTTCATGCAGGCCGTACAGCCCCAGCAATCGCGGACCTCGCGGATCTTCGCCTTCCTGCCCGACGGTCCATCCTGCAAAAGAATGAGATTGCCGGGGCAGGCTTCCGTGCAGCGGCCGCAGCCGATGCAGCGGTCTTCATTGATGCGTATGCTCATAGTGACCTCCTTTGATCAGCGGCCTCCTGTATATATGGAAGGCTCCGTTCTCGAAGCGCGAGTTGATGTAGCAGAGCCCTTCCGGCGACTGCTCTGGGTAATCGGCATTCTCGCCGAACGTGTGCCAGCGCGTCTCGCGTCGCGCGAGAAGATGTGCGATGAGGGCGCGGCAGACCGTCAGCCTCTCGCGCAGCTCATAGATCTTGAGCAGTCCGTACGGGCCATCTGCTGCGAGCTGCGGCAGCAGGGATTCGAGGTGCTCGATCTTCTCGTCTGCCAGCGTCAGGCGGCTCCTGTTGTAGCGGTAGTCCGTATGGATGCCGCCCGCATACTCGTCCATGACCTTCTGCATGGCCTCCTCGAGCTGCTCTGCGGTCAGATTGCCCGGCTCGCGCGCGAGATACGCTTCGTACTCCTGCAGCATCAATTCATCCTCGCCCGCCTCTTCATGTGACGCAGTCCCTTTGGCTGCTGCCAGATACTCAGCCATGGATGCGGCGGCGATCTCGCCTTCAGCCAGCGCGCCCGTCACGTATTTCTGCGGTGCGCCGCCAGCGACATCGCCGGCAGCGAACAGGCCGTGGACGGTCGTCTCTCGATTCGTCGCGACCCAGAAGCCGCTGGCCGTATGACCGCCGACCACATACGGCTCTGTCCCCTCGACCTCGACAGGCTGCCCCTTCGGCCCTTTGCCGTTCTCGATCCACTTGAGTGTCTGGGCCGGTGCCATGTTGAGATAGGCGTGATAGAGGTCATCCTGCTGTTCCGCCGTGATGTGGCGCGTGTCGAGGTAGCAGGGTCCCATGCCCCTGCGGTTCTCCTCTACCGTGCCGAAGATGCGCTGGGGCGTCGTGAGCCCGTACTTCGTCTCGTAGATCTCCCCCTTGGCGTTGACCTGCTTGGCGCCGACCCCCTGCGCAATCGTGCCGGTCGGTGCAATCGTGTCCTTGCAGCGCAGTGCGACGAAGCGGTGCTCGAGCGTCGTCATCTCCGCGCCCGCCCGGATGCCCATCGCATAGCCCGCCCCCGTGTTGAAAGGCGGGTACCACATCTTGTGGCGCGAGAAGCCCGGATTGTTGGGCCGGTAGAGCCCTGCGGCACCGCCCGTCGCAATCAGCACGGCCTTTGCCTCGATGTCATAAGCCGCCCGCTCGCGCACCGAGAAGCCCCAGGCACCGTGCACGGTGCCATCCGCGACCTTGAGGATCAAACAATGAACCCAATGTTAACATATTGTGTGCACGGTGCCATCCGCGACCTTGAGGTCCGTGATGTTGATGTGGTTGAGCACGGTGACGTTTGACTGCTCGCGCACCCCCTTGGCCAGGAGCGGCTTGATGTTCTCGCCGTTGATCTTGACGTTGCGCCAGCCGCGCGTGACGTAGTTGCCCGCTTCATCCTTGAGGATCACAAGGCCGCGATGCTCGAGATCTTCGGTGACTCCGTTGACCGACTCCGCGATCGTCATCATGAGGTCATCGCGGATGATGCCCTCGGCATCTCTGCGTGCATACTCGACGTAGTCGGCCGGCGTGTGGCCGTTCGAGATGTAGGCGTTGAGTGCATTGACGCCGGCTGCGAGACAGCCGCTGCGCTCGATATTGGCCTTCTCAACGACGAGCACGCGCAGGTCTTTCTGCGCACCGAGCTTGATTGCAGCATAACAGCCGGCCGTGCCGCCGCCGATGATGAGCACATCCGTTTCCAGATGACGCCGTTCCAGCTTCACATTCTTCATACAATCTCTCCTTAAAATAGTCTATATCAAGTAGCAGGTCTGTCAGATGAGGATGAGCCCGAGCCCTGCTGCAGCTGCGACGAGCATCGGCGCTGTCATGGCCTTGCGGCGCGCGCAGAGCAGGTAGAGGCAGAGCGCAGCGAGAGCGATGCTCGCGCCGAGGACGATTTCCTCCGGCAGGAACAAGCCCGCGCCCGTTTCCAGATTCGTGCGCAGCATAGAGAGCGCGACGTTGAGTAGCAGGCCGCTGATGATGGGGCGCACCCAGAGGCTGATCTGGCGGAAGACCGGCACATCGTGGAACGTGCGCAGCAGCCGCGTGATGATGCCGAAGATGAATCCCGACGCCGCGACGCTGACAGCAAAGCCTGCCAGCGAGAGCGCAAGCCCTGCGCTCATGCCGCCCGCGCGAAAGCCGGCCAGATAGCCGATGCCCGTGAGAACCTTGCAGAGGATGGACCCCGGCAGGGCATTGGCCACAGGGACGAGCTGGCCATAGAAATCAGCACCGGCAACCGTGCCGCCCTGCACAAAGAGACCGTCGGCAATCGTCAGGTAAGCATCGCCACCGCCAAATGAGAGCAGCGACGAGAGGAACCCCTCCCCGATGTACGTCGGACTACCCTGCACCATCGCGATGGCCGGCAGGCATAGCGTCAGGGTGAAAGCAAGCCAGACAGAGGCTTCGCGAAGCGTATCCCTGAGGAACTTCACACCATCGACGGACTCACCGCCCATGCGGAAGCTCTTGACAAGCCCCCTGAGGCCGAGCCATGCCATGACGAGGATGGTGGCATCGTGGACAGCGGACGAGGCAACGGCAGAAAGATGGCTGCCGCTCAGCAGGAATCCTGCAGTGAGCAGGCCGGCCGCGGTAGCTTTTGCCCTTGAGATGCCGCTGCCGAGGTAGATGATCAGGAAGAACGCGAGCCCGAGGATGGCGAGCACCGACAGATTGAAGATTGGCTTAGCCGAAAGGCCGAGCAGCGCGTAGAGATTCGCCTCCGACGAGAGCAAGAATACCGCCGCCATCGCGAGGCACATCGTATGAAAGGCCTGCGTGCCAGCCTGCTGCATGGCAGCGAGCGTCTTGAGCACGTAGGCCAACAGCAGGCTGATGATGAAGGCGCCGAGGCCGATGGAGACATAGCGGATACCCGTGAGCGCCGCCCCCTGCTCCCCCGTCAGCACGGCAAGGATCAGCACCGTGAAGAAGGCACCCGGCAGGGCCATCATCGACGAAGCCATGAGCATGCCGGTGTGGCCACCGAGGCGCTGGCCGATGCCGGCTGCAATCTCGACGGGCAGTGCCCCCGGCGTGATGCAGGCCGCGACGACATCTTCATCGTACGCGCGCTTCGTGACGAGCTTGCCGTTTTCCACGACTTCCTTCTCAATGACGGGAATCAGAGCATTGCCGCCGCCAAAACCGATGGCACCGATGCGCAGCATACTCATGCCCAGTCGCACGATATCCGCGTAACCGTGCAGCATGCTCTGATACAATCCATTGGCCTGCACAAAGATATGTTCCACTGCCATCACCTCACAAATCATCCACACAAAAGAAAAGAGGTCCTAAGGCGGGCGCATTGCGCGCTTGCCTTAGAACCTCCATTTTTTCTGGTCAGTTCTCTTCAAACGATGTATTCATCATAAGCAAAATAACATAGTTTGTCAATATGTAAATACTATTTTAGTGTCATTTTTCGTAAGCCTTGAGCTCTGCATCGACCAGGTCGTAAAGCTTGCTGCCCTTCTCAATACCCGTGAAGTGCGTCAGAGCTTCCTCATAACCATGTTCCTTGACATAAGCCTGTACTTCCACGGCTTCCTTGTCGCCTTCATAGTCAAAGTGCAGGGCAGCTGCGATGACCTTGGCAAGGGCTGCCGGCGTCTTGCCCTGGGCAATCAGCTGCGTTGCCGGGCTCACGAGACGATCCTTAGCCCCGAGCTTGCGTTTTGGGCCGCGAGCCACACGAGTGACCTCATCGGAGAGATGCGGGTTGGCAAAGCGCTTCTCCGTCGTCTCAACGTATTTCTGATGAGCTGCCGGATCAAAGCCGTATTTCTCGATGAGCATGCTGCCCGTCTCGCCCCAGACCTTGCGGACAAAGGCGACAATCTCCGGATCCTGCATGGCGCTGTAGATATCCTTGATGCCCTTCTGATAGGCAAGATAAGCAATTGAAGCATGTCCCGTATTGACGGTGAAGAGTTTGCGCTCGATATATGCCTGCAGATTGTCTACCCAGGTAAGGCCCTTGATCTCCGGTACTTCGCCCTTAGCCTGCGTGCGGTTGACATCCCACTCGCTGTACGGCTCGACCTGCACGAGCAGGGGTTCCTCATTGTGCTGCAGCGGCACGATGCGGTCAACAGCAGCATCCGGGAAGCCGATATACGCATCGACAAGCGGCTTGGCCTCATCCGAAAGATGCTCATAGACGAAATTCTTGAGCACAGTCGAGCCTCCGACCATGTTTTCGCAGGCAATGATATTGAGCGGCGTCGTATTTTCCTTGACACGGCGCTCAAGGCCTTTGGCAATATTCGGTGCAATGAACTTCAGGATGTTCGGGCCGATGGCCGTCGTGACGATATCAGCATGGACGATGGCCATGAGCAGGTCCTCGAGGTTCGTATTGCTGTTGATGGCCTTGACATGCTCGATGTGGATTGTCTGCGGCTCATCACCAACAATCTGGATGTTGTAGCCTTTCTTCGCGTTGATCGTCTCGACCAGCTCTTCGTTGACATCGACAAACGTCACTTCATAGCCGGACTGGACGAGCAGTTCACCGATAAAGCCGCGGCCGATATTGCCAGCACCAAAATGAATTGCCTGTTTCATGATCATATTTCCTCCTATTGTCATATGGCCTCCCCGGTCAAGTGCATGGCCGGGGCCCATACTTCTTTCACTTGAGTCACTTGCTGAACTGTGCAGCAGCCTGCTCATCATTGCATCCCTTAATCCACTTTCGTGAACACTTTGTACAGGACATCCGGATCCTTCGTCGTATAGAGCTCGTGCAGCTGCTCATCACTGTACTCGTCCATGGTCGTGGCGAGGTTTGCAAGGATGGCCAGATGGTCGTTGCCACGGCCTGCGATGCCGATGATGAGGTATGCCTTGTCGTCGCCGAACTGGATACCTTCCGGATATTGCAGGACGACGATGCCGGATTCCTTGACGCATTCCTTGACGCATTCTCGCCATGCGGGATGGCAATGCCCTTGCCGATGTACGTCGTGATGTCCTTCTCACGGTTCAGCATGCCCTGGATATACGGCTGCTCGACATAACCGTCCTTGACGAGCAGTTCGCCGGCGGCCTTGATGGCCTCTTCTTTCGAGACGCTCTTGAGGCCGACCTTGACATTCGCCTTCGTCAGGATGCCTTCCTTGACCGTATCTTCCTGGACAGGAGCTGCCTTCGTCTCTACACCCTCTCCCTTGAGGCGTGCTGCAACGATATCGTAGACATTGTTCTGCGTGAAATCCTTGACCCAGATGTGCTCCGCCTGCGGGCTGTCCTCGAGAGCGCGCTCTGCGAGCTTCTCATGGGAAACGACGAGCTGAGCATCCTTCGGGATGTTGCCGATTGCACAGTTCGTGACCGAGATATCCGTGTAACCCGCTTTCTTGAGCTTCTTGCGCAGTCCAGCAGCGCCAAGAGCAGACGAGCCCATACCAGCATCACAAGCGTAGACGATGCGCTTGAGTTCAGCACCCGAAACCTTCTTCTCATCAGCCGGCAGATCTTTGCCGCGGTTCTTCATCTCTGTCATGGATTCACGAGCAGCCTCGAGCGATTCTTCGCTGCCATCATCATGCGAACCCTTGATGAAGATGGAAGCGACCGCGCAGGAAACAGCCGTAGCAACGAGGAAATCTGCGACATTTGCGAGGAATGCGCCTTTCGGCGTCATGGCGAGAACTGCGAGGATGGAGCCCGGCGATGCCGGAGCGATCAGGCCGCCGCCGAGGAGATTCAGCGTGAAGACACCAGACATGCCGCCAGCGATGACAGCGAGAACGAGGACCGGCTTCATGAGGATATACGGGAAGTAGATTTCGTGGATACCACCGAGAACGTGAATGATCATGGCGCCCGGCGTGGAATCTTTTGCCATGCCTTTGCCGAAGAACCAGTACGCGAGCAAGACACCGAAGCCAGGGCCCGGGTTTGCCTCGAGCAGGAAGAACATGGACTTGCCGTACTGCTCTGCCTGCTGGATGCCGAGCGGCGAGAGGACGCCGTGGTTGATTGCGTTATTGAGGAACAGGACCTTGGCCGGCTCGATGATGATCGAGGCGAGCGGCAACAGGCCCATGGCGACGATGGCTTCAACGCCAGCACGCAGGACGGCATTAGCCGCGAGGACGACAGGGCCGATGCCCGTGAAGGCCAGGATAGCGAGGATACCGCCGATGATGCCGGCCGAGAAGTTGTTTACCAGCATCTCAAAACCGGTCGGGATATGGTCTTCGATGGCCTTATCGAACTTCTTGATGACCCAGCCGCCCAGAGGCCCATGATCATGGCGCCGAGGAACATCGGGATGTCCGAACCTGCGATGACACCGGCCGTCGCAATCGTGCCGAGCACGCCGCCGCGATGACCGTAGATAGCAGCACCGCCGCTGTAGCCGAGAAGCAGTGGGATCAGCCACTTGCTCATCGGTGCGCCGACCTGAGCCAGGTATTCATTCGGCCACCAGCCCGTCGGGATGAACAGGGCCGTCAAAAGGCCCCAAGCGATGAATGCGCCAATATTCGGCAGGACCATTCCGGAAAGGAAGCGGCCAAACTTCTGCATGGCTTCCTGAGCGCCTTCTTTTTTCTGGTTGCTCATAAAGTTTTCCCTCCATTTTCATTGCATATAAACGATAAATAAAACCTGATCTTACGGATTTCCAAAGAGTTCCTGTTGTTTTTTCTGGTAAAAATCTCTGAAGATGTGCTCGAGTTCATGATAGATGGCGTCCTGATTGCCCTCATTGAGCAGAGCAATCAGCCCCCAGCGTTCCAGCAGAGCTGCTGAAACGGTGCCGATTGTCTCCAGCGCCTCACAGCTGCTCTCCTGCGGAGCCAACATCACGACGGCGGTACGCACAGCTTCGCCGTCCTGTTCGGGATACAGCATCGGCTGTTCCAGATGCAGGATGCCGAAGCGCAGGCCTGGCGCGAGATCCGTCCTGGCATGCAGCAAGACCATCGCATTGCCCCGCAGGATTGTCTCTCCCTTGGACTCTCGCGCCAGCAACGCTCCTGCGATTCCCTGCTGCGCTACAGCATCCTCGGAAACGGCCCGGCCAGCGGCCCGGCAGATATCCTCGATGTGCGGCGCGGGAAGCGTGATCTCCTGGCTGAAGAAGTGACGGAGCAAGGACTGGATTGCCTGATTGTACGCATCCATGCGGCGCAGAGACTCAACAAAGGGGATTGCCTCTCGGTCCTTCACCGCAGTCACATGATGTGTGCGATGGTCTGCTTGACGCATGAGCTCCTTCTCGATCCTTGCCTTATCGGCAGCATCGAGGAGCGGCGTCGTGACCACGACCGGCAGTGGCGACCAGGGGATTGGCACCGTCGATATGACGAAATCCGCTTCCATGCGCCGCGCATAGTCCCGGTTGACCTGAAGCGCTGAGACGAGGTCGACAATCTCGATCTCCTCATACGTCTGCCTCAGCCCAGCAGCCAGCATGCGGCTCGTCCCCCATGCCAGTCTGGCAGGCCACGATGACGCTGGGCAGGCTGCATCTTAGCCTCATGGCGTTCTGTCAGAGCAGCGCTGAGATGCATAGCAATGTAGGCAATCTCTGCTTCCGGGAATGTCTCCCCGAGCTCCTGCTCCACTGGCTTTACTGCCTTGCGCGCCAATTCCATGAGCTGCGGATAGGTCGACTGCATCTCCTTCAAGAGAGGATTGCGGATATCCATGTGCATGCGCAGGCGGCTGATAGATGGTCCAAGGTGATTGACCAGTCCGAGGAACAGTTCCTTATTGTCCAGGAGCTTCTTTCCTGTCTCCTGCTCTGCGCACTTCATGATGGAGCGCGCCAGGCGCACGAGATGAAAATTATCCATGACCGAAGCGATCTGATGATCATCCTTGCGGTAAAGGCTCCGAGCTCCCATCAGATGCATGGCGATGTAGCCGACCTCATCCTCCGGCACCTCGATTGTAAACTTTGACGCAATGCGCTGCGCGAGCTCTGCAGCCAGCTGATACTCACGGCGCTTGCGCAAGATTGCCAGCGTCTGTGCGTCGATGTGGATATCCTCGTGTTTCTGCATGCGCTGGATTGCCAGCGACAGGTGGACAACGAGGCCGATGAACGCTGTATCCGAGAGATGGTGCGGTAGGCCGCTCTCCATCTCATGCACCAGGTGCTCCAGATCATGTATCATCTGTTCATCGACGAGATTCAGCAGATATCGCTCCGCTGCCCCCCAGCTCTCATGCGCATCAGATATCGCACCATGGAACAGCTGCAAGAGGCGCTCTTCATCGAGATTCGCATAGACGATCTCGACGAGTGCGCGGCGTATGTCGCGCTCACTCCCCTTGACATATGCACCAAGCCCCGGCCGACGCACAAGCAGGAGCCCGCGCTGTCGGAACCACTCTTCGAGTTTGTCGAGGTCATGGCTGACTGTCCCATCTGTCACCTGCAATTCACTCGCCAGAGAGAAGAGCTTGATGGGCTCCGCAGCCCGCAGGAGCTGGCCGGCCAGTATGACCTGCCGCTGCTGAGGCGTAAAGGCGGATGTTTCCGTGTTCATGACATCCTGTCGCAAGTCCTCGATCTTGGAAGGATTCCCCGCAATCCGGATGCCTGCCCCTGTTTTCCGCAATAGCTCCAGGCCGTACGGTTTCAGCACCATCTCTACTCTTGGGAGCTCCCTCGATATCGTCTTGCTGCTGACACCGAGTCGCTCTGCAATCATTCCAGCTGTCATCGTATCGCCTCCATCCAGTCCATTCAGGAGATCCCGGATGATTGCGACGGTACGAGCACTTGTCTTCATGTTTCAGCCTCCTATGTACACTTGGAAGCCCTCTGGATTCCTTTAACTTAAGTTACTTTTATTATAGCCGCTGTTCCCTCTTGAGACAACAAAAAGACATTTGATTTCGTCCTGATTCGTTTTGGACAAAATTCAAAAACCCCTGCTCATTCCTTATACAGCAAGGGTTTTGTGATGTCCAAAACTTTTTTATTGTTTATTATCGTTATATGCAAAGCCATGCAATTAGCTTCAGACCTTGCCGCCCGCCGCTTTGACGATAGCTTCGGCGACTTCCTTGACGGTCAGGCGCTTCATCATCGCGTACTGCTGGATGCGGCGGTAGGCCTCTGGCTCAGAGAGATGATGGGCCGCCATGAGGATGCCCTTGGCCCGGTCGAGCGTCTTGCGCATGGCCAGCGAATCGCGCAGGCCAGCGAGCTCCTGCTCGAGGCCCTGCATCTCCCGCCAACGCGACATGGCGATCTCGATGGCCGGGAAGAGGTTGTTCTCCTGCACTGGCTTGACAAGGTAGCCGAGCACGCCGGAGTCCTTAGCCTTCTCGACGATCTCCGGCTGGCTGAAAGCCGTGAGCAGCAGGACGGGCGCCAACTTCTCCTCTGAGATCTTGCGCGCTGCCGTGATGCCATCCATCTGGGGCATCTTGATGTCCATGATGACGAGGTCCGGGCGATGCTGCCGCGTCATTTCCACCGCCTTGCGCCCATCGATGGCCTCGCCGACGATCTCATGATCGGCTTCTTCGAGCATTTCACGCAAATCCATGCGGATGATGGATTCATTATCTGCAATGACAATCCGTAACGTCTCATGTGCCATAAGTATTCCAGCCTTCCCTTGCAATCTTTCCAAAAACAACAAAACAAAAACGATAGCGCCTGACACGTCAGCCTTGTCCCTCGTCTGTCGGATTCGGCTGCACCTTCGGGATGCGCAGGCGCGCATGCGTGCCGTGCCCAGGACCCCGCTCGTCGTTCTCGATGGAGAACGTGCCGCCGAGGTCGCCCTCGACGAGCGTTTGGACGATCGTCAGGCCGAGCGAGTGGCGCGGCCTAGTCTCAAAGTCCTCCGGCAGGCCCACGCCGTCGTCGTAGAAATCGAGATGCCAGTGGTCTTCATCCTCCTGCACGACCAGGCCGATGAGGCCCGATTTGCGGCCCGTGAAAGCGTGCTCCATCGCATTGAGCACGAGCTCGTTGAGCACGAGCGCCACAGAGCTCGCGCACTTCGACGGCAGGATGAGACGTGGGCCCCGGAACTCCGTCCGTATCGTGAACTCCCGGTCTGTCATATTGCGCGCAGCCAGGTCGAAGATGTGGCCCATGACCTCCTGGACATCGATGTCCTCGCTGCCCTGCTGCGAAAGGTACTCATGGACAACGGAGATGGAGAGGATGCGGTTGACGCTCTCCTTCAGCGCTGCCTTTACCTCGGCCGTCTTGGCCCGCCGCGCCTGGATGCGCAGCAGGCTCGCGATGGCCTGCAGGTTGTTCTTGACGCGGTGATGGATCTCCTGGATGACAGCCGACTTGATGCGGATTTCCTTATCCTTGGCGCGCGTCTCCGTGACATCCGAGATGATGACGATGCGCATGCAGAGATTGCCGCCCTCGCGGATGACGATCTCGCGCCTGATGAGGATGAGCCCGCCTGCCGTGATCTCCTTCTGCCACGGACGCTCCGTCTCCACCGTCTCGCGCGTGACATGCTGCGTCATCTGGCGGTCAAAGAGATGGCCGCCGCGCAGGCTGCCGACGCCGAGCACGCGGTAGATGCGCTGTGCCGCCGCATCCGCAAAGACGATGCGGCTGTGCGCATCCGTGATGATGATGCCGTCGCTTGCCGTGATGGGGCGGAACTGCTCCGGATTGAGGATGTGGCGCGCATGGTAGAGCACGGCTACCGCCGCATCGAGCAGGTGCGAATAGCCCTCGATCGAGAGCTTGTCGAGGTCGACCTCGAAATTCAGTACGCCGATGACCTTGTCGCCGTCGTGGATGCCGAACGTGAACATATCGATCATCGAGCCGTAATTCCACTCGCGCTTGCCGCGCGCCGGCTTGCCCGTCTGGAAGGTCTCTTTGATGAGCGGCTCCTCGATGCAGCGCACCAGCTTCCCGACCGCACTGTCCTTGCCAGGCAGGTAGACCGTATGCGGCCGCTGCTGCGCTATGACCAGGAAGTACTCGGGGGCCTTCGCCTTCACGTAGACCTTGAGCTCGCCGTGTGCAAGGTCCGCGAGAAAGGGAAAGACGATCGCCATGCGGGCCAGCAGGCTAATCTGCAGCATCGTGAGCCGCGTCTGCGCCCTGCAGAGCCGTGTAATGTCATCCATATATCCGCACCTCTCTTTTACAATTTCTGCTATACAGTATAACAGAAAACGCATACTTTGTAATGTAGAAATTCATGAATACATTCGATGAACAAAAAAGGCCGCTGCTCATAGGCAGCGGTCCAGATCGCTCTCTTATTCTCTTTCCTCCAAGCCGAGTCCCGGCACAGCGTTGAGGTAAAGGTCGCTGAAGTCGCCGTGCTTCGCCTGATAGTAGCCGCGGCAGGCGATCATCGCCGCATTGTCCGTGCAGAGGATGCGGCTTGGATAGAAGAAGCGCACGCCAGTCTCAGCGGCGCGCTCGCGCAGGCACGCCTCGAGGCCGCTGTTGGCCGCGACGCCGCCGGCTAGCACAAGCGTATCGCGCCCTGCGCGCTGCACGGCATCGAAGGCCTTCTCGACGAGCACCTCGACGACAGAGTGCTGGAACGAGGCCGCGATGTCGGCCTTGCGCAGCTCATGACCCTTCATCTTCTCGCTGTTGATGTAATTGAGAACAGCCGACTTGAGGCCGCTGAAGCTGAACTCATAGTTTCCCTTCTCCTCGAGTGCTCGCGGGAAGTCGATGGCGAGAGGGTCGCCCTCCTTGGCCAGCGCATCGATGCGCGGGCCGCCCGGATACGGCAGGCCCATGACGCGCGCAATCTTGTCAAAGGCCTCGCCCGCCGCATCATCGCGCGTCTGTCCCATCATGTGGAAAGTGTCATAGCCGCGCACATCGACGAGCGCCGTGTGGCCGCCCGAGACGACGAGTGCCATGAAGGGCGGCTCGAGCGTCGGGTCCGCGAGGAAGTTCGCGAAGATATGGCCTTCGAGATGGTTGACACCAATGAGTGGCTTGTCGAGCGCAAAGGCCAGGGCCTTGGCCGCCGAGACGCCGACGAGCAGTGCGCCGACGAGTCCCGGTCCGTACGTCACGGCGACCTGGTCGATGTCCGTGAGCGTCACACCGGCCTGGCGGACGGCCTCATCGATGACGGGCATGATGTTGACGATGTGCTTGCGCGAAGCGATCTCCGGCACGACACCGCCAAACTTCTGATGAATGGGAATCTGCGTCGAGATGACGTTCGACAGGACCGTGCGGCCGCCGCGCAGCACGGCAGCCGACGTCTCATCACAGCTCGACTCAATGCCCAGAGTCAGGATTTCCTTTTCCAAAATAATCTCTCCTCATCGCTGCACTCAGCCAGAACAGCGATCACAATTTCGTATTCCACATGATGATGGCATCTTCGCCATTGTCATGGTAGTATTTCTTGCGGACACCGGCCTCGCGGAAGCCGTAATGCGCGTAGAGGGCGCGCGCCGGTGCATTCGACGGGCGCACCTCGAGCGTCATCGCCGTCACGCCGCGCGCCTTTACGAGCGCAATGAGTTCCGCCATGAGGCGCGTGCCGACTTTATGGCCGCGGCACTCCGGCACAATCGCGACATTCGTGATCTGCGCCTCCTCAAAGGAGATCCAGCAGCCGGCGTAGCCGATGACCTTCTCCCCATCGAGCGCGAGCAGGTAGCACGTGTTCTCGTTGGCGGCTTCCTTCCAGAACGACTCGCGCGACCACGGGATGGAAAAGCACGCCTTCTCCACGGCCTCGACAGCGTCGGCATCCTCCGGCTTCATCTCGCGGAAAGTCAGATTCATTTCGCACCCTCCGGATGGCGCTTCTCCCAGAGGACCTCCGCCTCGCTGCGGCGGATGTAGACGGGCTCCATGTTCATGACATTGTCCGCATGGCCCGCAGTGAACTCCTGCAAGCCGAGCATGGCGACACAGGCCGCCCGCGGCATGACGAGATGTGCCGGCGCGACCGAGACATTCGATGGCAGGTCGACCTTGCCGCGGATGCGGCGCGCAGCGATGTCGCCGAGCAACACGACTTCGCGCCCCGACTCTGCGCACTCTGCGAGGATCTCCGCGATGGGCAGGACCTCCACAGGATTGACGACATGCAAAGAGCCCTTTTCCCACTCGTAGCTCTCGCGGTAGGCATTGCCCTTCTGTGCATCCAAGAGGCTCACGATGCGGATGCCCGAAACGGGATAGTGGAAGGCGAGCGCCTTGAGCGTCGAGACGCCGACGATGGGAAGATTCAAGCATACGCCATAGCCTTCGCAGCCGCCAGTCCGATGCGCAGCCCCGTAAACGGAGCCCGGACCGATGCTGACGGCAATGCCCTCAAGATTCTCTTTCCTGACGTTTGCCATGCGCAGGACTTCCTTTATATGGGGCATCAGCGTCTCCGAGTGCGTGAGCTTGGCCTGCATCGTCAGCTCCGCTGCGAGCTTATCGACAGAAGCCACGGCGACACTCGAGACTTGCGTTGCCGTATCAATGGCTAAGATAGACAAATGACTCCAACTCCTTTATGAATTCCTGATAGCGCTCTCCGATACTCGCGAAGGTGATGCGGCGTCCATCCGCATCGTCCGACTTCTCGATGCGGACCTCGACATGATCCTCTGGCATGCACTGCGGAAACTTGTCCGACCATTCGATGACGACGATGCCCTCTGGGTCCTCCGTGTATTCATAGAAGCCGATGTCTTCGAGCTCCTCCTCCGTCTCGAGGCGGTAGAGGTCGAAATGGTAGATCGGGCAGATGCCTTCGTATACGTTCATGAGGTTGAACGTCGGACTCGTCACCTCGCCTTCGACGCCGAGCGTATGCGCAAGGCTCTGGACGAACAAGGTCTTGCCGACTCCGAGGTCTCCCTCCAGGCAGAGCACAGTTCCCTCCCGTATCTTTTGTCCAACCATCTCGGCCAAATGGGCAGTCTCCTCGGGAGAATTCGTTGTACAGGTAAACATTTTTGTTTCTTATCGCTCCTATATGGTATAGTCTCATAGTCTGTAGTCAAAACGTATCCTCATTATATCACACGGAATTCATTCGGTAAATCAGCAGGCAGTCCTTATTTAATAATTATTATCCGTAACTAATTTATTTAACAAAATATGGTATGCGGCGATACAAGTAGATAAAATTAGCATTCGAGAGATAATCTTCTTCAATCGCTCCATATGGATATTTCTATTTGCTGTCATATGCCGTATAATCAAAGCATAGCAAGTAGAGCAACAACC
>ENA-OQED01000321-OQED01000321.1-human-gut-metagenome-genome-assembly--contig:-NODE-321-length-19409-cov-1.210818_pt1 | contig 19409 bp, 17 predicted proteins | sample MGYA00242790_ERZ504625 | MGnify/ENA primary metagenome ERZ504625 (study PRJEB26092, sample SAMD00036345) | human gut metagenome | host: Homo sapiens | study: EMG produced TPA metagenomics assembly of...
GACAGGTCAGGCAGTGACCTGTCCCGCCGGGACGGTTCTCTTAAAAACACCATATAGATTTTTTGTACGCCGCCGCCCGCCATCGAGCAGAGTTTTACACCTAATTGGGGATAAAACAGCTGATGGCGGGCGGCGGCGTGGCGCTGATTGGCATTACCCTCGTGCCGCTGCTGTCCGGTCTGTTCGGCTAATCGGCAGCTCGTTTGCTTCCCATAAATCCACGGAGGGTGCCGCTTTCGGGCGGCATCCTCCCGAAAGGAGGGCAACCCTATGGATTTCTTATGGGATAAGATCACGGAATGGCTGAAAGAAATGCTCATCGGCGGTATCGTGAGCAATCTGTCCGGGATGTTCGATGCGACCAATCAAAAGGTTGCCGAGATCTCCGGTCAGGTGGCTTATCGCCGCAGGCATGGAACGGCAGCATTTTCAGCATGATACAAAACCTGTCGGAAACCGTGATCGTCCCCATCGCAGGCGCAATTCTCGCCTTTGTGATGACGCTGGAACTGATCCAGCTCATTACCGACAAAAATAACCTCAACGACATGGACACATGGATATTCTTCAAGTGGGCGTTCAAGTCCGCTGCCGCTGTCCTGATTGTAACAAACACATGGACGATTGTGATGGGCGTGTTTGATGCCGCCCAAAGCGTCGTTGCCAGCGCCTCCGGGCTGATTATCGGCGACACCAGCATCAACATTTCAAGCGTCATGGTGGGTATCGAGGATCGGCTGATGGAAATGGAGTTGGGGCCGCTGTTCGGCCTGTGGTTCCAGTCGCTGTTCGTTGGCATTACCATGTGGGCGCTGACCATCTGCATTTTCATTATCACATTCGGAAGAATGATTGAAATATATCTCGTCACCTCTGTTGCCCCCATCCCAATGGCGACCATGATGGGCAAGGAATGGGGCGGCATGGGACAGAATTACATCCGTTCCCTGCTGGCGCTGGGCTTCCAAGCATTTCTCATCATCGTCTGCGTTGCCATCTACGCGGTTTTGGTGCAGAACATCGCGCTTGTGGATGACATCATCTACGCCATCTGGACTTGCATGGGCTACACGGTGCTGCTGTGCTTCTGCCTGTTCAAAACGAGCAGCCTTGCCAAGTCCGTGTTCAACGCACATTAACGGGGGTGATGAATTGAAAAAGTATCAAATCATCCTTGCTGATCCACCTTGGGCATATCGCGTATGGTCAAAGAAAGGTTCTGGACGTTCCGCCGAATCTCACTACCCGACCATGAGCATAGATGACATCAGAAATCTCCCGGTCAGAGAACTGGCAGATAAAAACTGCATCCTGTTTATGTGGGTGACATTCCCGACTTTGCGCGAAGCATTTTCCGTCATTGATGCTTGGGGCTTCACCTATAAAACAGTCGCTTTCGCATGGGTAAAGCAAAACAAAAAGACATCTTCTCTGTTTTGGGGCATGGGCTACTGGACACGCGCAAATGTAGAGCTTTGCTTGCTTGCAACGAAAGGCTCGCCGAAGCGCCACTCTGCAAATGTTCATCAGGTGGTCTTTGCACCCATAGCGGAACACAGCAAAAAGCCCGATATTATCCGGGAGAAAATTGTGGAGCTGGCAGGCGATCTGCCTCGTATCGAGCTATTTGCCCGACAGTCTCCCACTGGCTGGGATGTATGGGGCAACGAAGTAGACTGCTCCATTCAGTTCCCATAACGGAGGTAAAACACAATGGCCTATGTCAACGTCCCGAAGGACTTAACCAAAGTAAAAACCAAGGTGTTGTTCAACCTCACGAAACGACAGCTCATCTGCTTCGGAAGCGGCGCGCTCATCGGCGTACCGCTTTTCTTCTTGCTCAAGGGCAGCATTGGCACCAGCCCCGCCGCAATGGTGATGATGGTGGTGATGATCCCGGCCATGCTGTTCGCCATGTATGAAAAGAACGGTCAGCCGCTGGAGGTCGTCATCCGCAACATCTACCGTGTGTGCTTCCAGCGGCCGAAGCAGCGCCCGTATAAGACCAACAATTTTTATGCCGTTCTGGAGCGGCAAAACCAGTTAGACCGGGAGGTGTATCAAATTGTCCGAAAAGAAAAAGCTGACCCGCGCCGAACGAAAACAGATCGAAGCCGCCATCGCAAGAGCGAACCGAACGGATAAGAAAGAAAAATCGGCGCAGGACAGCATCCCGTATCAGCGTATGTGGCCGGACGGCATCTGTCGTGTGACCGACACGCGCTACACCAAAACGATCCAATATCAGGACATCAACTACCAGCTTTCGCAGAACGAGGACAAGACCGCCATCTTTGAGGCGTGGTGCGATTTCCTGAACTACTTTGACAGCTCCGTGCAGTTTCAGCTTTCCTTTGTGAACCTCTCGGCTTCGCAGGAAACCTTTGCACGGAGCATTTCCATTCCGCCCTGCGGGGACGAGTTTGACGGCATCCGCGCCGAGTACGCCGGTATGCTGCAAAATCAGCTTGCCCGCGGCAACAACGGCCTGATTAAGACCAAGTATCTCACGTTTGGCATTGAGGCGGACAACCTCCGCGCCGCCAAGCCCCGTTTGGAGCGCATCGAAACCGACCTTCTGAACAACTTCAAGCGGTTGGGCGTTGTGACTGCGCCGCTGAACGGCTTTGAGCGCCTGCACGTCATGCACGACATTCTGCGGATGGACGAGCAGGAGCCGTTCCGCTTTTCGTGGGACTGGCTGGCTCCCTCCGGGCTGTCCACCAAGGACTTTATCGCGCCCAGCTCCTTTGAGTTCAAGACCGGCAGGATGTTCCGCATGGGCAAAAAGCTGGGTGCGATCAGCTTCGTGCAGATTCTGGCACCGGAGCTGAATGACCGGATGCTGGCGGATTTTCTGGATATGGAGAGCAGCGTCCTCGTCAATCTCCATGTGCAGTCTGTGGATCAGGTCAACGCCATCAAGACCGTCAAGCGCAAGATCACCGATCTCGACAAGTCCAAAATCGAGGAACAGAAGAAGGCCGTCCGTGCAGGGTACGACATGGACATCATTCCAAGCGACCTTGCCACCTACGGCGCGGAGGCCAAGAAGCTGTTGCAGGATTTGCAGTCCCGCAATGAGCGAATGTTCCTGCTGACCTTCCTCATTCTCAATACGGCAGACACGCCCCGGCAGCTTGACAACAACATCTTCCAGACCTCCAGCATCGCGCAGAAATATAACTGCGCGCTGACCCGGCTGGACTTCCAGCAGGAGGAAGGACTGATGAGCAGTCTTCCGCTGGGGCTGAATCAGATCGAGATTCAGCGGGGCTTGACCACCTCCAGCGTGGCGATTTTTGTGCCTTTCACCACACAGGAATTGTTTCAGACTGGCTCCGAGGCGCTGTATTACGGCATCAACGCCCTGTCCAACAACCTTATCATGGTAGACCGGAAACTGTTGAAAAATCCCAACGGCCTGATTTTAGGCACTCCCGGCAGCGGCAAGTCATTTTCGGCAAAACGTGAGATCACCAATGCGTTTCTTATCTGCCCCAAGGATGACATCATCATCTGTGACCCGGAGGGCGAATATACGCCGCTGGTGGAGCGTCTGCACGGTCAGGTCATCAAGCTGTCGCCCACCGGCAAGGGCTACGACGGTTCGCCCTGCTATATCAATCCCATGGACTTGAATCTGGATTACAGCGACGATGATAACCCGCTGAGCCTGAAATCCGACTTCATTTTGTCTCTGTGCGAGCTGATCGTCGGCGGCAAGGACGGGCTTGCCCCTGTGGAAAAGACCATCATCGACCGCTGTGTGCGCATCGTCTACCGGGATTACCTCAACGACCCGAAACCGGAGAATATGCCGCTGCTGGAGGACTTGTATAACGCCCTCCGTGCGCAGGATGAAAAGGAAGCGCAGTACATCGCCACCGCTTTGGAAATCTACGTCACCGGTTCTCTGAATGTGTTCAACCATCACACGAACGTGGATGTGAACAGCCGCATTGTCTGCTACGACATCAAGGAGCTGGGCAAGCAGCTTAAGAAAATTGGGATGCTCGTTGTCCAAGACCAAGTGTGGAACCGCGTGACCATCAACCGCGCCGCCCATAAAACGACCCGCTACTATCTTGACGAGTTCCATCTTCTTTTGAAGGAGGAACAGACGGCTTCGTACAGTGTCGAAATCTGGAAACGCTATCGCAAATGGGGCGGCATCCCCACCGGGATCACGCAAAATGTCAAAGACCTGTTATCCAGCCGCGAGGTTGAGAACATTTTTGAGAACAGCGATTTCATCTATATGCTCAATCAGGCCGCTGGCGACCGGCAGATTCTCGCAAAGCAGCTCAACATTTCGCCGCATCAGCTTTCTTATGTGACCCACTCCGGCGAGGGCGAGGGGCTGCTGTTCTACGGCAACACGATCCTGCCCTTCATTGACCACTTCCCGAAGGACACCGAGCTGTACCGCGTCATGACCACCAAACCGCAAGAGGTGGCGTCGGCATGAAAAGAGAACCGCGTTTGCAGTTTTCCGACGCCGATCTTGCCGAGCCGAAGCTGGAAAAGCCCATCAAGCGGGTGAAAAAAGCAGAGGCCAAGGCGGATAAGGCGCAGGCCAAAATCCCCAAGAAAACCGTGGTCAAAAAGGAGCGCGGCTTTGATCCGGCCACCGGCAAGGTCAAAACGCAGCTCCGTTTTGAGGAAGTGGATAAGAAAAAGCCGCCCTCAAAGCTGACCCATGCCGTGCAGGATGCCCCCGCCAACCTCATTCTCTCTCAGGTTCATCGGGAGGTGCGGCAGAGCGAGGATGACAATGTAGGCGTAGAGGCCGCGCACAAGGTAGAGCAAGCCGTGGAGAGCGGCGGGCGGCTGGTGCAGTCTGCCCACCGCGCCCATCAGCTCAAGCCTTATCGTGCTGCCATCCGTGCAGAGAAAAAGCTGGAACGAGCCAATCTTGACGCGCTCCAGAAGAAAGCAGAGATCGACAGCCCCACCAGCAATCCCGTTTCCAAATGGCAGCAGAAGCAGGCAATTAAGAAGCAGTATGCCGCTGCCAAGCACAATCAGGCGGCGCAGACTACGGCAAAGGCGGCAGAGAATACCGCCAAGGCCGCGAAAAAAGCCGCTGAAAAGGCTGAGAAAGCTGGCAAATATGTGTGGGAGCACCGGCGCGGCTTTGCCATTGCCGCCGCGATTCTGCTGATGCTGGCGTTTCTGCTCAACGGTCTGTCCTCCTGCTCGGTGCTGATGGATGGCGTCGGCTCCGGGATCGCGGCCAGCACTTATCCGTCGCAGGATGCCGATATGCTGGGCGCAGAGGCGCAGTATTGCGAAATGGAGGCAGAGCTTCAGCGCTACCTCGACACCTATGAAAGTACCCATGACTACGATGAGTACCACTTTGATCTGGACACCATCGAGCATGACCCCTATGTACTCATTTCCATGATTACGGCGCTGCATCAAGGGGAATGGACGCTGGATGAGGTGCAGGGTACGCTCCAAATGCTCTTTGACCGCCAGTACATTTTGACCGAGGATGTGGTGGTGGAAACCCGCTACCGCACAGAAACCGACACATGGACGGACGCGGACGGCAACACCCATACGGACACCTATCAGGTGCCGTATGACTACTACATCTGCACGGTCACGCTGGAAAACTTCAATCTCTCCCATGTTCCCGTTTACATTATGAGCGAAGAACAGCTCGGAATGTACGCCACCTATATGGCCACCCTCGGCAACCGTCCCGACCTGTTCCCCGGTTCAGGCTACATCGGCAAGTATGTGGAGGGCAGCTATACCGACTACGACATTCCCCCGGAGGCACTGGACGATGAGGTATTTGCCGCCATCATCAAGGAAGCGGAAAAATATCTCGGCTACCCCTACGTTTGGGGCGGCAGCAGCCCCTCCACCTCGTTTGACTGTTCGGGCTTCGTCAGTTGGGTCATCAATCATTCCGGTTGGGATGTGGGCAGGCTGGGCGCGCAGGGGCTTTGCAACATCTGTACGCCCGTATCCTCTGCCAACGTCAAACCGGGCGATCTGGTGTTTTTCACCGGAACCTATGATACCCCCGGTGTCAGCCATGTGGGTATCTACGTCGGCAACAATATAATGATCCACTGCGGAGATCCGATCTCTTATGCAAACTTAAATTCAAACTATTGGCAGTCCCATTTCTACCGTTATGGGCGCTTGCCGTAAAGGAGAGTGAACGATATGAACCCGAAAATTATGAAGCTCCGTGGGGAGCTGGAGAAGAACAAAGGCAAAATCTCTGATCTGCAAGGCCGCAACCGCGAGCTGGAAAAGCAGATTCGTGAGCTGGAGGACACCGACATCATCGGCATGGTGCGTGAGAACGGCATGACGATGGAGCAGTTTGCCGAGCTGTTCCGCCGTATGCAGGCCGCGCCTGCACCGGCCACTTCGGAAAAGGAGGCGTTGAACCATGACTAAGAACACACCACGCATTTTTATCAGTCTGCTGCTGATGCTCCTGTGCATCGGGATTCTCCCCGTTTCCGCCTTTGCCAGCGGCGGTGATTATCCTGATGATGCGCCGCCTGCCGCCGAAAGCAGCGCCGCAGACGCACAGGAAGCGAAACAGATCGGCACGGTCACGACCAACGGCGGCAACCTGAATGTCCGCACCGGCGCGGGACTGGACAACACCGCATTTACGCAACTTCCCAACGGCACGGTGGTCGATGTGATCGGCAGGGACGGCGATTGGGTGAAAATCCTGCTGCCCGCCCGTGTGGGCTACGTCTACGGCAGCTATCTGACCGTCACCGACGCTGCCGACAGCACCGTGAGCATCGGCGGCATGACGGGCGGCAGCGACGCGCTGACACCGGACGGCAATTTGACGCTGATCGACGATATTGGCACCAGCACCAAGGCAGGAAAACAGTTCATTACGCTGGAAAGCAAGAACGGCAATACATTTTACCTGATTATTGACCGTGACGATGAGGGCGAAGAAACCGTCCATTTCTTGAATCAGGTGGATGAGGCTGACCTGATGGCGCTGACCGGCGAGGAAGAAACGCCTTCCGTCTGCTCCTGCACCACCAAATGCGTGGCCGGTACGGTCAATACATCCTGCCCCGTCTGCGCGGTCAACATGACCGAGTGCGTGGGCAAGGAGGCAAAGCCCGAAGTCCCCGCTGAGCCGACAGAACCCGCCGCCGAGGAACCGGAGAAAAAGAGCGGCGTGGGCGGCATCCTCGTCGTCCTGCTGATTGTCGCGCTGGGCGGCGGTGCAGCGTTCTACATCTTCAAGCAGAAAAAGGCCAAGCCGCAGACCAAGGGCAGCGCCGATCTGGACGATTATGACTACGGTGAGGATGAGGACGAATACGAGTTTGAGCCGTATGAGGACGAACCGGAACAGGATACTACGGAGGATACAGACGTATGAGATATTTCACCAACAATCCGCTGGAACGCCTGATGATGCAGAAGCCGAAAGCAGCGCGGGAGGACAGCCCTCCCGCCGCTGCCAAGGAACACTTCTGCTATGGCTGCAAGCGCTTCGGACAGAGCTGCGTTCGCCCCTGCTACCGTGACGTAAAGAGAATGGAGCTGCACCATGCGCCTTGTGATTGCCGAAAAACCCTCCGTGGCGCAGAGCATCGCCGCCGTGCTGGGCGCAAAGTCACGGCATGACGGGTATCTGGAGGGCGGCGGGTACATCGTGTCGTGGTGCTTTGGGCATCTGGCAGAGCTGGCCGACGCCGCCGTTTACAATGCCGATGATGCCAAATGGACGCTGGCGGCGCTGCCCATCATTCCTACCTCGTTCCGCTTCATCGTCCGCTCTGAAAAGCAGAAGCAGTTTGACATTCTGCGGGAGCTGATGCGCCGGGGGGATATGACCGAGGTGGTCAACGCCTGCGACGCTGGGCGCGAGGGTGAGCTGATCTTCCGCACGGTTTACTGCCTTGCGGGATGCTCCAAGCCGATTCTGCGGCTTTGGATTTCTTCAATGGAGGATGATGCCATCCGCAGCGGCTTCCAGCAGCTTAGGTCTGGGCGCGACTATGATGGCCTGCATCAATCTGCCCTGTGCCGTGCCAAGGCCGATTGGCTGGTGGGCATCAACGCCACGCGGTATTTCTCCCTGACGTATGGACGCACATTGAACATCGGGCGCGTCATGTCGCCCACGCTGGCGCTGCTGGTACAGCGTGAGGCGGAGATCTCCGCATTTGTGGCAGAGCCGTTCTACACCGTCCAGCTTGATTGCGGCTTTCCCGCCGCGACAGACCGAATGAAAGACAGAAAGGATGCCGATGCCATCGCCAACGCCTGCAAGGGCAAGACAGTAACCGTCAAAAGCGTGGAGCGCAAGGAAAAGTCTGAGAAAGCGCCCGCGCTCTACGATTTGACCTCCCTCCAGCGCGACGCCAACCGCGTTCTCGGCTACACCTCTCAGCAGACCCTCGACTATCTCCAAGCGCTCTATGAAAAGAAGCTCTGTACCTACCCGCGCACCGACAGCCGCTTCCTGACCGACGATATGGAGGGCAGCGTCCCCGGACTTGTCGCCGCCGCTGCCGCTGTCTGCGGCACGAAGAAGCCGCCGACCATCTGCGCCAAGCAGGTATGCAGCAGTAAAAAAGTCACCGATCACCACGCCATTGTTCCCACCATCAGCGCGGAAAAGGTAGATATGGCCTCTCTGCCGCTGGGTGAGCGCGAGGTACTGAAGCTGGCGGCAAAGGGCTTGCTTCGAGCGGTGGATGAACCCCACCGCTATGCGGAAACAGTCATTACGTTGGAATGTGCCGGTCGGAGCTTTACCGCCAAGGGCAAAACCGTCCTTGCTCCCGGCTGGAAGCGCTATGAGCAGGAGCAGGCAGAGGCAGCGCCCGCGCTGCCGGTGGTAACGGAGAATCAGACGCTTTCCGTATCTGCCGCATCGGTCAAGACCGGAAAAACCACGCCGCCCAAGCATTTCACCGAGGATACGCTGCTGGCTGCGATGGAGAACGCAAGCAAGGAGGATATGCCAGATGATGCCGAGCGCAAGGGCATTGGCACCCCGGCGACCCGTTCCGGTATCATTGAAAAGCTGGTGTCCTCCGGTTTTGTGGAGCGCAGGAAGCCCAAGAAAATCACCAATCTGCTACCCACCGTCACCGGCACGGCGCTCATCACCGTCCTGCCCGAACAGCTCCAGTCTCCGCAGCTCACCGCTGAATGGGAGCACCGCCTGAAAGAGATCGAGCGCGGCGAAATCGCCCCGGACAGCTTTATGGATGGGATCGCCGCCATGCTGAATGAGCTGGTGCAGACCTACAAGCCCATCCCCGGTGCGGAAGTCCTGTTCCCCTCCGGGCGTGAGGTGGTCGGCAAGTGTCCCCGCTGCGGAGCCGAGGTGACGGAATCACCGAAAGGCTTTTTCTGCGAGAACCGTGCCTGTTCCTTTGTTCTCTGGAAAAACAGCCGCTTTTTCACCGCCAAGAAAAAGGTGCTGACGAAATCTCTTGCCGCTGCGCTTTTGAAAAATGGCCGCGCCCCGCTGAAAGGCTGCTACTCCGAAAAGACCGGGAAAACCTATGATGCCAGCGTTCTTCTGGAGGACGATGGACAGCGCACGGGCTATAAGATGGTGTTCGACAATGGCTGATGCGCCGCGTATGGATCACAAGCAGCTCCGCCGCTCCAAAAAGCTCATTCGGAAGCTCTGCTGTAATTATGATCACGGCAACTGCCTCGCGCTGGATGATGGAGAGCCTTGCGTCTGCGTACAGGGTATTTCCTACTCGCTGCTGTGCAACTGGTTCCGAAACGCGGTGCTTCCCGCCGACCATGAGCTGCTGGCCGACGTGATGCGGGAAAGGCCGGGAAAGCGCTGCGCCGTCTGCGGTAAGCCGGTCTATTCTTCCTCCAACCGCGCCAAGTATTGCCCGGTCTGCGCCAAGCAGGAGCGCCGAAAGCAGGACGCCAAACGGAAGCGTGAACAATACTGGAACCTCCGCAAATAGAGGCAAAAAAAGCCCGTGCTGCAAGGCTTTTTTCATGCCGGATTGCAAGTGGCTGCGTCATTCTATCCGCAAGCGCAAAAACGGCCTCTATCTGTGGAGAATTGCCCCTGTGCAGGATGTGTTTTCTTCTGCGCAGGGGCGCTATTTTTTGAAAGGAGATCATCATGGCTGAAAAGCAAACCAACAAAGACCGGATGCGGGAAATCGTTGACAGCATCGAAAACGGCATCAAGGAGCTGTTCGAGAGCGATAAGTACCGGAAGTACCTTGCCACCATGAGCCGCTTTCACCGCTACTCGGTCAACAACACCATGCTCATCTATATGCAGCGCCCCGACGCCACCCATGTGGCGGGCTTCAACAAGTGGCGCGATCAGTTCGGCAGGAACGTCCTGAAAGGTGAAAAAGGTATCCGCATCATCGCTCCCACGCCCTATAAGAAAAAGGTCGAGGAAATCAAGACCGACCCGGAAACCAACGCGCCGGTGCTGGATGCGGACGGCAAGGCCATCATTGAGGAAAAGGAAATCCGTATTCCCATGTTCAAGGTGGTATCCGTCTTTGACGTGTCGCAGACTGCGGGAAAGCCCTTGCCCCAGCTTGCCGCCGATCTGAGCGGCAATGTGCAGCAGTATGAGGTTTTCATGGAGGCGCTGCGCCGCGCTTCTCCCGTTCCGATAGAGATAAAGCCCGTTGCGCATGACACAGATGGCTTTTTCAGCATTAAGGCGCAGAGCATCACCATCCGCGCCGGTATGAGTGAGGTGCAGACGGTATGCGCCGCCGTCCATGAGATTGCTCACGCCAAGCTCCACGACTATGAACACATGACAGAGCTTGCGGACGATGGTGAAACGATCCTTGTCCCCGGAGAAAAGAGTCGCAACACCGAGGAGGTCGAGGCCGAAAGCATCTCCTATGCGGTCTGCCAGTATTACGGCATTGAAACGGGAGAAAACAGCTTCGGCTATATCGCCACATGGTCACAGGGCAAGGAGCTGAAAGAGCTTCGCGCCAGTCTGGAAACCATCAATAAGACTGCCTCCGAGCTGATTACGGACATTGACCGGCACTTTGCGGAGATTTGCAAGGAGCGCGGCATCAATCGTGAAGAAGTGAGCGCCACACAAACAGACGAAGCGCTTTATCTTGTGGATGGCTCGGTATATCTCCATGTGCAGCATACAGACGGCGGTTGGGACTATTCGCTCTACGACAAGGAAAGCAAAAAGCTGCTGGATGGCGGTGTTATTGACAGCAGCGCCATTGAAGATTCGCCGGTTGCATCTGTTGCCGGGGCTGTCCGAACGGAGGTATTTGCCATTCAGGGCATGACACCAACCAAGGTGACATTTGCAGATATGAAAATTCTGGAGGACTTGCAGGAGGCGCAGATTACGCCGCCCTTGGACAGCGAACAGATCACCGGCGCAGTCGTTGTTCCCACCGATGATACAGATACCATGCTCCCGGAGCTGGAACAGGCCACCCCGATGCCTGACCCCACGCTGACGGTGGACGATATGCGCAGCTATGGGTATCTGGATAGTGATATGCTCCCGCTTTCCAAGGATCGGGCACTGGAGCTGCTGGAACATGACATCACGGTTTATATGCTCCATCCCAGCAACGCCGAGGAAATGGTCTTTGAGGCCGAGGACATCATCAAGCATGACGGAATGTTCGGCATCACAAGACCGGATTGGGATGCGGTCAAAGGCCATATCCCTCCCCGCGATGTGGAGCAGCGTTTTTTGAACAGCCCCACCGATGCTATGGCGATCTACCAACTGCGCCGGGATGCGCCGGTCGAGCTGCGTTTTGCCAGTCTTGACCGTCTGAGCGCCCCGCCTGATCCGGCCAACTATGAAGCTGTCTATACCCGTGAAGTGTACCCGGACGATGATACCGGCAGAATTCTTGAAAACTTCTTCTACATTTTCAACGACGAGCGCCCCGGTGATTTTGTGGGACACAGCCTCTCCGTCAGTGACATCGTTGCGCTGAAACAGGACGGCAAGGTATCCTATCACTACTGTGACAGTATGGGATTTCAGGAGCTGCCCGCCTTTCAGAAACCGGAGAATTACCTGAAAGCCGCCGAGATGTCGATGGAGGACGATTACGGCATGATCGACGGCATTATCAACAACGGCCCCAAACAGCCCACCATCGCCGACCTTGAAGCACAGGTCAAGGCCGGTATGTCCATCTCCTTGATGGATTTGGCAGAGGCGGCACACCGGGAAAAGAAGAAATCTGTGCTGGAGCAGCTCAAAAGCCAACCGGCCCAAGAACGTCCACACAAAACAGCGCCCAAAAAGAGCGCGGAAAAGGAGCTTTGATATGAACATCACCTTTGAAGAACGCCAGCTTATGAGCCTCTACAACACCGGCACCCGCACGGGCTTGATCGCGGCGCTGGAGGAAATGCGCGGCTACCTCGCTGCGGATGAAACGGAGCTGCGGGAGCTGACGGACAGCGCCATCGCAAAGCTGCGCAGGATGAGCGACGCGGAATATGACGCGCTCGACCTGTTCCCCGATTTTGAAAAGGAGGATATGGATGCCGAGTAAAGTACAGCTCTATGCGCAGATGGCAGACCGCACGGCGGAGCAGATCACGGGAAGCTACCAGAAGTGGACGGCATTTCTGACCACCGCCGCAAGGCTGTATAAGTACCCCTACAATGAACAGCTCATGATTTTTGCCCAGCGCCCGGAAGCCACGGCCTGCGCGAAATACGACCTTTGGAATAAACAGATGCGCCGCTATGTGCGGCGAGGCAGCAAGGGCATCGCCCTTGTGGATACCAGCAGCGACCAACCCAAACTCCGATATGTATTCGATGTTTCCGATACCAGCGGCGGCGAGAACTCTCGCCGCCCTTATCTTTGGGAATACCGGCAGGAGCATCGTGAGGTGGTATCTGCGGCGCTGGAACAGCGCTTCGACGTTTCCGGTGAAAACGGACTTGCCGATCAGATGGAGCGTGTGGCGGCGCAGCTTGTAGATGAATACTGGCACGACAACTGGCGCGATATTGTCGGCATCGTTGACGGTTCCTTTCTGGAAGGTTATGATGATTTCAACATCGGAGCCGCTTTTCGGAACGCCGCCGTTGTCAGCACCACCTATGCGCTGCTGTCCCGCTGCGGGATGCAGCCGGGAGATTACTTCGAGCATGAGGATTTTCTGAACGTCTTTGATTTCAACACCCCTCAGACCGTCGCCGCTCTTGGAACGGCCATCAGCCAGTCCAGCGAGCTGGTGCTGCGGCAGATCGAAGTCACCATCAAGAATTATGAGCGCGAGAAAATCGCGGAAAGGAGCGAAAGCCATGAGCGAACTGACCTACACCCGCAGCGGGGACTATCTGATTCCCGACCTGAGCCTGACCGAGCAGCCGCAAGCCCCGCTGGGCAAGTACGGGAGGATGCGGAAGAATTACCTGAAGGAGCATCGTCCGGTGCTGTGGAACAGCCTGCTGCTGTCCGAGAAGCTGTACCCCCATCTGCGGGAGATCGACGAGGCAGCGAACAACCGGCTGGAACAGATGATGCCGGAGCTGATGAAGTCAGTGGGCGTGACGGAAGCGCTGAAAGCCAGCGACCCGATGAAGTGGGTAGGGCTGATGAACACGCTGAAAGCGCAGGCCGAGGAAACGATCCTCACGGAACTGGTGTTCAGCTAAATATGTTCGATGCCCCTGCTGGGGCGCAGATGTCCTTCTTCCCCTCAGAGGCAGAACAAATTCAATCCATCGCAGAAGCGGAGAGTGTAACACCCTCCGCTTTTTCTATGTTCATTTCTCAGGATGATATTGACCACATCCTGCGCGCGGGCGGTAATGCGGATGCAGCGCGGATGAAAATTGCTGCGGAATTCTCCAAGCAAAAACCTTTAGAGGATTGCGCGGCATTTCTGAAAGCTCTTTACTACGGCGGCAACGGCCTGATTACGGATAACGGCAGGCTTTCCGCATGGTACGGGGACGATGGTATCCATATTGCAACCGGAGATACCTCTCGCTATCTTCGTTCTGCCCAAGTGATAGGCTGGCAGATGCGGCGGAGCATATTGAGGAACTTCTGGACGGCGGCGCATTTGCCACCAATCTTGAGGTCACGGAAGCCCCGCGCTATGAGCGGCTGGGTATTGCTGTGGATGTCTGGAACCTTTATCACGATTTCTCGGATGAAGCAAAGTCGCTGGGGTATCTGTCCTGCTTGGGTAATATCCATAGCACCAGCTTTCCAGAGGAAACGGAGCGTCTGACGGACGATCTGCTGAATCCGGCGTTCCGGGATAGGCTCCTGTCAGAATACAAGGTATTCATGGACGCCTACCGCGAAAACCGTGCGCTGCTGCGCTTCCATTACCACCGGCCGCAGGCACTTCTCACACGTTTGGAAGATCTGTCATTGCCGCGCAAAGAATATCACTCCGATATGGCGGCTGTTCCGAAGACGGGCCGGTTTATCACCGAAGATGAAATTGCGGCTTCTCTTGCAAACGGGAGCAGCTTTGAGGGTGGAAAGACCCGCATCTATGCGTTTTTCCAGACTTCGCACACTCCCAAGGAGAATGCCGATTTTCTGAAAAAGGAGTACGGCATCGGCGGGCATACCCATGCCGTATCCAGAGAAAGCGGCAGCTATGAAGATCACGGCAGCAAAGGCATCACGCTGAAAAAAGCGGGCTGTGCAGATGTTCAGATGAATTGGAACAAGGTCGCTTCGCGTATCTCTGAGCTGATTCGGATGAACCGCTATTTTACACCAGACGAACAGGCGCTTTATGATAAGGCGCAGGCACAGGATGTGGTGCGAAACACCGCCTACGACAGCTATAACGCCATCAAGGAAGCCCACCCGGACGACATCGTGCTGTTTCAGGTGGGCGATTTCTTTGAGATTTACGGCGAGGACGCAAAACAGGCGGCGGAGCTGCTTGACCTCAACCTTACCACAAGAGAGATACCCGGCGCTGGCCGTGTGGAGATGTGCGGCGTACCGTCGCACAATTTAGAGATGTATGTAGAGAAATTGCGCGATAAGTATGATGTGACGATTGCCGAAGCGCCAGACTTTAGAAGTGAGCGCCACATTTACACGCTGCGCTCTATCGACCATGAAGCAGAAGCCGCCATCAATGCTTATGAAGCAGAGTTCGGCGCGGACGGCACGAGGGTGTTCCGCGACCCCGCCGCAGAGCAAGTTCAGCCACGGTGCAGGAGCTGTTTGACGGGTACAAGCTGACCGTTGGCAACGCGCTTTCCAAAGATACGGCTTTTGTCAATGCCTGCCGCAATTCAGACCGCCAGAACGCTTATCTGGAGGGTGCGGACGCTATCCGTCGTATTGTCACGGTATCTGATGATCTCCAGCTTGTCCGCCTGTACTTTGATATGCCCGCGTTCCATAACCGGCTGCATCAGGAGCTTTTGGAGGAACTGTATCCCACGCTGGCAGCGACGGTCGCACCCTCTCCCTATCAGATCACACAGGAGGACATTGACAACGCGCTTCTGGATTGGCACAACAACCTAAAGGGCAAGCAGGAAGTCGCACTATATATGCAGGCGCATGGGCGAGAACGCAGCACCGCTGCATGGCTGGCTGCAAAATATGGCTGGGAAGATAGCAAAACTCCCATGTATATCCATGTAGGAAACGCCGAGCCGGTGACGCTCACATGGGCGCAGGTACAGCGGCGGTTGGCACAGCTCATCCGCGAGAATAAATTTTACGATGAGAATGAGCGACTGTGGTTATTTTCACCTGACCGATACTCCATTCGTCTGCATCCCGGCGAGGGCGGAATTACCGGCATTTGGGATGAGGTGTTGGAACGGTTCTGCGGAGATGGGGAACAAACGCTCCGCTTTGCAGAACAGAATAACGCCATTGCTTACTTGGATGGCATCAAACGGGATATGGGAATTGAGCTATCCCCTCCGGCGTTTACAACACCGCTTGGCTATACTTATCATATTGGAGATCGCATTTCATCCATAGAGTTAGACCACATAGCAGCAGTCGGCGTTATCGCGCGTGTAGATGAAGATCACGTCTGGCACACGTTACCGAACGTACCCGGACAGGAACCTGTCAGCATCGACCGCAATTCCTTTGAACGCTACCTCGACACCAGATATTTCGAGGTTTCTGAACCGGAGCCGCAGCGCGTCATTGCGGCGCAGCACACAGAACAGCCAACCCCGGAGACGCCGCAAGCGGTTCAAAACCTTATGGGGCAGCGCGTGGAAATTGATGGTAGGCTCTATAATGTTGATTCCACAGATGAAACTGTCGCGCATCTCAGCGTCGTTTCATCCTCCAGCGAGAGCAATCACGATCCGGAACACAGAACCGAACCGGTTTCTGCTGTCCTCACACGAATTGCAAATCAGGGTCGTGAGTTTGCACCGAATATTTCGGCATATCAGGCACTTCGTGCAGAGCATCCCGAAAAGCTCATCGGTGTCCGTGTCGGAGAACGGCTGCTTTTTTATGGCGCGGATGCAGAACGAGCCGCCAGCGCTTTGAATCGCCGCCTGCTGCAACGCGATATTCCCGGTATGGGCGAAACCGCTGTGACCGGCTATGATTTTGGACAATGGGCAAGCGCCGCAAAGCGGCTGCTGGAGCATGGACACAGCTTCGTGTTTGCGCAGCCAAATGAAACCGACGGCTATGATGTTATCAACGAGGCCGATGCCAAGGAGTATATCCCCATTGGCATGGAGCTGGAGATTGACGGACGGAAGTTTGTCATTGACAGCGTAAATTTCGGCACGGATGAAGTATCTCTGCGCGATGTGACTTTTCAAAACAGGCAGGGCTTTCCCATCTTCCGCGCTGAACACATTGCGTTTATACGCTCGTTTGTTGAAGAGCAGGAACGGGAGCAGCCGCAGCCTGTCACCAAACCCGTCGCGTTCTATCCTGCCGAGAAAACGCACTTGCCCTACGACATAGAAATCCAAACGCTGCACATCCCGGAACCGGAGCATGACCCGCCCTCTGCGGAACCCGCCAATCCTGAACCGCCTGCCATGAGCGAGGAAGAAGCTTTGATTCTGGAGCAGGAAGGGCGCGCGGCACTTTCGGAGATGGGCGAGTTCGTGCCTGATTTTGATGATGCCATCTCACAGGCCGAGATCGACGAGCCTCCCGCACACCGTCCTGCGGTATCTATCCCCGTTGACGGCGAGTGCAGGGCTTTCCCAGCGTTGCCGCTGCGGAGCAGGCCGCTTACGCTGACTTCAAGGCGGCAAGCCACCGCGACGCGCAGAATTTTCACATCACTGATGATGCCCTCGGCGTCGGCGGCGCAAAAGCAAAGTTTCGGGCAAATATGGCGGCGATCCACCTCCTGCAAGAGCTGGAGTTTGAGGGCTTACAGGCCAGCCCGGAGCAGCAGGAAATCCTCTCCCGCTATGTGGGCTGGGGCGGTCTTGCGGATGCCTTCGACGAGAATAAGCCAAACTGGTCGGACGAGTTTGCAGAGCTGTACGCCACACTCTCCCCGGAGGAATACGCTGCGGCCAGAGCGTCCACGCTGAACGCCCACTACACCAGCCCCACCGTCATCAAGGCAATCTATGAAGCGGTCGGCAATATGGGCTTCCAGAGCGGTAACATTCTGGAGCCGTCTATGGGCGTTGGCAACTTTTTTGGCCTGCTGCCGGAGCAGATGCAGGGCAGCAAGCTCTACGGGCGTGGAGCTGGACAGCATCACCGGACGTATTGCCAAGCAGCTTTATCCCAAGGCGGACATTACCATCGCGGGCTTTGAGACAACGGACAGAAAAGACTTCTATGACCTCGCCGTGGGCAACGTCCCGTTCGGACAATATCAGGTAGATGACCGGGCTTATAACAAGCTCGGTTTTTCCATTCACGACTACTTCTTTGCCAAAACCCTCGACCAAGTGCGTCCGGGCGGCGTGATCGCGTTTGTGACCTCCCGCTACACGATGGACAAGCAATCGCCCGAAGTCCGCAGATATATCGCACAGCGGGCGGAGCTGCTGGGTGCCATTCGTCTGCCCAACAATGCGTTCAAAGCCAACGCCGGTACGGAAGTTGTGTCCGACATCATCTTCCTGCAAAAGCGTGACCGTCCCATTGAGATCGAACCGGATTGGATACACCTTGGCAAGAACGAGGATGGCTTTGCCATCAACCGCTATTTTGTTGACCACCCGGAGATGATCCTCGGCAGGCAGACCTCCGAAAGCACCCAATACGGCAAGCAGGACTTTACCGTTGTCCCCATTGAGGGGCTGGCACTTGCAGATCAGCTCCATGATGCCGTGAAAAACATTCGCGGCACCTATCAGGAGGCGGAACTGCCAGAGCTGGGCGAGGGCGAACAGATCGACACGTCCATCCCCGCAGACCCCAATGTGAAAAACTACTCCTACACCGTGGTGGACGGCGAGGTGTACTACCGGGAAAACAGCCGCATGGTCAAACCGGAGCTGAACGCCACCGCCGCCGAGCGTGTCAAGGGCATGGTCGCGCTGCGGGATTGCGTGAATGAGCTGATTGCCCTGCAAATGGACGAGTACAGCGCAGAAAGCCGGATTCAGGAAGCGCAGGCCGAGCTAAACCGCCTCTATGATGCGTTCTCCGCAAAACATGGCCTAATCAATGACCGTGCGAACCGTCTTGCGTTCTCTGACGATTCCTCTTACTACCTCCTGTGTTCGCTGGAAGTGCTGGATGACGACGGAAAGCTGGAGCGCAAGGCGGATATGTTCCACAAGCGCACTATCAAGCAGCAGCGCAGCGTAGATTCTGTGGATACCGCCAGCGAAGCCCTTGCTGTCTGCATCGGAGAAAAAGCCTGCGTCGATCTCGACTTTATGGCCTCCCTCATGGGCGGCAGTGAGAAAATCCCGCAGATCGTTGAGGATTTGAAGGGCGTCATTTACAAGGAACCCAACAGCGGCCCATTTGACTTGCAGGACGGCGGCGAGCATTGGGCGAAGGGCTGGCAGACGGCGGACGAATATCTCTCCGGCAACGTCCGGCAGAAGCTCCGCACCGCGCAGCGTGTAGCAGCGCGCGACCCATTCTTCGCCGGGAATGTGGATGCCCTGATTGCTGCCCAGCCGAAGGACTTGGAGGCCAGTGAAATTGAGGTGCGGCTGGGTGCGACATGGCTTGATAAGAAGTACATCGAGCAATTCATGTACGAAACCTTTGATACGCCCCGCTATCTGCGCGGACAGATCGAGATTAGCTATGTCCCATACACCGCAGAATGGCAGGTTTCCCGCAAGAGCATGGTGCGCTACAACGACGTGGCGGCATTCACCACCTACGGCACAGACCGCGCCAGCGCCTACCGGCTGCTGGAGGATGCGCTGAATCTCCGCGATATTCGCATCTAACGATACCATTGAGGACGCAGACGGACGG
>ENA-OQED01000323-OQED01000323.1-human-gut-metagenome-genome-assembly--contig:-NODE-323-length-19394-cov-1.280220_pt1 | contig 19394 bp, 24 predicted proteins | sample MGYA00242790_ERZ504625 | MGnify/ENA primary metagenome ERZ504625 (study PRJEB26092, sample SAMD00036345) | human gut metagenome | host: Homo sapiens | study: EMG produced TPA metagenomics assembly of...
ATATCAGATTCGCCATATGATTCCTTTCTTCAGCTATTAATGGATTCTATCTCCGAATCATCATATATTTTCTTTAACTCTTTTCTCATTTCCTTATTGATATTCGTATATCTTGAATTATTATCAGCCCATTTTACTTTCAGGATATCGTGTTTGCGTACATATAATACAGGCAGCCGGCTTCTGTGCTTATCCATAAAGATTCCCCCGCTTTCATAAAAAGTTTCCTGCAGGTAATCATTTATTTCATCTACCTGGATTACAAATGTAAAACGAATATCATTCTTTTTTTCTTCTCTGCTCATCTCATTGATCCAGAACTCTGCAAATTTATCATTTAACAACAAAACATCATTTCTATCCATATCTGTAATATCTATAAGCGCCCAGATATTCACCTGATTATTTCTATTTTTCTTGAAAAAACTTACTTTTCCTTTTTCGTCCAGTTCATATTCTGACTTTTTTTGGTACTGGTTATGTAAAAGCTCCTTTTCAAATACAACGTTTCGCTCTTCGACCTCTTCTGGAAAAGTTATTTTGATATCTATTAACTTCTCGTATTTGTAACAGATAAAACTGAATGGCATCCAGATTCCTTTTTTATTCTCTATATACATGTAGCTTCTTGCATGAATCCTAGCACTATGCTTCAAAAATTGAACATACCCCGCTGTCATTAAAATATACAGTGGTAATAACGCTTTTTCAATCGCATCATTCCCACTGCTATTCGTCCAACATTTCCAACAGGAATATACTGCTGCAAAAAAACATCTGTCAAAAGCAACATTTGAAACAGAAAACAACCTCTGATTCCGGAAAACCATTTTCGATTTTTTCTCATCATCCCATAAACATATAGAGGATTTTCATCTACACTTTCCGAAGAAATATCCTGATCCGCTCTTCCGCCAAATCTGAATACCCATCCAGTCAATGCCATATATCCCAAACCGGCTACTGCAAATGTGAATCTATCATCTTCAAAAATCCAACGATATGACAAAAATAAAATACAAAATAACAAAATTTTTTCAGGTATATTATTTTTTCTTTTTCGGTTTATTATGATCCCCCCCTAGTCGTCAAATACATACAAATTGTATTGGTGAGAATCCCATTCTCACCAATACATTTCCCATATATTTTTACATACAAAACTTATACATAAACCCAATATAACTTTCCTAAATACTTATAACACTTCATATACCGCGTTCCTTTTCCCGGAGTATACTCACATCCCCCGCCAATAACTCTCCCATACTTTCGTATTGCAATATTAGAATTAACAAAAGCATTGCATGCATAATCTCCACAATAAGAACTTATTTCCTCCTCTGCCAATTGCCTTATCTTTCTACTTTTTTCTTCATTAACCGCACTTCGTAATGGTAATGCCTCTGAAAATGAAAGATTCATATTTAAAATTTTTCGATTTGCGTTATGATAATCTTTTCTCATATATTCCAAATATCCTCTTTTTTCCGGCCCCATACTCGCTAAAGGATTTAAAATTAATGATATTCCCGCACTTACCGCACCATTTATAACCGCACTTGTAAAATCTCTATTTTCATAATAATCACTTACAAACGAAGTAACACCACTTACAACTGCACCTGTTGTCGAACCACCAATTCCCAAAAATCCCATAGCGGTTCCAAGTCCTGCGGAAGCGGCAGTGATCCAGTTTATCTCTGACAGATTTTTCCCCAGCTGCTATACTTGTATTCTACTACAGTCTCTCCGGCGTCGTCAATCAGTGCAATGACATCATTCTGCAATAATAAATTTTTCGTTACGGTTCCCTCCGACAGCTTTCCAATCTCCCACGTTCATGCTATACTAAACCTATCTCTGTCTGCCCGTTTCAGTCATGGGGCAGACTTATTTTTTTCAGGAAAGGATTTATTTATGAAGCGTATCAAAAATATCGATCTGCTCCGTGCGGGGGCGATCCTCTACATTATGCTGTATCACTGCTACGTTCTGTCCGGGCAGCCATGGCAGTCGCATACAGCCATCCACACACTTCTGACTCTTGGAGGTGAAGTAGGAGTTACACTGTTTTTCCTGTTAAGCGGATATGGGATCTATCTTTCCCTTTCTTCTTCGGAGGCGCGAGGCTGTCTCCCCGGCTGGCGGGCTTTTATGAAAAAGCGCTGCATCCGCATTATGCCCCAGTATTATGTATGTATCACGGTCCTTCTGATCTTTATGTCTACGCAGATGTTCAGCAATGAGGGACTTCGGCATATCCTGGCGTATTATACTTTTACGGAGAACTTTTCCCCGGTGACTCATGGTTCCATCAATGGTGCGCTGTGGACGATGGGCGTGATCTTTCAGTTTTATCTGATTGCCCCGTTCCTTTATAAGGCAGTCCGGAAAAACTGGCTCGTCTCTGCCATTGTGTCCATTGTTTTCACTGTTATCTGCCGGTTCGCAGTCGTCCGTTATCTCCACGCTTCCGGTGTTTCAGATACCTCTGTATATTTTGTATACGAGCGTCAGGTATTCTCTGCGTTGGATAATTTCGTGCTGGGAATGGCTGCTGCCGCTTTCTGGAAGCAGGTCGGAGATCGTATGCAGGATTACCGGCTGAAGCTTGGACTTCCGGTTTCTATTGCAAGCACCGCACTGATCCTGGTATGGATCTTTTATTATCACAGTCACGGGCTTTATGGCACTGCTCCCTCCGGTTATCCGGCACATTCCATCCTGGCGGTCCTGCTCAGTATACTGCTTGTGGGATTCTCCCTCCTGCCGGAAATGGATTTCAGTTTCCTGCGTCCACTGTACTTCGTAGCCCGGAACCAGTACGGGATCTATCTGTGGCATATGCCCATCATCATGATCCTGCAGGCCAATTCTCCATGGTTCAACACCATGAGCCAGCAGCGCTTCTGGCTGTTTTTGCCATGTATGGTGGTCATCACCTGCGTATTCGGCTATTTTGCAACCCGCTTTATCGATCATCCCGCTTCTGCGAAAAAGAAAGGATAACTTCCCATGAAAGACAGAAACGCCGTTAACCACAATATCCGCAAGCATTTTAATGAACTAATCTACAACACAGCCCGTTACACAGAGATCGCGTTATCCATCGTGATCATTATCGTGATCGCACTGTCCGGACTGCGTCTGATCCTTACAACTGCCGGTACCTCCATCATGGATATGGACACCAGCTTTTTTACCAGTTTCCTGTCACAGGCACTGTCTCTTGTAGTCGGTGTGGAGTTTGTAAAAATGCTCTGCCGCCATTCCGCCCAGACTGTTGTCGAAGTCCTGCTTTTTGCGACAGCAAGGCAGATGGTCGTGGAACATCTCGATCCTGTACAGACACTGATCGGGATCATCGGTATCGCCATTCTTTTTGCCGTCCGGAAATATCTGATGACGGACAGTGATGATATGACCCCGCATCAGAAGAACGCTTCAGAAGAATCCTCAAAAAAAGCTTTCTCTTCTGAGGGCAAATGAGCATAATTGCAGAAAAGCTCCAACTGTATCCCGATATTGATACGGTTGGAGCTTTTCTTATAAATTGCATTGATATAAACCCTATACGATACTATTGTCCACGTCGGACCAGCTGCATGCCCACAGCAGCTATCTCCAGATAATATATCCTGCATAGATCAGGTACATACATACCATGGAAATTCCCTCTTTCCGGCTGATCCTCTGCTTTGTGGCCGCATAGATCCACACGATCAGCGAGAACACGATAAGTATGACAATATCAATAATATTTTCCCGGATCAGTGCCACCGGATTGATGGCAGATGCAACTCCGAGAACCATCAGGATATTAAAAATATTGGAGCCTACCGCATTTCCCACAGCCATATCCACTTCGTTCTTTCTGGCTGCAACCACGGAAGTCACCAGCTCCGGAAGGGAAGTTCCGATAGAAACAATGGTCAGTCCCACCAGTGTCTGGCTCATTCCAAGATCAATGGCAATGCGGCTGGCAGCATCCACCGTAAGATCTCCGCCAAAGGCAATGGCAAATGCGCCTCCCACAATAAAGAGGATGCTCTTCGGCCAGGAAAGGATGCCGATTTCTTCTTCCAGCTCTTCCATTCCTTCCATGTCCACATTTTTTCCTGCTGCCCTGGCCTTCATGGCACTTTGGATCATTACCACAATATAGCCTGCAAAAAATCCCAGCAGGATCATTCCATCCAGATGACCAAGTCTCATTCCGATCGTATCTCCTGCTGCCAGGATCCCCAGCCCCAGAAGAAGGAGCGCACAGATCATGGAAAACGGAATATCCCTCCGGATGGTTTCCTTCTGTACCAGGATCGGTGTCAGGATGGAACAGACTCCAACAACCACCATCAGGTTAAAAATATTGGAACCTACCACATTGCTGACCGCAAGCTCATTGTTATTGACCAGTGACGCTGTAACGCTGACTGCAGTTTCCGGCAATGATGTTCCCATTGCCACAATAGTAAGGCCGATGATGATCGGCGGCACCTTCAGCCTTTTTGCGATACTGGAGCTCCTTCTACAAAGAAATCCGCACCCTTCATCAGGAACACAAAGCCGATCACAAGAAAAACTAACACAAGGATCAGCGGTGAACTGTTTACCAGATTTTCCATTTTTCTTCTCACTTTCTTTTTTTATTTCCCATAACCCGGAGATTCATTGTCGCCCGCCCTGCTGAAAAAATTCTTTCCGGCATTCTTTTGTTACATAAAAAAGACCCATGTATGCCCTGCTGCAATAAAATATAACAAAGCATACATGAGTCTCATTCTTTAAGATTTGCCAGGTTTTTTCAGAAAAAACCGGGTCTGTTGACAAATCACACTTACGTGCGAACTACTCCCTCATGGAATTAAAATTTTCAATTTTTTTCAATTTAACAGAATTGTTTTTAAAAGTCAACCCCTGGCCGGTGACTTTTCTTTATCGAAAGCACATATTTTATGTATCTTTATTATTTTCTGCTTTCAGAAACAATCCCCTTCAGAATCTGTAAGACTCCGTCTTCACTGTATGACGGACATACTTCCCTGGCTGCTGCCTGCACTTCCGCTCTGGCATTGGCTACCGCATAGCTCCTTCCCGCTTTCTGAAGCATGGCGATATCGTTGAGGTTATCTCCAAATGTACAGGTTTCCTCCGGAGAAATTCCTAACTGTTTCTGGATAAATTCGACAGCTGTACTTTTTTCGCCCTCCGGCGGAGTACTGTCCATCCATTCTTTTCCGGCAGCCGCCAGTGTTACCTTATCCCTCCATGCCGGTGTAAAATACGGTGCACAAAGCTCCTCGCACCGTTCCGGGTGATAAACAGAGAATTTCAGCACCTGTTTTCCCTGAAGAGAAGAAAGATCATCCACTTTTCTCATATCATAACCATAGGAATCCCGCAGCCACCGGAACATCCTTCCATTCTCATTCTCCGCATAGCAGCACTCCGGTGTGGCAATAAAACAGTCACATTCCAGCATTTTTTCTTTCACCATATGATGCATGCGTTTCCAAACCTCATCCGGAAGTGTATGTACCTTCAGGATCTTATCATTCTTCCGGATCACCGTACCGCCATCTGACACAAAATACACCAGATCCTTCACCGGCTCAAACAGCTTCCTCTCACTGTCATACTGCCGCCCGGAACACACCACAAAGGTAATTCCCAGCTCAGTCAGCTTCCGGATCACTGTCATATATTCCGGATTGATAGTCATGGTCCCGTCTTTTACAAGAGTTCCGTCTACGTCTGTTGCGATCAGTTTTATCATGTTGTTTTTACTCCTCTCCCATCTGAAATACCAATATCCTCTCTCTCTGATTTTTCCCTTCAAAAAGATCCTGGCAGTCGATCTCGTCCAGGAATTCCAGTTCCTCTACGGTCATCAGATATGAAATATATTCGTCAGATGGATAATAGAAAAACAGTAGCATTTCTCTTGTTTTTTCATACCAGGATTCCCGGATGCGGCCGATGACGCTTCTCAGTATTTCCACAGAAAAGGGATTAAAAAAATAAAATCTGTCTGCGGATTCCGGTACCTGAAAAAGAGCTGCATTCTCCAGTATAAATGATGTTTTTGTCCCGGAAACAGCCCGCTGCCTGTTTTCTTCTGCGGCTTTTGTCATACGTTCATCGTACTCCACGCCTGTAGTCCGGCATCTGATCTGCCACGCCAGAAAAAAATCCACTCTGCCTTTTCCACATCCATAGTCGATCAGATGATTCTTTTTCCCCAGATATCCACAATAAGCCAGCCGTTCCAGCACCCCGTACGGCGTTGGTTCGTATGGATAACAGTACTGATCCGATCTGGAATCGTCACGACCGGTGGTTTTGATCTTCAGCAGCTTATCATATTTTACTTCATTTTGATCCATGCTTCTGTTAATCTCCGTTCGCTACATCGGGCAGCTTCGTTTTTCCTCTTTATCCATATCTCCATGGACATACCTGGCATTGAACTCCATATTGATCTCACGGATCTCTTTCTTTCCGTCAATATAATCCTGATACATATCCGCAAGTCTCGCCATACAGCCATCACAGTTCGCGGAAATATTTCCAAGAGATTCCTCCACGATCTGTTTACGTTCCTCTTTTGTTGTATCTTTGATCAGATATCCTGGCATTGTTTTTTCCTCCTGATAGGTTCACCTCTATTTCAGGTGTTTTGTGCTTTCATTGTTGTTTACTTTTTCCTGTGAAAAAAGCTGCTTGTATCAGACAAACAGCTTTACAAAAATTTTTCTTTTCTGTTTTTTTATTCTACTCTGGCCCACTACCAGTGTCAATACAATTTTTCGCCTGTTTCCGAAACACAAAATAAAAGCCTCCGGAACAATTCCAGAGGCTTCATACGTGCGTTAGAGGATTCGAACCCCCGACCTTTTGGTCCGTAGCCAAACGCTCTATCCAGCTGAGCTAAACGCACATCTTTGTTGCTTTTCCTTTGTGATATTTCGTATCACCGCTGCAACAATATGTATGATACTCTAAGACCTATAAAATGTCAAGGGTTTTTTGAAACTTTTTTTGAATTTTTTTAAAATATTTTTATTGCTATTTTGATGCAAAAGCAACAGTTTTTTAATTCCGTCTAAGTGCCTCGATCGGGCTCAGTTTCGCTGCCTTTTTCGCCGGATAGATTCCGAAGAACACACCTACTGCACAGGAGAACAGCGTAGCCGCCAGGATGGTTCCCGCACTGATCCCAGGTGTGATGGTCATTCCCATACTGCTGCTGATCACCGCACAGATCACATAGCCGCCTGCAATCCCCAGCACAATACCGATCAGCCCGCCTATGATCGTCAGGATCGCCGCCTCAGCAAGAAACTGTAACATAATGGACGAGGTTTTTGCTCCAAGGGATTTCCGGATACCGATCTCCCTGGTACGCTCTGTGACGGATACCAGCATGATGTTCATAACACCGATACCACCTACCAGAAGGGAAATGCCCGCAACAAAAGAGATAAACGCAGTCACCATACCAAGCATCTGATTCATGGATTTCATAACATCCTGGAAGCTCTGTACCTGGAAATACTCATCTCCGGCACACTGGTGACGTCTCTCAAGAAGATTTATGATCTTGTCTGCGACCGCCTGGGAATCCAGACTCTTATCCGCCTGAACTGTGATCTGATAAAATTCTCCGCTGCTTCCGGTAAAGTCGTCCATGGCCGTATAAGGCACATTTATGGTCACCGGCATTCCATCGTAAGTATAGCTGACAAAGGTTCCGTTCTCTTTCTGTGTGGTGACTCCGCAGATGCGGAATGTCTTGGTCAGATCATAGCAGGTAATGTCCAGTGTCATTCCCACTACATCATCCGTTCCGAAAAGCCTCTTCGCATCGGCATCGGAGATCACGCAGACGTTTTTTTCCCTCTTCGACTTCCTTCTGCCCGAAATAGCTTCCGTACTTCACAGAAGCATTATCCACCAGCTTGGCATCCTGGGCCTCCCCGGTCACTGTAAGATTAAAATCACCCTTTCCGGTTACGGTCTCGCCTGTATAGGAATCTGAAACATTAACACCTTCCACGCCATCCAGCTCCCGGACTGCATCAATATCCTCCGACTCGATCCAGACCTGGTCTGCTATGGCATCATCACTGCAGTAAACAGCGATCTGGCCGCCGCCGATATCATTGATCTCACTGTTCATCTGATTCTTCGTACCCTCACCGATGGACACAATGGCAATCACGGATGCAATACCGATAATGATCCCTAACATGGTGAGAAAGGATCTTCCCTTATTGGCCATGATATTATGGAGCGCCATTTTGATATATTCATAAATATTACTCATCGGCAGTCTCCCCTGTCTCTGCTGCTGCCTCTGCCTTCATTCCCTCTTCCAGGGAGCCCAGATCCTCGATGACCTTATCTCCAGCTTTAATGCCATCTGTGATCTCAACAGAATCCTCGGAACTGATTCCTGTTGTGATATCCTGCTTCGTGATCACACCATCCTTCAGCACATAACAGAAGGAACCATCCTTGCCGATATTTACCACGCCTGCCGGAAGCGTTACCACATCCTCTGCCTTTTCTGCATAGATCTTTACCTTCGCATCTACTCCCAGAAAAATATCCTTGTCCGGCTTGTCGATGCTCACTGTGGCAGAGATCAGTGTGGAGCCCTTTTCGTTGGTTGTCGCAATGTGACTGATCTTAGTCACCTTGCCGGTATATTTCCTGTCGCCGATGGTAATGTCCGCATTCTGGCCTTCCTTTACCTTATCGTAGTCATACTTGGACACATTGATATCAACGCTGACCTTATCTGTATTCTGCAGGGTAAAAAGCTCCATTCCCTGTGTTGCCGCTGCGCCCTGCTGGACTGCTGATTTGGAAATGACGCCGTTAAAATCCGCCGAAATGCCTTTCTTTCCTTCTTCTACCAGTTCTTTCGCAGATTTTGCATCCAGCTCAGTAAGATTGTTGCTGACACGCATTTTTTCTTTCTCTTCTTCTGTAAGGCTGGCAGAATCCGCCTCTGCAATGGATTTCTGGGAAGCAAGGTCCGACTGCAGATCCGCCAGATCAGAGGTTGCCTGTTCGATCGCATTCTCAATGGCAGAAGTATCCACTGTACTTCCGGCAGAAGAAGCATCCGCAGATGCATGATCTGTCAGCCCCGGTGTTTCCTCTGAAGCTCCATCGGTAACAAAATCACCGGCTGCACTACTGCTGTAATCAGAATACTCCGGCATTTTTGGCTGGCTGGCCTTCTTATCCTCATAAGCTTCCTTTGCTTCCTGGCAGGTGATCTCTGCCTGACTTCTTGCTGCTTCCGCTTCATCCAGCGCCTGGGCATTCTCATCGTTCTGCTCTGCCTGCCACTGTGCAAAAGCCATCTTATAACTGGTATCTGCCTGATTATAAGCATTCTGTGCCGTTACATAATCGGAATTCAGCTGTCCCAGCTCCTGCTGGTACTGCGGAAGTGTCTCATTCTGATATGTAGTCAGCGCTTCCGAATACGCTCTCTGAGTCTCTGCATCCCTGGCAGCCTGGGCCTCTGCCTTTGCCTGGGTCTCCGCCTGGGCCTGTGCCTGCACATCTGCCGCAGCCTGAGCCTGTACAGACGCCAGCTGTGATCTCAGGGAAGCCAGATAATTCTGCTGCTCCCTTACCTGCTGTTCCAGACTGGAAACCTTTGCTTTTGCGCTGTCCTGCTTCTGCTGGGCCTCATTGGATTTATTGATGGAATTTTTATAATCATACTGTCCGGACTGTACATTCAGCTCTGCTTTCTGATTATCCCTCTCCAGATCCTTCACTTCAAACTCTATCAGCTTCGTTCCCTTTGAAACCGTATCGCCTTCTGCGAAGGATACGCTTTTTGATCTGTGCGTTCACAGGAGAATAAAAGGTCTTCTGCTCATCACTGACAACGGTTCCGGTTGCATCTACGATCTCCTCCACATCTCCTGTCTCCGCTTTGGTAACAGCAACCTGCGGAATCTGTGATCCCCCGCGGCCTGCACCTGATGCCGCATAAATACCGCCTGCCACAACAGCCACTGCTGCCACACCGATCACAATCTTTTTCCCTTTTTTCATTCTTAAGCCTCCTCGACAAATTCCTCATTGATCGTATCTGATTCAATTTTTCCATCCATGATCCGGACCACACGTCTGGCCTGAGCCGCAATCCCATTATCATGAGTGATCAGGATCAAGGTTTCTCCTGATCTGTGCATTCCCTTCAGGATTTCCATAATTTCCCTGCTGGATGCAGAGTCCAGATTTCCCGTTGGTTCATCTGCCAGGATCACCGGCGGCCTGGCTGCGATAGCTCTGGCAATAGCCACACGCTGCTGCTGTCCCCCCTGACATTTCGTTTGGCTTATGGTCCATACGTTTCTCAAGTCCGACTTTTTTAAGAGATTCCACAGCAAGCTTTCTTCTTGTTTTCCGGTCGATCCCACGATAGATCAGAGGAAGCTCCACGTTTTCCAGCGCCGTAAGATTTGCGATCAGATTAAAGCCCTGAAAGATAAAACCAATCTCCTTATTTCGTACCACCGAGAGATCATTATCCTTCATTGTGGATACATCTGTTCCATTCAGATAATATTTCCCGGAGGTGGGGACATCCAGGCAGCCCAGCATGTTCATAAAGGTGGATTTTCCGGAACCGGACTGTCCGATAATAGCCACAAATTCACCCTTATGGATCTCCAGGTTCACATGATCCAGCGCCCGCACCTCATTTTCTCCGGGATTGTAAACCTTGCACAGATCTACTACCCGTACCAATGCATCTTCCATAATAAAATTACTCCTTGTAAAGTAAATCAGTCCCAGGCAAGCCCCTCCTCTGCTTATTGCTTTTCGCCATTGAAACAGAGAGCTTCCCTGATCAGGTTAAAAATACAGAGCGAAGTCTGCAGGGGATACTGCTGTTTCTTGTCGGAACGCTCCAAGCCAAAACAGCAGCAGGCAGACTGCTCTGTCATTTCCGGGAAAACCCCGCTCATTGATCTGTAAACGAAAAAATCACCTGAATGTCTTCAGAACTGACACACATTTATACATCTGTTTATGCATCAAGTAAAAACGCCTTATATGCCTTGTATGCCTCATATACATCTGCCTTGCTGGTAACCTCCCACGGAGCATGCATACTCAGCACTGCCACGCCACTGTCGATAACCTCCATTCCGTAAAGTGCCGCAATATAAGCGATGGTTCCGCCTCCGCCAAAATCAACCTTTCCAAGCTCTGCTGTCTGGAAAGCAACATTGTGATCATCAAAAATCCTGCGAACTCTTGCAACGTACTCTGCATTGGCATCGTTGGAACCGGATTTTCCTCTTGCTCCGGTGAACTTGTTAAGAACGATACCGCGTCCAAGATATGCTGCATTCTTTTTCTCAAAAGCCTCACCATAGGCCGGATCATAGCCGGCACTTACATCGGAAGAAAGCATGCTGGAATTACGGAGAGCTCTTCTTAATGCAAGCTCGGAATAGCAGCCCATTCCGTCCAGAAGCTCTGCCACACTGTTCTCAAAAAATCTGGACTGCATGCCTGTGGCACCAACGCTTCCGATCTCTTCCTTATCTACAAGGAGACAGCAGCCGGTACGCTTCGGTGTCTCCTCCATCTCCAGCATTGCCGCAAGGGATGTGTAAGCGCATACACGGTCATCCTGTCCATATGCTGCGATCATGCTGCGGTCAAGTCCACAGTCTCTTGCCTTTCCTGCCGGAACGATCTCCAGCTCTGCGGAAAGAAAGTCCTCTTCCTCAATACCATACTTCTCATTTAAAATCTTCAGCACATTCTGTTTTACCGCATCCTTTTTGGAATCATCCGGAAGCTCTGCAAGAGGTCTGCTGCCGATCAGGATATCCAGCATCTCACCCTCAATAACCTCTGCTGCCTTTTTCTGGAGCTGTTTTCCGGAAAGATGAATCAGAAGATCTGTGATGTAAAGTACCGGATCTTCCGCATCCTCACCAATGCTGATCTCCACAATGCTTCCGTCCTTTTTTGCAACAACACCATGCATGGCAAGAGGCAATGTCACCCACTGGTATTTCTTTACACCACCATAATAATGGGTATCCAGATAAGCCAGATCCGTATCCTCGTACAGAGGATTCTGCTTGACATCCAGTCGCGGAGAGTCGATATGTGCACAGAGAATGCTCATACCTCCGGAAAGCTCTTCCGTTCCTACATGAAACAGAGCAACGATCTTCTTCATCCCTACCGCATAAACCTTGTCACCGGCCTTGATCTTCTCGCCTTTTTCAAGCTTCGACTCAAGAGACTCATATCCGGCAGCCTCTGCTTCCTTCACGATTTCTGCAACACATTCACGTTCTGTTTTTCCTTTATCCAAAAATTCTCTGTAAGCCTTCGCAAGCTTCTCCATTTCTGTCTCTTCTGCTTCCTTATAAGAAAGCCACGCATTTCTTCTTTCCATTTTAGTGGTCCACCTTTCTTTATAGCTTCCGGCAGCTGCCGTTTCTCATCATATTATCTGCAATCTGTCTACTATTATAGGTCAAACATTTACGAATTTCCACCGCAATTCCCATTCTTTACAAAATCTTTATGATTCGTTATAGTAGTTCTTAAGAATTGGCCCTGTATCCAAAATTTTCAGGTATCTCACACACGGAAAGCTTTCTGTTTCACCGTAGACTTTACCTGTATGCTCCAACAGGGCAAAGGAGGAAACAACATGCAAGCATCTGCTCAGCTAAAAGAGCTTCTTCACAGCATCAACCGCAAAAGCTATCCTGCATACAAGTCTCTGCGGGGTGCATACCAGTTTGACCGTTATATTTTGTCCATTGACCACGTTGCAGGGGGATCCTTTTGCCTCTCCCTCTCACATCAGTGTGAAGCTTTCCCACCGAGACACCGGATTTCCGGCAGAATATTATAAGGATTCCCTGACCCGCATCACACTGGGAGACTTTCTGAACCGCCAGTTTGAACAGCAGGTAAACCGTTATACCTTCCGTGCAAAGGGCTCCGGAAAAAGCGGCCTGATCTCAGTAAGCCACTGTGGTCAGGAGGTTCTTGCACGTACCGCCTGTGAAATAACGGAAAAAGGCATCACTGCCCGTTTTTTCATCGGTTTCCCGGCCAATGGCAGAACCATCAACTCTCCCGAACTGGAAAAAATCCTCTTCGATTTTCTTCCGGTCTGTATTCACAAGGCATTTTTTTACCGGAATCTTGACCCGGAAGCGCTGAGAAAAGCCATCTGCCTTGCCGAAGATCAGCCTTTATCCGTCAGGAGCTGAAAAAACGTTCTCTGGCTGCCTTTGTCAGTGACGGCGCTATCCTCCCCAGGGAAAGCGGCATCTCTTCACGCCCGATGAAAAACTCTGTTCCTTTTGTTTCTCCGGAAAGCCTGAGGGTTTCCATGGAGCTGCCCCACAGAGGAACCATCACAGGCATGGGCATTCCCCGCGGCATCACATTGATCGTAGGTGGCGGCTACCATGGCAAATCCACCCTACTTAACGCACTGGAGCTGGGAATTTACGATCACATTTCCGGCGATGGCCGGGAGTATGTCATTACCGATCCTTCTGCTCAGAAGCTTCGCTCTGAGGACGGCCGTTTTATCAAAGATGTGGACATTTCTCTTTTTATCAACGATCTTCCAAATAAAAAAGACACCCTCTGCTTTTCTACAGAGGATGCCAGCGGCAGCACTTCACAGGCTGCCGGTATCGTGGAAAGTATGGAGCCGGAAGTAAAGTCTTTCTCCTTGACGAGGATACCTCTGCCACTAACTTTATGGTCCGTGATTCCTTCATGCAGCGGGTGATCTGCCGGGAAAAGGAGCCCATCACTCCATTTCTGGAACGTGCTCGGGATCTCTATGAAAAGGCAGGGATCTCCACTATCCTGGTTGCCGGAAGCTCCGGAGCTTTTTTCCATATTGCGGATACTGTGATCCAGATGGATAATTATCATCCGGTGGACATCACAGCAGTCACCAAAAAGCTCTGTCAGGAATATCCTCTCTCAGACATTGAGGCCCCTGCATTTCGCCTTCCGGAAAGCCATCGCATCATGACCAGGGCCAAAGTGGCTCCATCCCGCCACAGCCGTCCCGGACAGCCGGAAAGACTGAAAACCAAGGTTCACGGCAAAGATGGCTTTTCTCTTGGAAAAACCGAAGTGGATCTCCGCTATGTGGAGCAGCTGATCGACTCCGAGCAAACTGCATCCCTGGCGTTGCTTCTGAAATATGCCTGCGAACATCTTATTGACGGAAAACGTACTCTGCCGGAGATCATCACTTATCTGGATACTCAGCTGAAAAGGCAGGGATTGTCCTTCTTCTCGGAAGGCTCTTATATTCCATGCGGTTATGCCATGCCCAGGATCCAGGAAATATATTCCTGCTTTAACCGCTATCGCAGGCCGTAGCTGTGCCTGAAGCTGTATATCCAATAAATCTCAGACAACAAAAAAATGCTGCCGATAAACATTGGAAATCTTTATCTCCTCTGTCATTCGGCAGTTTTTTTCTGCAATGCAAAACCACCGTCCTGTCGGCTCTGTCTTGCCAATGGAACGGTGGTTTATCTTCATACATATTTTAGGGAAAGGAAAGAGTTTTTCTTAAGAGCTTCTGTTCTCTTAAGATGTTTATATCATACAGGATAAATGTGAGAGAAATTTGTACAATTTCTAATAAATTTATAAAATTTATTAACGAAGTCTAATCATTTTCCAAAATAATCCTGCTGATCATTATTTACCATGGTCTTCCGGAAAAACACGAAATATTACAGCCGTTTCTTTCGCTTTTTAGTCGTGTCTCTGCTCTTTGTTATCATATGTCTCACAGAATCTGGCAGCAAAAGCCGGCGGCTCCTGATGCGCATACAAATGAGAAATGTCTCCAAAAGAGCTCATACGGAAGGACGCGATCCCTTTTCGCCTCTCCTCTGTAACAATGGTGCTCACCGATGACGGCGCCGCACAGAAATTCTGCAGCATCACCAGCGGAGAGATACTGAGAAGATAGCTGATGAGTACACAGCTTACACCGAAATGGCAGAAAAACACAAGCGTATCTTCATTGGCTTTTTCTGCTCTGTAATAATGTCCTTCCCGCACATAGCCATGCTCTGCCAGAACTTTATCAAAATTCTGTGTGACCCAGTCATACTCTTCTTTCATTTTTCCCTCTCGCAGGATGTCATTATCCCACCAGCGGTCAAAGCTGTAGAAATTTTCGATCTTCGTCCAGTCCTGGGGAAGCCAGTCCCAGGGAATGATCTTTTCCCCATGAAGATCCGGTCTTCTGATCTTTACGTCGAATTCTCTCAGCCACTTGCATTCTGTAGCTGTTCTTCCGTTTTTCTTCAGTGTGCAGGATGCGGTATCCTTTGCTCTTCCAAGCGGAGAAACATAAAAATCCCTGACATCAAGAGCTGCGATCTTTTCAGAAAGAAATTCCGCTTCCTTCCAGCCCTTTTCGGTCAGGGAATCTATTGTGTAATCCGGGTCTCCATGTCGTATAAAAAGTAATTTCATCTTTTGGTATCCTCCATTTCATAACCTGGATTTCCATTATATTCTTATTTTTTCAGTTGTCAATTCCTGATAGCTTCTGCTGCAGGGATCAAACCTGATCCGCAGTTTCTCCATGGAGCACAGCCTGCTGCTCCCTCAGCTCATAAACTGCCTTTTTCAATGCCTGAAAGCTCTCCTCACTGATTATGTGCTCGATCCTGCAGGCATCATGAATCGCTGTTTTTTCCTGGACTCCCAGTATCATCAGCCAGGAAGAGATCAGCTGATGACGTTCATATACCTTATCGGCAATCTTATGTCCGTCCTCTGTCAGACGGATATCTCCGTTGTCGGCTACTGTGATGAGATTTTTCTGGCGAAGATTCTTCATGGCAACACTGACACTCGGTTTCTTAAAGCCCATCTCTGCCGCGATATCCACAGCTCTTACAAGAGAGCTCCTGTTTCCAAGGATCAGGATTGTTTCCAAATAATCTTCAGATGATTCATTTGATCTCACGTTATTTACACCTCCCTCGGTTTGTTAAAACTAACCAAGTTAATCATAACATACTTTAGGAGAATGAGCAATGGTTTTTAATGCTTTCTGTTTAGTTCTGCCTCAATTGCCAGAAGGCACTGGCTGGAACATATCTGCAGAATTCTGGAAATTTCCAGGAGTTTTTCCCTGGAGCAGTTTCCCCGGAGCAGTTCACAATATCCCTGAAATTTCATCTGTACCAGGATATGTACCAGCTCGTGATCAACTTCTTGTCCACATTCCTTTTGAAAACGTTCATTAAGGATCTGCTCCATTTTCGTACAGGCATCCTCACGGAAATTCACATATCTGGTACCTTCAGCTCCATCTATGAGGATTTTTGCGATGTCCCTGTTTTCCCAGATAAATTCCATAAGTATCCTGTCATATTCTTCCGGATGCAGTTGTTTTTCCTGATCCGTAAAGTCTCCCATGATCCGCTTCAGATCCTCTACCGTCTCTTCCACGATTTCTTCAAAAAGAGCTGCTTTACTTTCAAAAAAGAAATATAGCGCTCCCGTAGTCACATCTGCTTTTTTGCAGATCGCACGAAGAGAAGCCTTCAGAAATCCCCTGTCTCTGAATTCTTCCTTCCCCGCTTCCAGAAGTCTGCTCCGCACAGCATTTTCTGATTTTTCCATATTTTACGCACTCCATCATTTTTCCTGCATTCCGCTTTGCAGGAAAATTCCGCTTATTTCTGACCAGCTGTTAATTTTTTAGCAATCTGATCTTACTGATATTTTACCTTAAATCGCTGAAAAAAGAAAGTATTTTGTACCCCGTGTCAATCTGTCATCGGGGAATCTCCACGGTCTGTAACGATTTCATAGCCTACAGACTCCACACGTCTGGTAAGGCACCCTCTGCACTCTGCTGCTTCCTCGCCTGTACAGATCTTGTTATCATAAAGCTCATACTGTTTACGGTTCTTCACCGGAGAAAGATTGGGCATTACTACATTTGCACCCGCCTGAAAACCCTTTTCCCTGCCTCTGGGGTCCAGGGTCCCCAGTGCTGTGGTTGCCGGAAGAAGTACCTGTGGAAGCAGGATCCGGATGACAGACAGCAGAAACAGTGTCAGGTCCACACTTCCTGCCGGTTCCTCTGCAAATTTCGTATCATGGTGCGGGACAAATGGTCCGATCCCCACCATATGCGGATTCAGGTCTTTAAGAAAAACAAGGTCTTCCGCCAGATACTCCAGCGTCTGTCCCGGCGCACCTACCATAAATCCGGCACCTATCTGATATCCCAGTTCCTTCAGGGTATAAAGACACTGTTTACGGTTTGCAAGACTTAAACTCTCCGGATGAAGATAACGATAATGTTCCTCACTGGCCGTCTCATGACGGAGTAAATAGCGGTCTGCTCCGGCATCTTTAAATCTCTGATAGCTTTCTTTTGATTTCTCCCCAATGGATAGCGTGATCGCACAGTCCGGATATCCCTGTTTGATGGACCGGATGATGTCAACCATCCGGTCATCATTAAACCATGGGTCTTCCCCTCCCTGGAGCACAAATGTCCGAAATCCCAGCTCATAGCCATTCTCGCAGCACTGCAGGATTTCTTCCTTCGTAAGGCGGTAACGGCTGGCATTCCTGTTAGAACGGCGGATCCCGCAGTAATAGCAGTCATTTCTGCAGTAATTGGTAAATTCTATCAGACCTCTTGTATATATTTTATTTCCAAAATATTTTTTCTGTATACGGACAGCCTCTTCCCGAAGCAGACGAACCGCATCCGGATCCTGGTATAAGTGCAGAAGTTCCGGATATTCTTCCTTTGTCAGCTGTCCTTCTTTTATAAATTTTTCAACGATCCCCATACTTTATCTGTCCTTCTCTTTTATTTACAAAACTATCTGTAAAAAATATTTTATCACAAAAAACAGATATTGCACAATATAAGTATACATGCAATATCTGTTCTTACAGAATGGTTACTGTTCATTCCGTTCTCAGTAACACAGAATGATCCAATTTTTATTTAATAAGATCCTTTACAACCTCACCGGCAATGATCAGTCCCACTACGGAAGGCACGAAGGCATTACTTCCCGGTACCTGACGTCTCTGAGTACATTTTCTTTCTGTTCCCGGAGGACAGATGCAATGAGACTCGCAGCTGATCGCCATATCATCAATTGGAGTCATTGGCTTCTCCTGTGAGTAAACCACCTCAGTTTTTTGATTCCTCTTTTTTTCAGTTCACGGCGCATGACCTTTGCAAGGGGACAGACGGACGTTTTATAAATATCTGTCACTATAAAACCTGTTGGATCCATCTTATTTCCGGCCCCCATAGAGCTGATAATCGGTGTTCCTGAAGCCTTTGCCTGCTCTACGAGCATCAGCTTTCCGGTTACAGTGTCGATCGCATCGACTACATAATCATATTGGGAAAAATCAAAGGAATCCGCTGTCTCCGGCACATAAAATGTTTTGTGGATATTTACAACTGCATCCGGATTAATTTCAAGAATACGTTCTCTGGCCACGTCAACTTTATATTTCCCTACGGTCTTTCTTGTTGCGTAAATCTGGCGATTGATATTGGTGAGGCATACTTTATCATCATCAATGAGATCCAGGGTACCTACGCCACTTCTGACCAGTGCTTCCACCGTATATCCGCCAACACCGCCAATTCCGAATACTGCGACTCTGGAATTTTTCAGCTTTTCCATTCCTTCTTTTCCGATTAATAATTCTGTTCTTGAAAACTGATTCAGCATTTTCTGACTTCTCCTTATATTCTTTCCATGTATATTTATACTGACAACGGATATATTTTTTATATCTGTCCGATTTGTTTTACAACTGTCAGGATTCTATCATGGGAAAATAGCCTTGTCAATATCCCTACCAATAAGCTAGGAATATTTTCCCGTTTTCATCAATAAATTTTATGATACAAAAAAAGATCCCTAAAAAGGAATCTTACTGATACTGCGGGTAGCCGGACTTGAACCGGCACGGAGTTGCCCCCGAGAGATTTTAAGTCTCTTGTGTCTGCCTATTCCACCATACCCGCATATTCAATTAATTTGTTCAAAAATGGGGCCTATAGGGCTCGAACCTATGACCCTCTGCTTGTAAGGCAGATGCTCTCCCAGCTGAGCTAAGACCCCAAATATGAACGACCCAGAAGAGACTCGAACTCTCGACCTCCGCCGTGACAGGGCGGCGCTCTAACCAACTGAGCCACTGGGCCATACAAAATATAAAACTTTTAAAATGGACCTTCGGGGACTCGAACCCAGGACCGACCGGTTATGAGCCGGTTGCTCTAACCAACTGAGCTAAAGGTC